>ERZ772831.209-NODE-209-length-60921-cov-24.458926_pt1 | contig 60921 bp, 53 predicted proteins | sample MGYA00580858_ERZ772831 | MGnify/ENA primary metagenome ERZ772831 (study PRJEB29015, sample SAMEA2737694) | human gut metagenome | biome: human gut; feature: human-associated habitat; material: faeces | place: China | collected 2012 ... | reverse complement strand
ACAGAATTAAGTTTCAATTAGTAGCTTAATTAATATGTCCAATATTTTGGGTGCATATCAATTTGTACTATCTTTTTATTTTGCTAAATCAACTTTAAATTTTAAACAATAAGCGATGATAAAAGCAATAATAGCAGCAATTACATCACTTAAAATATACAATAGAAAGCCATCGCCATAAAATACAGGAAGAGAAGCTAGACTAGGAAAGGCAAAAGCGATAGCTTTAGCGCCTGAATAACCAGCGATAGCACCACCAATACCACCACCGATGCATACGGCTATCATAGGCTTTTTGCGAGGTAAATTTACACCAAACATAATTGGTTCAGTGATACCAAATAATGCTGACAAAATAGAAGATGCGCAAATGGATTTAAATTTCGTATCTTTACTTTTTAAGAATACAGCAAGTCCTGCACCAGCTTGAGCAAATACAGCAGGTCCCATTAAGGCTAAAACTGTATCCGAACCCAATACGGCAATATTATTCATACCGATTAAAATAAAACTCCAGTGGAAACCAAAGATTACCATTGGTTGAATGACTGTACCTAATAACGCTCCTGATATAATTGGGGAAAATTTATAGATATATTCATAGATATTAGCGAGAAAATCACCTATAACCATACCAATAGGGCCAAATAAGAATAATGTTACAAATCCTACAAAAATAATACACAAAAGAGGTGTCAAAAACCCTTTTACCATATCAGGGAAAATTTTATTTAAGAATTTTTCAACAAAAGTTAATAATGCTGAAGCTAAAATAATAGGGATAACACTAGAATGGTAGGTAACACCTTTTAAAGGAATATGGAAGAATTCTACAGTTTGACCAGATTCTAAGATATGATTTAGTGAAGGATAAAGGAAAATACCTGCAATAACGACAGCAGTAAAGGGATTAGCACCAAATTTTTTAGCTGATGTATAGGCTAATAACATGGGTAAAAAGTAAAATAAACTGTCAGTCATGGCATTTAAAACAAGGTAATTATCACTTTCTTTAATTAGTACATCTGTGGCAATTAATACAGCAATAATACCTTTTAAGATACCAGCGGCACTTAGTAAACTGACAATGGGTAAAAATATACCAGCGATACCATCAATTATAGTATTAATCATTGATTTTTGGTGTTGAGAAGAAGTGTTCATACAGATAAAAATAGTCCTTTCGATGAATTTATTATGTACATATATCTTATATAAATACACACACAGCTAATAATTATACTTAGTGTTAACAATATTGTCAATTTGTGAGTTAAATTAAAGAAAATATGTGTATTTTTTAGATGATGAATTTATAGAGATTGAAGAATTTTTAAAATAAAAAAAACTGCACTTAAAGTGCAGTTTTTTTATTTAATATAGTTAAAAACTAATATTATCACTATCTTTATAAGAGCCACCACAAGTAGTTATATTATCAATAGCACACATATCTTCATTACTAATGTAATAAACATCATAATTATATGTGCAACTAGCGATGAGTTGCCCTTCTATGGAGAATAAAGTGGCTTTATTTCCAGATGTTCCTAAGTCGTGAGCTAGTAAGTATTTACCCATAGGTATGCTCCTAATTATTTATTATTGTATGCTTCTGTGATTTTTATAGCAGAAGATGTACCAATTCTTTCAGCACCAGCTTCAATCATTTTTAAGCAAGTATCTAAATCGCGAATTCCACCAGCGGCTTTTACTTTTACTGTGTTTTTGACAATGCTTTTCATGAGTTTTACATCTTCAACTGTAGCGCCACCTGTACCAAAGCCTGTAGAAGTTTTGATGAAGTCTGGTTTTATTTCAAGTGCTATTTCGCATAATTTAATTTTTTCTTCATCAGTAAGATAGCAATTTTCAAAAATAACTTTAGAAATTACATTATGTTTTCTGCAAACATCTACTATTTGAGTCATTTCTTCTTTGATATAGTCATAATTTTTTTCTTTTAATTCTGTGATATTAATTACATAATCAATTTCATCTGCACCATTTGCAATAGCATCTTTAGTTTCAAAGACTTTAGTTTCAATTGTAGTTTGCCCTAAAGGAAAACTAATAGCAGCACCTACATGAATATCAGTTCCTTTTAAAAGTTCTTTGCATAATTTTGTCTGTGTAGAATTGATAGCTACCATCATAAAATCATATTTTTTAGCTTCTTCGCAAAGTTTAGCCATATCTTCTCTAGTAGCATAAGGTTTTAAACATGTGTGATCAAAGTATTTACTAAATTTATTCATAGTTATCGCTCTTTTCTTTGTTATTATGTAATTACATAATAACAAAATAACAAAATTAAGTCAATATATAATAACTTATTGATAAAAGATAGTTAATATTTTATAATTTTTTTGAAAGGAGATTATAAATGAATTCGATATATGAACAATTAAAAATAGATAGAACAGTTCCTATTCCGCTATATTATCAAATAAAAACTTTTATGATAAAGCATATTGAAGATAATAGCTTAAAAGATGGTGAATTACTTCCACCAGAAGAAGAATTATGCGCATATTTAAATGTTTCAAGACCAACAGTTAGACAAGCGTTTTTAGAATTAGTACATGAAGGTTATTTAAATAGAATTAAATCAAAAGGGACATTTGTTACTCGCCCTAAAATTGCTGGGGATTTCATTCAAAAGATCCAAACATATAATCAAGAGATGCAATATTATGGATTAAAGCCTAAAACGAAGCTTTTATCTATATCAGAAATAGATGTCTTTGCTGAAGTTATGGAAAAATTGAAGCTAACGGAAAAAGATAAAGTTATTTGTCTTGAACGTTTGCGCTATGCCGATGATAAACCTATAGTTTATGTTAAAACTTTTATACCTGTGAAATTATGTAAGGGTTTAATTGATGAAGATTTAGAGCAAAATTCTTTATACGATACTTTAAAAACAAAATACAATATAGAGATTGCTCATATTAATCGTCAAATTCATGCAACAGTTGCTGACCCTTATTTATCTGATTTATTGGGTATTATGGAAAATGCTCCATTATTATATATAACAACGGTTGCATATAATCAAAATGATATTCCATTTGAATATTCATTAGCATCTTATCGAGCAGATATGTATAAAATGAATGTAGATTTATATAAAGATAAATTTTATAAGTAAAATAAAAAAATGCACTAACTTTATAGTTAGTGCATTTTTATTTTTATTAATGATGGAATAAACGAATTCCAACGAATGCCATTGCCATATTGTATTTATCACAAGTTTCAATAACATTATCATCACGAATAGAACCACCGCTTTGAGCGACAAATTCTACGCCGGATTTATGAGCACGTTCAATGTTATCACCGAATGGGAAGAATGCATCAGAGCCAAGAGCTACGCCTTTTACCTGAGCGAGCCAAGCATCTTTTTCTTCTTTAGTGAATACTGGAGGTTTTTCAGTGAATACGCGTTTCCAATCGTCGCCACCGAGTAAATCCATATATTCATCAGAGATATATACATCAATTGCATTATCGCGGTCTGGACGGCGAACATCTGGTTTGAATGGTAAGTTTAATACTTGAGGTGCTTGACGTAAATGCCAGATATCTGCTTTATTACCAGCAAGACGAGTACAATGTACACGGGATTGCTGACCAGCACCGATACCGATAGCCTGTCCATCTTTAGCATAGCATACGGAATTGGATTGAGTGTATTTTAATGTGATTAAAGCGATAAGTAAATCACGTTTTGCTTCATCTGTGATATTTTTATTTTTTGTAGGAATGTTATTGAATAATTCTTCAGTGATTTTAATATCATTGCGTTTTTGTTCAAAAGTAACGCCAAAAACTTCTTTTGTTTCAAGTTCAGGTGCTTTGTAATCAGGGTTCATCTGAATTACAAGATAGTTACCTTTACGTTTTGTTTTTAAAATTTCTAAAGCTTCAGCGCTGTAAGATGGAGCAATAACACCATCGGATACTTCACGAGCTAAGAAACGAGCTGTAGCAGCATCACATTCATCGGAAAGTGCAGCAAAATCTCCATAAGAAGACATGCGGTCAGCACCACGAGCGCGAATATATGCTGTAGCCATAGGTGTGAGTTCGATACCTTCAACGAAATACATTTTTTTCAATGTTTCAGATAAAGGAACAGCAACAGCTGCACCAGCAGGGCTTACATGTTTAAAAGATGCAGCAGCTGGAAGACCTGTAGCTTCTCTTAATTCACGAACTAATTGCCAACTGTTAAAGGCATCTAAAAGATTAATATAACCTGGACGTCCATTTAAAACTGTGAATGGTAAATCTTGTCCATCTTTCATAAAAACGCGAGCAGGTTTTTGATTAGGGTTACATCCGTATTTTAATTCCATAGAATTCATTTACGATATTCCTCCTGTAAAATAAATATAATACTATTAGATTTTGTTGCCCAGACGGTCGGCTGTATAAATCTGTGCTTCATGTGGTTAATTCCACTTCCGTCAGTTACACAGATTGTTAACTAAAATTTATCATTTTAGAGTATGAGTTGTCAAGCTAAGCAATAATATTTGGAGATTTTGTTTTTTTAGGGATTTTTACAAGGATATTAGTTATTATTTAGCGAATAAAATATATAAATGCTTTTAATTTTTGAGGAGGTTTTTTTATGTCAGTAGAAAATATTGCTGTATTGACAAGTGGTACAGATGCACCAGGAATGAATGCGGCTATTAGAGCTGTAGTGAGAACTGCGATTAATAATAACGTGCGTATATGGGGCGTTTATGATGGATATAGAGGCTTAGTTGATGATAATATGGAAGAATTAACTTCTATATCTGTAGCCGATATTATTCAGCGTGGTGGTACTTTCTTGGGTACAAGTTTTTGTAAGCGTTTCCGTACAAAAGAAGGTCGTCAATTAGCTTATGAAAATCTAAAAAAACATAATATTGATGCTTTGATTGTCATCGGTGGTGATGGTAGTTTACGTGGAGCAGAAGAATTTGAACGTGAAACAGGATTTTCTGTAATTGGTATTCCAGCTACTATTGAAAATGATATCTGGGGAACAGATTATGCTATTGGTACAGATACAGCTGTAAATACTATTTTACAGGCAATCAACAAAATTCGTGATACTGCAAAAGCACATCGTCGTACATTTATTATTGAAGTAATGGGCAATAAATGCGGTTGGCTTGCTACATATTCAGCCGTTGCTGGTGGCGGAAATATGGTTATAGTACCAGAAGAAGAATTTGATAAGGAAAAAATCATCAATAAAGTACAAAAATTACATGATGGTGGTAAATCTTATTTAGTAATTTTAGCTTCTGAAGGTACTGGCAATATGCAAGAATTAGTAAAAGAATTAGAAGCTAGAACAGGAATTTCCACACGCTTGACTGTTTTAGGTTTAGTTCAACGTGGTGGTTCACCAACAGCTAATGACCGTGTATTTGCAAGTGTATTAGGTGAACAAGCAACACTTGCAGCTGTTTCGGGACTTCATAATATTGTTTTTGGTATGCAACGTGGAAATATTGTTTGCATTGATTTACGTGATGCAATCACTAATAAAAAAGAATACCCAGAAGATTTAAGACATTTAGCAGAAGTGATTTCTCTCTAATATAAAATGAATAATCTCCAATAGTTAAATTTAACTATTGGAGATTATTTTTTTAGTAATATATATCAAAAGTAATTTGAATTATATTATATTTTATTGAGTTTTTTATATATTTATATAGAAATAAAATTTTAATATGATTATTTCCATGATTTACGATATTTTCCAGGAGGCATTCCTACAATATTATTAAATACAGATTGAAAATAATTAGAGTTATTATAGCCACAATGAAAAGCTATTTCCGTAATACTTAAATCAGTACTAATTAATAAATTTTGAGCTTCTTTTAAACGTTGTTTCGTTATATATTGTATAGGAGAATATCCAAGAAATTTTTTGCAAGTTCTAGATAAATAATATTCGCTAATATTTAAATCTTTAGATATAGTTTTTAATGTTATTTCTTCAAGAAAATGATTATCAATATAATTTTTAATTCGTTCACCCAAATGATATTCTTGATTTATTATTTTATTATTAGATGTAGTATATATAATTTCAAATAAAAATAAAATAAATGATTGTAAAATATGTTCTAAACTAAGAGATATATTGATTGAAGCATTAAGTTGAATAAAGTCATCAAATAGTGAAATATATTTTTGAATTGATTTTAGATATTCTGCAGAATGAATTATTGGAGATATATTGGATTTTATTAATTGATTTTGTTTAAAATTTTTTAAATGTAGATTGCTAATACCTATAATATATCCAGATATGTTTTTTGTAGGCTTTTCGATAACATTATGTAATGTATTATTATTGATAACTATCAAATCACCTTGTTTAATTTTATATGATTGATTATTTATAGAACATAAATTTATACCATTATTAATAAATAATATTTCTAAAATATGCATATGACGATGTAATATAGAAAGATCATCACTATAATTATTAAATTTTTGAATATAAGATAAATGAGGTAAAGTATCTAATTCAAAAATGGATTCAGTTGGTATATTGAATTCATAAGTAAGCATATATTCTCCTCCAATACTAAACTCTGAAAATTTTTATTAATAAAATAAAAAGCAAAATTTTGAAGTTTTATTTGAAAATATAGCAATTATTCAGAGAAATATTAATTTATTGTTATTTATAATTAGTACCAGAGATGAGATATAAAGTATAAATACATTAATTATAGTAACAGATTATTAATAAAAAATCTAGATTATTTTTATTAGTTATATAGTTAAAATATTATAAATTAATGAAGGGAAGGAAATATTATGTTTAAATGGTTTTTAACAGGTTCAAATAAACCCATAATTCAAGATAAAAATTTAGTAAAAAGAATGTATAGAAATTATAGACTACAATTAGTTTTTTCTATGATATTTGGTTATGGTATGTATTATGTTATGAGAATGACTTTGGGTGTTGCTAAAAAACCGATGTTAGATGCGGGCTTTACAGCTACACAATTAGGTGAAATGGGATTTGCTATGATGATAGCAATTGCTGTTGGTAAATGTGCGAATGGATTTATTGCAGATTACTGTAATATAAAAAAGATTGTTCCATTAGGTCTTTTAGGAGCTGCTTTAGTTAATGTTATTTTAGGTTTTTCGGATGCTTGGTGGATTTTTGTCGCTTTATGGTTTGTAAATGGTGTATTTCAATCTATGGGCTCAGCTCCATGTATAGTATCATTATCACAGTGGTATTCTAAAAGTCAGTTAGCCACATATTATGGTATATTTAGTATTGCTCATTATATTGGTGAAGCTGCAACGTATATAGGAACAGCTATGATTATTTTAGCTTTTGGATGGCATGCAGCTTTCTTTATGCCAGGTGTAGTATGTATTGTATTAGCATTTATAATGTATCGTTTTATGAAAGATAGACCAGAAACATATGGTCTTCCAACAGCAAATGAATTTGAGGGTGAAGCTGTACAAGAGAAAGAAGAACAGAAAGTATCCTCAAGAGAAGCTCAATTGATGGTTATTAAGAATCCATATGTTTGGCTATTAGCTGCTGCTGCTATTTGTTTAGGCATTTCTAGATATTCTATTAGTAGTTGGGGTGTTATTTTCTTACAAGAAGCGAAAGGGTTTGATTTAGTTACAGCTGGTAGTATTATGGCACTTTCACCTATTTTAGGTGGAGTAGGCTCTTTTTTATCAGGAATTATTTCAGATAAAATATTTAAATCTCGTCACTCATTAACTACTATTGTATTTGGAATAATGATGTTAGTTGGTATTTCAGGTATTTGTTATGTTCCAGCAGGGCAATATTATTTAACAGCTTTATTTGTATCCATATTTGGTTTTGGATTAGGTGTTATTCTTTGTTTTGTTGGCGGTTTGTTAGCAGTTGATTTATGTCCAAGAAAAGCTACTGGTGCAGCTATGGGTGTTATAGGTTTATTAGCTTATGGAGGTTCGGCAGCACAGGATCTTGTAAATGGTTTTCTCATAGATTCAGCTAAAGTTGTGGTAAATGGTATAACCACTTATCATTTTGAAACAATTATAGCTTTTTGGATTGGTTCTGTAGCAATTATGACGTTATTGATTGTTCCAACTTTATGGGCTAAAAAAGTAAAACATGATTGAGTGTAGGTGATTAATATGAAACTTACAGTGGATACACATACACATAGCTTATTATGTAGACATGCTTTTAGTACAGTAACAGAGATAATTCAGGAGGCAGCTAATAAAAATTTAGAAGGAGTTTGTTTAACAGAACATGGTCCGGGTTATCCAGGTAGTGTAAATTATGCTTATTTTAATACTTATAGAGATATTCCAAATCATATGTTTGGTGTAAGAATATTTAAAGGTGCGGAAGCAAATTATATGGATTTTAGTGGTAAATTAGATTTTAATAATGACCAATTAAAAAAATTAGATATTGTGATTGTAAGTGGACATAAAGAATGTTTATCCATAGGAACAAAAGATGAAATTACTAGAATGATATCAATAGTAATAAAAAATCCATACGTAGATATATTAGGACATTTGGATAATCCTATTTATCCAATAGATATAGATTATATAGCTAAATTAGCTAAGGAATATAACAAAGCATTAGAAATAAATAATAGCTCTCCAGTAGCACGTCCTGGTAGTGAATTAATTTGTAAAGAGCTTGTAATGGCTGCAAAACGTTATGGTACATTATTAAGTGTAGGCTCTGATGCACACTATCATCCAATTGTAGGTAACTTTGATTATGCAATATCTTTATTAAATGAATATGATATTCCAGAAAATCAAGTAATAAATAGTTCTTTAAAATGTCTAGAAGATTTTTTGGTGTCACATCATAAAAGGTAAAAAAGTAAAATATATATAAATTTTGTTGTAGAATAAAAAGAAGACGTGTAAAAACTAAATGGGGGATTATTATGAATAACAAAGACTATATTATAAATGGACCATATTTATTAGGTTTAAATACAACTAATGTTACAATAGCATGGGAAACATTTCAAATAGATAATAATATAAAGTTGGTATATTTTTCCGACGATGAAGAGGCTATCGAAGCTAAAATATTATTTGAAAAAGAACCTAGTTGTAAAGATTATATAGATGGCTGTTATTTATGTACCTCTGTATTAGATAATTTACAAGAAAATAAAAAATATATATATAAAATTTATCAGGGAGATTGTTGTTTAGTTGAAGGAAGTGTTAAAACATTAGCTAAGTCTCCTGAAAAATTAAAAATAATTACTGTATCTGATTCTCATTTATTTAATACAAATAAGGCGTTTTCTACAATGATAGAAAACGAAAAACCTGATTTTATATTGCATAGTGGAGATATATCTTTTGGTACGGGTTATCAAAGAGAGCAATATGAACAGAATTGGTTTCGAAAGATACCTGATATATTAAAAAATTATGGTGTATATTACGTGCCTGGAAATCATGATGATGGAATATTTTTTGAAACTTTATTTATTAATCCACAATTAAGAGATTTTAAACAAAATAATTTTCAGCATAATTATTCATTTAATTATGGAAATACACACTTTGTTTTTGTAGATAGTAATCCTTGGGGTCTTTTTGAGATGAATGCTATAAATTCAGGTTTAGAAGCAGACAATCTTACTAAGAAGAATATATTTGAAACTTTAAGATGGATTGATGAAGATTTAAAATCTAAAGAAGCTATAAAATCAAAATGGAGAATATTAATTTTGCATCATCCATATACAGATACTTTTAATAATAAATATATTGTACCATTAGTTGAGGCTAATAATGTGGATTTAGTAATTAGTGGGCATTTACATTATTATACAAAAGCGGTTTCTGTGAATCCAGAGCGAGGAGCCAATACAATATATATTTCTCAAGGAAGTTTACAAGAAGCAGAATTAGAAATAGAGAAAAATACTCAAGAAAAAAGATTATTAGGTGATTTTCCAGAAGTGGTAGCCATAGGAAAAAATAATTATGGTATTTTAGAAATTAATTCTGATTCATTATGTTATAATTTATGTGGTTTTGATTCGTTAGGTGTAGGAAAAGTAATAGATAATATCTATATGAATAAGAAAAAATCGCAATTAAGTATAAATGAAGTAGAAATTCGTCGCTTAGATAATTTAGGTAATGTAGAAATTAGAGCTGAAATAAAAAATAATACTGATAATTTAGTCATAGCTAAAATTGAATTAGTCGATAATAATAAGCAAAAGACTATTAATTTATTTGGAAATAAAGAAAATAAACATATTGTATTATTAAATAAAGGAGAAAAACAAAAATTAACAACTATTTATCAAGCAAAAGAACAAGGTGAACATAGAATAATTGTAGAGGATGTAGAAACAGAAATAATTGTTTATGAACCAATGCAATTATCTTTTGAACATATGAAGGTTTTTGCAGGAAAAGAAGATAAATCAAATTATTTATTAGCATCTATTGAGGCTACAAATAATTTAGATAGGGAAGCATTAGTATCTATTCCTTTATATATAAATCAACGTATAGCAGAAACTAAAAATGTATTTTTTAGAGGTCATGAAAAGAAGTATATAGAATTTCAATATAAATTCAACAAGTGTGGTAATTATCAAATAAGTATAGCAGATCAATTGCCAAAAGATATTTATATTGAGGGAGGCATACGTATTGTACCACGTATTCATGATAAATCAGGAAATGGTCATTATGCATTATTACATGGCACTCCGAAAGTAAAACAACAAAATAATCAAACTGAAGTTTATTTAGAACAATATGGTGATTATATTGAAATTCCGGCTAATAGTGATTTTATGGTAGATGATGCTTTTTGTGGAATGGTTTGGGCAAATGTAGATAGATTAGCTAAAAATCAAGAAATGGGACATAATCCTTTAATGGTAAAAGGCAAATCTGTAGGTTGGGGTGCTACTTATTTAATGAGAATGGTAATTGAACGAGCTGGGGGGTTAAAATGGGGTGTTTGTCATGACATAACGGAATATTCTTGGCAAGGTGGTCAAGCAAGTATAGGAGAATGGGCGCAATATACAATGTCTTTTGATAAACAAAAAGGAGGAAATTCCTATGTTAATGGAAAGTTAGTTGCGCATATTGGCGGTATTAATAAAGATAGTGAATTAAGACAATGGGAAAAAGAACCAATTTTTGTAGGATATTCATATATTGGACATGTGATACCAGAAATTAATCGACCAAAATATTTTACACATTTGCCTGCTAAAATAAGTCAGGTTCGTTTTTATAAAAAAAATATTTCAGCAAAAGATAATAAATATATTTATAATAATCCTAAATTAATAGGTCCTAAAGAAAAGGATTTAGCATTATGGTTAGATTTTAAGGATATATTGACTATAGGTAAACATATAACAGAATGGCGTCATCCTGCTATTTTTAATCCAGAATTTAAAACAGAGAAAATATATTGGTTTTTTAAACAATTAAAAGTGCAGGCAATTATTCCAATGCAAGCAAATATAAGAGTAACAGTAGAGGTATCAGATGATGCAATTACTAAGAAAAATGATTTAGTGATAAATTTAAAAAATGGAACAAATTATATAGACTTATCTGTATTAAAAGAAGCTCAATATATTAGAATTATTACAGAAATGTCTGCTGAAGTTGGAAACGAGGGAACTTTTATTCCAGAAGTTAAAGAATATCAAGTAACAGCTTATAATGAAAATATATTTACAGATATTTATTGGTCAACGAGGGCTGATTGGGAATGTGGTAGTTTTACAGGAGCAATTGGCTTTGCACCTGTAGATAGATTAAAAGATTATCCAGAATATACAGATATAATACATGGTTAAAGTAGCTGTAAGCTATTTTAATAAATAGAATACTCTTTCTCTAATAACCTATATAAATTTTATATAGGTTATTTTTTTAGCAAAATAATATAGTATTTTAGATTTTATTTAGCAAAATAATATAGATTAAATAAAAAATATAGATTTATAATTTTATTTAGAATATAAAAAAATTGGAGGTTATATAATGAGAAAATTTAATTTTAGTTTGGGTAAAAAAATTTTAGGTATAACATTAGCTAGTATTTGTATTTATTCTAGTAGTGTTTTGGCAGCAGAACCAGAAGAAGGCGTTCAAATATTAAAATATGACAGACCAGCTAATGTATCATTATTACCGGATAATTTTAGAACAGCACAAAGTGATTTTAAGAAAATAAAAGAAGGTAAAAAATATCCATCAAGAGAGGGATTAAATGATTTAAAATTATCTGGAAGTAGTTCTTTTGCAAAAAATGAATTTAAAGAAATGATAAAATATTTACCAAAAAAAGATGTAGTAATTTTAGATTTAAGAAATGAATCACATGGATATATAAATGATAATGCTGTAAGTTGGTATAGTAGATATAAAACTTTTAATAAAGGAAAAAATGCTCAAGAAGTGGATGAAAGGGAACATAAATTATTAGAAAATGTATTAAATAATAACAATATAGATATTGCCACTTTAGCGAAGGATAAATCAATAAGTACATTAACTAATGAAAAAGTAGAATCTGTGATGACTGAAAAAGAATTTGTAGAGTCACAAGGTTTTAAATATTATCGTATACCAGTAATGGATTATACAGCACCAACAGTAGAAAATGTTGAACAATTTTTAAGTTTTTATAAAAGTTTACCAAAAAATACATGGATTCACGCTCATTGTGAACAAGGAATAGGACGTACAACAATATTTTTAAGTATGATTGATATGATAAATAATGCAGATAAATTAAGTTATGATGAAATAATGACACGAGAAGTATTATTAGGGGGAGAAGATGTAAGAGAATCTGCTTCTAATGCAAAAGATGCATATAAAAAAGTAAATTATGTAAAACGTGCAGATTTTACAAAACATTTTTATGATTATGTGAAAGCTAATCCAGATTTAAAAATGTCTTGGGGTACTTGGTTAGAGAGTCAAGGTTATAATAATTAATTATTATAAATTGTAACTAATATTATTGGAATAAATTTAATATTTATTCCAATAATATTAATTGTTTTTTAGAGGTGAAATAATGAAAAAAAAATAGTAATATTATCAGTTTTAGGAGTCTTGATGGCATGTGGGAATAATATTTCATATGCAGGAGTTAATCCATTTAGTGATGTTCCTAAATCTAGTTGGTGTTATGATGCGATAGATATATTAGTAAAAGATGGTATTATAAATGGCTATAATGATATGATATTTAAGGGTAATAAAAATATTACTCGATATGAAATGGCTCAAATAATAGCTAAAGCAATGACTAAAGTTGATATGGAAAAAGAAGATAAAGAGTTAGTAGATAAATTATCTTTGGAATTTAAAGATGAATTAGATAATTTAGGAATTAAAATATCAGATTTAGAAAGAAAGTCTGATAATATTTTATGGAAAGGAAAAATAAAATATAAATACGTACAAGAAAATCATAATAAGGGAAATGATAAGCATTCTAATAAATTAGAAATGAGATTAGATCCTAAAGCATATATAGGTTTATCAGAATGGACAGCAAATGCACGTATAAAGTATGTAATGTATCCAGAACAAGATTCTAATGCAAATACGGTTGTAGAACGTGCATATGTAGAAGGTCCATTATTTAATACTAAATTTTCAGCAGGAAGAACGCCTATAGAAATTACACAAGGTGTAATTTTTGATGATGGTTTTTCGGGAATAACATCTGAATTTGGAAGTAATGTTTTTGATACGAAATTATACATTGGTAGATACAGTGAAATAGATCATGATGTAAAAGAAAACGAAAATAATAAAGATATTACATTTGATTATTATGGGGTACAATTTGAATATACTCCGCAAGATATATTTAAATTGAATGGAGGATATTTAATTTTAAATGGAATAGATAATGATACGCTAATTAAAGTAGAAGATAATAAAGCTAATATATGGTATGTTGGTGGAGAATATAAATTTACGGATAATTTGAAATTAATTGGAGAATTTGTAAAAAATACAGAAGCTAGAGAATATGGTAATGCTTATTTTGGAGAGATTCAATATAGAGAAGCAGATTTAAAAATTCCAAATTCATGGCAAATCTATATGGGTTATAGATATTTTGGAAGAGATGTAGTTATTGAAACAGGTTTTGATGATGTAAAATCAGATCAGAAAGGTTTGGTATTAGGGGCTACATATGTTTTAGCAGAAAATACAACTGCTGAATTAAAATATTTTAAAGGAAAAGATATTTCTAGTAATACAAATGCAAATACTTTATATAGTAAAATAGAATTTAAGTTTTAAATAAAAATGCTCATAAATTATTGTAATTTATGAGCATTTTTATTTTATAGTAGTAAAAGTTCTACAACAAATACAGATAAACAACAAGATGAAGCTACTTGGAATAAATTAGCACCAAACCAAGAAAGTACAATACCGATGACAAGAGCAATAGCTCCAGAAAGTGGAGTTTGTGTTACCTGTATAATTGCAGGAAAAGTCATAACTGCTAATGTGATATAAGGAACATAGTAAAGAAAAGATTTTATCAGTGGATTTTTTATTTCTGTTTGAATTAAAGTCAGTGGCAAAACACGAATAGCAAAACTAGTTAAAGCCATGACTAAAATGTATATATATACCTCAGACATTTTCTTCACCATCCTTTGTTTTTACTGGATATAAGATGCTAGCAATCAAAGATAATACTATAGTTAAAATAATGATACGTGTAGCACTTGATAATTCAGATATATAAGGAAGGTAAGTGGATAAGTAGCTAGCAATAAAGCTGATGATAACAAATACACCGATTACTTTATTTTTTCGTGCAGGTGGAATGATAACGGCTAAAAACATGCCGTATAATGCTACACTAAAAGCACTTATCAATTGAATTGGCAATAAATTACCTACAACAATTCCAAGAGCTGTACCGCCAGCCCAACATGGCATAGTGATGAACATAGCACCAAAGTAATAAAAAGGATTTAGATAATTAGGTCTAGCGATAGAAATAGCAAATAATTCATCTGTGATATCAAAGCCGATTAAAATGCGTTGATACCATGGAATATCTGGCGATAATTTTTGACTTAAAGCGCAACTCATAATCAAATAACGAGAATTAGCGATTAAGATAACGAGAAATACTTCTATATATGTTGCCATTGTAGCAATAGAAGTAAAGCCAGCATATTCACCAGCGGAAGCATTTACAAGAAAGCTTGTTAAAAAACCTTGAAATGCTGTCAGTCCTGCATTTTTAGCAGTGATTCCCAAAGAGAAGGAAACTGCTAAATAACCAAGAGCAATAGGAAAACCATCACGTATACCATCTTTAAAAGCTTGTTTTTTTACAGAGATATTGTCTACTGGATAAACATCGTCAGCAATATCTAATTCATTCATAGCGATTTCCTCCATTTTGTATTTTATTTTTAAATATGTATTTTGTATAAATATTATAGCAGTTATATTTACATTAGGAAAACGAATATTTATAATAACTACATAAGTAAAACTAATGGGAGAGCGAATGCATATGGTTTCGCGTTATGGGATTTTTTGTAAAGTCATAGAAAATGGAAATTTTACAAAGGTAGCAAAAGAAGTGGGCTATTCGCAAAGTGCGATTAGTCAAAGTATAAAGGCGTTAGAACAAGAATTAGGAACCATCTTGATAGATAGGAAAAAAGAAGGCATAACATTAACAGATGATGGTAAATCTTTTTATCCGTATATACAGGCAATTTTTCATGCTGAACTTTCATTGAAACAAAGGCAACAGGAAATGAAGGGTTTAGAGCATAGCGTTATACGTATTGGCACTTTTACTAGTGTGAGCAGAAATATTTTACCGCAATTGATGAAGAGTTTTAAATCATTATATCCTACAGTCAATTTTGTTTTAAAACAAGGTGAATACACAAGCATAAAAAAATGGATTTTGCATGGAGAAATTGATTTTGGTTTTGTAAATAGTGATGTAGTTTCAGGCATCAATATGGAATTTTTATATAGAGATGAAATGATGGCAGTATTGCCTAAACATCATAAATTAGCTAATTTACCGATTATATCTTTAGACCAATTAGCCAAAGAATCTTTTATTTTATTAGATGAAGGTCGCCATAGTGTGATTATGCATGCTTTTGCTGATTATAAATTAGAGCCACAGATTGAATATAAAGTTTATGATGATTATTCGATTTTAGCTATGGTAAAACAAGGCTTAGGAATATCTGCCATGTATAGTTTAGTTTTAAATGGATTTGAAGATGGCTTAGCTATTCGACCAATAAAAGAACACCCTGAACGCAATGTAGCTTTAGCATGGCAAAATTGGGATACAATGTCACTAGCTTCACGTAAATTTGTGGAATTTATAAAAGAAAATTTTGTATTTGTACAAGAAAAATAAAAAAATTGCAGAGCTTACGCTCTGCAATTTTTATTTGATAATACTCAATAATTCTAAAGGTTTATCAATAATAAAATCGGCATTAATATCTTTTAATTCCTCAAGACTGCCATATCCATACGTTACACCAACACATTTTAAATTAAATTTTTTCGCGCCAATGACATCGTATTTACGGTCACCTACCATTATACAGTCATTTAAATCTGTAATTTGCATTTGTTTTAAAACATAAGCTAATACATCATCTTTATTTATACGACTGCCATCAAGCAAACTACCGCCAGCAAAGGCAAAATATTTTAGTAAATCATGTTGACTTAAAATATTTTTTACAAATTTTTCAGGTTTCGAAGAAGCAATCAATAATTTTAAACCATTTTCAACTAAAGTCTTTAATAATTCAGGTATTTGCTCATATACTTCATTTTCTAAAATACCTTTATCTGTATAATATTCTCGAAAATATTTTACAGCTTCAAGACTTTGTTCATGACTAAAATTATAGCAATTGATAAATTGCTGATTTAATGGCGGACCTACAAAACTTTTTAAAACAGTCATATCTGTTTCGTTTATGCCATATTTTTTTAAAGCATATTGTACAGCATGAATAATACCAGGTCCAGAATTAATCAATGTACCATCTAAATCAAAAATAATATTATGATATTTATATTGCATAAATTTATCCTCAATTTTATTTATTAATAAGTTTTTTAGCGATTTCTACAGCTTCAACGCCATCAGGAGCATAAGCATCAGCACCGACATTATCAGCATATTCTTGAGTTACTACAGCGCCACCGATCATGACTTTTGTGGAGTACTCGCTTTTATTTAATTCAGCGATGACTTCATCTATCTGTGTAATAGTAGTTGTCATCAAGGAGCATAAACCGATCATATCGGCTTTATTATCTATAGCTGCTTTAATGATTTCTTCTTTATCAATATCTTTACCTAAATCGATAACTTTAAAACCGTTATTTTCTAAAAGCGCAGATACGATATTTTTACCTAAATCATGGATATCGCCTTTTACAGTGGCAATGACGATAGTACCTTTATTACTTACGCTATCAGATGGAATACGTTCTTTGATTTTGATGAAAGCTTCACGCATTGCTTCAGCGGATAACATAACTTGTGGTAAAAAGATTTTTTTCGCACCGAAATCTTTGCCAACGACATTCATTGCTGCGCTTAAAGCTTTATCTGTAATTTCATTTGGTTTATGTCCTTCAGTTAAAGCTTGTTCTACCATTTGAGCAATGGATTCTTTTTCCCCACTGATTATAGCAGATTTTATATCTTCAATGATATCACCGCTAGATACTGCATTTTTAGCTTTAGCTACAGGGATATTTTGACCGGAATGATTAAGACTATAATCGCGACCATTAGGGTCTTTAGCTAAAAGAGCATTAGAGGCACTCAAGGCATTTTGCATAGAGTCATCATAAGGGTTCATGATTGGAGCATCTAATCCCATTGCTAAACACATAGTGAAGAATGTGCTATTGATAAGTGGACGATTTGGAAGACCAAAGGATATATTGCTAAGCCCCATGGTGGAAGGAGCACCAATATGTTCGCGGTAAAGTTTTAAAGTGTTTAATACTTCATTACAAGCATTTTTATCGGCAGCTATAGTCATTACAAGGGCATCAAGTAAAAAGTCGTTATCTTTTAAACCATGAGCTTTAGCTTCAGCGATTATTTTTTGAGCTAGTGCAAGACGTTCTTTGGCTGTTTTAGGAATACCTTCATCAGATAATGGCAAGCATAAGATTGCAGCACCATATCTTTTAGCTAATGGTATAAAATATTTTAATCTATCAGGCTCTGCACTTACAGAATTGATGAGTGCTCTACCAGGATATGCTTTTAACCCTGCTTCTAATGCTTTAACATCGCTTGTATCAATGGCAAGTGGCGTATTTACAAGTTGAGAAATTTCAGTGATAGCTTTGTGCATAGCTTTTGCTTGGTCAATTCCAGCAACACCCATATTTACATCAAGGATTTGAGCACCAGCTTGAGTTTGTTCAATAGCTTCACGTTTTACAGAGATAAATGAACCATTTTTTATTTCTTCGGCTAATTTTTTACGACCAGTAGGATTGATACGTTCGCCGATTAATCTTGTAGGTAAATTTTTGCCAATAAATACAGTTTTAGAACGGCTAGCAAGGGCAAGATTAGGATTTGGTGCTTTGCGGATAGGTTCGGAAACGTCAGTTAAAGCTTCTTTGATAGCTTTGATATGAGCAGGAGTTGTTCCACAGCAACCACCAATATAAGTTGCACCAGCTTCTACAAGTTTTGGTGCCCATTTAGCCATATCTTCTGGAGTGAGTGGGAAGATTGTTTGACCATTTTCTAAATGTGGCATACCTGCATTTGCTTGTACACTGATAGGGCAAGAACAATTATCGGCTAATTCTTTTATGATAGGAACTAATTGTTCAGGGCCTAAAGAGCAGTTGGCACCGATAATATCTGCGCCCATAGCTTCTAAGATAATGGCAGCTGATTGTGGGTCTGTGCCTGTTACAGTTCTGCCATCTTCACTGAAGGATAATTGACAGATTACAGGTAAATCGCAAGCATCTTTAGCAGCGAGAAGGGCAGCACGCATTTCTTGGATTTCGATACAAGTTTCGATGAGGATATAATCAACACCTGCGTCAGCTAAAATTTTAGCTTGTTCATAATAATTTTCATAAACTTCATCGAAAGTCAATTCGCCTAAAGGTTCAATAAAAGCACCAGTAGGGCCCATAGAACCAGCTACTTTTGCTTTGCCAGCAGTGGCGATTTTGGCATTTTTTACAGCAGCGATATTTATTGCTTCTACTTTATCGCCTAAGTTATATTCATTTAATTTGATGCGAGAAGCACCAAATGTATTTGTTTCAACAATATTAGAGCCTGCTTCTACATAAGCACGATGAACATTTTGGATAGCTTCAGGAGCTTCGATATTTAATAATTCAGGGCACATTCCTGGTTTTAATACAGATTTTTGTAACATAGTGCCAGTAGCACCATCAAATATATGTATCATAGAAGATACCTCCTAGAAATTTTTATTGAGCAAAAAAGATAAAATGTATTTGTTTATCATCATGAATTTTTATTTAATAATTCAGGGTCAAATGGTTTTATGCGGAAATTGCAATTAGGATTTGGACAGTATTTACAAGATTGTTTTTCAGGTTCGACATCTTGTGTTTTAGGTATAAGTCCAATGATTGCAGTAACAGATTTTCGCGGTGTAAGCATTAATGATGAAGTTAGGCTAATACCTATTTCATGAGCTTTAGCTAAGCGGAGCATTTCAGGTTGTGCCTGTATAGGCCAATCTCCATATCCTGGGCTAAATCGCCAACGACGAACTAATCCTTGCATATTGAATTTTTGGTCAATGGCTTGTTCGATACCATCAGCAACATGTTCAACAGCTGTAGTTGCAGCAGCGTCCATCAAAACAGCTAGCGTGTATTCTCCATCTTTGAAACGACGGGAGATTTCTTCTTCAACAGTTTCGCCGATTGTAACAGCGATGATGGCAACTTTTGTAGCTCGACAAAGATGTTTAGTTACTTTTTTCCCTTCTAATTTAAAGGGCTTATCTGCAAGTACAATGCCATTTTTAGCGTCATAGTCATATACTTCCCAAATTCCTTTAGGTTCAGAAATATATAAGACTTCACGACATGCTTCTAAAATAGTTTTTTTATTGAAATTAGGAGCTTTATTGAGTCCAGCATAACGTCTAGTTTCACTAGGGTCAATGGACATTAAAGCAGCATTATATTTAGGCATGGTAAAATCTCCCTTAATGTTTTGTGTTTATAATTATATCTAGAAAAGAATTTTATCATAAATTTTAGTATAATTATACTGTTATTAGTTAAATTAATTTTTTATGATTGATTATAGTTTTAAATTATAATGAATTTATAAAAGTAATAAGTTAAAATAATTATTATAATATTTTAAAGGAGAAATACATGGAATTTTTAAATATTGATGAAATTTTACCAAACCCATTTCAACCAAGAAAGGAGTTTGATATGGAGCAATTAGCTCAACTAGCAAAATCGATAAAAGAATATGGTATAATTGAGCCTCTAATTGTGCGTATAAATGATAATGATGAATTTGAATTGATTGCAGGAGAAAGACGTCTTCGTGCAGCTAAAATGGCAGGATTAGATAAAGTGCCAATTATCTTAAAAGATTATGATGATGATAAGGTAGCACAAATAGCTTTAATTGAAAATCTCCAACGCAGTAATTTAAATGTTATTGAAGAAGCAAATGCATATCAGTTGTTATTACATAAATTTAATTTAAAACAAGAAGAAGTAGCGCAAAAAGTGGGAAAAAGTCGTTCGCATATAGCGAATTTTGTACGCTTATTGAATTTAGCAAAAGAAGTACAGTGCTTATTACAAGATAATAAACTCAATATGGGGCAGGCAAAACCGCTTTTAGCGATAGAAGATGAAAAGCTTCAAGTAAAATTAGCTAATTTGATAATTGAAAGAGAATTATCTGCTAGAAAAGCTGAAGCATTAGTCAAAAAAGTCTTAGCAGGTGATAATGTCATCGAGCAGATTGAACAAGTAAAAGAAGCTAAGATGTATTTAAATGATGTGCAAGAGCGATTAAAACAAATATTGGGAACAAATGTAAATATAAAGCAAGGTAAAAAGAAATCTCGCATAGAAATTGAATTTTATAATGATGATGATTTAGCTAGATTAGTTGAATTATTGATGGAAAAACAAGAAAGTCCTCAGATGAACAAATCGAGAATTATTAAGGATTTTAACATTTAGTAAATGCTGTTTTGATTTTACAAATAAAAACATGAATGCTATAATGTTGCACGTTAAAAAGAATAGTCTTTATTGAATAATCAATTCTTTTTTAACAGAATTTAGGAGGGAATATTTATGGATTTTTCAATGCTAAATCAGATATTTCAAGATAATTTATCAATTATTTTAACTGTAATCGTAGTCTTATTAGTTTTATTAATAATTTTATCAATAGTGATGCTTGTAAAATTAAGCAAAGCTAAAAAACGTTATAATTCATTGGTAAATGGTGCAACAGGTGAAAGTTTAGAGGATATTATAGCTGATAATATTGCTCAAATGAATGAACTTGTAGTAAAAAATAATAAAATTGATGCAGATTATGCAGAAATGAAATCTTTATTTACAAAATCCATTCAAAAAGTAGCAGTACATCGTTTCTGTGCTTTTGCTGATATGGGTGGCGATTTGAGTTATGCTGTAGCTTTGCTTGATAATCAAAATAATGGTGTGATATTCTCTTCTATTTTTGGACGTCAAGATTCTTGCACATATGTAAAACCTATAGAAAATGGTGTTTCTAAATATCCTTTGACTCAAGAAGAAAACAAAGTATTATTAGAAGCTATGTCTAAATAATTTTGACAAAGATAAAAACAAAAGGAGTACAAATTGTTGTACTCCTTTTTTTATGCAATTTTTTCAAAAAAATCGCTTCGCTTACGCGAAGTATAAAATTAATCAACTGTAGGCATAAATAAAGCAGGCATATTATTAATCGTATCAGTAACTTTTTGCTCTGTTTCCATAGCTTTTCGATGTAGTCGTTCAGCCTTAGCTAAATCTTTTGGTTTATTATCTTGAATACCGATAGCATAAGCTTTCCATGCTTGAATAGTATATGTCGTACTTTCCATGCGCAATTCATGTAAATGACGAGCACCTGTAGGTATTTGATAACTTTGTAGATAATTATACCAATCTTGATATGTTGGCACTATTTTATTATCAATAAAAGATTTTAACAATGCTTTTTGACTTGATGAAGGATTAGTTTTGAAGTTTTCAGCTAAAACTATAAATTCGCTTTGTAATTGCTTGAATTGAGCATTATTTCTATCTAAATCGGCTTTAGTATTAGTCAAATACGTATTTATATCTTGGCGATAAAGATTAGATATCATAGTTAGATAATCTTGATAATTCGTAACTTCGCTGACTTGCCAAATGCCTTCTTCATTTTTGACTAATTTCAATTTTAAATCAAAGTTAGTATCTGTATATTTATCTGCAACTAAAATCGTTGCCATAACTGAATTATCATCAATAGTTTCTATGGATTTTATCTCTTTGAAACTTATATTGAATAACAAAGAGCGATTGATTAATTCTGTATAATCGATACCTAATTGACGACCTTTAAGCATAGAATCATAATTGAAACGTTGCCAATTTCCAGTTTGAATATATTTATCAATGCTTTGAATTGTGCCATCAATAATGATAGGTTCAATGAGGGCATAGAATGTTTGATAAATACTATGTTCTTTTTCCGTATAGATTTTGTCATTGATAAATATATCATTAGTCAAAATCTTATAATTTGGTGGTAATAAAGTTTTTAAATCTACGTATTTATGAATAGTGTCAATATCACGATGTTCAAAGGCTGTTTGCAATTCTTTTAAAGCATATTCAGGAGAATTAGTGCGCTGGTAATAGTAATAACCTCCTATAATCGATAAAATTAATAATACTAATAAAACTACAAAACAAGCAAATATATTTTGTATGCGACGTTGTCTTCTTCGTTTAGCAACGGTTCGTTGCCATTTATCATCATTCATGATTAATTTACTCCAGGGTGAAAATTTGTATAATTATTATACCATAAAACAATATCGGTGGTTATTGCTTTTATTTTATAGTGTAAAGTTTACAATTTAATATTGACAAAAAATAATTGATGTGCAATAATATGAGCAAATCAATTCAAAAATTTAATACTTGCCTTAATGAAACCTATGAGGTGGAGATAAAAATATGAAATGCACTTACAGAGAGTAGGGGAGCTGAGAGCCTATAGTACGCAGCATATTAAATGGACCACTGAGGGTGCAGTCAACAGATTAGGGATAATCTTAGTATTCTGCAACGCGACACAAGCGTTAACTGTGAGGGATATGTTAGTATCCTGCAAAGAGGAGCATTTGCTCAAACAAGGTGGTACCGCGAGTAGAGTATAATATATAATTTTAGTGATTTAATTATATAGAAATATAGATACCCGTCCTTGATATTATTTTCAAGGACGGGTATTTTTATTTGCTTACAAATAGATTTATAAAGGAGGATTAGAATATGTACAAACCGACTCTGGCAGAATTAGAAGCAATAAAAACAGAATATAAAATAGTGCCAGTGAGTAAAGAGATATTTGCTGACCTTACAACACCGATTAAAGTGTTGAAAATCTTGAAAAATATCAGTGATAATGTGTATTTATTTGAAAGTGTGGAGAATACACATCATTGGGGCAGATATTCTTTCTTAGGTTTTAATCCTTCTTTAGAGATTAGTTGTAAAAATCATTTATTGAAGATAAAAAAAGCTAGCAATAATGAAATAGAAGAAATTAAGACAGATAATCCAAATATAGAGATTAGAGAGATTTTAAAAGCATATAAAAGCCCTAAAATTGAATATTTACCGTCGTTTACTGGCGGATTGGTTGGATATTTTGCTTATGAATATCTGCGTTATCAAGAAAGTAAATTGGACTTTGTAGATGAAACAGTAAACAAAGATGAAGTTTCTTTCAATGATGTAGATTTGATGTTATTTGATAAGGTAATAGCTTTTGACCATTATACGAAAAAGATAATTTTAATTGTGAATATAAAAACTGATAATTTAAAAGCTAATTATGCTAAAGCCATTGATGATTTAGAAAAATTAGCAAAACTTATTATCTATGGCAAAGAAAAAGAAATACCTTCAGGAAAACTATTATCTGATTTTAAACGAGAATTTACTAAAGATGAATATATAGATGTAGTGAAAAAGACACAGCGTTATATCAAAGAAGGTGATATTTTTCAGGCTGTCATCTCCAATCGCATAGAAGCTGATTTTTCAGGAAGTTTATTAAATGCTTATCGTATATTAAGAACGATAAACCCTTCGCCATATATGTTTTATTTAAGCTCTAAGCAAATTGAGCTGACAGGGGCTTCACCAGAAACATTGATAAAATTAGAGGATAAAGAATTAAAGACTTTTCCGATAGCTGGCACGATGCCAAGAGGTAAAGATGGACGAGAAGATGATTTATTAAAAACAAGATTGTTAAGTGATGAAAAAGAATTGGCAGAACATAATATGCTAGTGGATTTGGGCAGAAATGATATCGGTAAAATCAGTAAATTCAATTCAGTAACAGTGGAAAATATGCACAAAGTAGAATTTTTCTCTCATGTGATGCATATAACAACTACAGTAAAAGGAAAAATCAAAGATGATTGTGATGCTTTAGACGCTATCGTAGCTACTTTGCCAGCAGGAACATTATCTGGTGCACCAAAAATACGAGCTATGGAAATTATTCATGAATTAGAGAAAAGCCCAAGAGGTATTTATGGTGGTGCTGTGGGATATATCGATTTTGCAGGCAATATGGATATGTGCATAGGTATAAGAATGGCAGTGGCAAAACAAGGTAAAGTATTTGTTCGTTCAGGTGGCGGAATAGTCAAAGATAGTATACCTGAAAATGAATACCAAGAAACGATAAATAAAGCCCAATCAATGATAGAGGCAATTACAAAAGCACAGGAGGTGGAAACATATGATTTTGTTAGTAGATAATTATGATAGTTTTGTGTACAACTTATATCAATTAATCGGCTCAATAAATCCAAAAATAAAAGTTATTCGTAATGACGAATTAAATATAGAACAGATAAAAAAATTAAATCCAAGTCATATTGTGCTATCTCCAGGGTCAGGAAAACCCAGTGAAGCTGGAATTTGCAGTGAAATCGTGAAGGCTTTTCAAGGTGAGATGCCGATTTTAGGAATTTGTTTAGGTCATCAAGTTATAGCCGAAGTTTTTGGCAGTGTCGTAAGTTATGCTAAAGAAGTAGTTCATGGCAAAGCTTTTAAATTAAAGATAATGGAAAATTCACCTTTATTTAAGGGTATAGATAAAGAATTTATGGGAGCAAGATACCATTCTTTAGCGATTAAAAGAGAAACTTTAGGCGAAGATTTAAAGATAATAGCAACTACTGATGATGGTGAAATTATGGCAATAGAGCATAGAAGATATCCTATTTATGGATTGCAATTTCATCCTGAATCGATTTTAAGTGATAATGGCAAGAAATTAATTCAAAATTTTCTGGATATAAGAGGTGGTCAAAATGATAAAACAAGCAATTCATCAATTGAGCAATAAACAAGATTTAACAACAGAGCAGGCTATAGTTTCCATGCAAGAAATCATGAGTGGAACAGCGAGTGATATTCAAATTGCTAGTTTTTTGACTGCTTTGCGATTAAAGGGCGAAACAATAGATGAAATAACAGCTTTTGCTCAAGTCATGAGAGAAAAAGCTCAAAGCATAGATTATAAAGATGATTTATTTGAAATAGTCGGCACAGGTGGAGACGAAGCAAATACATTTAATATTTCAACTACAGCAGGATTTGTAATTTCAGCTAGCGGTATAAAGGTAGCTAAACATGGTAATCGCAGTGTATCTAGTAAATGCGGTGCAGCTGATTGTTTAGAAGCTTTAGGCACTAAATTAGAATTAGATGCTAAGCAGAATGAAAAGATGCTAGATGAAATAGGCATGTGTTTTATGTTCGCACCGAAGTATCACAGTTCTATGAAATATGCCAGTCCTGTTAGACGTGAACTAGGAATTAGAACAGTATTCAATATCTTAGGGCCACTTGCTAATCCTGCAAATGCTAATCGACAATTGATGGGCGTTTATCAAGAAGAATTAGTAGAGCCATTAGCGAAAGTATTATCTAATCTCGGTGTAAAAAGAGGTGCTGTTGTCTATGGTTATGATGGTTTAGATGAGATAACAGCTTGTAATAAAACTTTAGTATGTGAAATCAAAGATAAAAAATTAAAGACATATACTTTAGACCCTAGAGATTATGGCATGGAATATGCAAATTCAGCTGAATTAGTTGGCGGAGATAAAAATGAAAATGCTCAAATTACAAGGGATATTTTAGCAGGAACTTTGGGGGCAAAACGCAATGCAGTATTATTAAATGCTGGCATAAGTATTTATTTAGCAAAAGATGGATTATCTATACAAGATGGTATTAATATAGCCAAAGATACGATAGATACAGGCAAAGCTAAATATCAGATGGAACGATTTATTAAATATTCAAATGAGGTATGTTAAATGATTTTAGATGAAATTGTGGAGAAACGAAAAATCAATATAGCTAAACAAAAACAGATAAAATCATTGGCTATGATAAAACAAGAAGCAGAAGCTTTGCCAAAAAATAGAGACTTTCCTTTGGAAAAAGCATTGATGAAGCAAGATATAAATTTTATCTGTGAAGTGAAAAAAGCATCACCATCAAAAGGAATTATAGCTCAGGATTTTCCTTATTTAACTATCGCTAAAGAATATGAATTAGCAGGAGCAAGTGCGATTTCTGTACTTACAGAGCCGGATTATTTTTTAGGTGAAGATAAATATTTACAAGAAATAGCTCAAAATGTCAGTATTCCTGTATTGTGTAAGGATTTTATCATCGATGAATATCAGATTTATAAAGCGAAAATTTTGGGAGCTTCAGCGATTTTATTGATTTGTGCGATTTTAGATGATGAAACACTTAAGAAATTTTTTACTTTAGCTGAAAAATTAGGTTTATCCTGTTTAGTGGAAGCTCATGATGAAAATGAGATAAAAAGAGCCTTGAAAGTACAAGCGAGAATTATCGGTGTGAATAATCGTAATTTAAAAGATTTCACTGTAGATGTAGAAAATAGTTTAAAATTAAGGTCTTTAGTGCCTGAAAATGTGATTTTCGTTTCTGAAAGTGGCATAAAAACTAAAGATGATATAGAAAAATTAAGAGTTCATCAAGTACAAGCTGTGCTTATCGGTGAAACTTTTATGAGGGCTAAAGATAAAGTCTTAGCACTTAATGAATTATATGGAAAGAAGATAAGCCCTAAAGTAAAATTTTGTGGCATGAAAACTATAGAAGATATAGTTATCATAAATAGATATACTCCAGATTATGTAGGTTTTATATTTGCTGAAAGTAAACGACAAGTAAGTATGCAAACAGCGAGTGATTTAGCTAAAATTTTAGATGAAAAAATTAAAAAAGTCGGTGTTTTTGTCAATACTTCGCTAACGCAAATTGAAGAGATAGCTCAGAAAGTTTCTTTAGATATCATTCAATTACATGGTGATGAGGATAATGAATTTATCAAAGCATTGAAAAATAAACTCGATTTGCCGATTTGGCAAGCGATAAAAGTAAAAGATATTGTTGATATAGAAAGAGCTAAACAAAGTATTGCCGATATGATTTTATTTGATGCTTATGTAAAAGATAGTGCTGGTGGCACAGGAAAGAGTTTTAATTGGGATTTGCTTAAGGATTTTACAGGTGAATTTATCTTAGCTGGTGGTATAAATAAGCAAAATATCATTAGAGCGATAAGAACGACAAGACCGTATATAGTAGATATCAGCAGTGGTATAGAAAGAGATAATCATAAAGATGAAAATGAAGTTAAGACGATAAGTGAACTTTTGCGAAAGGTAGGATAAATATGAACGTGAATAAGATAAATAAAAAAGGTCGTTTTGGTAAATATGGCGGACAATATATGCCAGAGACTTTAATGAATGCAGTAAATCAATTAGAAGAAGCGTATTTAAAATATAAAGATGATCCTGATTTTGTCAGAGAATTAGAAGATTTACAGCGAAAATATACAGGTAGACCATCACTTTTATATTTTGCGGAAAAGATGACAAATGATTTAGGTGGAGCAAAGATTTATTTGAAACGAGAAGACTTAAATCATACAGGTTCTCATAAAATCAATAATGTTTTGGGGCAGATTTTATTGGCAAAACGCATGGGAAAAACTCGTGTAATTGCAGAAACAGGTGCAGGTCAACATGGCGTAGCTACAGCAACAGTGGCAGCACTTATGAATATGGAATGTGAAATCTTCATGGGTGAAGAAGATACGAAACGACAAGCATTAAATGTTTATCGCATGGAATTATTAGGAGCAAAAGTACATAGTGTTACTAAAGGAACAAGAACACTAAAAGACGCAGTAAATGAAGCTTTACGCGAATGGACTTCAAGAATTGATGATACACATTATGTTTTAGGCTCTGTCATGGGGCCACATCCATTTCCAACTATTGTGCGTGATTTTCAGTCTATCATCAGTAGAGAAGCTCGTGAACAGATATTAGATGTGGAAAAGAGATTGCCAGATGTAGTCATGGCTTGCGTTGGTGGCGGTAGCAATGCTATGGGCATGTTTTATAATTTTATTCCTGATAAACAAGTAAGATTAATTGGTTGTGAAGCAGCCGGAAGAGGTCTTGATACAGAAGAACATGCAGCTACTATTTCTAAAGGTACAGAAGGTATTTTCCATGGCATGAAGTCTTATTTTTGTCAGGATAAATATGGTCAGATTGCTCCTGTATATTCCATTTCAGCAGGTTTAGATTATCCAGGTATTGGACCGGAACATGCTTATTTATATGATAGCGGTAGAGCGGAATATGTAGCAATTACAGATGATGAAGCAGTTGATGCGTTTGAATATTTATCAAGAACAGAAGGCATTATCCCAGCGATTGAAAGTGCTCATGCTATAGCACAAGTGATGAAAATTGCACCGAAGATGAAAAAAGATGAAATCATCATTGTTTGCTTATCTGGTAGAGGAGATAAAGATGTAGCGGCTATGGCGAGATATAGAGGAGTGAAAATCAATGATTAAGATAGAAGAAGCATTTAAAAATAAGAAAGCATTTATTCCCTTTGTATTGGCAGGTTATCCAAATTTAGAAGCTACAGAAAAATTTATTCTAAAAATGGCAGAAGCGGGAGCTGATTTGATAGAAATAGGGATACCTTTTTCTGACCCAGTGGCAGAAGGAACAGTTATTCAAGCGGCTAGTAAAGTGGCTTTAAGTGGCAATATGACGACAAATGATATTTTTAATATGGCTGAAAATTTAAAGGGAAAAGTGAATATACCACTTGTATTTATGACTTATATAAATCCTATATTCGTTTATGGTAAAGATAAGTTTTTTGCTAGATGTAAACAATGCAATATCAGTGGCGTTATTGTGGCTGATTTACCTTTTGAAGAAAAAGATGAAATCTTAGCCCAAGCTAATGAAAATGATGTAGAAGTAATATCTTTGATAGCACCTACTTCAGAAAATCGCATAGGTATGATAGCTAATGAAGCACAGGGTTTTATCTATTGCGTATCTTCTTTAGGTGTAACAGGTGTTAGAAAAGAAATAAAAACAGATATACAAAGTATTGTAAATACTATTCGTAAATATACAGATAAACCAGTTGCTGTAGGTTTTGGTATCTCAACACCACAGCAAGCATATGATATAGCTAAAATCGCTGATGGTGTCATTGTAGGCAGTGCCGTTATTCGTATTATTGATAAATATGGCAAAGAGGCTACACCATATTTAGTTGATTATGTAAAATCTATGAAAGAAGCTATTTCAAAAGCATAATTAAAAATAATTTGTATAATAATAAAAACTCCCTTTAATTAAAGGGAGTTTTTATTTTAAACAGCATTGTAACCGAGTTCTAATGCCTGCATATTTTTATCAACTGTATGTGGTGGTACGCGATGTGCCACAGATTGTTTTACTGTTTCAAGCGAAACAATGCCAGAGAGTTTAACCATGATGCCAAGTGCAACTATATTGGCAAATAACAATTTGCCGAGTTTTTCAGAAGCCATTTTAGTGATTGGCACTTTAATGATATGTGGAAAATCTGGTGCATTTGGTACAAGGTCTTCATCAACGATTAATAAGCCATTGTCTTTGTCTAAATCGCCATAATATTTGTCAGCTGCTTGTTGTGTCATAGCAAGTACGATATCTGGATTTATAACTTTAGGATGATAAATCGGATTATCGGAAATAATTACTTCCGCTTTAGAAGCACCACCACGTGCTTCTGGACCATAAGATTGAGATTGAACAGCTTGTTTGCCTTCACTTACAGCAGCTTCAGCAAAGATAATTGCTGCTGTGATAACGCCCTGACCGCCTGAACCGGATAAACGGAGTTGTTTCATCATTTTTCAACACCTCCAGCTATTTCAATAACTTTATCATAGGCATGGTCATAATCAATAGATTGATGTTGATGTAATAGACCAATTGGGAATTTGCCTACTTTTTTATCATCAGCTAATTTATCAAAAGCTGGCTTCATAACTGCATTATCACGCATCCACATCATCATTTGTGCAGGATCTGCCATTTTATTTTTACGACCGAAAGCTGTTGGACATTGTACTATAGCTTCAATTAAGGAGAAGCCTTTATTTTCAATACCGCCAGCTATCATATTGATCAAATGTGGTACATGATAAGCTGTGCTTCTTGCCACATATGTAGCACCTGCTGCTGCTGCCAAATTGCATGGGTCAAATGGATTATCAACGCAACCATATGGAGCAGTTGTCGCTTTTTTATCAAGCGGAGTAGTAGGTGATGCCTGACCACCTGTCATACCGTAAATATTGTTGTTGAATAATACGACAGTTAAATCTACATTACGTCTTGCACCGTGAATAAAGTGATTGCCACCGATAGCCATGCAATCGCCATCACCTGTGATTACAATTACATTAAGCTCTGGTCTAGCAAGTTTTATACCTGTTGCAAATGGAATAGCTCTACCATGAGCTGTATGAAGTGTATCAAAATCCATATAACCAGATGCACGTGAAGAGCAACCAATACCGGATACGATTACTGTTTTATCTGGATCGAGATTTTTCTTGACGATAGCATCTACAATTGCTTTCATTACAATACCATTACCGCAACCAGGGCACCATAAATGCGGAAGGCGGTTTTGACGGAAATGTTGTTCATAAACTCTAGGTTTCATTAATTATTGCCTCCTTCGCACATTTTAATAATAGCTGTTTCAATTTCAGCTGGAGTGAAAATCTGTGTATCGTATTTGCCTAAGAATTCTACTTTGCATTTGCCTTCACTTGCACGTTGTACTTCATGTACAAGTTGTCCATAGTTAAGTTCTGGGACTAAAATAGCATCAACTTTGTCTGCTAAATCTGCAATAACTTTATCGTCAAATGGCCAAATTGTGATAAGGCGTACCATGCCGACTTTATAGCCTTTTTTGCGAGCTTCGAGCATAGCTTCATACGCTGTACGAGCTGTACCACCATAGCTTACAATTGCATATTGTGCATCTTCCATATTATATGCTTCATAATGACAAATTTCATCACGAGCAATATCTATTTTTTTATGCAATCTATCAATGACTTCTTTAGTAACCATTGGGCTACCTGATGGGAAGCCTGTTTCATCATGAATAAGACCAGTTACATGAATGTGATATCCTTTACCAAAGTCAGCAATATTTGGCACTAAGTCAGTGTCAGGAGTATAGGCTTTATATTCTGGTGATGGTGCCATCTTTGGTTGACGACGAGGATAAATTTCTATATCGTCTTTCTCAGGAACATCTATGTTTTCACGTAAATGACCTACAATTTCATCCATCAATAAAATAACTGGTGTACGGAAGCGTTCTGCATAATTTACCGCCATAACAGTAACGTCAAAAGTTTCACGCACACTCCATGGAGAAAGCGCAATGATGGAATGGTCGCCATGTGTTCCCCATCGTGCCTGCATGATATCGCCTTGTGCAGGAGATGTTGGCTGTCCAGTTGATGGACCTACACGTTGTACATTGGCAATAACTACTGGAATTTCAGCAGCACAAGCATAACCGATTAATTCCTGTTTTAAAGAAAAGCCAGGACCAGAAGTGGCTGTTAGTACTTTATCACCAGCAAGAGAAGCGCCTAAAACAGCACCCATACTAGCGATTTCATCTTCCATTTGAACGAATTTACCGCCCATTTTAGGCAATAATTTAGCCATTGTTTCAGCGATTTCTGTAGATGGTGTAATTGGATAACCTGCAAAAAAGCGTACACCAGCAGCTAAGGCACCATAACTGCACGCTTCATTGCCTTGCATTAATTTAATCATTAATTTTCCTCCTTATCTACAAAAATAGCATAATCTGGGCAACGTAATTCACATTGTCCACAACCTATACAAGCATCAGCATTGACAATCTGACAGTGATTTAATACATCTAATTGCAAAACTTTTTTGGGACAAAAAGCTACACAAATACCGCAGCCTTTGCACCTTTGTGTTTTCAAGTAAATAATGTTCTTCAAAATTACACTCCTAAACTTTTAAATATATACATAAAATAAACATAAATATTAGTAACAATAAATTTGTTATTTGCTACATTCAATATCAGTCATGACATCTATTATATAACGAAAAAGTGTAAATGTGTAAATGTATACAATATATATTTTAAAACAAATTATATTTAAATATATGAAAATATCTTGACTATCAAGAAAAATAGTATATAATATTAATTAATAATAATTCTTTTTTAGTTAGATTTAAAAAGTAAGAAAGTAAATTGGAAAGGAAGCGGTTTGAATGGAATTAAAAGGCAGTAAAACAGAACAAAACTTATGGGCGGCATTTGCTGGTGAATCTCAGGCACGTAATAAATATACGTACTATGCTTCTAAAGCAAAAAAAGATGGTTATGTTCAGATTGCTAAAATTTTTGAAGAAACAGCTGCAAATGAAAAAGAACATGCTAAAATTTGGTTTAAATTAGTAGATAAAATTGGTACTACTGAAGAAAACTTAAAAGCAGCAGCTGCTGGTGAACATGAAGAATGGACTTCTATGTATCCAGAATTCGCAAAAGTAGCACGTGAAGAAGGTTTCACTCGCATTGCTAACCTCTTTGAAATGGTTGCTAAAATTGAACAAGAACATGATGCTCGTTACAATTTATTATTAGCAAATATTCAAGAAGATAAAGTTTTCAAACGCAATGAAAAAATGATTTGGATGTGTTCAAACTGTGGTCATGTATATGAAGGTACAGAAGCTCCAGAAATTTGTCCTGTATGTGCTCATCCAAAAGCATTCTTTGAAATTAAAGCAAATAATTATTAATTCGGTTATAAAAAAGGCTAGTTAGATTATATCTAACTAGCCTTTTTGTTTTATATTTTATTTTAACCGAATATATAAGCAACTACTGTATATAAGAATAAAAGTAAAATAATACCCATAAAGAAAATCTGTGCCTTATAGAGCCATTCTCTAACATTATCAGACACTTTTGCATGACGATTTGCATACATAATTACTAAAGCAATTTCTAAAACTAAGTAAGTAGCAAAGCTTATTGGAGCTAAAATTAAACTTTCCCACATAGTTACTAATAATAAGAAGTTAATGACGATTAATAGGATTAACCAAATATCTTTACCGTACTTTTTCTGTTCTTTAGGTGCATTTTGTTGTTCTTTTGTTTTAGTAATTTTATTACTAATTCGTTTACTCATTCTAGCCATAGAAAAAACCATCCTCAACATTTTAATTTATGAATAAAGTATAACAAATATAATTTTAGCTCACAAGTTAACAAATAAACAATATTTTTTGTACAAATGTTATTATTTTTTTAGAAAATAATTGATAGTTTGTTACACACTTGTTAAAATAGTTAGTATCTTAAAGATTTTAGGCGACAAACTTTACAGAATAGAGGTTTATAAATATTATGATTAGAGAACATCGAAATCGAGAAAAATTAATAAATTATTACAAAATTTTTATAAATAAAGGTATAACTGACCCTAATGTACATCCATGGATAAAAGAATCATGGGAATTATCTAAGCAATATCAAGTTAATCCTAAAAAAATTCTAGCAACTGCTAGATTATCAGCATATGAATTAGCTCAATTACAAAGTAAACACAGTGATGCTATTGAGTATTTAGATAATTTTATTGACAGTATTGTGGACTTTTTACATGAATATAATCTATGTTTAACTATCATGGATTCAGAATGTACTGTACTAAAAAAATATGCCAATCCAACATCAAGACTTATTGATAGATTGGAAGGCGTAAGCTTAACTACGAAAAACGTAGGTACACTTAGTTGCAATATTGTAAAAGAGCATAAAGTACCATTTTGGGTATTTGGCCCAGAAATTTGGCTTGAAGAATTACATGAAATGAATAGTGGTTCTGTGCCAATTATGGTCAATGGGGAATTAACATATATCGTATCTTTAACTGTAATGGAATATGAAAAAATTCCTCAAGATGTAGTTTTAGCATTATTATTTACATTAAAAACTGCTTTAGAATTAAATATTAGACAATCTTTGAATATCAAAGCTCAAAAAGCTATTTTAGATGCAGCGCCATTTGCTGTATATCATATTATGTCTGAAGATAAAATCGTTTATGCAAATCGCATGGGTGAAGAACGTTTATCCGCTATTAATGCTATAAATGAAAATAAAGAAACAGCTCATTTAAAAGATATTGTATTAAATTATACACATACTCCTATTTATGATGGTTTCCAAGGTATTTCTTGCTATAATCGTGAAACTACATGGATTACTAATAATAAAACATATGAAGATATTACTACTGTTGTGCCATTGAAAAATTCTGAAGATGATGAAGATGTACAAAGTGTAGTTACAGTATCTATGCCAATTGAAGATTTACGTACTTTAGTAGCTCATGCTTCTGGTTATACAGCAAAATATAGCTTATCTTCTATGGTGGGAGAAAGCAAAGCTTTTGTACAGATGAAAGAACGTGCTTATCGTGTAGCTCGCAATAAAAATCATATTTTATTACAAGGTGAAGCTGGTATTGGTAAACAGCGTTTAGCTCATGGTATTCATATGGCTAGTATGCGTATGGCAGGGCCATTGATTTCTATAAATTGTGCAGATTCTACACCAGAATTATTGGAACAAGATATCTTTGGTGCAGCTACAGATTCTGATGTTAGTCATCCAGGTAAATTAGAATTAGCAAGTAAAGGTACTTTATTTATTGATGAAATCGAAAAATTACCAAGCTCTATTGCTAAAATGTTAGCTAAAGCTTTATCCGAAAAGAAAACTCATCGTATCGGTGAAAGTTTAGAACGCAGTATTGATGTACGCATTATTGCTGCAAGTGATGCAAATTTAAGACGTTTGACTGAAAAAGGTCAATTCGATGAAAAATTATTTAATATAATTTCTCGCAGTATTATACGTGTGCCATCACTTCGTTCTCGTAGAGATGATATTCCAATGTTAGCTATTAATATAATTGAAGAATTATCTAAACAACATCAAATGGAGCCAAAAGTTTTATTACCAGAGTCTTTAGAAGTGTTGAGAACTTATGATTGGCCAGGAAATATCAAACAATTACAAAGCGTATTAGAATATTCATTCTTCAATACAAGTGGACATGAAATCTATCCTACAGATATTAATTTAATGGGTAGTGTAAAACCAGATAATAAATGGAAAACAGATAAAGAAATATTCCTCAAAGCATGGAAAGCAGCTGGCGGAAATGTAAGCCGTTTATCTAATCTTTTGAGTGTAAGTCGTGTTACTTTATATCGTTATATTAAAAAATATGGATTGGAAAAATAAAAAAAAGCTTGGCTATCGCCAAGCTTTTTTATTATATAAATTTATCAATAACGTATGCTATACCATCTTCATCGCAATCTTTAGTAATGAATTGAGCAATATTTTTCACATCATCAATAGCGTTTTCCATAGCAACACCTAAACCGGCATATTCAATCATAGCTAAATCATTATCACCATCACCACAAGCCATGATTTCGCTTTTGTCTATTTGTAGATATTGAGCTAATTTACTTAATCCTACTGCCTTATCAATACCAGAAGGTGTTATATCCATAGTATATCCTGTATTTTGTTGTAATCCAATTCTATCTTTGAATATATCGGCTAATTCGTCTTGAATTTCTTGGATTTTTCCATTTAAGTTACAAACAACTAATTGAGTAACATTTTCTGTATATTTTTCAAAATCCTCGCCGACCTCTACTATATTTAATCCTTTTGTAGTTTTATAAGCAGGGAACATATCCATATCTACATAGCGAACATAAATTGTATCGCCAATATACCAACGAATATACCAATTTTTTTGATAACAAATAGATATTAATTCAGTTATAGTATCTTTAGAAAAATGAGCTTCATAGATGCTTTTTCCTGTATTTAAATCTTTAACAACACCACCATTACAAGATACTACAGGACAGTTCATATTTAATTGTTTAGCAAAATAAGAAGCAGATGCAGGCATACGACCAGTGGCTATAGTTACATAAATACCCTTATCCATAGCTTTTTTTATGGCTAAAGCATTTTTTTCAGGAACAAGTTTTTGTCGATTGAGTAAAGTACCATCCATGTCTAAGGCAATGAGTTTTATAGTCATAAAATATTTTCTCCTTTAACTTTATCATTGAAATCCCAAAATAGTGAACAATTAGCTTTAGCTAATGCTGTAACTATGGCTTTTGGTGGCATTTTTGTAGTCAAAACAATATCTACATCACTTAATTTACCAAATTTATAAGCAGGTTGTAGCAGAAATTTACCAGAATCTGCAAGTACACAAGTAAGTGTAGAATTTTTGGCAATCAAATGTTTGATAGCAGCATCTTCATTTTCAAAGGTGTAAAATCCATCTTCAGTAATGCTAGCAGCACCTAAAAAGGCGATATCAAAACGGATATTATCAAGTGTGGCCAATGTTTCACTGCCATAGAAATAGCGATTTACAGGATTGAGTTTGCCACCTAATAAGTGTAAATCTAAAGCAGCGTTATCTTTTAATTGTTCAATGATGTCAATGGAATTACTATATATAGTAGATTTTTCTTTGATGTATTTGCACATATATTGAACTGTTGTTGATGTATCTAAATAGCAAATAGCATTTTTTTTGATATATGATGAAGCTACTTTGCCTAATAAATCTTTATTGGAGTTTTTTAAATTTGCTCGTTCTTTGAAGCTTTGACGAAGTTGCACTGTAGGTAAGGTGATACCACCATGTGTGCGTAAAGCGATTTTTTGTTCTACTAAACAGATGATATCGCGTCTAGCTGTATCTCGAGATATATTGAATGTAGACATGATTTCTTGTTTAGATAGACTTTTTTTCTTGCGTAATAAATTCATGATTTGATATAAACGTTCTTCTTGATACATATAATCACCACAATTTCTTAGCTCGTTAAGTTAATTTTAAGCAAGTATAAGCATTATGTCAATTTGATATTTAATCCGTAATTTAGGTAAAATAATGAGAAGAAGGCTTTTATAATTTTGAATTTATAAAGGAGTTGATATAGTGAATAGTGTTGTTTGTATTACTAGTGCGGGCATTTTATGGGGAATTATTGCCATTTTCATCAGTTTATTAAAGGATTTAGGTTTTAATTCGTTGCAATGTGTAGCGATAAGAGTATTCTTTTCAGCTTTATGTTTAGTTATTTATTTAAGTATTTTTGATAGAAGTAAATTAAAAATGGAATTTAAGGATATAATTTATTTTTTAGGTACAGGTATTTTGAGTATTATCTTTTTTAATTATTGTTATTTTGAAGCGATTGAAGTCATTGGCGGTGTGGCAATTCCTGCACTTTTATTGTATATGGCACCTATATTTGTGATGATAATGTCTTTTTTCTTTTTTCATGAAAAATTGAATAAGCGAAAAGTATTGGCTTTATTTATAACTATTATTGGTTTATGTTTTATTACAGGAGCATTTTCTCAAGAAGTAACTTTGAGTGGCAAGGCTATATTATTGGGTTTAGGTGCAGGTTTTGGTTATGCGTTATATAGCATTTTTAGCAAGATGATAATAGATAAATATGAAGCAGTAACTATTATTACTCTATACTACAGGGTTAAAAAAATTAGAGGCAGGAAAAGCTTCAATATTAGCTACGATTGAACCTATTGTATCAGCTATAGTGGGATTGATATTTTTTCAGGAAGTATTTGATTTAACGAAGATATTAGGTATGATATGTATTATTTCGGCAATAATAATACTTAATTTAAATTTAGTAAAAGCTAAATCTGTAAATTAAGTTAATTTTAATGGAGTCAAGTTAAACAAAAAGCTTTTTCATTGCAGGCATTTTGTGAATATTGTAGAATGAAAATAATAAAAAGGAGGCTGATTATTTTGTTGAAAGAATGTTTAGAGAATGTGCGTAAAAATTCTCCATTAATACATAATATTACTAATTATGTTACTGTAAATGATTGTGCAAATATTTTATTAGCTTGTGGAGCATCACCTATTATGGCTGATGATATTAATGAAGTAGAAGAAATCACCAGCATTTGTAATGGTTTAAATATAAATATTGGTACGTTGAATTCAAGAACAATTAATTCTATGCATAAAGCAGGTTGGATGGCTAATAGATTAAGTCATGCAGTTTTATTAGACCCTGTAGGTGTAGGAGCGTCAGAACTTCGCACTCGTACTGCTGTTGAACTAGTAAAAAATATAAAATTTGATGTAATCCGCGGTAATATTTCTGAAATAAAAACTTTAGCAAATGGCAGTGGTTCAACTCGTGGTGTAGATGCTGATATAAGAGATAGCATTACTGAAGAAAATTTAGCAGAATATGTAAAATTTGCTAAGCAATTATCTAAAAATATGGATGCTATTATTGCTATCAGTGGTGTCATTGATATTGTCGCTGATAGTAAAGATGCTTATGTGATTTACAATGGTCATAAAATCATGAGTAAAATCACAGGCAGTGGTTGTATGTTATCAGCATTTACTACAGCTTATTTAGTAGCGAATAAAGATAATAAATTAATGGCTACAGTAGCAGCTTTTTGTGCTATGGGTGTAGCAGGAGAAATCGCTCAAAAACGTATGGGTGAGTTAGATGGCAATGCTAGCTTTAGAAATTATTTAATCGATGCTATTTATAATATGACTGGTGAACAGTTAGAAGCTATGGCTAAATATGAAAAGAGATGATAGAGATGAATGAAATGAAAAAAGTTTTGACAATAGCAGGTTCAGATTGTAGTGGTGGAGCAGGTATTCAAGCAGATATAAAGACAATTACTGCTCATAAAATGTATGCAATGAGTGCAATTACAGCTCTTACAGCTCAAAATACAACTGGTGTGTGCGGCATTTTAGATGCAGGGGCTGACTTTGTTGGCAGACAATTGGATTGTATTTTCCAGGATATTTATCCTGATGCAGTCAAAATCGGTATGGTGGCAAATAAAGAAATCATTGAAATGATTGCCCATAAATTAGTAGAATATAAAGCTAAAAATATCGTTGCTGACCCAGTAATGGTTTCTACAGCTGGTAGTCGTTTGATGGAAGAAGATGCGGCAAATACTTTAATTGAAAAATTATTGCCATTAGCTACAGTGATTACACCAAATTTAGCAGAAGCAGAAGTTTTATGTGGTTTTGCTATCAAGACGAAAGAAGATTGCATAAAAGCAGCACAGACTATTTCACAAAAGATACCGACAGCTATTTTAATTAAAGGTGGTCATTTGGAAGATACAGCAGATGATTTGCTTTGGGACCATGGAGAAATTCATTGGTTTGAAGGTAAACGCATAGATAATCCAAATACTCATGGTACAGGCTGTACGTTATCATCAGCGATTGCTTCTAATTTAGCTGCTGGTCATGATTTAGTTACAAGCATTAAAAATGCTAAAGATTATATCACAGGAGCATTAAAAGCTAATTTAGATTTAGGAAAAGGCAGTGGCCCTTTAAATCATATGTATAATTTATAAATAAAAAAATCGCCTTAATCTAAGGCGATTTTTATTTTAAGGATTTAATACAAGATGAAAGGAGCAAAATATTTTTCATGGATAAAAGTAAATTAAATTACCAGAAAAATTTGTTACTGATAATAGTTGTACTATTTTGGTTTGCTCAATATGTATATGTGCCTTTTCAAACACCATATTTATCAACTATGCAGGTTTCTTCTAGCATGATTGGCATAATCATAGGTATATATGGTTTTTCACAAATGATATTGAGAATGCCCATTGGCATTATGGCAGATAAAAATGGTCGTCATAAATTATTTATCATTTTAGGAGTTACAGCTTCAGCATTAGCTTCGGTATTTCGCATTATTTTAGAACCGCAAACAGGTTTTTTAGTGGGAAATATATTGTCTGGTTTTGCTTCAGCTATGTGGATTTCTTTCATGGTTTTATATGCTAGTTATTTCACTTGTGAAAATTTACAGCGAGCAATGGGTCTTATCATGGCTGCTAATAATATAGGCGTTTTAGGTGGTTTTGTTTTAAGTACCTTAAGTTATAATCATTTAGGTATGAATTTTTTATGTTTATTGAGTATCTGTAGTGGTGTGCCAGCGATATTATTATCTTTTGGTATTAAAGAGCAAAAGACAAAGACAGTAAAAATAGTGCCGAAAACATCAGATTTAATAAAAGTTTATGCAGATAAAAGATTGATTTTCTTTTCGATATTGGCATTAGTTCAACAAGGTATTTTAATGGCTACTTGCATGAGTTTTACAACGCAGATTGCTCATGAAATAAATGCGAGTGCATTTCAAATTGGTTTATTATCTATCGTATATATTATTGTAGCAGTGCTGGCTTCTTATTTTTCAGCAAGTAATTTTGCCAGACGATTAGGTTCATCACTTTGGATACCTTTTATTTTATTCGTTTTAGCTATATATTGTTTTGCTGTACCTAATATTTTTTCACCTAATTTATTGATTGCTATTCAAATATTAGCGGGATTATCTACAGGAATTGTTTTTTCTTTTTGTACTTCAGAAGCAATGAAGAATGTTCCTATCGAAAAACGTTCTACAGCTATGGGATATTATCAGGCTATTTATGCAGTGGGAATGACAATAGTTCCAATGATAGCTGGCAATATCGCAGAAATATATAGTCTAAATATAGCTTTTTATCTTGAAGGTATTATAGCTGTAATAGCTACTGTGGCAAGTATGATTTATTTTAAATACGATAATAGAAAAACAATTAAAGGATAATTGCTAAATAATAGAAGATAATTCCAGTATATTATGATATAATTTTATTGAAAATTGTTATCATTTATTTAATGAGGTGCAAAGTGGAATTATCATATAAAATTCTAATACGATATTTTTGGATAAGCTTAGGTTGTATAAGCTTTATATTAGGAACTATAGGGATTATATTGCCATTATTACCAACAGTGCCTTTTTATTTGTTAACTCTATATTGTTTTTCTAAAGGTTCACAGAGATTACATCAATGGTTTAGGCAAACTGATTTATATAAAAAACATTTGGCAGATTTTGTGCAAAAGCGAACAATGAGTATAAAGGCAAAATTCAAAGTGTTTTTTATGGTAACAGTAATAATGAGCATAGGTTATTATTTTATGCCAGCTGAATTCTTTTGGGTACAATATGTGATGATTACCGTTTGGATAATACATATTATTTATTTGTTTTGGGGTATAAAAACAGAAAAATATAGATGAAAATAAAAATAAGAGGCTAAAATTAGCCTCTTATTTTGCTTTAGCTAAGATAATACTGTACTTAAAATCAATACTGCTCCTATAAGTTCGATAGAGGAGAAAGTGACATTTAAGAAGATTAAAGAGAGAATAATAGAACAAAGTGGTTCGCCCACAGTTAAGATACTGGCTTCAGTTGGACTCAAGTAATCAAGGCTTTTTAAGTAAAAGCAAAATGCTAATACAGTGCCAAATAAAATCATGCTTAAAATTGCACTTAATGTATATAAATTTATTTCTCCTGGTATATCTAGCGGATTATTAAAACAAGAAATAAATATTCCACTAAAGAGCATACTCCAACCCATTACATTTGTAGAGGAGTATTTAGATAATACTTTGCGAGGTTGAAGTGTATAAAATACACAACAAAGTGCAGAAGTGATACCAGCCATAAGGGCTATAGGGGAAAGAATAATTGAAGAAAAATCTCCTTTAGTAACTATTAAAGATGTACCTGTTATAGCGAATAAAATAGAAATGAGTTCAAGACCGGAAGGTCGTTTATGTTTTACGTGTGAAATGTTCACTACTTATCAAATATTGAACTAAAATTCCTACAAGACCTCACATCGCAGTAGAAGATAATACCATTAAAATACCTTTTAAATGATTGCTCATTGCATACCTCCGTTGTTTTTCCTATTGTTAATATTTTGGTATAATAAAAATAATGATATTTAAATGAGAAAGAGGTGTAATTTATGGAGATTTTTCATAATGATTGGGCTGAATTTTTAAATCCAGAATTGAAGAAACCATATTATTTAGAACTTCGTAAATTTTTAGTAGATGAGTATAAAACAAGACAGATATTTCCAGACATGTATGATATTTTCAATGCTCTCCATTACACAAGTTATCATGATACAAAAGTCGTGATTTTAGGTCAAGACCCTTATCATGGTGATGGTCAGGCACATGGACTTAGTTTTTCTGTAAAACCTGGAGTAAAAGCTCCACCTTCACTTGTGAATATTTTCAAAGAGTTAAAAGAAGATTTAGGCTGTGAAATACCAAATAATGGTTGTTTAAAACCATGGACACAGCAAGGTGTATTATTACTAAACACTGTACTTACAGTGAGAGCACATCAAGCGAATTCTCATCGCAATATGGGTTGGGAAAAATTCACAGATAGAATTATTGAAATCTTAAATGAACGTGAAAAACCTATAGCTTTTATTTTATGGGGAGCACCTGCTCGCAAAAAGAAAAAAATGATTACTAATCCGAAACATTTCATCGTAGAGTCTGCACATCCAAGTCCATTATCTGCATTTAATGGATTTTTCGGCAGTAGACCATTTTCTAAGGTAAATGCTTTTTTAGAAGCTGTGGGGGAAAAACCTATAAATTGGCAAATCCCTAATCTATGATTAATTTTGCCATATCATCTGGCATGGGACTGGAGATACAAATTTCTTCATGGGTAAAAGGATGATTGAATTTTAATTTATAAGCATGAAGGGCATGGCGAGATATTAAATTTAATTTACCACCATAGAGGTCATCTCCTAATAATGGATGACCAAGATAAGACATATGCACACGTATTTGATGTGTTCGCCCTGTTTCTAGCCATAGCTTGATTAAAGAATAATTTTCAAATTCTTTGATTACGCGATAATTGGTGATGGCATATTTGCCTTCATCATTGACTTCATGCAGAATGATACTATCTTTTTTTCTGCCAATAGGTGCATTTATCTGCCCTTCTTTTTGTGAGAGTTTTCCATGAACTAATGCATAGTAATATCTTTGAAATTTTTGGTGGTTATTGGCTAATTGATGTTGTAATTGTGGCATTTTAGCAAAAACGACGAGGCCAGAAGTATTTCTATCAAGACGATAAAGTGGATGACAGCCTACATTTTGATTAGTTTTAGCAAAATGATACATCACGCCATTAGCTAGAGTTTGAGTATTTTCAAATGTCAATGGGTGAGTGAGCATACCAGCTATTTTATCCACGACTAAGAAATAATCATCTTCAAAGACAATATTTAAGGGTATTTGTATAGCTTCTACTTTGGAAGTTACAGGAAGATTGTATTCAATGATGTCGTTTGGTTTTACTATTGCCTGTGTAGCACGAACTTTTTGACCATTTACGAAAAATTCATCTTGTCGCTTGATTTTTTTCCATAATGTAGAAGATATATTTTCATGGCGTTTTAAGTAATCTTTAGCTAATTGCTCTTTGACATCTGCTTTGACGATATATTTAATCATAGATACTCCTTAAGATTTATTGACATCTTTGATTTTTCTATAAGCAGTGTAAACAGCGGTGATTACACCTAAGATGATGCCAATTAACGTGAAAATAGGTGTAGAGTCAAAGTAGATATCAGCTTTTTGCCCCAAGAAAATACAAACGCCAATAGTGATTACAAAGTGAAAACCAATGCCAGATACAAAGGTAAAAGTTTCCCAAGTTGATTTTGGTGCCATAAAATACCTCTTTTCTAAGTTAATAAATTTAAATAAAAGGTTGTGATTTTTAATGAATAAAACAATAAAAGTAATTTATTTATTGATGATGTTATTGATTGTAAATACTTGTGTAGCTTTCGCTCAAAGTGAAGAAAAGAATACACAAACATATAATTGGCAAGCCTTTGATATTGGACCTGCAGAAGATTATAATTATGCTTTTGATACAAATAGCATAAAATATGCAAGAAACGAAGACGGTTCTATCAATAAGAATATCATTATTTATCAGGAAAAGAAAATAAATAATGTGCCAATGTCTTCAGAATTTAATTATTATACAATCACTCAATGTAAGTTGAATATAGAACAGACTTCTATTTGTTTTGGTGATGAATCTTATTATACGAAAAAAGACAAATTCCGTTGGACTGATACACCAATGTATTTGACATGGATTACAGTTAGCCGTGATTCTATCGGTGGATTGCGCTTTATACAAATTGTGGAATATGCTAGAGCCCATGAGGATATTTTAACAAGTAGAGCATAGTTGTGAATTTATAATTTAATGATTAATAAAAAATAACCCTCAATAGTTGTTTTATTGATAACTGTTGAGGGTTATTTATTTTGAGTTATTTTACTTATTTAAAACAAATTTTTCAATGGCTTTAGCTACACCATCATTATCGTTTGTATCAGTTACATAATCGGCGATAGCTTTTACTTTATCAATGCCGTTTTCCATAGCAACGCCAAGACCGGCAGCTTTAATCATAGTGTAATCATTGCCTTGGTCGCCACATGCCATAGTTTCGGATTGTTTGATATTTAAATAATCAGCAAGATGTAATAATCCAGCACCTTTATTTACATCTTTATGAGTGATTTCTAAGAAGAAAGGAGCGCTTTTAAATACATTGAAATCTTCTTTAATCCATGCAGGAAGTTTTGCGATAGCTTCATCTAAAATTTCTGGTGGATCAATGAACATAACTTTGATGATATCTTCTTCATCTGTAATATCTGTTAAAGGATTGATGATATTGATATCAATTTGATTGATACTAGCTTCATGTTCTGTATATTGGCTAGTTTCGTTAGTGATTAAGCCATGACTAGGAGAGAATGCTTGGCAATGTACGCCTAATTCTTGAGCTAATTGAAATAATTTTTTATAATCTGAGCCTTTTAAAATACATTTAGATACAGCTTCACCAGTTTTAGCATCAACAATTAAAGCACCATTGAAGCTTAAAACATATTCGCCTTCATGAATTAAATCTAATTCTTTAAGTGGTGGTTGAAGTCCAGCAAGTGGTCTACCAGAAGCGAGGACAATTTTTACACCTAAAGCTCTAGCTTGAGCTAAAGTTTCTTTTGTTCTATCAGTGATTTGCTTGTCAGAATTAAATAAAGTGCCGTCCATATCAAGGGCTATTAATTTATACATTAAAAATCTCCTTTTATACGTTTATAGTTATCCGATTTAGTTAATTGTATAACTAAATCTACATCTTTATCAAGCTAGCATCATGAAAAAGATAGAGATATTTTTCTTTAATCGGTTTTCGCATGATTTCACTGGCTGCTTGAGCATAGAGTTCTATTTGCATGGCATATTTTGCTTTAGCTTCTGCTTGTGTGCAATTATCTGTTTTGTAATCCAATAAAATCAAGCCATCATCTTCTTCGACTAATAAGTCGATAATACCTTGGATAAAGATAGTATCATTATCTTCAGCTTGAGGATAATAGACTTTAGCATTAATCATGCGGTTAAAAGCCAATTCTCTTTGTAGTGATTTTGCTTTTTGAATGCGCATGCCTAGCGGTGAAAATAAAAATTCACGGATATTTTTGCGGTAGATTTTATTTATATGCTGGTTGTCAATTATTTCTCTATCAGCTAAATTGTGAAGTTGGGCTAATATGCCTTTATCGGATAAATCGCCATGAAAATCTAAATGTTGCATCACTGTATGCATTAAACTACCATATTCTGTAGCAGTCATTTTTGTTTGTTTTTGTAAGAATTGTGGTCGTTTAAAGCTAGTTTCCGCAAATAGCATTTGAGCATTATCATCTTGAGGAACATAATCGGTTGAAGCAAATTGCTGTTTGATTTCAGTAACGGATAATTTTGCTGGAATGGATAATGCCTCTTGATGAGGATAAGACCAATTCAATAATTTATCAATATTGTCTTTTTGCTTTGTAGCTGGCAATGGTTGTAATTTTTTTACTTTATTGATGATATCTTCATTTACAGTGGAAATTATAGTTTTATCTGTGATATCTAATGAGTTGATTAGAGAAATTTGCCATTGTGAAGGATCATCTAATAAAACAGCACTTTCATTTGTAGCTGATTGACGTAAAGTTAAGCCATCTTTATGGCGAGCGATAGCAGGAGCTAGCCAATCTAAATACGATTTTGCCTGCATGATGAAATAATCAGGTAGAGTTTTTGTCGTCGTTTGCAATTGAGAACAAGCATATTGAGCAAATTTTTCCATATTGCGAACAGTACCTGTGAGTATGAGTTTTTCACGAGCTCTAGTCATAGCTACATATAATATACGCATTTCTTCTGCTTTATACTCCTTGACGATTTGCTGAATGATAGCTTGGCGAGATAAATTTTGATAGCGATAGTGATGTTTAACATCATTTACATAAAGACCTAAGCCGAGTTTTTTATGAAAGAGAACACTTTCTTGAACATCTTTGAGATTGAATTGTTTGCCAATATCAGCAAGAATTACTACAGGAAATTCAAGACCTTTGCTCTTATGAATACTCATGATACGCACTACATCTTCACTATCACTTAGATTTCTAGCTACGGCTAAATCATTTCCCATATGTTGCATTTTATGGATAAAACGCAAGAAGCGGAAAAGACCGCGGAAAGAAGTCTGCTCATAATTGAAAGCTCGATCATAGAGCGCTCTTAAATTTGCTTGGCGTACAGAGCCTTCAGGTAAGCCACCTACATAATCATAATATCCTGTATCATTGAGCAATAACCAAATCAATTCAGGTACGCTATGACTGCGAGCATAATCTCGCCAATAATGCAATTTAGTGAGAAAATCACTTACTTTAATCTTCAAATTAGCAAATACTTTTTTATCTACAGGGAGTAATTGTTCTTGTAGCTCATTAATAGATGTCATGAATAATAAAGTTTCATACATATTTAATTGCGGATTGATAAGACGGATATGAGCTAAATCTTCAACAGTGAAATTAAATATAGGTGAGTATAAAATCGCAGTCAGTGGTATATCTTGTTGCGGATTGTCGATTATTTGCAATAATGAAAGCATGATGCGAACTTCTGTTTCTTGGAAATATCCCGTTTCGATAGTGGCATATACAGGAATATTATCTTCGCGAAGTACATCAGCTAATATCTTAGCTTTATCTTGAACAGAACGCAGTAGGATAACGATATCTTTCCATTTTATAGGGCGATAAGTCTTTGTATGTTTATCAAAGACAAGGGGCTGTTTATTCATCAATTCTTTTATGCGAAGAGCAATATATTTAGCTTCAGCTTGAAAGCCTTGTACAGTGTCTTCATTATCACTATCGTCATTATCAGTTAAAGTTAATTTTTGCTGTTTGTCCAATAAAGTTAATTCAATCGGTGATTTTAAAGTCAAAAATTCACTTTGAGGATAATCAAAACCGCAGTATAAGGCTTCATCTTTACTATAAGATAATTCTCCAGCTTTTGTGGTCATGATTTGAGAAAAGATGAAATTGACGCCATCGAGGATTTCCTTGCGACTGCGGAAGTTTTGGGCTAAATCAATGCGAAGACAATCTTCTTCATGAGGGTATTGATGATATTTAGCTAAGAATAATTCTGGCTCAGCTAAACGGAATTTATAAATGCTTTGTTTTACATCGCCGACAAAAAATAAATTTGGTTTAGTGCGTGAAGCGATTAGATTTAAAATAGCTTCTTGAACTCCGTTTGTATCTTGGTATTCATCGACCATGATTTCTACATATTTTTCTTGTAGTGTCTGGGCGATTGATGAAGGTATCAGTTTTTCAGCAGTAGAATTTTCTTCAGTGAGCAATTTCAAAGTGAAATGTTCAAGGTCGGAAAAATCGACTAAAGAGCGTTCATTTTTAGCTTTACTAAAAGCTTGAGAAAATTCTATGGTTATATTACATAAACTATTGGCTTGTTTATACAATTGAGGCATATCGGAGAGTGTATCTTCAATAGTTTGCGTAAAATAATGCTCTTTTAATTGCTTGATGATTTTCTTAGTTTCATCACGAAGAGCGGAGATGGTAGCTTTATCTTCTTCATTTACAGAGAATTTTTTAGAAATTCGCAGAGCTTTAAATTTAAATTCATTGATTAAATTAAAAAATTCCTGCCATGAAGTGTCGATTAAGTTATTTAAATCATAAAGAAAAGCTAAATCTTCACTGGCGATATCTGCATAAGGTGGTAAGTTTAAGTCTGTAGCTAATTGATACATCTTTTGGCTATTGTCTATGGCTATATTTAAACCATCTTTGACATTGTCTTTGATTATCTGTAGCCATGGGCAATCATTGAGTTCATCAGCATTATTGATTTGAAAATATGAAGGTAGAGCTTTCAGCCATTGTAAAGGAAAAGGCTGACTGCGAGAGTATTCATATAGTTTTAAGATAATATCATAGGTGCTATCATCGCCACGTTCATTGCCATAGGTGTCAGTGAATTCTAGAAAGTCTTCATTATCATCTTTGTCATAATTCGTTTCAAAGAGTTCTTCAAGCACATCGAGTTTTAATAATTCAATTTCTTGAGGATTAGCAAGACGAAATTTAGGATCTAAACCTAATTGATGGAAATATTGGCGAATGATATTTTGACAAAAAGCATGAAGTGTGGAGATTGAAGAAGCGTTTAATAATACGAGTTGACGCTCTTTATCTTTATCGGATAATTTCTCTGTGATGGCACTGGCTATACGTTCACGCATTTCAGCTGCGGCTGCATTAGTGAAAGTAACGACAAGTATTTGATTGATGTCGCATGTTTTATTCACAATGCGTTGAATTACACGCTCTACTAATACAGAAGTTTTCCCTGAGCCAGCAGCTGCGGCTACGAGGATATTTTTATCATAAGTATTTATAGATTGTTGTTGCTGTGCTGACCAAGGCATGAAAATCCTTCTTTCTGTTTTAATTTTTCAATGATTTCTTCGTCATTGAGTTGATTTATCTCTCGATAATTATAGCCGGAGATATATTTATCAAAACGACAGATGGCGATATATGGACAGTATTTGCAAGCCGTTTCATCTTTTAATTTATACGGTGCGATATCAGCATTGCCCTTTAAAATTTCACTGCCAGCTTCTTTTAAAGTATTTTCGATATGTTTCATCAATAAATCGAATTCTTCTGCTGTTTTTACATAGGAACGACTTTGAGCGGAGACATCATCTTGATTTTTATTTAAACGCACTTTGATAAAATTAGAAGAGTCATCAATTTTTTTGATGATTTCTGGATCTGCTAGTACCCAGCCTGGCATACGCATTTTCTTTTCAATTTCTGTTTTAATTTGTTGAACGGATAATTTATTAGTACCTGTGATGACAGGTGTTTTTAAAAAGCAATATAAAATACCAGCAGGAATGGCATTTTCCATATTATATAATTGCAAAGTAGTATTTTGAGCTACTAAAAGATAAGTCAAAAGCTGTAATTTCAAGCCATAATATACTTGTAGTAGATTAATAAAAGCATTGCCTGATTTATAGTCAATGACTAGATAGTAATTATCATTAAAATCAATGCGGTCAATCTGCCCAATGATTTCTATTTTGTGATTATCTTCATCTGTGAATAATAAAGGAGGCATGGAGCTATTAGCACCGAAATCTTGCTCTAAAGCTTTAGGTGAAAATTCACTGTGTTTGGCAAATTCCACTAGACGCATCAAAGAATCAATGGATAATTGCTCAATTCTTTGCAAAAGATGTCTATAGCGATTGGAGCTTAAGAGAATTTCATTTTGTAATTTAGGAGCAATTGTCTTGATGATTTGTTTGCAGATTTGTTGACACTGTTCATGAGTTACATCTTGCCATGATATTTGTCGCTTCACGAGGATTTCTCCAAATTGGTGCATGATGGCGTGGAGTAAAATCCCTAAATCTGGAGCGGCAAATTTAAATTCTTTGCGTTCTTGTAGATTTAAGGCATAATGAGCAAAATGTTTGAATGGGCAATTAAAGAATTGTTCAAAGCGTGTTACACTGCCACGAAGTGTTTTGCGTTTCGTATATAATTTACTAGCTAAATCAGATGGCAATACAGGTTTTGGTGCTTGGGCGAAAATACTTTGCAGTGCTGTAGATAAAGGAACATCAGCAGTTAAGAGATAATTATAAACATCTTGCCAAAATGACGCTAAATCTTCACCATCACGAGCTTGGCGAAGAGCGGAAGTCAAATGGCTAAGTGTCTTTCTTGTTGTAGATACTTGCATAGTTTTTATCGCAAATGAGCTATTTAAAGGATTTTCTTTTAGCGTAAAATCACTTGGATAAGAGATTATTTTATTTAGAGGAATGGCTGTGAACTTTGCTTTAGGCAAAATCTTTTGCAATCTAGTTATCAAGATGGATTTATTCAGTCCAGCTCCTTCACCATCAGCTAGAGCATAAGATACCCAAAGATAATCTGTAGCTAAGGAAAAGCCTTTGTAGAGAAGATATCTTTCCGCAAAATTATCCTCCATTGTACCGCTAGAAATATTCAGCCCTAGACTTGCCATCAATAAACGTTCAGCATCACTTAAGATACCTTCTGTTTTACTATGGCGAGGCATGATTTTTTCATTAGCACCCAAGATATAAATAGCCTTCTTATTGTTTAAAGTATTATGTTCAAATGGTGCAAGTGTAACATAATCATATCCAGGTGGTATCAAAGCAATCTGGATACTATCTAAGCCATCATTGATTAATTTTAAATAATTTTCAAGATTGATATAATCCTTGCCACATGTCTGCACTAATTGATCCATCAAATCAATGATATTATCCCAAATTTGATGATGTTCTTTGGCAAGGGCAATATCATTTTGTTCTTGGGCTATTTTTTCCCATAATTGTAATTGAATCGGTATTTGTAAATCGATCAGAAAATCATATAGGGCAAGCGTATATTCCTCGATAGTCTGCGAATTTTGGCAAGCAGTATAGAATTTCTCTAAAGGAGCGACTAAACTGCGTCTAGTTAAATTTATAGCAGTGAAATTAGCTTCTTCTTCCAAATCTGTGCCCATAGAGTCAATTTGTTTATGATGAGAAAAACGCCAATCGCTTTCTTCACACCAACGATTGCGACCGCGAAGACCAAAAGTCAAGACATAATTTTCCAATTTATCAATGGCTTTGCGAGCGATAGCTTTTTGTTCTGTTAAATTTAATTCTATTTCATCTGTATTTTCTTCGAGATTTTTAAGTGTTTGCAAATATTTATCATTGAAGAAATCAGTCTTAAAAGCTCGAAATAGTGGTTCATATTGCCATGTAGAAATAGCTTCTAGGCTAGAGCGGATTAATTCAGCTAGAGGATGATGAGCAGTTTGTCGCTTGCTATCGCTGAAATAAGGAATATTAAAATCATTTAGGACTGTTTGCAATAATTCGCTATAATCTTCACTACTGCGGATTAAAATACCGATATCATAATGGCGATAATTTTCTTCGCGACATAGACGTAAAATATCGCAGGCAACAGCTTCACATTCCAAACGGCGATTAGGTGCTTCGACTATTTGAAGACCGCCAGTATAATTTTTTTTCATCAAAGGAAATTTAAATAATTGTTCTTCAATAAAGGCTAAATCTTGTTGTTTGTGGCGGTGATTTGCTGTAAGTGTAGTTATCTTTGTAGGTATAGCTAATTTTTTAGCCATATTATTTATCTGTTGAAATACATTGAATTGGCGATGAAATAAAGCAGTAGGTGCTTCATGTTCAATATCATTTAAATTGTTGATGCATAATGTTAAATGAATATCGCTAGCTAATGCTAATAATTGTTCGACTACGCGAAAATGTTGAGGATTGAAAGCATCAAAACCATCTATCCAGATTTCAGCATCTTGGAGCCATGTACATTCAGGTAATTTTTTGATCGCAAGTTCCATCATATCTTCGCTATCGTGATAACGACCAGCCATCTGTTCATCAAGACCAGCGTAAATAGAAGTTAAATCGCTCAATTTTTGTTTGAGTGAATCATTATCAATAAGCGTTAAAATATCTTGCAAAGTAGTAACGCTGATACCAGAAGTTTTAAATTCTTCAATGATTTGCGATACAGAAGCTGTGAAATGATGTTGGCGAGCAGCCTTGGCTAAGATAGAGAGTTTTGTAGAACTTAAAACTCTAGATAATAATAATTCCTTGCCGATTTCATTGAGATGTGGATGGAGTATCCCACCGCAACGAATTAATACTTGATAGGCAAGTCTGCTCATGCCCAAGACATAAGCTCTAGTAAAACCGCCATAATCTTTTAACTCCAAAGCTAATTGACGTTCAATCGCAAAAGTCATATGGTCAGGCAATAATATAACTAGAGGTTTCCCTGTCGGTGAATGGATTAATTTTTCTTTAATGGCATTTAAACAAGCTGTGGTTTTGCCACTTCCTGCTCTGCCAATGATGAATTCTAACATAAGATTACCTCACAAATTTATCAAAAATATATTGGCTTAATTATATCATAATCGAATAAAATCACCGCTTCATTTAGCAGTAAAAACGACTTCTTATTGACAAGTGAAAAATATTTGTATATATTACTGTCTTGTCAGCTGTTAATATTTGATGTATAATATCAAAAAATATTTAATAAGGGGTAAGTTAAATGGTGTTATTAAATTTATATCAAAAGCTGTATAAGCTAAAAATTTATTTATCTTCTTAGAAAAATAAATTTACATAAACAACTTTTAAACATATTAAGGAGTGGAATTGATGTTATTACAAAGATTGGAAGCTTTACCAGTAGGTAGTTTCCATTATAAATTATTAGTTATCACAGGTCTTGGTTGGTTATTTGATGCAATGGATACAGGGCTTATCGCCTTCGTATTACCTGTACTTGGTAAAGAATGGGGCTTGTCCGCTGGACAGATGGGGGCTATCGGCTCTATCGGTCTTGTGGGTATGGCAATAGGGGCAGTAATCGCAGGCTCTATCGCTGATAAATTCGGTCGTAAAGCTGTATTTTCTGCAACAGTAATTTTGTACAGTATAGCCACAGGACTTTGTGCAGTTTCATGGAGTTATGAATCCTTGTTGATTTTCCGCTTCTTCGTTGGTTTTGGTCTAGGCGGTGAACTTCCAGTAGCGGCGACACTCATGTCTGAATATGCGCCAACTAATTTACGTGGTAGATTTATCGTCTTATTAGAAAGCTTTTGGGGCGTGGGCTGGATAGCAGCTGCTTGTATCGCTTACTTATTCATCCCTGTTTATGGTTGGCATTATGCTTTTATCATTGGTGCTTTGCCTGCTATTTATGTATTTTTCATTCGTTTGCATATGCCTGAATCTGTAAGATATTTATTATCTAAAGGCAAAGTAGAAGAAGCTCAAAAAATCGTAGATGATTTAGAAATGCGTCTTGGTGTTAAATATAAAGGCGATTTAAAAGTAACAACTGATGATACACCTACAGAAAAACCAAAATTAAAAGATTTATGGTCTGGTAAATATTTAGCGAGAACAATCATGCTTTGGATTGTATGGTTTGGTATTGTTTATAGTTATTATGGAATTTTCACATGGCTTCCTGCTATCGTTTATCAGCAAGGTTTTGCCTTTGTAAAAACTTTTGAATATGTGCTTTTAATTACCTTTGCTCAGCTTCCTGGATATTTCTGTGCAGCATGGCTAGTGGATAAATTAGGCAGAAAATATACATTATCTTTATTTTTATGTATGAGTGGTGTAGCAAGTTATTTCTTCGGACAAGCTCAAAGTGCAGAATTGATTATCTTCTGGGGCTGTGTGATGTCCTTCTTCAATCTTGGTGCATGGGGTGTTGTTTATACTTATACACCAGAACTTTATCCAACAGCTATCCGTGCTATGGGCAGTGGTTGGGCAGCAGGTGTCGGTCGTATCGGTGGTATGGCTGCTCCTCTTGTTGTAGGTATGATGATAGAAGCTGGTAGTGATATGCATACTGTTTTCTATATGTTTGCTAGTGTATTTATCATTATTGCTGTAGCAGTTTTTGCTTTAGGTGTAGAAACTAAACAGAAAAATTTGGAAAATATTTAAATATAGTCTAAATAAAAATAGCAGGTACAAATGTATCTGCTATTTTTTTATTGGCAAATTAAAGATGAGTATTAGTTTTCGTTGATAATTTGCTGATAATAGTAAATAAGTTTTAATCACAATATGAAAATAAAAAATTAATTTTTATAAATAGCCTTATTAATATTTATTTTGACCTTTTTAGTTTATGGGAAAATATCTTAATCAATAGGATAATAATAATATAAATTGTATTTATAAGAATTTTTGGAGGATATAAGATGCTTGATGTACTTTTTATGATAATTTTCGTTCCTCTTTGGGGATATTTGACCTATAAAATATTTAATGCTTATAGGAAATCGCATACAATGATAAGTGATGGACCTATAAGCGAATTAAATGGTTGGTTTGGTGTATTAATAAGTGTTGGCATTATTGCAGGTATTATACTTACAATTCCATGTTTGATTATAATGTCTTTATGGAAGAGTCATCCAATAATATTGGGAATTTTAATCGTAGCGATTATAGTTATAGGGTATGGCTATATTCAATCGAAGAAAACTAATAATCAATAAGTAAATTAAGAAATAGCAGGTACAAAATGTATCTGCTATTTTTTTATCGGCAAAATAAAATTGAAAAATAATCAATATTTTGGGTTGATAACTTGCCGATATCGGCATAAAATTAAAAAGAATAGAAGGTGAGATGGTGAAATATTGTTCAGTAGCACAAATAGCGTCAAAATGGAATTTGTCAGAAAGAACAGTGCGAGATTATTGTGCTAAAGGCAAGATAGTGGGAGCTTTTTTGACTGGAAAGACATGGAATATACCAGAAACAGCTCAAAGACCATTGCGAAAAAAACATAGTAAGAAAATCAAAAATAATCTATTGGCTATTTTGCGAAGAGAAAAAGAAAGTAAACTTTCTGGTGGCATTTATCATAGATTACAGATAGATATGACATATAATTCTAATCATATTGAAGGAAGTTTATTAACGCACGAACAAACACGATATATTTTTGAAACAAATACTATTGGCATTTCAGAAAACATAGTAAATGTAGATGATATTATTGAAACAACAAATCATTTTCGTTGTATAGATATGATTATTGATAATGCTGAGACAAAACTAACAGAAAGCTTCATTAAAAATTTGCATAGAGATTTAAAAATAGGAACAAGTGATAGCAAGAAAGCTTGGTTTGCTGTTGGTGAATATAAGAAATTGCCAAATGAAGTTGGCGGAAGAAGAACTGTAGAGCCAGCACGAGTGAGTGAGCATATAAAACGATTATTAGATGTTTATAATGTTACGACCAAAAAAAGTTTAGAAGAAATAATTGCTTTTCATGTAGCTTTTGAAACGATTCATCCATTTCAAGATGGTAATGGACGAGTAGGCAGGCTTATTATGTTAAAAGAATGTTTGAAGCATGATATTGTGCCATTTATTATTAGTGATGATTTGAAAATGTTTTATTATCGAGGTTTACATGAATGGAATAAAGAAAAAGGTTATTTGATGGATACTTGCTTGACAGCTCAAGATAGATTTAAAAAGTTACTTGATTATTTTCAAATTGTTTATAAAGATGAATAAGATATATTTTAGTTGTTATTATTAGGTTTATTGACAGATATATTTTTTATCTGTACAATTTACTTATTAGTAAAACTATAGAGTTTTATAGAGCGCGTCATTTTTGACAAGCGCTTTAATTTTTTTCAAAGTAAAATATGTAAAAAAGTAAAGGATATGGTATTATGCCATATCCTTTTTTAGTTAATATTTTATATCATTCTAAAGTAATGTATAATAGAATAGTTTAGGTATTTTATATTAAGGAGGGAAACAAATGTGGTGTAAAACATGTAATATAGAGACTAATGAAGATTATTGTCCAATTTGTAATACTAAGACAATAGAAGATATTCCAGCTAAAATTTATTGGTGTCCTGATTGTAGAATACCTATAATACAAGATGAAACACAAGCAAACAAAGGAATATGTCCAGTTTGTAATACTAAAATAAAATATATGTCAGCAGATTTGAGACCTGTTTTTCCAGAAGAACGTTTATTAATAGAAATATTGTTGGAGAAAAAACCAAATCAATTTATAAAATCATCAGTTTGGGCGTCTAATAGTAGATATTATATTGATGGGAAATCATTTATTTTACCAAGTAAGTTATTTAATAAAATAAATGTTGATGATGTAATAAAAAAAATAGATAAATATATGGAACAGAATAATTATATATTTTTTGATAAATACATTGAGCGTTTTATTAAAGCTAATATATTACGATTAAATGCTTTGAAAGAAGAAGCTTTTTTATTTATAAAAAATGTTTCTAGTAAATATAAAATAGAAAATATAGTATTGTCTTTTTCTGGAGGAAAAGATTCAACAGTTACATCAGATATTGTAATAAAAGCTTTGAGTAATCCTAGATTAGTTCATATTTTTGGGGATACTACATTAGAATTTCCATTTACTCAAGATTATGTATCTAGATATAGAAAGGCACATATGATGTCAATCTTTAAAATTGCTAAAAATCGTGAACAAGATTTTTATAATGTATGTTCAGATATTGGTCCACCAGCAAGAATGATGAGATGGTGTTGTTCAATGTTTAAAACAGGACCAATAACTAGAATTATTAATAATCTGTATAGGAATCAACAAATTTTAACGTTTTATGGTGTTAGAAAATCAGAATCTGTTAGTAGAAGTAAATATAATAGAGTAGAAAATAATGCGGAATCAGTTAAAATACAACAACAAACGGTGGCTTCACCAATATTTTTTTGGAAAGATATTGATATTTGGTTGTATATTTTTAGTGAAAAAATTGATTTTAATGATGCCTATAGATTAGGGTATGATCGTGTAGGTTGTTGGTGTTGCCCAAATAATACACAAAGGGCACAATTCTTATCTAAAATATATATGCCAGAACAGTCCAAGAAATGGAGAGCTTTTCTTATTGATTTTGCGAGAAAAATAGGAAAACCAGATCCAGAAGTATATGTTGATACAGGAAAATGGAAAGCTAGACAAGGTGGAAATGGTTTAGTATCTGCAAATGATGTAAAGATAAAATTTACAAATTGCACAACAGAAGATAATGCTAAAATATATAAATTAGTAAAACCTTTTGATGATGAATTAATAGGAATGTTTACACCATTAGGAAAAATATCTAGAGATTTAGGTCAAAAAATATTAAATGAAATTTTAATATTAGATGTAAAAACTAATGTACCAATTATATCCATTCAACCTTTTGGAGAAGAAAAATATGAGTATACTGTAAAAATAAAAACTATGAATGTAGCAGATCATGAAAAATTACAACGTATGATTCAATATCAAGTAAGAAAGTTTAATGCATGTAGAAAATGTTTAAAATGTGAATCTTTATGTAAAGCAGGAGCTATTTCTATTATCGCTGGAACATATAACATAGATTCTAATAAATGTATTAGATGTAAAATGTGTGTTACAGCAAAATACTTAGAAGGTGGATGTATGATGGATAAGTATTTACGTACAAAATAAATTATTTGGGGGTATAATTTATGAAAATGAAGTTTCGAGCTCATGATACTTTTTTTATACGAAAAGGTTGGCTTAATAAGGGAATGAAATATGTTTATAGAAAACCTAATGTTTTTGTAGATAAAAATGAAAATCCTATGGATATATTAGGTATTGGAGCTAATATGGTGAAGTCATTAAGATATTGGTTGCAAGTAGTAGGATTAACAGAAGAAAATAAATCAGGACAACGCATACAGAGACTTACAGAGCTAGGAAAAAGTGTTTTTGTTCATGATAGATATATTGAAGAGCTAGGAACATTACATTTGTTACAATATAAATTAGCTACTAATAAAGAAAATGCAACAGCATGGTATTTTTTCTTTAATGAATTTTTTATGTCTGAATTTACTAAAGAAGATTTTGTGAGAAGTTTAGAAAATTTTGTTTTAATGAATGATGAAAATTTTTCTGTTGCATTGAGATCCTTAAATGATGATTTTTTATGTATTGTTAATACGTATTTATCAAGATATAAGACACATACAGGTAAAATATCCCCTGAAAATAATATAGATTGTCCATTAGGTGAATTAGGATTAATTGATATTTTAAATAAAGAGAAAAAGATATATAGAAAAACTACACCAATAATAAAAGATTTTGATCCATGGATTATATTAGCGATAATTATTGAACAATCTAAAGGAAAAAGGGAAATTAATTTGAATGATTTATTGATAGCACCATGTAATATTGGAAGAATTTTTAATTTAGATTCGATTAGTTTATTAGAGTTATTGCATAAAGTAGAGAAAATAGGAGAAATTAAAATTATTAGAACAGCAGGGTTAGATGTTATTCGTATTAATAATGATAGAACTTTTCAAGAATGTATAGAAATATACTATAAAAATATTGAAATATAAACTAGGAGAATTATAGATGAGTAAAATGATATCGGTTGCATCAGGATTTCAGTATTCTGTTAATATTGCATATGATTTAAATGATGATAATAAATTAAGAAATTTTATACCAACAAAAGTTGCATTAGATTTATTAGAAGATATTTTATTAAGTACAAGAAACACTTCAACTGATAGAGCAAGGGTTTTAATAGGAGCTTATGGGAAAGGTAAATCACATATAGTATTGATGATTTTATCAATATTAATGAAGAAAGATATATCTTTATTTGAAAGATTATTACCTGAGATAGAAAGTAATCCTGACAGATATAAATATATAAAAAATTATTATGATACAAATAGTAAAATATTACCTGTCATAATATCTGGCAGTAATACAAGTATACCACAAGCTTTTTTATTAGCTTTACAGAGAACTTTGTCTGAGTATGATTTATTAGATGCAATGCCAGAAACAAATTATAAAGCTGCTATTAGTGTTATTGACAGATGGAAAAAAGATTTTCCATTTACTTATAATGAATTTATAGAAAAGATAGATATGCCTATTAATAAATATATTGAGGCGCTTGAAAATTTTGATATTAGTATATATGAAAATTTTGAGAAAATATATCCATCTTTAACAGCGGGAAGTACATTTAATCCTTTTTTAGGTTTTGATGTGGTTGAGTTATATGAAAGTGCATTAAAAGGTATTAAGAAAAAAGGCTATACAGGTATTATAGTTGTTTATGATGAATTTAGTAAATTTTTAGAAGCCAATATAATGGAAGCATCTGTAAGTGATACAAAAATGCTACAAGATTTTGCAGAAAAATGTAATAGAAGTGGAGAAGAACAATTACATTTAATATTAATTTCACATAAAGAAATATCTAATTATATAGATAAACTACCCAAACAAAAGATTGATGGTTGGCGAGGTGTTTCTGAACGATTTACACATGTCCATTTAAATAATAATTTTTCACAAACTTATGAAGTTATAGCTAATGTTATAAAAAAAGATCAATTATTATGGAAGATTTTTAAAGATGAACATAAAAAATATTTTAAGAATTTAATAGATCAATATAAATTTCATGCAATTTTTTCTGAAATAGAAAAAAATGATATAAATAAAATAATTTATTCTTCTTATCCTTTACATCCAGTATCAACGTTTATTTTGCCTAGATTATCTGAAAGAATTGCTCAGAATGAACGAACTTTATTTACATTCCTTTCATCAAATGGAATTTCAACATTGCCATCATTTTTAGATAAATATAATGATGAAAGATTCGATGTAATAACTCCAGATGTTATATTTGATTATTTTGAACCATTATTAAAAAAAGAAATATATTCTGAGGTAACATATAATGTATATATTTTAACAGGTATTATTTTAGATAAAATAGGAAATGAATTATC
>ERZ772831.201-NODE-201-length-62074-cov-5.044535_pt1 | contig 62074 bp, 51 predicted proteins | sample MGYA00580858_ERZ772831 | MGnify/ENA primary metagenome ERZ772831 (study PRJEB29015, sample SAMEA2737694) | human gut metagenome | biome: human gut; feature: human-associated habitat; material: faeces | place: China | collected 2012 ... | reverse complement strand
TCCAGTTCCGACTGCAGGTGCGGATTGATATAGTCCCAATTCACGGTGTCCGTGTTCGCTTGGAGCAATTTCTTCTCCCTGCGGACGTAACGCAGGGCCTCGTCGAAGCGTCCGGCCGCCACCAGTCCGGGGATGCGGATGTACTCGCCTTCAGGCGTGGAAGCCACCGGGTTGGCCTCCAAGCGGCGATAGATGGCATCGCCCTCCGCCTTGCGCCCCGTGGCGTAGGCGACAGGACAAAGCAACGCAAGCAGTTCGGCTTGGCGCAGTTCCGCCAGACCGTCAGGCGCGTCCCCACTCGCCTCCAAGCCTTTCAAGGCTTCCTCCATCTGCGGAAACAGGGCGTAGGCTTCCTCGTTGCGGTCTATCTCGTAGAGCGCGGACAGTTTCAGCCCGATGGAATAGAAAAGCTCGTCCCACGCATGGTAGCCGGGGTTCTTGCGGGCTTCCTCGTCGAGAAGGTCTATGCCGATGTCGAAATGGCGAAACGCCTCGTCGTGCTGCGCCATGAGCATCAGGGTCTTTGCCCAAGTGACGTGGAAGTCGGCCTCGTATGTCTTGCTGCCCTGCTGTCTGGCCAGCTCCAGCCCCTCGGCGCAGTAGCGCACACTGGCGGCATAGTCGCCGTTGGTGTGGCTGTCTTCCGCCATGTAGGAAAGCAGCGACAAAAGTTTGCCGGGGTGCTTCCGCGCCTCCGGATCGGCGTAAGCTTTGCGGCCGTAGAAAAGTGCCGCCCTATAGCGGGAAAGGCCGTTGTGGTTGACGAGGCAGCGCAACATGTTGGTCTCGAAGGGCGTGAATAGCCGCCTTTCCTCCGCCGTGTCGAGCATGGCGAGGGCTTCCTCAGGCTCCTCGAATGAGATTTTCTCTATGCACTCGGCGGTGTACACGCTGTCACGACCACCCGTAGCGGGGTCGGAATGCCCGGCATGGCAGGCGGTGAGCAGCAAAACCGCCAACATGCTTATCTGAAGGATTAAATGCTTTATATGGTTCATATCTGTGTCTAAATGGTTCAGTCCACGCAAAATTACTCCAATTTTGCATTGGACGAGTGCAATTTGCACAAAAATTGCCCTTTTGCGCCGCATGGCTGCCGGAACACGGCAAGCAGCGTCTTGTGGTTCATGCCCATGCCGAGGTATTCGTTGCGTACCTTCTCCGCCGTGACATAAGTGTCACGGTCGAACACGTCCTGATAGGCCTTGTTCACACCCACGCGGATTTTGTCCAGCATACGGTTGCCTTCCAGAGCCACGTTGCTCCTTCCGGTCAGCCGTCCGGTTTCCACGCTCCACATCTTTTCCTCCACGTCTAGCTTGCAACTGAACTGTGCGATTTTCCCGTTCACCGTGATACGGCACATGACCGGTATCAGCCCGTTCTTCTTCGGCGCGTTGCGCTTGAGGTAAAATAAAATCTTGAATGTCGCTCTACTCATAGTTCATACTTTTTTATGGTTGCAAAATTACCTTGTGTAGAGCTGTTTGCCTGTATGTAAACCGCAGCAGACCAACGCAATCGAATCTGCCGCAAGACTTTTTCATCCCGAACCTTGCCAACTGCCTGTATAATTGCAGTTCTTGCCATGTTTTGCCGGGCTTTTCCATCCTGTTACCCGTTCCGATTTTAAGTAACGAGATGGTAACGTAATTTCGGTTCAAGTTGGCATTTTCACGGTTTCAGTTGGCACCCGTCCAAATCGCCAAAACCCCATAAATCATTAACTTTCAATCATATTTCCGTGATTTGCTCAGTATCTCACTTTTTTGTATTATCTTTGCGAAAGACAGGATGCGGCTCAGCAATAAAAATTAAACAAGCTTATTTTGTATTGCTTTCGCCTTTCGCTATCTTTGTCTTACCAATGAGATTAAAAAAACAAAGAAAGTAAAGATATGATAAAGATAGGAGACAAAGTTCGCTTTCTGAGCGAAGTGGGTGGCGGAAAGGTCACCGGATTTCAGGGCAAGGACATCGTGCTGGTGGAAGACGCCGACGGATTCGACATCCCGATGCACATCCGTGAAGTGGTGGTGATAGAGACGGACGACTACAACGTACCGACTCCCGCCTCGAAAGCCGCCAAGGCCCAACAGAAGAAGGCGGAGGAACAGCCGGCCCGACAGGCCGCACCGCAACCGGCCGAACAGCCGCTGCACCGCGTAGAAAAGCCCGAGATATCAGTCTATCGCCAACCGGAAATGAAGGGCGGCGATACGCTCAACGTCCACCTGGCCTTCGTACCCACCGACATCAAGGCGGTGAGCACCACGTCCTTCGAAAGCTACCTGGTGAACGACAGCAACTATTACCTCTACTACACCTACCTGGGCGCCGAGGGCAAGGCATGGACCGTACGTTCGCACGGTCTGATAGAGCCCAACACAAAACTGCTGCTCGAAGAGTTCGAAAAAGCTTCGCTCAACGATCTGGAACGTGTAGCCGTACAACTGATAGCCTTCAAGGACCGCCGTTCCTTCCAACTGAAACCCGCTATCAGCGTAGAATTGCGTATCGACACGGTGAAGTTCTACAAGCTGCATACCTTCCAACAGACCGACTTCTTCGAAACACCAGCTCTGCTATACGACGTCGTAAAAAATGACCAGCCGGCCAAGCAAGTCTATGTATCAGCCGAAGACATTCAGGAAGCCTTATTACAGAAACGGGCTGTCGACAACGCGCCCCGCAAGCCGCAGACTGTAGCTAAACGAGGAGGCAAGAATGACATCATCGAGGTGGACCTGCACATCGGCGAACTGCTGGACGACACCCGCGGCATGAGCAACGGCGAGATGCTGAACTACCAGCTGGACAAGTTCCGCGAGGTGATGGAGCAATACAAGAACAAGCGCGAGCAGCGCATCGTCTTCATCCACGGCAAGGGCGACGGCGTACTGCGCCGTGCGCTGCTGGACGAACTGAAGCGCAAGTACCCGGCCTGCAAGGCGCAGGATGCCTCCTTCCAGGAATACGGGTTCGGCGCCACAATGGTCACCATCAGGCAGTAAACAGCAGGTGGGTGTCCGTGCTCCGGCTTTCGTCGAGCGCGAAGCCCTCCCATTCGAAACCACGCAACTCTTCGGGGCGGGTGAGGCGGTTCTTCAGGAAGAAGCGCGTCATCTCGCCCCGACACATTTTGGCATAGATGACCACCGTCGTCAGCCGGTCGCCCTTCCACACCTGGAACTCGGGCGTCACGACCTGCACCTCGCGCTCCACGCGCCGCCAGTCGAAGAGATTCTTCATCTCGCCGCTGGCCAGGTTGAGCAACACGCCACCCTGCTGCCTGACGGCTTCGATGAACACGTCCGTCAGTAGCGGTTTCCAGTAGTCGAACATCGACAGCCCACCCCGTTCGGGCAGGCAGACGTCGCCCTCCAGTCGGTAGGGCCGGATACCGTCCAGCGGACGCAGCAAGCCGTAGAGGAAGGAAGTTATGAGCAGGTGATCCTGCGCAAAGGCGAAGTCATCGGCCGTGAAGTCACGCGGCGCGATGCGTTTGAACACCGCCCCCGTATAGGCTCCGATGGCGGGCATCGGGCGGTTTTCTTCCGAACAGAAGTCGTGGTAGCGCAGGCGGTTTTCGGCGGCTATCTTCGCGTTAACCCGCAGCAGGGTCTCCAGCTCGACGGCGGAGTATTGCGACAGGCCGAGGGCGTTCTGCAATGCCTCGGCTTCAAAACGGGGTGTGGTCAGCTGCGGCACGCGCAGGGTGCAGCGGGCAGCCATGGTCTTGGCACAGGATATGAAGGCAAGCATAAGACAATATAAGAAATCCTTAATTACAAATTAATTATTTGTATTCAACAACATTGTAACCTTGCAAATTTGCAAACTGAACAATAGGACTGATATTGGAAATACTCCATTGATTACATACTACAAATTTTATACCATCCTGACTATTTAAACACTCATCTTCCTTCATAAAATAATTACGATGTTGGTTTATAGGTAATGAATCATATTTCCTGATAACGCCAAGTGAGTCAGGTCTTAAAGTATTGAATATCCTTGCATACTCACTATACGTTTTAGGATTTTCATTCACATACTGTCCAACAACATTCAATACGAATCTATTTTTAGGCAACAAATCACGCCCTAAAATGCTATATTTGGTTTTATCACGAGTAGAAGTCGATTGAATAGGTTCATAAGCCGGCACTACTGATTGAATCGCCTCTTTCTCTATCTTAGCAAGTGGAGAGACTGTCAACGTAATCTGATTGAGGACAGAATCGGCCCATTCTTCATCATGCCCTTCTTCTAAATACTTCTTTTTTAATGCATCCTTGAACAACAATCCATTTACATCCGATAATAGTCTGTCAATTTCAAGTTGTATCAGTTTATGTTCCTGAAATATTTCTTTTTGTCTCTTACAAAAATCCGTCAATGTTTGTGCATTGAATAATTCTTTGGAGAAGAGCTCAACAAATTTTATTCCATCAGGATTATTTTCTTCAATCTCTATAGAAAAAACATGTTCAGGAAGCTGCTGAGAAGTTATATCATCATAATACAACCGTATATTATCACCTATATAAAGTCCCCAAACCACCTGATGCTTTAATAGACGCATATAAGAAAACAATTGCTTTTCGTCGTATTCTTGCAACAAATGGTTAGGGCGTTTAATCTCAATCACAAACTGTTCGACATTGTCTTGCAACACTACAATATCCGCATACTTATTTTCATGACCTGCCTGTACAGGATATTGTGTTACAATTTCTCCTTTAAACTTTTTCCAACCTAAATATTGCAGACAACTACATACAGCATTTTCATATTCTTTCTCTAAAACATTATTTTGAATACAAGCTTTTAACTCAAAACATATTTCATTCCAGATTTCATTCATTTTGCCTCTTTTTTTTAAAAAACAAAGGTAATAAAAATCAAGTAGTCCTGCTTCATTTTGCAAAGTAAATTATCGTACCAATACATTTTCTGCTAAAACACAGGTATTTAATGAGATAACCAAAACCACTTCGCATTTTTGCGGCATTTCACTTCGTGTTTTTGCGGTAATCCGTCTCAAAGTTTGTTCACCCGATTCCCCACTCCGTCTGACGAAGTGCTGCATGAGGTCCTGACGAAGTGCTACGTGAGGGTGTCATGCAGTGCTTCCTGAGGGGCTGACGAAGCACGGAGTCAGAGGGTCAGGAAGCACATCGTCAAGGCACCCCAACGCCCCTTTTTGAAAAACGAGAAAACATAGAGAGAAGCGGGGACAAATCATCCTGCTGCACAACCTGCTGATTTTCAATGCCGCCACAGATACCACAGATGATTGTGTAAACATTACGCGTGAAAATAAATAAATGACTTGCCTTTAAAGGCAACCTATTTATTTAATTGGCTCAATAATTTTAATGCAACCCTCTATGGCATCTGTAGCAGCATTGAAAATCAAGCACTTGCGCAACAAGATAGAAATCACAAAGAAGTGAAAGGCATTATTTATCCCCCCACGCTATCGAACTGATTTACAACCATATACAACAAACGTGTATAGATGTGATGGGTAATTTGCAAACATTACGCGCGAAAAATAAATAAATGACCTGCCTTTAAAGGCAGCCTATTTATTTATCATTTCCTGAAAAAGTTATCAAACTACCCACCGCATCTGACGCGCTCCTGATTTTCAGACGGTTAGCGTGTTGACTTATCACACGGCCTCCTACCGTCTCCTCGCATGCCTTTTAGCCGCTTCCAACCGTTCCCGTCCTTCTATTTCCACCCGTTAAGAAAGATTTTATGTTCTTTTCATCCTTCTTTCAAGAGTTTTTGCTACCTTTACGACTTGTTGGAGAAATAGGCACTTTTCGCCCGCCCCGACACCCGAGACTGGAAAAAGAAAAAATAATATATAAAATGACTCACAAATGGAATTATCAACCCATAACACCCGAACAGGCAGAAGCAAGCCGGCAACTGGCGCAGGAGCTGGGCATTAGCCCCATACTTGGCCAACTGCTCATCGAACGCGGCATCACAACAGCTGCCGCTGCACGGAAATTCTTCCGCCCGCAACTGCCCGACCTGCACGACCCGTTCCTGATGAAGGACATGGACGTGGCCGTGGCACGCCTGAACAAGGCTATGGGAAAGAAAGAACGGATTCTGATTTACGGAGACTATGACGTAGACGGTACCACCGCTGTGGCACTGGTCTACAAGTTTATCCAACAGTTCTATTCGAACATCGACTATTACATCCCCGACCGCTACAACGAAGGCTACGGGGTATCCTACAAAGGAGTGGACTACGCCGTGGAGACGGGCGTGAAACTCATCATCGTATTGGACTGCGGCATCAAAGCCGTAGAGGAGATTACGTATGCCCAGGAGAAAGGCATCGACTTCATTATCTGTGACCACCACGTGCCCGACGAGGTGTTGCCACCTGCCGTGGCCATTCTGAACGCCAAGCGCGAAGACAACACCTATCCCTACGAACACTTGTCGGGCTGCGGCGTGGGCTTCAAATTCATGCAAGCCTTTACGATGAGCAATGGTATCGAGTTCCATCACCTGATTCCCCTGCTCGACCTGGTGGCCGTGAGCATCGCCTCGGACATCGTGCCCATCATGGGCGAGAACCGTATCCTGGCCTATCACGGCCTGAAGCAGCTCAACAGCAACCCCAGCATCGGGCTGAAGGCCATCATCGACGTCTGCGGACTGGCGGACAAGGAACTGACCATCGGCGACATTGTCTTCAAGATAGGTCCGCGCATCAACGCCTCGGGACGCATCCAGAACGGCAAAGAAGCCGTAGACCTGCTGACGGAGAAGGACTTTTCCACCGCCCGCGAGAAGGCCAGCCAGATCAACCAGTACAACGAGACGCGCAAGGACTTGGACAAGAGCATGACCGAAGAGGCCAACCACATTGTGGAAGGGCTGGAGGGACTGGCCGACCGCCGCTCCATCGTGCTCTACAACGAGGCCTGGCACAAGGGCGTCATCGGCATCGTAGCCTCACGTCTGACTGAAATCTACTACCGCCCCGCCGTGGTGCTGACCCGCACCAACGACATGGCCACCGGCTCGGCCCGCTCCGTGTCGGGGTTCGACGTGTATAAGGCCATCGAATACTGCCGCGACCTGCTCGAAAACTTCGGCGGCCACACCTACGCCGCAGGGCTGTCGATGAAGGTGGAGAACGTGCCCGCCTTTACCGAACGGTTCGAGGAATTCGTGTCGCAGCACATCCTGCCGGAACAGACCAGCGCCGTGATCGACATCGACGCCGAAATAGACTTCAAGGACATCACACCCAAGTTCTTCAGCGACCTGAAGAAATTCAACCCCTTCGGTCCGGAGAATGCGAAGCCAGTGTTCTGTACCCACAATGTCTATGACTACGGCACAAGTAAGGTGGTGGGTCGCGACCAGGAGCACATCAAGCTGGAACTGGTGGACAACAAATCGAACAACGTGATGAACGGCATCGCCTTCGGACAGAGTTCGCACGTGCGCTATATCAAGACGAAGCGCTCGTTCGACATCTGCTACACCATCGAGGAGAATACCCACAAGCGGGGCGAAGTGCAGCTCCAGATAGAGGACATCAAGCCGAATTGACTTCAGCAGGTACGGATGACACGGATTTTCGCAGTCATGGACTATCAGGCAATCTTAAAGCAATACTGGGGCTACGACTCCTTCCGCGGCATACAGGAGGACATCATCCGCAGCATCGGCGAGGGACGCGATACGCTGGGCCTGATGCCTACGGGCGGCGGAAAGTCCGTCACCTTCCAGGTGCCTGCTCTGGCACAGGAAGGCATGTGCCTGGTCATCACCCCACTCATCGCCCTGATGAAAGACCAGGTGCAAAATCTGAAACGGCGGGGCATCAAGGCCCTGGCCGTCTATTCGGGCATGAGCCGCCAGGACATCATCACAACGCTGGAGAACGCCATCTTCGGCAACTACAAGTTCCTCTACATCTCACCCGAACGGCTGGACACGGAAATCTTCCGCATTAAGCTGGCCAAGATGAAAATCAGCATGATCACGGTGGACGAGAGCCACTGCATCTCGCAATGGGGATACGACTTCCGCCCGGCCTACCTGAAGATAGCCGAAGTGCGCCACCTGCTGCCGGACGTACCTATCCTGGCCCTGACCGCCACCGCCACACCGGAAGTGGTAAAGGATATCCAACAGCGACTGGAGTTCCGCGAGGAAAACGTATTCCGCATGAGCTTCGAACGGACCAACCTTGCCTACGTGGTGCGACAAACGGAAAACAAAGCCGGCGAACTACTGCATATTCTGCAACGCATGGAGGGTAGTGCCATCCTCTACGTACGCAACCGCCGGCGTACCAAGGAGGTGACCGAATGGCTGCAACAACAGGGCATCACCGCCGACTTCTACCACGCCGGACTGGACGACGCCGTGAAGGACATCCGCCAACAGCGGTGGCAAAAGGGCGAAAGCCGCGTCATGGTAGCCACCAATGCCTTCGGCATGGGCATCGACAAGCCCGACGTACGGCTGGTCATTCACCTGGATCTGCCCGACTCCATCGAAGCCTACTTCCAGGAAGCGGGCCGTGCGGGACGCGACGGACAGAAAGCTTATGCCATCATCCTTTACGCCCAATCGGACAGCACGACGCTGCGCAAGCGCATCCCCGACAACTTTCCGGAAAAAGACTACATTCGCGACGTCTACGAACACCTGCAATATTATTATGAAATGGCCATGGGCGACGGGCTGGGCTGTGTAAGGGAGTTCGACATCGAGGACTTCTGCCGCAAGTTCAAATACTTTCCTGTCCCCGTAGACAGTGCCCTGAAAATCCTGACACAAGCCGGCTACCTGGAATATACCGACGAACAGGACAACGCTTCGCGCCTGCTTTTCAGCGTTGGGCGTGAGGAACTGTACAGGTTACGCGAACTGGGAGAGGACATGGACCGCCTCATCCAGGCGGCTCTACGCTCTTACACCGGCCTGTTTACAGACTATGCCTTCATCAGTGAAGAGACACTGGCCATACGTACCGGTTTTACACAGCGGCAGGTCTACGAAATGCTGAAGGAACTCTCCCGACGACGTATTGTCAGCTACATCCCCCGCAAAAAGACACCTTACATCATCTATACACGCGAACGTGTGGAAAGCAACCGGCTGAACATCCCCCCTGCCGTCTACGAAGAACGGAAAGCACGCTACGAGCAACGTATCAAAGCGATGCTCGAATACGTCACCAACGATACGGCCTGCCGCAGCCGCATGCTACTGCACTACTTCGGCGAACAGAACGAACACGACTGCGGCCAATGTGACACCTGCCTCAGACTCAGACACAAAATCACAACAGACAAACAAGCTGACAGTCTGTCTGGTAGAGTCTTACACTGCCTGAGCGGCCATTCCCTTACACCGGCCGCCTTAGCCGACCAGCTTCTTGTAGAGAAAGACCTGCTGGCGGAGACTTTACGTCAAATGATGGACGACAAACAAATATTTACCCATAACGGAATGCTGCAAATCAGAAAATAATTCATTACTTTTGTCCCGCAATTAATCAGAAACAGCTATGGGATTTTTCAAGTCATTTTTCTCTGGAAAGCCTTCTGATCCGGAAGAGGAACAACAGAAGAACAAACAAAAGAACTTCGATATATTCAAATACGACGGTATGCGTGCCCAACGCATGGGACGCAGCGATTACGCCATCAAATGCTTTCAGGAAGCGCTGGCCCTACAGGAAGATTTCGAGACCATGGGGTATCTGGTACAGGTCTATATACAGACCAACCAGCTGACCGAAGCACGCCGTCTGTTGGAACGCATGGCACAAATCGAACCAACTCACACCAATACCTTCCTGAACCTGGCCAATGTATGTTTTGTACAAGAAGACTATCCGGCCATGGCTGAAGCTGCCCAAAAAGCCATTGCCATCGAAGAAGGCAACGCAATGGCACACTATTTGCTGGGGAAAGCTACAGACGGACAGGGGGACGGTATCATGTGCATTGCCCATCTGACAAAAGCGATCCTGCTGAAGGAAGACTTCACCGAAGCACGTCTGCTGCGTGCCGAAGCGCTGATAAAGATGCAACAATACAAAGAAGCCGCAGAAGATATCGAAGCCATATTGGGCCAGGACCCCGATGAAGAGAACGCTTTATTGCTCCGCGGCCGCATAAAAGAAGCCAACGGACAACTGGAAGAAGCCGAGGCCGACTTCCGCAAAGTGACAGAAAATAATCCGTTCAACGAACAGGCGTATCTGTACCTGGGACAACTGTATATTGGACAGAAAAAAATGACAGAAGCGATCGCCCTCTTTGATGAAGCTATCGAACTGAATCCCAACTTCGCTAAAGCGTACCATGAACGTGGTCGGGCCAAGTTACTGAACGGTGACAAAGAAGGAGCCACAGAAGATATGAAAAAGGAGCTGGAGCTAAACCCGAAGGAAAGCGAAGCATTCAACGGTGAATACAACAACCAGCCCGGAGGAAGACAAACCGATATTTTGGGACTCTAACCCCTTCATACGCTATCAGAGAACAAAACCAAACACTATGAGTAAAGAACGAAACAATGTAGCCATCCTGGGTACCGGCCATATCGCCGCCAAGATGGCTGCCACCCTACAACAGATGAAAGACGTGAACTGCTATGCAGTTGCATCACGCGAACAAATCCGCGCCAAAGCTTTCGCCAAGGAATGGGGATTCAAACAGGCTTACGGCTCGTATGAAGAGCTGGCTTCTGACCCTCAGGTAGATCTGGTCTACATTGCCACTCCCCACTCTCATCACTACGAACACGCCCGCCTGTGTATCCTGAACGGGAAAGCCGTATTGTGCGAAAAAGCTTTTACCGCCAATGCACGTCAGGCTGAAGAGCTGTTACGGTTGGCCAAAGAACACAACATATTTATCACCGAAGCAATCTGGACACGTTACATGCCTTTCTCCAACACCATTCGTGAACTGGTATTTAGCGGAGTCATCGGCCGTCCACACATGTTGACCGCCAGCCTGGGCTACTCCATCGCTTATAAAGAACGAATCGCCAAACCTGAATTGTGTGGAGGCGCCCTGCTCGACTTGGGCGTATATCCCATCAACTTCGCCCGCATGATATTCGGTACTGACATCGAAGATATCCAGTCACACTGCGTGAAAAACGCCAACGGTGTAGACCTCCAGGAAAGCATTTCTTTTCGCTATGCCGACGGCAATATGGCCGTGATGCAGGTCACAGCCAACTGCGCTAACGACCGCCAGGGCATCATCTCGGGCGAAAAGGGATATATCGTAGTGGACAATATCAACAATCCGCAACAGGTCGCCATCTACGATACAGACCACCAGTTGGTGAAGATTTACGACTGCCCGCCCCAAATCAGCGGCTACGAATACGAGGTACAGGCTTCTATCGACGCTTTGCGCAGAGGGTTGTTGGAAACTCCAGCCATGCCCCATGCCGAAACACTTGCAATCATGCGTTTGCTCGACCAGCTCCGGCAGGAATGGGGTGTAGTCTACCCTGCAGACAACGAAGCAGCCTTATAAATCCAGGAATAATCATGAAAAAACAGTTATTGGTTTATGCATTTGCCCTGTGTTGTGGACTATGTTCCTGCGGACAAAATCCAACAAACTTGCGCATCATGTCCTACAACGTGCACAACTGCATCGGGCTGGACAACGTACGTGACTACAACCGTATTGCGAACATTATCAAGCAGGCTGCACCAGACGTAGTAGCCCTTCAGGAACTGGACAGTATAACCCAACGTAACGATGGCGTCTACGCCCTGAAAGAACTGGAAACGCTCACCGGCATGCACGGTCTTTTTGCCTCGGCCATTCCCTTTCAGGGAGGCAGCTACGGCATCGGATTGCTGTCCAAGGAACAGCCATTGAGTTACAAGAAAATCTCTATGCCCGGACGTGAGGAACAACGGACCATGCTCGTGGTCGAATTCAAGAACTATGTGTTTTGCGCTACCCACCAGTCACTGACGCCCGAAGACCAGCTGACAGCTGTACAGAACATTCTGAAAGCGGTAGAAGGCTACCACAAACCTGTCCTGCTGGCAGGTGATATGAACTCCCGCCCCACTGAGTTCCCCCAGCTCGAACTGGGCCGACACTTCACCGCACTGAACGACACCACTGCATATACATTCCCGGCCGACCGTCCCGACTGCTGTATCGACTACATCTACGGGTATACGGCAAACGGATACGACTTCAAGGTGCTGCAACAGAGCGTCCTGCCGGAGAGCGTCGCATCGGACCACCGCCCCGTGCAGGTGGACGTGCAGGTACTGAAAAAGTAAAATTGATACGTTTTTCAAAAAAAACATAGAATATTGTTTGCATTTCAAAGAAAAGCATTACATTTGCCGATGAAATAACAATAAAAGCAAGATATGAACCTGTTTACTTACGCATATTACTTCTTCTTTTACTTTTACTTTAGCCACAAAGTAGAGCGGGAGTTTGTATGTGTCAAGTGACAGTGACGCTTAAGAACTGAATAGAGAACTGAAATAAAAGATACGGATCCCGCTCCCATAACTGGAAGCGGGATTTTTTGTTAATACAACGATATGAAACGAATAGCCATCCAAGGAACACTGGGTTCCTTTCACGACATTGCAGCACACCGGTACTTCGAAGGCGAAGACATCGAACTGATCTGCTGCGCTACATTTGAAGACGTGTTCAAGTCCATCCGCCACGACAGCCAGGTCATCGGCATGCTGGCCATCGAGAACACCATTGCAGGTAGCCTGCTCTACAACAACGAACTGCTGCGACAGAGCGGTACGCAAATTATCGGCGAACACAAACTGCGCATCTCGCACAGTTTCGTCTGCCTGCCCGAAGAAGACTGGGACGACATCACCGAGGTCAACTCGCACCCCATCGCCCTGATGCAATGCCGCGAATTCCTGAGCCAACATCCGAATATCAAGGTGGTGGAAGGCGAAGATACCGCCCTCAGTGCCGAAATCATCAAAAAGGAACACCTGAAAGGGCACGCCGCCATCTGCTCGAAAGCCGCAGCCGAACTCTACGGCATGAAGGTGCTGCAGGAAGGAATCGAAACAAACAAGCACAACTTCACCCGCTTCCTTGTAGTGGCAGACCCATGGCAGGTGGACGAACTGAACCGCCACCGCAACCGCGAACCCAACAAGGCCAGTCTGGTATTCACCCTGCCCCACACCGAGGGAAGTCTTTCGCAGGTGCTGTCCATCCTCTCGTTCTACCGCATCAACCTGACCAAAATCCAGTCGCTGCCCATCATCGGACGGGAATGGGAATACCAGTTCTACGTAGACGTCATGTTCGACCAACTCTTGAGATACAAACAGGCGCTTGCCGCCATCAGCCCACTGACCAAAGAATTAAAGATATTAGGAGAATACGAAGATGGAAAATCAACACTGTAATAAAACTACAAACTACAAGCCGGCCGACCGCCTGGCCTCGGTCAGCGAATACTACTTCTCGCGCAAGCTGAAGGAAGTAGCCCAAATGAACGCACAGGGCATGGACGTCATCAGCCTGGGCATCGGCAGCCCCGACATGCCTCCCTCGGCCAAAACCATAGAGACCTTATGCGAAGCGGCACAGAACCCCGACGGTCACGGATATATGCCCTACGTGGGTATCCCCGAACTGCGCAAGAGTTTCGCCGCGTGGTACAAGAGCTGGTATGGTGTAGAGCTCGACCCGCAGACCGAGATACAGCCGCTCATCGGATCGAAGGAAGGTATCCTGCACGTCACGCTGGCCTTTGTAAACCCAGGCGAGCAGGTACTGGTACCCAATCCGGGCTACCCCACCTACACCTCCCTAAGCAAAATACTGGGCGCCGAAGTGGTGAACTACAATCTAAAGGAGGAAGACAGCTGGATGCCCGACTGGGAGCAGCTGGAGGCTTTGGACACAAGCCGCGTCAAACTGATGTGGACCAACTATCCCAACATGCCGACCGGTGCGCCCGCCACACCCGAACTCTACGAGCGTCTGGTGGACTTCGCCCGCCGGAAAGGCATCATCATCGTGAACGACAACCCATACAGCTTCATCCTGAACGACCATCCGCTGAGCATCCTCAGCGTGCCGGGCGCCAAAGAGTGCTGCATCGAGTTCAACTCCATGAGCAAGAGCCACAACATGCCGGGCTGGCGTATCGGTATGCTGGCCTCGAACCCGCAGTTCGTGCAATGGGTGCTGAAGGTGAAGAGCAACATCGACAGCGGCATGTTCCGCGCCATGCAGCTGGCCGCCGCCACCGCCCTCGAGGCCGACGCCGACTGGTACGAAGGCAACAACCGCAACTACCGCAACCGCCGCCGGCTGGCCGGAGAAATCATGCATACACTGGGCTGCACCTACGACGAACGGCAGGTGGGCATGTTCCTCTGGGGCCGCATTCCCGACTCGTGCAAGGACGTGGAGGAACTGACCGAACGCGTGCTCCACGAGGCCCACGTCTTTATCACCCCCGGTTTCATCTTCGGTTCGAACGGCGCACGCTACATCCGCATCTCGCTCTGCTGCAAGGACGCGAAGCTAGAAGAGGCGCTGGAGAGAATCAGGAAAATGAAGAATGAGGAACGAAGAATTCCCAACCGCATCATTCGTAAACCACAGAACAATTAATAAACATAAGAACATACAATGATGAATCCGTAAGAACGAGAAGACCAACACTGCAAATTCTTCATTCATCATTCTAAATTCAATCGTTATGGAACTCGAATTAGAGAAAATTACGCTTCCGGGCGTGGACGAAAAACGCCCCCTGGTGATTGCAGGCCCCTGCAGCGCCGAGACTGAAGAACAAGTGATGGAAACCGCACGCCAACTGGCCGCACGCGGTATCAAGATATTCCGCGCCGGCATCTGGAAACCCCGTACCAAGCCCGGAGGCTTCGAAGGCGTGGGTGTGGACGGACTGCCCTGGCTCAAGGAAGTGAAGCAGGAGACGGGCATGTACGTATCCACCGAAGTGGCCACGGCCAAGCACGTGTTCGAGGCTCTGAAAGCCGGCATCGACATCCTGTGGATAGGTGCACGCACGGCAGCCAACCCCTTTGCCATGCAGGAGATAGCGGATGCGCTGAAGGGCGTGGACATCCCCGTGCTGGTGAAGAACCCCGTAAACCCCGACCTCGAGCTGTGGATCGGTGCCTTGGAGCGCATCAACCAGGCCGGACTGAAACGGCTGGCAGCCATCCACCGCGGCTTCTCGGCCTACGACAAGCGCATCTACCGTAACCTGCCGCAATGGCACATCCCCATCGAGCTGCGCCGCCGCATCCCCAACCTGCCTATCCTGTGCGACCCGAGCCATATCGGCGGCAAGCGTGAGCTGGTAGCCCCGCTGTGCCAGCAGGCCATGGACCTGGGCTTCGACGGCCTCATCGTGGAGAGCCACTGCAACCCCGACTGCGCCTGGAGCGACGCTGCACAGCAGGTGACCCCGGACATTCTGGACTACATCCTGAACCTGCTCGTCATCCGCGAAACCAACCAGAGCACTGAGAACCTGAACGAACTGCGCAAGCAAATTGACGAATGTGACGACGACCTGATTCAAGTGTTGGCCAAGCGTATGCGCGTGGCCCGCGAAATTGGTACTTACAAGAAGGAGCACGGCATAACCATCCTTCAGACGGGCCGCTACAACGAGATTCTGGAGAAGCGCGGCTCGCAAGGCGCCTTGTGCGGCATGGATGCCGACTTTATCAAAAAAGTGTTCGAAGCCATACACGAAGAGAGTGTAAGACAGCAGATGGAAATCATTAACAAATGAAGAATGAAGAACGAAGAATGAAGAATTAGGGCTGCGCATGCGACAGGCATACCTGTCCCCGACGCCCCTTCTTCATACTTCGTTCTCAATTCCTCATTCTTCATTCTTAATTCTTCATTTTATCATGAGAATCCTGATCCTCGGAGCCGGAAAGATGGGCTCCTTCTTCAATGACGTACTGAGTTTCCAGCACGAGACGGCCGTGTTCGACGTCAACCCGCACCAGCTGCGCTTCGTCTACAACACCTACCGTTTCACTACGCTAGACGAGATAAAGGAATTTGAACCCGAGCTAGTCATCAACGCTGCCACGGTGAAGTACACCCTCGAAGCCTTCCGCCAGGTGCTGCCCGTGCTGCCCAAGGACTGTATCTTGAGCGACATCGCCTCCGTGAAGACCGGCCTGAAGGCCTTCTACAAGGAAAGCGGCTTCCGCTACGTGTCCACTCACCCCATGTTCGGCCCCACGTTTGCTAGCCTCAACAACCTGAGCACGGAGAACGCCATCATCATCACCGAAGGTGACCACCTGGGCCGCATCTTCTTCAAGGACCTCTACCAGACGCTGAAGCTGAACATCTTCGAATACACGTTCGACGAGCACGACGAGACGGTGGCCTACTCCCTGTCCATCCCCTTCGTGTCGACCTTCGTCTTCGCCGCCGTGATGAAGCACCAGGACGCGCCGGGCACCACCTTCAAGAAGCACATGGCTATTGCCCGCGGCCTGATGAGCGAAGACGACTACTTGCTGCAGGAAATCCTCTTCAACCCCCGCACGCCCGCCCAGGTGGCCAACATCCGCACGGAGCTGAAGAACCTGCTCGAAATCATCGAGAAGAAGGATGCCGACGGCATGAAGCAGTACCTGACGCGCCTGCGCGAGAAGCTGAAGTAAAGGGTCCGGTCGCGGCCCACCCGCGGGATGCAACTGTACCCCACTCGTGGGGTGCTGTCGTAGGGCACTCGTGGGGTGTAACCGTACCCCACGAGTGGGGTCGAACAAGGCATTAAATTCGCCCCAACCGGACGGAATCTCGGAAATAACCCGTACATTTGTACTCCGTATGATAGACCAAGCCACCATAGACCGGATACTGGACGCGGCGCAGATTTACGACGTCGTGTCGGACTTCGTGACCCTGCGCAAGCGCGGCGTCAACTACGTGGGTCTCTGCCCCTTCCACGACGACAAGACGCCCTCGTTCTACGTCTCGCCCGCCAAGGGCCTCTGCAAGTGCTTCGCCTGCGGCAAGGGCGGCAACGCCGTCCATTTCATCATGGAGCACGAACAGCTCAGCTACCCCGACGCCCTGCGCTTCCTGGCCAAGAAATACGGCATCGAAATCAAGGAACGTGAACTGACGGGCGAAGAGAAGGCGGCGCAGAGCGAGCGCGAAAGCCTGTTCGTCGTCAACCAGTGGGCCTGCGACTACTTCCGCCGCACCCTGCGGCAGACCGACGAGGGGCGCAACGTCGGCATGGCCTATTTCCGCAACCGCGGCTTCCGCGACGACATCATCGAGAAGTTCCAGCTGGGCTACTGCACCGAGAGCCACGACGCCATGGCCCACGAAGCCCTCGCCAAGGGGTACAAGCAGGAGTATCTGGTGAAGACCGGCCTCTGCTACGAGACGGACGACCACCGCCTGCGCGACCGCTTCTGGGGGCGCGTCATCTTCCCCGTCCACACGCTGAGCGGCAAGGTGGTAGCCTTCGGCGGACGTGTGCTGGCCGCCGCCACCAAGGGCGTTAAGGTGAAGTACGTCAACTCGCCCGAATCGGAAATCTACCACAAGAGCAACGAACTCTACGGCATGTATCAGGCCAAGCAGGCCATCGTCAAGCAAGACCGCTGCTACCTGGTCGAGGGCTATACGGACGTCATCTCCATGCATCAGAGTGGGGTAGAGAACGTAGTAGCCTCGTCGGGCACAGCGCTCACCACGCAGCAGATCAAGATGATACACCGCTTCACCAACAACCTGACGGTACTCTACGACGGCGACGCGGCCGGCATCAAAGCCTCCCTCCGAGGCATCGACATGCTGCTCGAAGAGGGAATGAACATCAAGGTATGCCTCCTGCCCGACGGCGACGACCCCGACTCCTTTGCCCGCAAGCACAACTCCACGGAGTTCCAGGCCTTCATCCGTGAGCACGAGACGGACTTCATCCGCTTCAAGACCAACCTGTTGATGGAAGACGCCGGCCAGGACCCCATCCGCCGGGCCGAACTGATAGGCAACATCGTGCAGAGCATCTCCGTCATCCCCGAAGCCATTGTGCGCGACGTGTATATCAAGGAATGTGCCCAACTGCTGCATGTCGAAGACCGCCTGCTCGTCTCCGAAGTAGCCAAGCGCCGCGAGAAGGAAGCCGAACGCAAGGCCGAACAGCGCGAACGCGAACGCCGGCGCAGTACAGCTGCCGCACAACCGGCCGACAATACACAGGCACAGGCAGGCAACATCCCCACCCCTACGGCAGACGACCTGCCGCCCGAGGCCTATACCGCCCCCTTCCCCGACGATTCTTCTATACCGACAACGGGTACCTCAGAAACAGTGGACAGCTACACCTCCTTCATCCCCCAGGAAGGCAAGGAGGGGCAGGAATTCTACCGCTACGAACGGCTCATCCTGCAGATGGTGGTTCGTTACGGCGAACGCGTCATGTGCAACGTAACCGACGAAGAGGGTAAGGAAACACCCGTAACGGTCATCGAGTTTGTGGTGGCCGACCTCCAGCAGGACGACCTGGCCTTCCACAATCCGCTCCACCGCCAGATGATGACCGAAGCCGCCGCCCACCTGCACGATGAAGGCTTCCGAGCCGAGCACTACTTCCTGACACACCCCGACCCTGTCATCAGCCGCCTGAGTACGGAGCTCATCAGCGACCGCTACCAGCTAAGCAAATACCACTATAAGAATCAGAAGATTGTGACCGACGAAGAACGACTCTACGAGCTGGTGCCGCTGCTCACCACCAACTTCAAGTATGCCATCGTCGGCGAAGAACTGAAACACATGATGCGCGCCCTGCAGGACCCCAAGGTGGTGCAGGACGAGGCACAATGCAACGCCATCATGCAACGATACAGCGAGTTGCGCGAAGTACAAAGCGTCATGGCCAAACGCCTGGGCGACCGCGTAGTGCTCAGTTTCTAACCCAATCGAGCCATACCGTCAAACGATGAAGCAACAAAGATTATTTGTTGACTTCCTGTTCAACCAGCTTTATTTTCTCAAGAGTTTTACCCGCTTCGGAAGAGGGGAATAGCGTCAACACTTGTTGCAAATAAGCACGGGCTTTAGAATAACCCGAATCAAAAAGTGATGAAAGATTGTTGCGATAGCGGGCATATTGCATACGGGTAGGCGAAGAAAGCTTCTTGAAGTCTGCCTCTATTTTTTTACGCGCATCCTCAGATTTCAGGAAATAATAACTGCCTAAAAAATTACATGCCTGCAAATTATCCGAATCAAGTGCCACAACTTGCTCATAAGTAGCCTTTGCATCTGCCACCTTTCCACAACGTACTTCCATCTCTGCACATGAAACAAGAACATCCACATTGTCCGGAGTATACTGTAATAACTCTTTATAGAACAAATAGGCCTTGGTGTAATTACGAACATCTTTAAAATGCTCAGCCAGCTCGCGAGCAAACTGTGGCGCCGTATTCTCCGACTTATCCACCTCTGTCCAATAAAACATTTCCGCCTCATGCCCGTCAGCCTGACATGACTGCCGGAAAAGACTTACAGCATACCCCGTTTGCCCCGAAGCAAGCGCATCAGCCACTTTACGCAATAGCACGTCCGCCGATTGGGAAAACATTGTAAGCGGAAACATGCTGAACATGATTAACATCCAGATTTTCATAAAAATAGTCAGTTTAGATCCAGTTTCTCTTCCTTTTTTTGGAAGGCCTACAAAATTAGACAATCCGCCTCTAAAAGTCAAGTAAATATTGGACAAATATCATTAATAAAATTCTCTCTATTTAGCATTTCTGCCTACCTTTGCAAACGCAATGAAAGAGACCGACAAGCAAATACTGAATATAGCCCTTCCGGCTATCGTATCGAACATTACTGTTCCCCTGCTGGGACTGGTAGACGTCACTATTGTCGGCCATCTAGGCAATGCTGCCTATATCGGCGCCATCGCAGTAGGTGGGATGTTATTCAACATTATCTATTGGGTTTTCGCATTTTTGCGTATGGGGACAAGCGGTATGACCGCTCAGCTTTACGGTAAACATTTAGCGGACGAGATTGTTCAAATGGCAGTCCGTTCCGTTGGCATTGGAATGATGGCCGCCCTTGCCCTCATCATACTGCAGATTCCAATTAGAGAAGCGGCTTTCTTCTTTATCCATCCTACTGAAGAAATTAAAAGACTCGCTACAACCTATTTCCACATCTGCATCTGGGGAGCTCCCGCTACCCTGGGCCTCTATGGACTCACAGGATGGTATATCGGGATGCAAAACTCACGCATTCCAATGATCATCGCCATCACACAAAACGTAGTGAACATCATTGTCAGCCTTTGCCTGGTATATATAGGCGGACTAAAGGTGGAGGGAGTAGCACTTGGTACCCTAATAGCCCAATATGCAGGTTTCCTGATGGGAATAGGACTATGGATACGACATTATGGCGGTTTATGGAAACATTTCAGTAGGAAAGGACTATGGAAACGGCAAGCGATGTGGCATTTTTTTCAAATAAATCGCGACATCTTCTTACGTACACTCTGCCTGGTTGCAGTCACCCTGTTCTTTACCTCAGCCGGAGCCGAACAAGGAGAAATTATACTAGCCGTCAACACCTTGCTAATGCAATTGTTTACACTCTATTCCTATATAATGGACGGATTTGCATACGCAGGCGAAGCCCTTATCGGCAAACACATCGGAGCTCAAAACTACCCAGCATATACTTGTACACGGAAGCACTTGTTCGTATGGGGAGGCATCATGGCTTTATTGTTCACCATCGCCTACGCCACAGGCGGCAATACATTCCTAGCCTTGTTAACTGATGAGACAGAAGTGATAGAAGCTTCCGAAAACTATCTGGGATGGGCCTTGGTTATTCCGATAGCCGGCATGGCTGCATTTATTTGGGACGGAATCTACATAGGTACTACCAACACAAAAGGAATGCTACAATCCATGGCAATAGCAGCTGGCTGCTTCTTCCTTCTGTATTATACCTTGTATCATACATGGGGGAATCATGCCCTCTGGCTGGCCTTCCTGGCTTATTTAAGTATACGAGGTTTCGTACAAACTTTCCTTAGCCGACAAATGACACGCCGAGCATTCCCTCCTCACGAACTTACTCCACACGATCCGTCGGATAATTGACCAAGTAAATCGTCCCCGTAGCTCGGGTAAAAGCCGTATAAAGCCAACGGAAATAGTCTGGTGTCAGATGGTCATCCGTAATATATCCCTGGTCCAAAAATACATTTTTCCATTGCCCACCCTGCGCTTTGTGACAAGTCACCGCATAAGCATACTTCACCTGCAAAGCGTTATAATAAGGATCAGCCTTCATTTTCTTCATCCGCTCCTTCTTCAAAGGTACGTCAACATAATCTTCAAGTACACTCTGAAAAAGCCGTTCATTGTCTTCACGTGACAAGGCCGGTGCATCGCTATGTAACGTATCAAGTAACAATCGAGTTTCCAATTCGACATCCTGCCAATCGGGAAAAGACAACAGGACATCCGCAAAACGGAAACCGTACATATCTGTCGTACGCCTCACTCGACGCACGACTGCCGTCTCCCCATTGGCTATGAAATCCAATTCTTTTTCTTTCTCAGTCCAATAATAATTATTCTTGGCTACCATCAAAAGGTCTCCTCCTTCCAATTCCTCCTCGCGCCACAAAATCTGTGACCGTATACCTTGATTATAAATATTTGCCCGTTTATTAGAACGACAAATGACAATCGTCTCATCTATACCATCCTGATCATAGCAGGTCGACAAAGCATCAATCAATTCATTACCAGGAAGCATTTTGACATCGGGAAAACAAGATACCCGTACAGGCGGTAATGTATCCATAGCATCTTCCGCTATAAGTCTACGCAGTCGGGTAGCATTCCACAAAATGCCCGATTGTTGTTCCTGACGAACTACTTGTGTTAAATCAGCCTCAACAATCTCCAAGCCATAGCCCCTCAATGCCTCTGCAAACAAAGCCGGACTGAGCTCTTCACCCACAGGGGGCAACTGTGCCGTATCTCCCATCAACAACAAACGACACCCTTCCCCAGAATAGACAAACTGTACCAAATCATCAAGCAGGCGTCCCGTCCCAAACATCGTCCCCGAAAATCCTTCATTGGAAATCATTGAAGCCTCATCCACGATATATAAAGTATGCGTTGTCAGATTGTCATTCAAATCAAAATTTCCACCTTCGCCAGAAAAAGCTCGTTGCCTGTATATCTTCTTATGAATCGTAAATGCCGGATGTCCCGCATAAGCAGAGAAAACCTTGGCAGCCCGCCCAGTAGGTGCCAAAAGCATAACCTTCTGCTCAAGCTTATCTAAGGTCCTAACCAGCGCTCCAATCAGAGAAGTCTTTCCCGTACCTGCATAACCACGTAGCAGAAATGCAATATCCTTCTCTCTTGAACACAGAAACTGCGACAACATTTTTAGCGTATTTTCTTGCTCTACAGTTGGCTGGTAAGGAAAATTTTCCTTAATTTGCCTTTCTAAATAGTTATTTATCATTTTCGTATGAGAAAAAAGTAACGGGAACTATCGTTTTTAAATTTATTTCTCTTATTTTTGCGGTGCGAATATAATAAACTAAAAAACATATTTATCATGAAAACAGTATTTAACATCGTTTTAGGCTTGTGTGCCTTAGCATTGGTCTATATCTGCTATGCCAGCATTATGGGGCCGATCAATTTCGAAAAAGCAGAGAAGATCAGAGAGCAAGCAGTTATTGCCCGTCTGATAGACATCCGCAAAGCTCAGACTGAATACCGCAACTTGAACAACTTGCAGTATACACCCAGCTTTGACACGCTGATTCACTTTGTGAAGACTGCCAAACTGCCTTTTATTTATAAGAAAGGTGAGCTGACCGATAAGCAGATGGAAGACGGTCTGACAGAAAAGAAGGCTGTCAGCATCATCAACAAAGCTAAAAAGACTGGTAACTATGCTGAAGTAAAAAAATGGGGATTGGAAAACTTTGAGCGTGATACTTTGTGGACTGCCGTATTGGATACAATTTTCCCCAAAGGCTTCAATCCTGATTCTATGAGATATGTACCTTATGGAAACGGTGCACAGTTTGAAATGGCCATCAAGAACGATACAGCCAAATCGGGTGCTCCTTTCTGTCTGCTTGAAGTTAAGACTCCGTACACTGTTTACCTGAATGGTTTGGATCCTCAGGAAATCGCCAACAAGATTGACCTTCAGACTAAATTGGGCAAATACGCAGGTCTGATGATTGGTAGCTTGGAAACTGCAAACAACAACGCAGGTAACTGGGAATAATCTTCCTGATTCTATATATGATAGAGAAACTTGATTTCAGTAAATCAAAGCAATATACATTATCCATCCGTCTTAGTACGGATGGATTTTCTTTTTCTGTACTCAACCCATTGGAAGAGAACGGATATGCAATTTATGAATATTCCCTTAACGAAGGATCGTCCTTAACAGCGAACCTTAAACAAGTGTTCAAAGAAAAGGAATGGTTGAACCTTCCCTATCGACGCATCAATATTCTAATAGCCAATAACCGCTTCACTTTCATTCCATTGGAATATTTCGAGGATGAGCAAGCTGAAACCATTTTCTATCATAATTTTTCCACACAAGAAAACGAAATAATACGATATAACATCCTTCATAGAAATGATACGGTAGTCGTATTCGGTATGGACAAAAGCGTTTATACTTTCTTGTGCGACCAATATCCCGAAGCACACTTCTATTCCCAAGCCAGTATATTTATTGAATACTTCTCTTCGAAAAGCAGGCTGGGAAACAACCAGAAAATGTATGTTAACCTACGGGAAAATGCGACGGACGTTTATGCTTTTGAGCGTAACCGATTATTATTAGCTAACTCTTTTTCATGCAAAGCAGCATCGGACCGTCTCTACTACGTACTTTACATCTGGAAACAACTGGGATTCGACCAGGAACGCGACGAGCTTCATCTGACTGGATTATTAGCCTCTAAAGAGCCTTTACTGAGAGAATTAAGAAAATATATACGACAGGTCTTTATAACCAATCCTGCCACTAACCTTGACCTACAAGCCATCACCCAATGCGAGTAATTAGCGGAATATACAAACGACGCCGTTTTGACGTACCCCATTCTTTCAAGGCACGTCCCACAACAGATTTTGCCAAAGAAAATTTGTTTAATGTATTGTCTAACTACCTGGATTTTGAAGATAATATACATGCGCTTGATTTGTTTGCCGGCACTGGCAGTATCAGCCTGGAACTGGTATCACGCGGATGCGACCAAGTAGTCAGCATTGAAAAAGACCGAGATCATCATGCCTTCATTTGTAAAGTCATGAATGAAGTCAAAACTGACAAATGTATTCCCATCAGAGGAGATGTATTCAAATATATCCAAAGTTGTCACAACCAGTTTGACTTTATATTTGCGGATCCTCCATATGAGTTGAAGGGGCTGGAAACAATCCCCGACCTGATATTCGAACATGGGTTACTCAAAGATGAAGGGCTTTTCGTGTTGGAACATGGAAAGAAAAACAATTTTGAATCTCATCCCCATTTCATCGAACGACGTGTCTATGGGAGTGTAAACTTCTCATTTTTTCAATAAAATCTTGGTCACAACAATGGAGCCAATAAACGAACCAGACTTTCCAGAGCTTTTCTATACCAAGGACGTTTAGCCCAAGTTTTCAAATGTAATTGTACACAATCGCGTTGATCCTGTAAAAAGATCTCACGCATCAACAAAGCTGTCTCTACATCATAAATAAAGGCATTTACCTCAAAATTGTGTTCGAAGCTCCTGAAGTCCATGTTGGTGGATCCCACTGTAGACAATGCGTCATCAGACACCATCAATTTGGAATGGAGAAAACCTTTTTTGTAAAAATAGACTTTTACACCTGCTGCCAGAATTTCATTCAAATAGGAGCAAGATGCCAAATGAATAATACGCGCATCAGCCTTCTGCGGAAGCATCAACCGCACGTCTACACCAGCCAAAGCAGCTGTACGCAACGCAACAAGAATAGAATCCGTTGGCAGGAAATAAGGCGTTTGAATATAAAAATATTTTTTAGCACAACCGATAGCCATCACCAACCCTTGCATGATCTCATTCCAAGGCCCTACCGGTTCACTCGTTACAATCTGTACCAATGATGTACCGCAAGGCTGTAATTTTGGGAAATATCGGGCAGCAGTCATCAAAGTACAATCTACAAAATACCAGTCAAGCAAGAAAGTTGTCTGCAACCCATGTACAGCCTTACCTTCTACCAGCAAGTGCGTATCTCGCCACACGCCCCATGGAACTCCTTTCACATAGCGCTCCGCCAGGTTCATGCCTCCAATAAATCCAATACGCCCGTCTATGACTACAACTTTTCTATGGTTTCGGTAATTAACTTTACTAGTAAATAAAGGGAAACGGACTTTCAAGAAACTACGGACATCGACACCCGCTTCACGCATTTCTTCATAAAAACGATTAGGAACATGCCAACAGCCTACATCATCGTAAAGTAACCTAACTTCTACACCGCTCTGTGCCTTCTCTATCAATACATCCCGTATCATGCGTCCTACGGCATCATCCTCAAAAATATAAAACTCCAGATGGATGTGATGAACAGCCTTCTGAAGTTCCCGCAAAAGAGCCTGCAACATCGCATATCCTGAGGTAAAAGTTTCGATCCGATTGCCATCGAAAGGAAGAGATTGATTTGTATTTCGGAATAAAGATATCAATCGGCTATAAGGCAAAGGCAAGGAACTGGAAGTCTGGGACATATACTCCAGTAACGGTTTTTTCTGCAAGCTATTATAACCTTTGCGGTTTATTATACGCACATGCCGCTGACTCCGTCCGAAGAAAAAATAAAAAACAAGCCCCACAATGGGCAGAAAAATCAGAACCAATATCCAAGCTAAGGTTTTGACAGGATTGCGGTTGTCAAGAACAATCACCAGAATTGTCCCTAACACAACACCGAAATACACTACATCAAAAGTTGCTGTAGCAATTAGTCCAACTAGAGTACTCCAATCAAACATTTGTTTTCCATACCATTTATATGGAAAACAAATGTAGAAAAAACATTGGGAAAAAGCAAACTTATTTCATTAGAAACGACGGCGTCCCGGCCCACCCATGGGAGGACGATGTCCACCAGGACCAAAGTTCATCTGCCCCCGTTTATCACGAGCTTGTTTCCCACCAAATATATTCAAACGATAGATGAAATGCAACATACAATAGCTGTTCACTCCATTGTATTTATACACCGAACGCCCACTTGCCGTTAGTGAACGGCTGATATTGCTCTGCTGATGCAGAATATCATACATCTCAAAGCTGACAGTAGCATCACCTTTCAGGAAAGTCTGTGAAAGCTGGGCATTCCAAATCAATTCATCGCGATTCATGCTGGAATCTGAATAGCCACGACGACTCTGATTAGCAATATTGGTAGACAAACTCATTCCCCATGGCATACTTACGGTCGTATTGGCTCCATAAGAATAAGTATATGGTTGCTGGTTGTTGGAAGGGGTTAGCTTATCTTTTTCTATCGAGTAAGAGAATGTCCCATTCAATCCGAATTCCAGCCAGTCATTACGATATGTGCCATTCAAGCGTTCATTCAAAGTCAGATTAGTAGTTGTATTCTTCTGCTGTACAGCCTCAGCCCCGTTACCGGTTGTCAGATAACCGACATTGTTGTTATAGGACAGATTACTGAAAGAGCCAATATTGAATTTCTTGTTTTTCAGTGCCGAATTGATACCGAACATACCGAATGCGCTCCAATTTCCATTTATATTCTCAGGTTTCGTCACCCATCCACCCGTAGAAGAGTTATAGGTACGCGAACTGCTGATGCTATTCTGCGTCATCTGCATGTTGACATGCGAGAATATTCCCTGTTGGCGATCCACATTATATGTATTGTAGAATATACGAAGGCTATGATTGAAAGAAGGCTTCAAGTAAGGATTACCCTTGGTAATGTTCAGCGGATTGGAGTCGTCCGTCACATCCAACAAGTTCTCCATGCCCGGCTGTGAACTACGTCCACGATAAGTGACACGCAACTGGCTTACCTTCGAGAAACGATAACGGAAATCCAAGTTCGGAGCTACATTGAAGACATTGCGTACAGCCAATGTATCCATGGCATCCTTCTTATAGGACAACGAGGTCTTTTGCGGCTCAAGATCCGCACCAACACTCAACTGATATTTCTGACGAATGAAACGCAAACTGGGACTGAAACGATGTGTATAGGTTTTGTATTCGGCAAATTTACTCAGGCTCATATCATAACCATCTTCATAATCATCAGGCAGGGCCTCACCAAAATTCCAATCTTCACCTAAATCATAGGCTTTCTTGTCACTCTTACTATAACTGTAGTTGAAACGATAACGGAACTGCAAGAAAGTAGCCTTCCAAAGCGGTTCGCTATAAGTCAGCTCCAGGCTATAGTTGTAACCATCAGTCGGAGTAGTTACATAACGACGAATGATATTTTCTGGGGTTACCGTACCATCTTCATTCTGTTGAAAATAGCGGGTATTAGAAGCTGTATATTGCTTACTCTCCGAATCGTCATAACCGATTGTACCACGGAACGTGATGTTACGTCCCATAGAATTCAGTTTACGGTTGACCTGCAAAGTTGCATCTGCCGAAAGGGTCTTACTGTCACTGCCAGAAAGGCTATTTGAAGTATTGACACGAATAGAATCCAACGGGTCGTCTTCACTGTCCGCATCAAAAATCTCATCGGACAAATTCATTTTAGAGAGTTTGGTGATGTCAAGATACTCATTCGGGTTCGTAACTACAGCATAAGGATCACTATTAAAGGTACCCGATTTAGAATCGGCAGTACTATAACTTTTACCCCAACTGAAATTCGGACGGAATATAATGTTGGTCAGCGTATCGGGTTTCCATTCCAATCGGAAATCCGCATGAAAATCTTTATTTCCGCTCGATGTGCTTGAAATGGAATTATTAAATGAAGAAGATTCTCCCCCAGTCAGGAAGTTTTCAGTGTAACCGTCACTATAGACATCATTGCCACGGTAATTGTAACGCACACTACCACCCATATCTATCTTTTCCGTCTCTGTGGCAAAGTTCAAGCCCAGTTCCTTGGTCGAAGTCAAACCGTTATTCCTACGCCAGCGCGGACCGCCACCACCAGCCGAGAAACCTTGGTCGTTTACATTATTGGCACCTGCAATGAGCGACACTTGCGTCTTATCATAAAAATAATTCACCATAGCACGTCCCATATAGCGGTCTTCCGTACCTCCAGACAAGTCTATATTGCCAAAGATACCTTTGTTCATACCTTTCTTGACCGTCAGGTCGAGCACCGTTTCTTCCTCACCATCATCAATACCTGTAATACGCGCCAAGTCCGATTTCTTATCATACGTTTTCAACTTGTCAATCATATCTACCGGCAAGTTCTTCAAACCCGTTTTCACATCCCCGCCAAAGAACTCCTTGCCATCCACCATGATCTTGGAGATTTCCTTACCGTTTATCTTCACATTACCATCATCATCCACTTCCGCACCAGGCAACTTCTTTACCAATTCCTCGAGCATAGCTCCCTCTGGAGTACGATAGGCCGAAGAATTGAAAGCTACCGTATCTTCCACAATCTGTACTTGCGGTGCTTCAGCTACAATAACAGCCTCGGCCAGCATAATGGCATCCGATTCCAACGTCAACGTACCTAAACGTTTATTGGGAGCAGAAGCAGTGAGTTGCAAGGGAAGAAACAGTGTTTTATAACCGATATAAGATACTTTTAGGACATACTTTCCAGCCTTTACCTTAGGCAATGCAAAACTACCTGCTTCCGAACTGGCCGCACCCGTAACATAAGCGCTGTCCGGCAAAGACAATAACTGGATAGTAGCCTGTGCAGCGGGAGCCTTGGTGTCATCTTCGACAAGCCGTCCCGAAACGGAAATAATCTTGCTCTGCGATACTGCCGACAGCGCTACAGCCCAAAGCAGCACTACCAGCAAAAAAGTCTTTCTCATTTGTGTCTATTCTTAAAAAAACATCTATTAAACGTGATGTTTCATTTGACACATATCTCCACTAAAGGTTTAATGAGAGCAGATGTTTTTTTCGCATTTTATCGACCATTTCCCCGAAATAGTCGATTAACTGACGATTTCTTTATACCAAATTCCAAGCACAAGACGTTAATGAACAGAAATATCAGAAAAGACGAACCATCCACAGTAAAGACATCCCCTTGAGCCACCCGATAAAGCATGATACCAAAGACATACAGTACCGTCAGGAACATGGCATTACGGACAGCCTTGTTGCGGACCTTCACCGTCTCTTCCGACTCATGTTTGCTTAATGCAAAGATAATCATCAGCGCCCCCATCATCATCAACAGCTTTGCACACTCTTTATAAAACAACAGATTGGCATCGGTCACCCGCCCCATCAGGAACATCAGAAAGGGAAGAAACAACGCCAAAGCAATGATAAAATAGCCCAAAGGCCGACAATATACAGGAAGCAATGCATTCATAAGTTTACTAATTTTCGTTCAACATTATCAATGCAAAGATACGTCTTTCAAAGATAAATCCTATCTTTGTCAGCAGAAAAAAGCAAATACAACATGAGCAAACAAGAAGTGATATTGTGCAAAGAGCTGGAAAGCAGCATGACGCAAGCCATCGAAAAATGTTCCCCCGACAGGCTTTTCGTCCTGACCGATGAACACACGCACCGCCTGTGCCTACCCCAAATCAAAGATATCCCCGCCATGCGGCAGGCGCAGGAAATTGTCATCGGAGCCGAAGATGTGAACAAAACCCTGGAGACACTGGCTCAGGTATGGCAAGCGCTGAGCCAACAAGGCGCTACTCGCCACTCCCTCCTCATCAATCTGGGAGGCGGTATGGTGACCGACCTGGGAGGTTTCGCGGCTGCCACCTTCAAGCGCGGCATCGCCTACATCAACATTCCCACTACCCTACTGGCCATGGTCGACGCTTCGGTAGGAGGAAAGACAGGCATCAACTTCAACGGGCTGAAGAACGAAATCGGTGCGTTCGCTCCCGCCAATTGCGTACTGCTCGAAACAGAGTTCCTGCGCAGCCTCGACGCTCACAACTTCTTCTCCGGCTATGCCGAAATGTTGAAACACGGCCTCATCAGTACGCCCCAACACCTTGATGAGCTACTCGCCTTCGACACCGAGCAGCCCGACTACGTCCTATTGAAGAATATGGTAGGCCGCTCTGTACAAGTCAAGGAAGACATTGTAGAGCAAGACCCCAAAGAGCATGGTATCCGCAAAGCGCTCAACTTGGGTCACACCATCGGACATGCCTTCGAAAGTCTGGCCTTGGCTGAAAGCCGTCCCGTGCTCCATGGCTATGCCGTGGCATGGGGACTGGTTTGTGAGCTCTATCTCTCACATCTTCAGGCAGGTTTTCCCCAAGACCGCATGCGTCAGGTTATCCAGTTCATCAAGGAAAACTACGGTCCCTTCCCCTTCACCTGCAAACACTATGACCACCTGTACGAGCTGATGCTGCATGACAAAAAAAATACGGCCGGCGTCATCAACTTCACCCTGCTGAAAGATGTAGGTGAAATCAGCCTCAACCAGACGGCCGATAAAGATACTATTTTTGAGACGTTCGACTTCTTCCGCGAGTGCATGGGGTTGTAAAAGCCCCGCCATACGCTGCCTTCTGCAGCTTTCAAAGAATTATTTTTGTATTTCTTGCGAAAAAGTCGGCCATATATTTGCAGATTCAAAATAAAGCCGTACCTTTGCATCCGCAATTCGGGGTGTAGCTCAGCCCGGTTAGAGTACGCGTCTGGGGGGCGTGTGGTCGCTGGTTCGAATCCAGTCACCCCGACTGGTGAAAAAGCATTGATAATCTGATGATTGTCGATGCTTTTTGCTTTTAAGGCGGTTCTTGTAACTGTGGCGGTTGACGTGACGGTTGACGTGAAAAAGTCAACCAAGAAGTCAACCGTAATTTTAATGAAAGCATCAATTTCTGTAATCTGTTACAAGCATAAAGTGCTTGCAAATGGAGAATCACCTTTAATGGTGAGAATAGCCAAAGATGGAAAGCGTACCATGAGAAGTTTGGGCATATCTGTGAATCCTCAACATTGGGACTTTGACAAGAACCAACCTAAATCAAATTGTCCCAATAGAAATCAAATAAAGCAGATTATTCTAAGAACTGAAATGGATTATCAATCTAAAGTCCTTGATAAGGAAATCAAAAATGAAGAATTTACTACACTGTCTTTAATTGATGGGCAGAAAGAAGAAATCAAAGCCCAAACAGTAGAAGAGTTCTATCTTTCCTTAATAAAGGAACTGAAAGAGGACGGCAGGATAGGGACAAGCTATGCTTATCTCAACTCGTACAGGACATTAAAGAATTTCAATAAGGGAAAGAAGCTAAATTACACCTTTAGCTATATTGATGTAGAGTTCTGTAAGAAGTTTGAGAAGTGGATGCGCAGTAAAGGCAACAACGATGTTACTATCAGCTATCAGTTTAGAAGTCTAAGGGCTGCATTCAATAAGGCTATTGAAGCCAAAATTGTCAGCAGGAATAAGACCCCATTTATAGAATACAAACTAAGTCGTTTCAATACCAAGACAGCCAAGAGAGCATTATCCAAAGAAGATATACTGAAAATTATAGATGCGGATTGTAGCCATGCAAGCGAGAGACGGCAGTTTACACAAGATATATTTACGTTCTCTTATTTATGTGGTGGAATATCTTTCGTAGATATAGCTCACTTGACAGAAACAAATATAGTGGAGGATAGATTGCTTTATAAAAGACAAAAGACGCATGGGAGCATAAACTTAATGCTGACAGACAGAGCTAAACAGATTATTCAAAAATATAGCTACTATCAGCGTCAGACTGGCTATCTGTTTCCTATACTTCATAACAAACGCCATGTTACACCTATGCAGCAAAACAATAGGGTGCATAAAATTTGCCACCAGATTAATACGGAATTAAGAGCCTTTGCAAAGGAGTTAGGCATTACGGCAGAAGTCACCACCTATGTTGCGCGGCATTCATTCGCCACGATTTTGAAGAAGTCAGGAGTAAACATAGGAATCATTTCACAAGCATTGGGACACCAAGACATAAAAACCACACAGATTTATTTAAGTAAATTTGATAATGAGCAGGTGGATGATGCCATGAAGAATTTACTCTAATCTTAAATAACCCTATCTGTTTCCATGCAGGTAGGGTTTATTCATTAACTTTGCATATACAACCATTACATAAGAATATGCAACCAATAGACAAGTTCACAAATATAGATGCGGTTTACCCCACTTTAGAAGCAAAAGAGGAAGATGATATTTTAGATTATGTTTGGCAGTTTGCCATGCTGATACACCCTGCAATGCCTAAAGAAGTACAGGGAGGGACATTGGAGGGAAGCGAAGCCATGCCCACCTTTAAAGAAAGGTACAACAACAGGTTTATTAAAATGCCGCTAACTTATGAAGAATATAAAAAGGACAAGGAAATTCAGACTGCCCTATCAGCTTTGCAGTTAGACAAGGATAAGTTTTGGTTTATCATTCTGTTTATAAAAGATTATGTGGACGGTAAATGCTGGCAAGCGTTTGAATATGGGGAAACACCTGCAAGCGAGATAAAGAAACTTTTCCAAAGCATATCCCAATATGAAGAACACCCCAATGCCAATCCTCTTACAGACCATATAACATTCAATGAAGAACTGACCTTATCCTTACAGGTGAATGGAAAAACCATACATACCATAGAAACCGCCAATGCAATCAAGTTCATACTTTCATGTTGCCAAGAACATTTGGATGATTTGAATCCTAAAGATGAGCTTGACACAGAACACCTATATGACAATATAGAAATGGTAAGCACTTATCCCAAACAACAGCAAATCACCGCAAGCCACACGAAAAGAATCTGCCTGTTTGCCCAAACATTCAAAATGTTCTTCAATTTCCTATCACCTTTTGACACCAATTATAGGAAAGGGGGAAAGAACGCATACGATGTCACATTCCTAATATCACAGCTTATCCATCTTACAGGAATCTCAGGCAATGAGAATTTTCTTGCAGATAAAACTACCCTAAAAGGATATTTAAGCAAAAACAAGAAATTTGCATGGAATGTACAGAACAAGAATTATTGAAAATCAAATATTTGTCTAAGGGAGAGTAACATCTCCCTTATTTTTTACTCTCACTTATCCTCACGATTTCTCCCCACCTTTGCAGCGTCAAAGGGACAGAACTTGTAAGGTGGCAAGTTAAGGGAGAACCATAATCCTCAAAATTTTACTCTCCTTTAATCTTCTCCAAAGTTCCCACCTTTGCAACGTAATCAGAAATAAAATGGTGCGCACCTTTAATAACGATTACCTGCCAGTTCCCTCAGAATGGGAACAAAAGTAAGAAACTTAAAAAAGAAAAATCATGGAATTTAAAATTAATGAAACACTTGTTCCACAAGTAGAGAAGTACGACAATGCAGGTGCGCACAATGCCATCAAGTCAATGATGCAGAAAAAAGAAACTCTAAGCATCAAATTATACACCGACAAGGAAAACTATCCTTGCATCTGGATTGAATCTTATAATGTGGCGGGATTCAAATACTACGTTAATCCAGCTTCTTTCAAATGGATATACACCTATCTGACTACTGGAGAAAGCGAGGATGCAGGAATTAACCCAACCGAACTGAATCCATATAAAGCTGGCGAGGACAGCAACTTCCAGCTATCCATATTGAAACAACTTATTGAATCTGGCAAACGTGTACAGTTCGTCCCTTTGTTTCGTGAAGTTAATAACTACATCAGTGCTGCCAGTGCTTTCTTACGTGGAAAGATATTCTTCCGAGTGGAACGTACCGAAGAATTACTGGATTACCTGTGTGAGAAAGAAGCTATAATCTGATATTATTAACCCGAAGAGTGGGAGCTAATAACTCCCATCTTTCTAAAACGAAACAAAGATGAATACAGCATACATAAAAATAGAGAAAAATCATAATGGTAAAATTCAATATTTGACAGAAGTTTTACCTCAAATACCTACCAATACTATCCTTTATAAGAAGCTGACAGGACTTGGAGCAACTTATGGCGAACTGAAAGCAGATAGAGATTCCATAATCTTAGAACCGAATGTTCCTGTAATTAAGGGTAAGTGCAAAGACCTAAAGCATACAAATGACAACCTTTTTGGAGTTTACGAGAATGTGACAGTGGAGAGAATCGTAAAATACCTGCGAGTAAGTAAGGACAAACATATTAAGATACTATCCACTCCAGAAAGTTTCTTCAAGATTAAATCTGCATTTGAAGAGATTGACAGGGACATTTATTCTACTTGTTATCTGTTGTTTGACGAATGCCATAAGATAGTAAAGGATGTGGACTACAGAGAGGACATAACATTACCTTTCGATGATTTCTTCATGTTCGACAATAAAGGACTGGTGTCCGCTACTCCGTTGGACTTCACAGACCCACGATTTTTTAAACAGAGATTTCAGATTATGGAAGTGCAACCAATGTTTGACTATGCCCAGCCCATCAATATTTATCATACCAATAATGTGCTGCAAGAACTAAAGGAGCGATTGGAAAAGGCAACCAACAATCCCATCTTCCTGTTCATTAATTCCACTGAAACAATCTATTCTATCATGCAGAAATTAGACATACTGGAGCAATCAACAGTTTTTTGTGCATCCAACAGCGTAACGAGTTTAAAAGATAAGAAGTTTGCTAACGCATATTCAGATTGGGATGCTGACAAAATGAGACGGTTCAATTTTCTTACGAGCAGGTTCTTTAATGCTCTGGACATAGAACTGGATATTCTTCCAGAAGTGTTTATTGTAACCGATACTACTATGGCAACCCAAAGCATGGTTGACCCGTTTACTGATACGATACAGATAATAGGTCGTTTCAGAAATGGAATTGCTTCTGCAAACCATATCACCAATACTGACTACAATTTCTCTGTAAGGTCTAAAGCACAGTTGCAATATATAATAGGTGTGTTTGAGCAGGTTTATGGAATGATGAAAACCTATTACGACAATGCAACGACAGATGAAGCAAGGGATGCTTACAAAGCCATATTAGATACCCATCCCTTTAAATCCATGCTGAATAGAAACGGTGAGAAGAACTGGTTCAAGATAGATAATTATATTACAGATGCTATTGTGCAAGGTTACTATAACAACTTCGATATGCTGACCAATACATATAGACAATGTAAATCTTTTAAAGTCAGTTGTGAATCAAAAATCTATCCTTTAGGGGACTTAGAAAGATTGAAGCGAGAAAATAAATCCATCAGCATTAAAGCTAAGCGCAAAGAAATAGTTAAGCAATTAGAAATGTTGAAAGGGGATGAAACCAGCATAGCGATGGAACATAAAAGGGAACTTATACGAACTGATGCTTTCATTGTAGAAGCCTATGAAGAGTTGGGGAAAGAGAAGATTGAGGAATTGAATTATTCCCAACCTAAAATCAGAGAAGCCATGATTCTTAAACGATACAATGAAAAACGTAAAGGTTCAGAGTTTGTTGAAATGGTAAAAAACAGGTTCAAGGCAGGACGGTCATACGAGTTATCCGACATAAACAAAACAAGGGATGAAATATATCAACTGATGAATATGCCACCTGTAAAGAAGAAACCTAAAGACTTCCTCGGAGAGTTCTTTCAATGCAAAGACAGTTGGAAGAACAGACAAAGGGCTTTGTTCTTGGAATACGAGAAAGTTTAATAGAGTACAACATTTCACCAACAAATCACCTTTTATAACCCCTTTCATAAAAATGTTGCATCAGTAAAATTAGAAAGTCCAGATTTATATAGTCTGGATTTTCTTCCGAAAAAGAACCCAAGTAAACAGATTGGCTAAGTTCTGAATAGTCTAAAGTCCGTTTCTAAAATGTGTGGTCTTATCATTAGTCCCCTACTCATGGAATTACTATCTTTACAGTACCACAGACAGATAATCCCACCACACAGATTGACGGACTACAAACTATTCAAAATTTCTAAAATGGAAGAATTTACCTATGAGCAGATAAGGGCTAAAGCTCTTAGACAGGGAGTAAAAGATAACAGAGTTCATATAGGATTATGGGCTAATCTTAATAATTATCTAAAGACAAGGAGAAAGAAGAATGGAAAGGTTTCTACCTATTATATCTCATTGCAGAAACTGGCTTACTGACAAGATAAAAATTAAAGTAGGGAGATTCATATTGTCAAATTTAGTGGGCGTGCTTATTCACTTTCTACCCCGTGCCTAAACACCCCATCTCTACATTCCTAACACTACATTCCAATAAGACCTATGCAATGTCCTTACGGACACCGCAAAGGTAATCTGTAAGCTGGGAGTGGATAAAACCAATGATATGTGGATTTATAACAACAATTTTTATGACAGGCTGAGCGAACTTAGGAAATTCAACAGATTAAGTTCCTCTAAAATGAGATTCTTATTAAAGACCAACCAAATCATTTTAATCAAACATATTGAGCGATTGCCTTATGAGCGAAGAAAAACGACCATTCAAGGAATATACAGTAATGAGCAACAATCTGATACAGAGGTTGGGTTGTGCTGATGTTTACAGGACATACGTGTTACTATTGACAGCTGACAAATATACGCTGACCACTGACACCACAATAGACCAACTTTCATTATTCGTTGGTGAGAAACCTGCCAACTATAAAGGTGGTAAGAGTTCCAAATCATTCAATGACAAGTTAAGAGCCACAGGGGAAGTTACCATACAAAACAAGGATAGTGGCAGGAATGACAGGACTTGGACTGATTATATATTCTCTCCCGTCAGCTTTGGGCATTACAGAAGAATCGACAAGGAGTTCTACGATTTATATAACAATACTTTGGATTTAAAGCTAAGAGGATTCATCCTTAAACTGTTCAGTGCAGCAGAACCACACAGCCATACTATTACTTTATCTGTAAGGAGAATGAAAGAACTAATCCACATGGGACATGATACTATCTCCAACTATATAGAACAACTAAGGGATATGGATTTATTGGATGAAGTTGGAGATACAATCATTTTAAAGGCTAAAGGTTTGCTTATAGACCTGCCCAAAGACAAATATGTGGAAGAAATAAAAGCGGACTTTGAACACATGATAGCTTATAATGAAAGCAGGGGGAATCCCATTTCAAGGGAGTGCATGATTTATAAGAAGTACAAGGAGAATAATTTTAAAGGAGTTAAGAATATGCACGCCTTTATGAAATCATTATCGTGCGGATATGTTGGAAAGGAAAGGGAAATTGAAAAGAAAGAACATACCCTAATTATCTTATGACAACATTTTAGGCTGAAATATGCCTTTATAATCCCAGTCAGAAAAATGTTGCAGGAGATACCATACCACTATTTTACACCCCTCTCACCCTGCAAAAGAAAAACGAAAATAGGTACACATCTACCCACCCCACCAACTTCATAAAATCTATTACCCACCCAAGCCCTATTGATTGACTTGCTAATGAGCGGCACAATACAGCATAAATGTAAGATAGTCTAACTGTAATAACACTCAAAAGTAATTCAGCGAATTGTAGTAAAGCAAAAATCGTCATGGAGCAATCCAAAGCGATATGGGCTTTACCAATTCCAAAGTTAATTCAATCAATAATCATTTAAACAATTTATCATTATGAGAAATTTAGTTATCGTGCCCAATGTGGCAAACAACCGTGAGAGAATGAATTTGGGTGAATTTGCAGAAGAAGCTACCATTATCATGGACGAACCTATAAGACCTGCCAACCATTTCATTGAAGCAAATACGCAGGAAGTGACCTTGCATCATCTGAAACATGACTGCATTACTCCCGTGTTCGCCAAAGACAATGAACTGACCATTAACCATGCCGCATTTGTGGAAACCATACAAGAAGCGGCACAGTCTTTCTTTAGTGGTGAAACCGTAAGACAGGCAGACATTCGTGTAAGCCATATCATTAAAGGCAGAATCCCTGAAGCAATCCACAAACCAGCCAATCAACTTTTGGAATCTGATAAGACCATCTACTATGAAAGGGCAGCTTTCAGCATTGATGTTCCAACCATTTATGAAACAGTAGGTGGAAATAAGTTGAATCTTTCCATCGTAGGTGTGAGAGCTTACAACCAGATGAATCTTTATTCCAAGAAAGTTCCAGAGTTGTTCCGTTTGGCTATAGGTTTCAAGAATCAAGTTTGTTGTAATATGTGCATCTTTACGGATGGCTACAAGGATGATTTAAGGGTAAGCAATACTACAGAATTATATCGTGCAGCACTGGAACTTTTCAGTAACTACAATCCAGCCAAACATCTTTATCTGATGCAACAGTTAGGTAACACTTCTATGAGTGAACACCAATTCTGCCAGATAATAGGCAGAATGCGACTTTATCAATGCTTGCCAACAGGCTACCAGAAAGCACTACCCAGAATGTTGCTTACTGATACCCAGATAAACAGTGTAGCTAAAGCATACATCAATGATGAAAATTTTGGCAGCTTTGGAAATGAGCTTAATATGTGGAAGTTCTACAACCTGTTGACTGGAGCTAATAAGTCAAGCTATATTGATTCATTCTTAGACCGTTCTCTTAATGCAACGGAAATGGCTTTAGGAATCAATTCAGCTTTACATGGTGATGAGAGATATAAATGGTTCATTGATTAAATGAGCTTTATTGATTGAGAGAGAAAAGGGCACTCTTCACGGGTGTTCTTTTCTTAAATATCCAATAATTAACCATTTATATTTGTAAGTACGTAAATAAGTACATATCTTTGCAATATAATAAAGGAGGATTTATGAAAACAGCCAATTACACAGATTTAAGAGCCAACTTGAAAAGCTACATTGATGCGGTCATTGACGATTATGATACTGTAGTTGTCAATCGTGGGAATGGCAAAGGAGTAGTAATGATTTCTTTGGATGAATACAACTCTCTAAAGGAAACGGAATACATCATGTCGTCACCCGATACAATGGAAGCCATACATAAAGGTGAAGAGGATATTAAGAACGGTAACTCTATATCCCAGAATGAAGGTGAAAGCATAGAGGATTTCTTAAAACGGGCAGCATGTACAGAATAACATTGTCAGAGCAGGCACGGAAAGAATATCTATACTTTGTCCAAAGCGGGAACAAGGCTATCTTGAATAAAATCCAAACCCTATTGGAAGATATAGCCGAACACCCTTATACAGGGATAGGAAAGCCAGAGCCGCTTAAATATGAACTGGCAGGAAAATGGTCAAGAAGAATCAATGCAGAGCATAGAATTGTCTACTCCGTGCATGATGATATAATAGAGGTTTACATATTCTCTATGAGATACCATTATTCCAAGAAATAGGCAACACCATTAATATTGAATAAAGGACAGCTATTCGTTTAGTTGTCCTTTTTTTATTCACTATAGGCAGAACAAATCAAGGGTAAAGTTAGCATCCACTAATCAAAGTTTGTCTTATCTAAATTTTAAGCTCCAGATATACCTAAAGTCAGATTAATTGTGTTTGGCATTTCAGCCTTATAGTAACAGGTCAAATCCATAAAAATTCAGATTTTAGAGTTTTCTGGATTCTTATAATCCATATCACAGGTAGCTCTTTATGAATAACCAACAATATGAAAGGATGAAGTCTATAATTTAAAGCGGGTAATAAAGTTTGAATAACTGCCTTTATATAGGGATTTTTCATTTTGATACCCGCCTTAATTGTTAAACTTCAAAGCTTCATAAACTTTTATTCCTTTTATGTTTCTTTGATAAAGAATATATTAATATCTTTGCAGGGAAATTTAAGCATTGATAATCAGGTGGTAGCTTGGTTATGTGTCCCCTAATGTTTTTAGTTATTGCTTATCCATAGGGGACAGATAAGCGTAGCAAGAACAAAACGTCTAATAATGAAAGAGATTAATATAGCATTAGAATGTAAAGCAACAACGACTAATGAAGATATTAAAAATATCTTGTCACACAAAATTTATGAAATTAATAATAACTTGCTTCCAGCAGGAAGAGTTTCTTATTCATTCCTACAACATAATAGGAAAATTGAAATATACATAAAACACCCTAATGATGAAAATGCTATACACAAAACTTTTCATGAATTGAAAGATTTTTTGATAGCTAACAAATCACTATTCATACAAGGTAATATTAGTTCTGATATTGAACTATCTGACTATATAGACAATTATATGTCAGAACAAGAGAAACCTATACAAAATATGTCACCATACTATTACGAGTTTAAATTCCAATTATCATGAGTACCAAAGATAATGAATTATTGGCTTTAAAAGTTTTTTTAGTCCTTATAGGAATAAGTGCCTTTGGATATTTTCTTGGAGGATGGGCTATACTTATTTTCTTTATCGTCTTTATAATTAGTGTAATAATTAAAAGTAAATAAATATATGGCAGTATCAGCTTGTTACCTCCCCCTTAAAAGTGATATTGAAAATAAAGAAGAGGTATGGAATACTCTTTTTGACAGAAATTCTTCTAAAAAGGAATTTAACGACAACGCAGTAGAATGGAAAGATGGCTTAAACCACCGCTATTTAGATGTCTCTTCCAGCCGTCAAAATAATAAATTGGAATACAGGTGTAAATTGGATATAGACAATCCTATTGGATATTATCCTAATAGATGGTCGTATGTTAGAGTAAATACTCAACCTAACGCTGAACTTATAATTGACCCTTATGACGAAAAATATGCAAGACCTATCAGCCTTGCACAACAATTACGCTCTAAACATTATAAAATTGTAGGACATGGGCAAGACTACGAAATATATGAAAAAACATTCATGTTTATTAAATTAATAAACAGTGTGAATGACAAAGACTATGGTTACTTGTTACCTGCTGTACTCACTCAAAAATGTACTGCTATTGTTGAACAGACAAGAGCATACTATCCTAAAACCGCAAGTGGAACTATTAATATGGCTTTGGATGAATTTATAAAAAGAAAGCATAATCCAACTCAGAAAGAAGTAGTAGATTTCCTTATCAATTTAATAGGAAATAGGGAAATTTATCTATCAGAAGAACCCTCTTTCTTGGCTAAAATCTATACAACTCGCATCGGAGAACGAATTGGAGAACGCTATACTTTGGTTCCACACAGTTATGAAAGAGAAACAACATTCGTCAATGCTAAATTTATTGCTAATACAGATGTAAAATCAATTCTTTCAAACATTGGATACATCAAATATTGATAATATGAAAATACCTTTCATTGCCTTTTTATCAATAATAGGATTATCTTCCTGCTTAAATAATAAGAGTGAGAATATATCCTTAGACAACACTTTACAAGCCAAAGCTATCTCCATCTTAGAAAACAAGCTATCAGAACTCAATGCCTTATCTGGACAAGCTATAATCATGGAAGTTCAGACAGGGCAAATAAAAGCTATGGTTGGACTTGAAAGGAAAGATAGTGCAAACTACCAGCCAAGTGAGAATCTTCCACAGAAACAAACAAAGGGATTGATACAACCCATATCCATATTGGCGGCACTGGAAACAGGGCAAGTCAAACTGTCAGATACGGTAAATGTTGGTAATGGTATTTATTCTGCAAATGGAATGGAGATAAAAGACCATAACTGGCATAGAGGTGGATATGGTACAATAACCATCCAACAGGGATTGGCGGTCAGTTCAAATGTTGCTACTTATAAAACGATAGAAAAAGCTTTCAGTAATGAACAGGCATACCAAGCCCAATTAAAGAAAATGGGAGTTGATTTAGATAGTTTGACTACTATTAAGATGCTTACCTTATATAACGAGATTGCCAAGAATAGAGATATAGCAAGCAAGGCAAATACAGACAGTTTGAAACAGGCGTTAAGACATGTGGTTACTGATGGACTGGGAAAATCGGCTAAATCAGACAAGGTACAAATTGCAGGAAAAACAGGAGCTATGCAACTGGAAGATGGTAGTCACATAATAGAGTTCTGTGGCTATTTCCCTGCTGAAAAACCTCAATATTCCATCATTGTTTCTATCCACAAAGAGGAAGTTCCTGCAAGTGGGATGATGGCAGGTGAGGTGTTTAAACAAATAGTAGATAGCATGATTAAGTAAGAACTATAGAATCATTATGAAAAACAGCACTTGAGGCTAAAAACCCTTATGCTGTTTTTCTTTTATAAAGCTACTACATTTAAGGAAATATCCAGATTATAAACCCCAATAAATAAAATGTTGTTGGATTAAAGTAAAAGTAGATATTGTTTATTAATTATAGAATATTTAATATCTTTGCATTGTAATCTAAGAGTTGACCTATTGTTGACCTTAGAGTTTGCGATGAGAATAGTAACATGTTGATAATGAGGTAGCTCAGTTGGTTAGAGCAACAGACTCATAATCTGGAGGTCCCTGGTTCAAGCCCAGGCTGGTCCACAAAAGAAGAAGCGTTAATTGCACAAAATCAGCAGTTAACGTTTTTCCTTTTTGTCCTTTTTCGTGAGTCATGATATAATCAATAGAATCACATCCCTCTTCAAGGCGATATAGATGTATGCAGTAGACATCAAGCATTCTCCCAACTTACCTGTTTCAACAAACTCAAAGCAACTTAACGATGAATTCCTTAGGAGATGTAATACAATAGAGCGAACTGACATCAAAGTTTCATTGTTTGCACATACCAAAATCTGAGATTTTCTGATGTGATTTCACAACAAACCACTGATAACAAGCAAATTGCATTGAAACAGCCGAATAAGACCGAATAAAATATTGCCGTAGACCACGAAAACAGCGAGCACCCACCGTGAAACGTCATCTTTCAACCTACTTCCTTTTCTTCCAACGGATTACGCTACAAATGAAGGGTTGAAAGCAGATTGGGACAATCAATCACTCATCAGCCACACGCCATTCCTAAAGACCTACTTTAACCCGCTAAACACCAACTTGGCAGACGTAACTACGGACTTGACGAATGGAAAGAAGTACTTTATATCTGACTCATTTCCTCATGTGACGAATTAATTGTACATTTGTACGAAGCATTGAAGGAACACTTTAAGATAACTTATGACACTGACCGAAGCCACCCTCCGATTTATAGCCGAACACCGCCGCGACGATGTGCGTGTGTTAGCCCTGCAAGCAGGCAAGTATCCCGACGTGGATATGCCGACTGCTCTGACACAGATAGCGGGCAGGCAGACGGCCGAGACGAAAATACCAACGTGGGCTGCTACAGAAGGCATACTCTATCCACCCCACCTATCCATGGAACAATGCTCGTCGGAGGTGACAGCGCGCTATAAGGCTTCTGTTGTAAGTGGATATAATAGCCCATGCCACTCACTGGCCGACCTGACAGGCGGTTTCGGTATCGACTTCTCTTTCCTGGCCCCGCATTTCGGACAAACCACCTACGTGGAGCGACAGGAGGTGCTGTGTCAGGCAGCCCACCATAACTTCCCGCTGCTGGGACTGAGCGCGACCCACGTGATCCATACCGACGGAGTGGATTATCTGCGGCAGATGCCCGCCGTAGACTGGCTCTACCTCGACCCCGCCCGGCGGGACGGACATGGAGGCAAGACGGTAGCTATTGCCGACTGCGAACCAGATGTAACTGCTCTCGAAACCTTGTTACTGGAGAAGGCAGTCCATGTACTGGTGAAGTTGTCACCCATGCTCGACCTGGCACAGGCCTTGCACACGTTGAAACATGTAGTGGCGGCGCACGTGGTTTCCGTGGCAGGCGAATGCAAAGAGCTGTTGCTGGTATTGGCACGTGGCGAAGCCCCACAGGCGGACGACGTACCCATCCGTTGCGTCAACCTCTCAACTACCGACGATGCCTTCACCTTCACCCGCCATGAAGAACAGGAGGCCTCCTGCCGCTATGCCGACGCTCCCCGCTCCTACCTCTACGAGCCCAATGCCTCGCTGCTGAAGGCGGGTGCCTTCCGAAGTCTTTCCTATATATATAATATAGAGAAACTACATACCAATAGTCACCTTTATACCTCCGATGAAGCGTTGCCATGTTTTCCCGGCCGTATGTTCCGCATCGACGGCTGGTGCGGATTCGGCAAGCACGAAGTGAAGGAACTGCTGGACGGCATACGAAAGGCCAATCTAACAATACGCAATTTCCCCACCACCGTAGCCGAAGTGCGCAAACGGCTCAAGTTAGGCGAAGGAGGAGAAACTTATCTCTTTGCTACAACCTTGAATGACGGTCGGAAAATACTCCTGAGATGTAGCAAAACCTAACAAACTGCCCACTTTGTTTGTAACCGCTTTGCAACATCTTTGTTACGTCTTCTTCAAAAACCTGTAAAGATTGCGTAACGCCATGCCTGTACTTTTGCGGCAAAATAATCACAGAAAAAAACAGGTATGAAACAGATTGTAAAAGTATTGATTTATTCTTTTCTATTTTTAACCGCTACCGCTACTCCCGCAGTGGCTGACGAAACTGCAAATGAGGCCAAAGGAGCTATCCGAGGCCGCATCATTGACAACACCAAGCAAACTCTCCCGGGTGCTTCTATCTACATTGAAAAACTACACACAGGCGTCACAAGTGACGTCAACGGCTTTTACACTTTCCCCAATCTTGACCCGGGAACCTATACAGTTAAGGTGACCTACGTAGGCTATTCGCCTGTAGAGCTGAAAATCACCATTCCCGAAGGCAAAACGCTGGACAAGGACGTTGTCCTGAATGAAGGCCTCGAATTACAGGAAGTTGTTGTGGGCGGTGCCTTCCAAGGACAACGCCGTGCCATCAACTCACAACGCAGTAATTTAGGAATCACCAACGTCGTATCCGCCGACCAAGTGGGCAAGTTCCCCGACTCGAACATCGGTGACGCCCTGAAGCGCATCAGTGGTATCAACGTACAGTATGACCAGGGTGAAGCGCGTTTCGGACAGGTGCGCGGAACGAGTGCCGACCTCAGCTCCGTGACCATCAACGGAAACCGCGTCCCCTCGGCCGAGGGCGAGACACGCAGCGTGCAACTCGACCTTATCCCCGCCGACATGATCCAGACCATCGAGGTAAACAAGGTTGTAACTCCTGATATGGATGCCGATGCCATCGGAGGCAGCATCAACCTCGTCACCAAGAACTCGCCCTACAAGCGCACCATCGCCGCTACAGCCGGTACGGGATACAACTGGGTGAGCGGCAAGGCGGCCCTGAACCTGGGCTTCACGTACGGCGACCGCTTCTTCAACGACAAGCTGGGCTTGATGGTATCGGCCTCTTATCAGAACAATCCCGCAGGAAGCGACGACGTGGAGATGGCCTACGAACGGAACGAAGACGGTGAGGTGGTGCTCGACGAATACGAAGTGCGCCAATACTACGTCACCCGCGAACGCCAAAGCTATTCGCTGGCCCTGGACTGGGAAATCAACGCCAATCACAAGATTGACTTCAAGGGTATCTTCAATAACCGCAACGACTGGGAAAACCGCTACCGCCACACCTACAAATGGGACGACGAAACACCCAATGAATACGAAGTGATCTACGAAACCAAGTCGGGCGGCCCCGACCAGCGCTATGCCCGCCTGGAACGCCAACGCACGATGGATTTCACTCTGGGCGGCGAACACCTCTTCGGGAAGCTGAAATTCGACTGGAAAGCATCCTACGCACAGGCCGGTGAAGAACGCCCCCATGAACGCTACCTGGCCTTCAAGAAGGAAGGCGTGGCCATGAACACCGACTGGAGTGACATCCGACGCCCCTACATGTCGCCCGTAGACGGACAGAACATCTTGCTGGACAAAAACAACGACAACGGCTTCGAGCTGGACGAACTGACCGAACAGTTTGAGGACATCAACGAGAAAGACCTCAAGTTCAGCGCCAACTTCGAATTGCCGCTCGCCAAGGGCAAATACAGCAACAAGCTGAAATTCGGCGCCAAAGTGGTGGACAAGAACAAAGACATGTGGATCGATTTCTATGAATACAGCCCGACTGACGAAGATGCCTTCATCGCCGATGCCTTCGGACACCTGAAGAACGAAAACCGCGACGGATACATGGGCGGCGACCGCTATCAGGTAGGAAACTTCGTGGAGAAGGAATATGTTGGCGGCCTCAACCTGACCGACGCCAACCGGTTCGAACAGGAAACCAAGTACGACGAGATGTGCGAAAACTACGAGGCACACGAAACAGTCAGCGCCGGTTACATCCGCTTCGACCAGCAGCTGGGCAAAAAGTGGAACCTGATGGCCGGTCTGCGCCTGGAGAACACTCACGTCACCTACAGCGGCTACGTCTACGACGACGGCAAGGAGAGCGGTAAGGACGAGAGCTACACCAAGACGCCCGAAGAGTCGCAGAGCTACATCAACGTGCTGCCGTCGGTGCTCGTCAAGTATGACGTGAACAACGACCTGAAACTCCGCGCTTCGTTCACCAACACGCTGGCACGACCCAAGTATGCCAACCTCGTACCCAACGTCATCATCGACAAGGAAGACATCGCCTTCGGTAACCCCGACCTGGACCCGACACTCAGCTACAACCTCGACCTCAGCGCCGAATACTACTTCAAGAGCATCGGTCTGGTGAGCGCCGGCCTGTTCTACAAGAAAATCAATGATTTCATCGTGGACTACCGCCAAAACAACTATGAATACAAAGGCGTCACTTACGAAGAGATGAAGCAGCCCCGCAACGCCGGCGACGCCGACCTGCTGGGTGTCGAACTGGCCTATCAGCGCGACTTCGGCTTCATCGCCCCGGCCCTGAAGTGCATCGGCTTCTACGGCAACTACACCTACACGTACAGCAAGGTGAAGAACTTCAACTTCGAAGGCCGCGAACACGAAGACCTTCGCATGCCCGGCTCGCCCGAGCACACGGCCAACGCCTCGCTCTACTTCGACAAGGCGGGCTTCAACCTCCGCCTCAGCTACAACTTCGCCAGCGACTTCATCGACGAAGTGGGCGAGGAAGCCTTCTACGACCGCTACTACGACAAGGTGAACTACCTCGACCTGAACGCCAGCTACACCTTCGGCAAGAAGTTCAAGACCACTTTCTACGCCGAGGCCAACAACCTGCTGAACCAGCCCCTGCGCTACTATCAGGGCACGCCGGACCGCAGCATGCAGGCCGAATACTATGGAGTGCGTGTCAATGCCGGCTTTAAAATCAACTTTTGACGACAGAAAAACGTTTAAACATTAAAGAAGAGATATATGAAGATGAAAAAACTGTTTCTACTGCTGACCGTGGCCCTGCTGGGCCAGTGGGCTATTGCCCAAAACAAGATAGACTACTCTGTCTACGAAGACAAGCTGAACCTCTACGTGGCCAACGACTTGGGCCGCAACGGCTACTACGACCAGAAGCCCATCGCCGAGCTGATGGGCGAGATGGCCGAGGAAGTGGGCCCCGAATGTGTCATCGCCGCCGGCGACGTACACCACTTCGAGGGCGTCCGCTCCGTGGACGATCCCCTGTGGATGACCAACTACGAGCTGATCTACAGCCATCCTGAACTGATGATCGACTGGTACCCCATCTGCGGCAACCACGAGTACCGCGGCTCCACGCAGGCCGTGCTCGACTATGCCCGCGTCAGCCGCCGCTGGGAGATGCCCGCCCGCTATTACACCAAGACCTTCAATGAAGAGGGCACTACCGTGCGCGTCGTCTGGCTGGACACCACCCCGCTCATCGACAAATACCGCCAGGAGAGCGACAAGTATCCCGACGCCTGCCTGCAGGACATCGACGCCCAGCTGCAATGGCTGGACGGCGTGCTGGCGGCCGCCAAGGAAGACTGGATCATCGTCGTAGGCCACCATCCCATCTATGCTGAGACGCCGAAGGACGACATCGAGCGCCTGAACATGCAGCAGCGCGTGGACCCCATCCTGCGCCGCCACAAGGTGGACATGTACGTCTGCGGACACATCCACAACTTCCAGCACGTCCGCGTCAAGGGCAGCGACATCGACTATGTGACCAACTCCAGTGGCTCGCTCAGCCGTAAGGTCAACGCCATCGACGGAACGGTGTATTGCAGTCCCGAACCGGGCTTCTCCATCATCTCCGCCACGCCCCGTACGCTGGAGCTACGCATGATCGACAAGACGGGACGGGTGTTGCACACGGTGAAGCGCAGCAAGTAACCCTCTCCCGAAAAACAAAAAATCCCGATAGTCGAACCGTCCGAGACGTCAGACGGGTAGAAAATCCCGATAGTCGGGCCGTCCGAGACGTCGGACGGGTAGAAAATCCCGATAGTCGAGCCGTCCGAGACGTCGGACGGGTAGAAAATCCCGATAGTCGAGCTGTCCGAGACGTCGGACGGGGCAAAAATCCCGATAGTCGGCCGTCCGAGACGTCGGACAGGTAGAAAATCCCGATAGGCAAGCCGTCCGAGACGTCGGACGGGCAAAAAATCCCGATAGCCGGGGCGTCCGAGGTCTCTCAGGACGTCCCGGTTTACTTTTCCTTCGGCCTTCCGCTCAAGTCGTCCTTCGGCATGGCGGGGTCGTTGCCGTCGCGCATGGCCATGTAGTGGGGCGACATGATTTCCACGCCCTCGGCGTTGAAGCGGTCCTGAATGTTCTGGTGCAGGTCGGAATAAATCTGCGCCAGACGGTCGGCCTCCTTGATGTAGGCATTCACCTGGTAGACGGGATACCAGTCGCTCAGCGAGGTGGAGAGGACGAAGGGCCGTGGGTCGTCCACCACGCCCGGCGTGTTCAGTGCCGCCTCGATCAGCAGCCTGTTCACCAGGCGCCAGGGCACGTCGTAGCCGATGGTCACCTCGGAGTGGATGATGAGCCCGTATTCGCGCGCCGACTGGCTGAAGTTCACCGTATGCGACGACATGATGAACGAGTTGGGGATGGTCACCACCTCGTTCTTCGGCGTACGGATGCGAGTCACCAGCGGCGTCTTCTCCACCACGTTGCCCGTTGTTTCGTTCAGCTGGATGCGGTCGCCCAGCTTGAAGGGGCGCATGTAGGTGATGACCAGCCCCGCGATGATGTTGCCGATAACCGTACTCGATCCGAGCGAGACAATCAGACCCACGAACACCGAAATGCCCTGGAACACACCCGAATCGGCACCCGGCAGGTAAGGATAAATCATCGCCACCATGAAGGCGTAGAGCAGGAAGCGGATGATGTGGTAGGTGGGCATCGCCCAGTCGGGGTAGAAGCCGTTCAGCTTGAGCCGCTCGGACTGCACCTCGCCCGCCAGATAGCGGAACAGGCGTACCAGGTACTTGATGGCAAGGCAGATGACAAAGATGGTGAAAAGATTGGGGATGTAGGCCAGAATACCGTAGAGGATGCTCTTCACGGGGTCCCAGATGTAGAAGAAGAGCTGGTAGGCCAGATTCTTGGTCTGCGGGAAGATGGCAAACAGCATGGGCACCGTCAGCAGCAGCTGCAGCAGCATGAAGGCGTAGCGGAACAGGTTGGCGACGAACACCAGCAGCCGGACCTGCTTCTGCGTGTCCAGCAACTCAAAGTCCTGGATGGAGAAGGCCTTCAGGCGCGTGTTCCTCAGCCGCAGGATGCGCACCTTCAGCTTACGGAAAAGCCAGTTGGTAAGCTTGAACAACAGGAACTGGCCCACAAGCACCAGCACAAAATAGGCAATGCGCTTGAACAGCTGTAACAGGCCGTGTTCCTCCTTCATCACCTTCAACTTCTCCACGATGACCGTGCGCTTGGCGGCGGCCAGCTGGTCGCGCGTGCAACTCTCCCACAGACCGTCCTGGTCGGTAAAGGAGACAATGACCTTGTCCCCGTACATCACGTCGGTCACGATGTCCGTGCTTTCGATATAGACTGAGTCGGGATGCAGGTTGAAGCGCTTGCCCAAGGTCGTAATCTCGTGCGACACGTTCTCGGCCCGCTGCTAGGGCGTGAGTCCCCCGCGCTTGGCGTAGAAATAAAACAGAGTGTCCTCCTCTACCACGACGGGCATGCCCTTGGTCTGGTGCCGCAGGGAGTCGATGCGCTGTTTCTGCCGGGCCAGCTTCACCGAGTCGGCAGCATACGTCACCAGCCTCATCTGCTCAATCTCCATGCGCAGGTTGGCCTCGTTCAGACGAGCGGCGGCCAGCTCCTCGCGGACTTTGTCCAAGGTTACCGAATCCGTATCGGTTTTCACTCCGGCAACGGCGGACTGGCTGTCCGTACCCAAAATATCAAGCACTTTGTCCATGACCTGGGCCGACACACCGACCGCAGGCAAGCAGAGCAGACAAAGGCAGAAAAGACGGAATTTCTTCATGTTTCTATCTGTTTACGTTTGAGGGGGTCAAACTTACGGAAAGTTTCTGACATAGCCATGCAAATACCCGCCGTTAACCATTCACCAATTATCATTTACCGTTTATCATTCACCATTAATTCCTATCTTTGCACCGTAAAACTTAAATTATAGACTCGTCATGGATATACTCTTCCTCATCGGAGGTCTCCTCCTCATCCTGCTGGGCGCCAACGGCCTGACCGACGGCGCTTCGGCGGTAGCCAAACGATTCCACATCCCCAACATCGTCATCGGACTGACTATCGTAGCTTTCGGCACATCGGCCCCCGAACTGGCTGTCAGCGTATCTTCAGCCCTGAAAGGCAGTGCCGACATCGCCGTGGGAAATGTCGTGGGCAGCAACATCTTCAACGCCCTGATGATTGTGGGCTGCACGGCCATGTTCGCCCCCATCGTAGTACAACGCAACACGTTGCTGAAAGAAATCCCACTCTGCATCCTGGCCTCACTGGCCCTGCTGGTGATGGGCAACGACGTGCTGCTGGACCATGCGGCGGAGAACGTGGTCAGCATCACGGACGGTCTCATCCTGCTCTGCTTCATGGCCATTTTCCTGAGCTACACGTTCGCCATCGCCAAGACGAACCAGTCTCCCACCCTCTCTCCAACGGCGGAAGTAGAAAACGACAGTCCGACCGTTACCGCAGAAGACGGAACGGAAATCAAGGATATGCCCCTGTGGCGGTCGACGCTTTATATCATAGGCGGACTGGCAGGCCTCATCTGGGGTGGACAGCTTTTCGTGGATGGAGCCAGCGGAATAGCCCGTTCGCTGGGCGTCAGCGAGTCAGTCATCGGTCTGACACTCGTAGCCGGCGGCACCTCGCTGCCCGAACTGGCCACCAGCATCGTGGCGGCGCTGAAAAAGAACCCCGAAATAGCCATCGGCAACGTGGTAGGCAGCAACCTGTTCAACATCTTCTTCGTATTGGGCTGCTCAGCCTCCATCACGCCTCTGCACCTGACGGGCATCAACAATTTGGACCTGCTGGTACTTGTAGCCTCCAGCATTCTGTTGTGGATTTTCGGCGTGTTCTTCGGCAAGCGCACCATTACACGTATTGAAGGTAGTCTGCTTATTGCCTGCTATGTGGGATACACTGCCTGGCTTATCTGCCATGCCAGCTAAGGCGGCTTCCGCTGCGCATTCTTCATCCTCATTCTTCATTCTTCATTAAAAAAACATTATCTTTGCCCCAAAAGAAAAAGGACTTGACAACATGGCTGTTACAATTAAAAAAGTTACCACAAAATGGGAATTGAAACGCTTCATCCGCTTCAACTATGAACTATACAAAGGAAATCCCTACTCCGTGCCCGACCTCTACGACGACATGCTGAACACGTTCAACCGCCGGAAGAACGCTGCCTTTGAGTTCTGCGAGGCTGAATACTTCCTGGCATACAAAGACGGACAACTCGTGGGCCGAGTAGCCGCCATCATCAACAATCGGGCCAACCAGACATGGGGCAAGAAGGAGGTCCGCTTCGGCTGGATAGACTTCACTGACGACGCCGAAGTGTCCGAAGCCCTGATACGCACCGTGGAGCAATGGGGCAAAGAACGCGGCATGACGCATATCGTAGGACCGCTGGGCTTTACCGACATGGATGCTGAAGGTATGCTGGTCGAAGGTTTCGACCAACTGGGTACGATGGCCACCATCTACAACTATCCCTACTACCCGCAGCACATCGAGCGACTGGGTTTCACGAAGGACGCCGACTGGGTGGAATATAAGATCTATATCCCTGACGCCATCCCTGACAAGCACAAACGCATTTCCGACCTCATCCAGCGCAAGTACAACCTGAAAATCAAGAAATATACCTCGAGCCGGAAAATAGCCCGCGACTACGGCCAAGCCATTTTCGAACTTATCAACGAAGCCTATACGCCCCTCTATGGATACTCCGCCCTGACGCAGCGACAGATAGACCAGTACGTCAAGATGTATCTTCCTATTCTCGACCTACGCATGGTGACACTCATTACCGACCAGGATGACCAGCTTGTAGCTGTGGGCATTTCCATGCCTTCACTCTCCGAAGCCCTGCAGAAATCGCACGGACGTCTGCTTCCTTTCGGCTGGTACTACCTGCTCAAGGCTCTGTTTTTCAAACGCCGTGCCAAGATGCTCGATCTGCTGCTCGTAGCCGTGAAACCCGAATATCAGAACAAAGGAGTCAACGCACTGTTATTCTCTGACCTCATCCCCGTCTACCAACAACTGGGCTTCGAATATGCTGAAAGTAACCCCGAGCTGGAACTGAACGGAAAGGTACAGGCGCAATGGGAATACTTCCGCACTGAGCAACACAAGCGGCGACGGGCGTTTATCAAGGAAATAGGATAAGACGGATTCCCCCAATAAAAGAGACGAAAATTTGCTCATGCCCTGCAAAACCGCTATTTTTGCAAGATAACAATAGAAAGGGAGTAGTCAAACCATGGAAGAAGAAGAAAAAAAATACGACAACTTGCAATTTGCGGAACAGCAGGTAGAATATACTGACGACAACATACGCCATCTGGACGACATGGAGCATATTCGTGTCCGTTCAGGTATGTACATCGGCCGTCTGGGCGATGGTTCGCAAAGTGACGACGGTATCTATGTGCTGCTGAAAGAAGTGATGGATAACTCTATCGATGAGTTCAAGATGGGCGCCGGCAAGAAAATCGAAGTGACGATCGAGGACAACCTTCGTGTCAGTGTACGCGATTACGGTCGCGGTATTCCACAAGGTAAACTCATCGAAGCTGTCAGCAAATTGAACACAGGTGGTAAATACGACTCCAAAGCTTTCAAGAAGAGTGTCGGCCTGAACGGTGTGGGTATCAAGGCGGTGAACGCCTTGAGCAGCCGTTTCGAAGTATGCAGCTATCGCGAAGGAAAAGTACGCAAGGCTGTATTTGAGCGAGGCGTTCTCCTGAGCGACACGACCGAAGAATCGCAAGAAGAAACAGGAACTTATATCTTCTTTGAACCGGATAACACATTGTTCGTAAATTACAGTTTCCAGAACCAATTTGTGGAAACATTATTGCGTAATTATACTTACCTGAACACAGGGCTGACCTTTATTTACAACGGCCAGCGCATTGTTTCACGCCATGGACTGGAAGATCTGCTGAAAGACAATATGACCAGTGAAGGTCTTTACGACATTGTTCACTTAAAGGGTGAAGACATTGAGATAGCCTTCACACACACCAACCAGTACGGCGAAGAATACTACTCTTTCGTTAACGGACAACACACCACACAAGGCGGTACACACCAAAGTGCCTTGAAGGAACACATTGCTCGTACTATCAAAGAATTCTATAACAAGAATCAGGATTATGCCGACATACGAAATGGACTCGTAGCTGCCATTGCCATCGACGTAGAAGAGCCCATGTTCGAAAGCCAGACCAAGACTAAGCTTGGCTCCAATAACATGTGGCCTGCCAACCCACAGGAAGGCATTCCCGCAGGTCCTACGGTAAACAAGTATGTAGGGGACTTCATCAAAACCGAGGTAGACAATTTCCTGCATAAAAATCCCTTGGTAGCCGATGTCATGCTCCAAAAGATACAAGACTCAGAAAAGGAGCGTAAAGCTATTGCCGGTGTCACCAAACTGGCTCGCGAACGTGCCAAAAAGGCCAATCTGCACAATCGCAAACTACGCGACTGTCGCTACCACCTGAACGACGGGAAAGGGAAAGAACAGGAAGCCGATTCGTGCATCTTCATCACCGAAGGCGACTCTGCCAGCGGTTCCATTACGAAAAGTCGCGATGTGAACACACAAGCCGTCTTTTCCCTCCGTGGAAAACCGCTCAATTCTTACGGTCTGACTAAGAAAGTCGTCTACGAAAACGAGGAATTCAACCTTCTACAAGCTGCCCTCAATATTGAAGACGGACTTGACGGGTTACGTTACAATAAAGTCATCGTAGCTACCGATGCCGATGTGGACGGCATGCATATCCGACTGCTCATTATAACCTTCTTTTTGCAATTCTTCCCTGATCTCATCAAAAAGGGACACGTTTATATCTTGCAAACGCCTCTTTTCCGTGTACGCAACAAGAAGAAGACCAACTATTGTTATACAGAGGATGAACGCCTGAAATCCATTGAGGAATTAGGTCCTAACCCTGAAATCACCCGCTTTAAAGGACTGGGAGAAATCTCGCCCGACGAGTTCCGCCATTTCATCGGCAAAGACATGCGTCTGGAGCAAGTAAGCCTCCGCAAGACCGATCTTGTCAAAGAATTACTTGAGTTCTATATGGGCAAGAACACTATGGAAAGGCAAAGTTTCATCATAGACAATCTGGTAATCGAAGAAGACAGAGTAAACTAAGTTTTAGGTATTCGACACATTTATGACCAAAGCAATCTTTCCAGGTACATTCGACCCCTTTACTGTCGGGCACTATTCTGTAGTAAGACGTGCGTTGACATTCATCGATGAAATAGTTATCGGTATCGGTATTAACGACAACAAAAATACCCATTTTCCCATTGCCGAGCGCGAAGCCATGATCCGCGACTTGTATAAAGACGAACCCCGCGTCAGCGTACAAGCATACGACAGCCTGACCATCGACTTTGCCCGCCAAGTGGGGGCAAACCTTATCATCCGCGGCATTCGAACGGTCAAGGACTTCGAATACGAAGAAACCATTGCCGACATCAACCGCAAACTGACTGGCATCGAAACCATCCTTCTCTTTACCGAGCCAGAACTTTCCTGCGTTAGCTCCACGATAGTTCGCGAGCTGATGGGCTACGGAAAGGATGTCAGCATGTTCCTGCCCGAAGGTATGAATACATCTCACGAGTAAGCAACCATTAACAATATGAAAAAGATACAACTACTCTTTTTGTTCACTATCTTGTATGCGGCCCAAGCCGTAGGTCAGAAACTGAACGAAAGCCCCCTGCGTAAGCTGCAGATGGCAGAATTTGCCATCAGCCGTCTTTATGTTGATTCTGTAAACGAAACTAAGCTGGTAGAGGATGCCATTGTCGGTATGCTCGAACACCTCGACCCGCATTCCACCTATAGCAATCCCGAAGATGTGAAGAAGATGAACGAACCTCTGCAAGGCAATTTCGAAGGTATTGGCGTCCAATTCCAAATGATTGAAGACACGCTCCTCGTCATCCAGCCCGTCAGTGGTGGCCCTTCAGAAAAGGTCGGTATCTTGGCAGGTGACCGTATTACTGCTGTTGACGACACCGTTATTGCAGGTGTCAAAATGAGTACTGAAGACATCATGAAGCGTCTGCGAGGCCCCAAAGACACACGAGTAAAGCTTACTGTAGTACGCCGTGGCGTAGCCGATCCGCTCCAGTTCGACGTCATCCGCGACAAAATTCCACTCTTTAGCCTCGATGCCTCTTATATGATAGATGACCACATAGGCTACATCCGCGTCAATCGCTTCGCCGCCACTACAGCAGAAGAATTCTCCAAGGCACTGAAAGAACTCCAGCAACAGGGAATGAAAGACCTCATCCTTGACCTCCAAGGCAACGGCGGAGGTTACCTGAACGCCGCCATCGACTTGGCTAACGAGTTCTTGGGACAAAAGGAGTTGATAGTCTACACCGAAGGGCGCGCTTCGCGTCGGGCTGAGTTCGCCGCCAAGGGTAACGGTAGTTTCCGCGAAGGACGGCTGGTGGTATTGGTAGACGAATATTCGGCCTCGGCCAGTGAAATTGTGACTGGTGCCATACAAGACTGGGACCGCGGTGTCGTCGTAGGTCGCCGCACTTTTGGCAAGGGCCTCGTACAGCGTCCTATCGACCTACCCGACGGCTCCATGATACGTCTCACCATCGCCCGTTATTACACTCCTTCGGGCCGTTGCATCCAGAAGCCTTATAATGGCAAGGGGGACGACATGCAGGAAGCCTATGCCAAGGACCTGCTCAACCGCTTTGACCACGGCGAACTGATGCACGCCGATAGCATTCACTTCCCCGATTCGCTGAAGTACCGCACGCTGCGCTTGGGCCGCACCGTTTATGGCGGTGGTGGTATCATGCCAGATTTCTTCGTACCCATAGACACCACGCTCTACACCGACTGGCATCGCCAGCTCGTAGCCAAGGGCATCATCATCAAAGCCACCACGGGCTACATCGAGCAACATCGTGAAGAACTGAAAAAGAAATACAAGACTTTCCATGCCTTCAATAACAAGTTCGAGATAGACGATGCCTTCATGGCCGATATCCGTTTGGCAGCAGACAAGGAGAAAATCAAGTTCGATGAAGAGCAGTACAATCGCGCCCTGCCCCTTGTCCGTACGCAGCTCAAGGCCCTCATCGCCCGCGACCTGTGGGACATGAGCGAATACTATCAGGTGATGAATGCCACAAACGAGAGCGTTCAGCAGGCACTCAAGGTACTACGAGAAGGGAAGTACCTATTTTAATGGTGGGCGGTAGACTACCGCTCACCGAACAACCATTTGTTCAGCCAACGGTTTACGTAAACATTGACCACGGCACAACCTGCGCCAATGGCAGCTCCCGCCAACACATCTGACGGGTAATGAACGCCTTCGTTCATACGTGACACACCCACCGAACAGGCCCATAAGGCCGAAGGAGCGATGACATACCACTTGGGATAAGTGATACTCAAGGAAGTGGCCAAGGCAAAAGCTGTCGCCGTATGCCCAGACGGAAAAGAAGGACTGCTTTCGCGACTATAAGCGTGCACACGATCAGGCCAACGGTCATAGGGGCGCTCGCGATCTACCAGATACTTCATTCCATAGGTCACCACAAAGGCTCCCGCTACGCTAGTACCCACGTAGAGAGCATCCTTCAGCAGATCCTTGTCGTGCCTGATCCAGCCGGCTACGGCCATGGCCACGGGTACTCCGATAGCCACATAGGGTTCCGACTTTGATATTACTTTATTATAATTACGAACAAACTTGTTGTCCCAGCCGTTCACTTTATGTAAAACATTGATATCCCAATTCTGCGCTCCCAAAGCTGAAGCAAACAAAATTACTACCATTCCTAAAAGCAGTCGTTTCATACCACATCCAGTTTAGATTCCGTGCCAAAGATAAGGCAAATCCGTCAGGTACACAAAAATTCTTATAAAACTGCCCGCCCAGCAAAATTTGCAAAGCACGAAAAGCATAAGAAGATGATTCCAGCAAAGCAATGCTTTCTTTAGCGGAGAACAATGCTTTCTTCTCCAAAAAGCATTGCCTTTTCTGAGAGAGAACATTGCCTCTCATTTTATAGCTGTAAGCCATCCTTCCTGCCACAAACATCCGCGTAGATTACGGAAATATTTCTTTAATCCCTTGCTAAATCAATGTATTTCCTTTATTTTTGCAAGGAAATATCGTCCACAGACAATCAAAGGATATATTTACAACTATTAAATAACTTAAATTCAATCATTTATGTGGTTAAGTAATTCATCTGTAGGAAGGAAAGTGGTGATGAGCGTTACCGGCATCGCCCTTGTCCTGTTTCTGACGTTTCACATGGCGATGAACCTTGTTGCGCTTGTCTCAGCCGAGGGCTACAACATGGTTTGTGAGTTCCTGGGAGCAAACTGGTACGCACTGGTGGCAACAGTCGGTCTGGCCGCCTTGTTTGTCATCCACATCATCTACGCTTTCTGGCTGACGATGCAGAACCGCAAGGCACGCGGTACGGAACGTTACGCCGTAACGGAGCGACGCAAGGAAGTGGAATGGGCATCACAGAACATGCTCGTTCTGGGTATCATCGTTATCGTAGGTCTGGGTCTGCACCTGGTGAACTTCTGGTCGAAGATGCAGCTGCCCGAACTGATGCACAACATGGGTATGCACGCTGACACGCTGACGCTGGCTTATGCCGCCAACGGCGTTTATCACATCGAGAACACGTTCGCCAACCCTGTATTCGTCGTTCTGTACCTCATCTGGTTGGGCGCCCTGTGGTTCCACCTGACCCACGGTTTCTGGAGCTCCATGCAGACACTGGGCTGGAACAACAAGACTTGGATCAGCCGCTGGCAGTGCATCTCCAACATCTACTCTACCATCGTAGTGCTCTGCTTCGCCCTGGTAGTGGTTGTGTTCTTCATCAAATCTTTGATGTAAAAACGCGAAGCTTGCAAATTTGTAGATTGTAAATGACTAAATTGTAAATTCATTATGACCAAGATAGATTCAAGAATACCGGAAGGACCGGTAGCTGAGAAATGGACGAATTATAAAGCCCATCAGAAATTAGTAAACCCCGCCAACAAGCGTCGTCTGGACATCATCGTGGTTGGTACAGGTCTGGCCGGTGCCAGTGCTGCCGCCTCGCTGGGCGAAATGGGTTTCAAGGTATTCAACTTCTGCATTCAGGACTCTCCGCGCCGCGCACACTCCATCGCCGCTCAGGGTGGTATCAATGCAGCCAAGAACTATCAGAACGACGGCGACTCTGTATACCGTCTGTTCTACGATACTGTAAAGGGCGGTGACTACCGTGCCCGCGAAGCCAACGTTTACCGTCTGGCCGAGGTATCGAACAACATCATCGACCAATGTGTGGCACAGGGCGTTCCCTTCGCCCGCGAATACGGAGGTACGCTGGCCAACCGTTCATTCGGTGGTGCACAGGTATCACGTACCTTCTACGCCAAAGGTCAGACTGGACAGCAGCTGCTGCTGGGTGCCTACTCTGCACTGAGCCGTCAGGTAAATGCCGGTACTGTAAAACTCTATACCCGCTACGAAATGGAAGACGTCGTTATCATCGACGGTCGTGCCCGTGGTATCATCGCCAAGAACCTGGTAACAGGTAAACTGGAGCGTTTCGCCGCTCACGCTGTAGTTATCGCCACCGGCGGTTACGGAAACACTTACTTCCTCTCGACCAACGCTATGGCCTGCAACTGTTCGGCTGCTATGGCCTGCTACCGCAAGGGTGCCTGGTTCGCCAACCCGGCTTACGTACAGATCCACCCGACCTGTATCCCTGTTCACGGCGACAAGCAGTCCAAGCTGACTTTGATGTCCGAGTCTCTGCGTAACGACGGTCGTATTTGGGTTCCGAAGAAACTGGAAGATGCCAAGAAATTGCAGGAAGGTACGCTGCAAGGCAAAGATATCCCCGAAGAAGATCGCGACTACTACTTGGAGCGCCGCTATCCGGCCTTTGGTAACCTCGTTCCGCGTGACGTTGCCAGCCGTGCTGCCAAGGAGCGTTGCGACAAGGGCTACGGCGTAAACAACACTGGTTTGGCTGTGTTCCTCGACTTCTCCGAAGCCATCAACCGTCTGGGTAAGGACGTTGTAGCACAGCGCTATGGTAACCTGTTCGACATGTACGAAGAAATCACCGACGTATCGCCGTACGAAAACCCGATGATGATCTATCCGGCTATCCACTACACCATGGGTGGTATCTGGGTTGACTACGAACTGATGACCTCTATCAAGGGTCTGTTCGCCATCGGCGAATGTAACTTCTCTGACCACGGCGCCAACCGTCTGGGTGCTTCTGCACTGATGCAAGGTCTGGCCGACGGTTACTTCGTATTGCCTTACACCATCCAGAATTATCTGGCTGACCAGATCACTGTTCCCCGCTTCTCTACCGACCTGCCCGAATTCGCAGCTGCTGAAAAAGCCGTTCAGGACAAGATTGACCACCTGATGAACATCAAGGGTAAGAAGTCTGTAGACTCCATCCACAAGGAACTGGGCCACATCATGTGGGAATACGTTGGTATGGGTCGTACAGCCGAAGGCTTGAAGACAGGTCTGGCCAAACTGAAAGAAATCCGCAAGGAATTCGAAACCAACCTCTTCATCCCGGGCAGCAAGGAAGGCATGAACGTAGAGCTCGATAAGGCCATCCGTCTGAACGACTTCATCACCATGGGTGAGCTGATTGCCTACGACGCACTGAACCGCAACGAATCGTGTGGTGGCCACTTCCGTGAAGAATACCAGACAGAAGAAGGCGAAGCTAAGCGCGACGACGAAAACTTCTTCTACGTAGCTTGCTGGGAATACCAGGGCAGCGACGACAAAGCTCCGGTATTGCTGAAAGAGCCGCTGGTTTACGAAGCCATCAAGGTACAGACTCGTAACTACAAGAGCTAATCGGGAATGTTGAACAATTAAAGAACTAACAAAAATGGATAAAAATATATCATTTACACTGAAAGTATGGCGTCAGGCAGGTCCTAAAGCCAAAGGCGCTTTCGAAACCTATCAGATGAAAGACATTCCCGGCGATACTTCTTTCCTGGAAATGCTGGACATTCTGAACGAGCAGCTGATTTCTGAAGGTAAGGAACCGGTTGTATTCGACCACGACTGCCGCGAAGGTATCTGCGGTATGTGTTCACTCTACATCAACGGACATCCGCACGGACCTGCACAGGGTGCAACAACCTGCCAGATTTACATGCGCCGCTTCAACGATGGCGACACCATCACTGTAGAACCTTGGCGTTCTGCTGGTTTCCCCGTTATCAAGGACTTGATGGTAGACCGTACAGCTTACGACAAGATCATGCAAGCTGGTGGCTATGTAAGCGTAAATACAGGTGCTCCTCAGGACGCTAATGCCATCCTTATCCCGAAAACCATTGCAGATGAGGCTATGGACGCTGCCAGCTGTATTGGTTGTGGTGCCTGTGTAGCCGCTTGTAAGAATGGTTCGGCCATGTTGTTCGTATCAGCCAAGGTAAGCCAGCTCAATCTGCTGCCTCAAGGCAAGCCAGAGGCTCTGCGCCGTGCCAAGGCCATGTTGGCTAAGATGGACGAACTAGGCTTTGGTAACTGTACCAACACTCGTGCCTGCGAGGCTGAATGTCCGAAAAACGTCTCCATCAGCAACATTGCCCGCCTGAACCGCGACTTCATCCGTGCCAAGTTGAAAGACTAATCAGACTCCTTTCTACATTTGATTAATATCAACACGAACTCCTCTACTGGAAACATCTAGTGGGGGAGTTTTTTATATAATGAGCAATTTTATCCAATATTTCCAGTAAAACAACCTGGCTTTACACTTAACCATATACTTAAACCGTCTATTTACAACTTGACATATATCAAGCCAAAGATTCTTTGATTATTTATTTTGTGTGCGCAAACAGCAAACAATAGGATTTTTGTGTGCGCAAACAATAAATAATAGTGAAAGTAGATTAAAATAAAGTGTAAAAAAGACATTTATTTTGGTAGATAAGAAAAGAAGCTATACATTTGTACAGTGATTTTTTTCATAGTATTAGATTTAAGATTAACAAAGGTTGGGCTCGGCGGAGCCCATTTTTTATATCCATATGTTCCAAATGCACTCTTTTCAAGATATAAATCTCTGAAAAATCATTCAACTTGAAGAAAATTCCAGTTTCTTTCCCAATTTGC
>ERZ772831.175-NODE-175-length-65810-cov-5.351334_pt1 | contig 65810 bp, 49 predicted proteins | sample MGYA00580858_ERZ772831 | MGnify/ENA primary metagenome ERZ772831 (study PRJEB29015, sample SAMEA2737694) | human gut metagenome | biome: human gut; feature: human-associated habitat; material: faeces | place: China | collected 2012 ... | reverse complement strand
AAGATTCTCCTGTTCCTGTAATGGTCGTAAAATAATTATAAATTATTTTTAGTTACCGGCCGCATGTTCATGCACGTCTTTGTGGAGCGGCTGCTGGAGGCAGGTATCCACTGTACCGCCGTGACTGACAGCACCCGTACGGGCATCGAGGCGGCCTACTGCTTCGGCGAGCTGCCGACCGATAGCGTGGAGAGGACGAGGCTAACTGTGCACGAGACACCCTTTCAGGCCGTGCTCGACGAGATGCTCAAGGAGAGTGACAACCTGAATGCCGAAGCCATGCTCTGTCGGGCGGGCGTGCTGGCCTCGGGCGGCAAGAAGCGGGTGTCGGCCAAGGACGGACTGGATGCCATGCGGGCCCTCATCAGGCGCGTCGGGCTGAACCCGAAGCACTACAGCCTGTCCGACGGGTGCGGCCTGTCGCACTACGACTACCTTTCGCCCGAGCTGCTGGTGGTCATGCTCCGCTATGCCTATTCGCGCAGCGACATCTTCTCGCCGCTCTACAAGGCCTTGCCCGTGAGTGGGGTGGACGGCACGCTGAAGTACCGCATGGGCTACGGTACGCCCGCCTTCCGTCAGGTGCATGCCAAGACCGGCTCCTATACGGGTATCAATGCGCTGGCGGGCTACCTGAAGACCACCGAGGGGCATTGGGTAGCTTTCGCCATCATGACGCAGAACGTGCTTTCGGGTCGCCAGGCACGGGCCTTTCAGGATGCCGTGTGCCTGGAGGTGGTGAAGGCTTCCATCCAGAAATAAGAACTAATCCTTTGTCAGCGCCTCCTTCAGCCGGGCGATGGCCAGAGCCGCGTCGCCCCCGGCCTCGCTGAGCAGGGTGACGAACCGGCTGCCGATGATGGCGCCCGACGAGGGCCCGCAGGCCGCCTCGAACGTGGCCTTGTTGGAGATGCCGAAGCCCACCAGCCGCGGATGTTTCAGCCCCAGGCTGTCGATGCGGCGGAAGTAGGCCTGTTTCTGCTCGTCGAACGAGCGTTGGGCTCCCGTGACGGCTGCCGACGACACCATGTAGATGAAGCCTCCCGTGTGCCGGTCTATCTCGCGCACCCGTTCGTCGCTCGTCTCGGGCGTGACGAGCATCACCACGTGCAGGCCGTAGCGTTCGGCCGTGGCCTGGTAGTGCTCGCGGTATTCGCGCAGGGGCAGGTCGGGGATGATGAGGCCGTCGATGCCGCACGCCCGGCAGCGCTGGCAGAAGGCTTCGAAGCCGAATTGGAGGATGGGGTTGAGGTAGCCCATCAGCAGCAGGGGGATGTGTACCGTGCGGCGGATGTCGGCCAGCTGGTCGAAGAGGTGGCGCAGGGTCATACCATTGCGCAGGGCGGTGGTGGCGGCCTGCTGGATGACGGGGCCGTCGGCCAGGGGGTCGCTGAAGGGGATGCCTATCTCAATCATGTCCACGCCCGCGTCCTGCAGGGCCTGGATGGTGGCGGCGGTGCCGTCGGGGGTGGGGCAGCCGGCACAGAAGTAGATGGAGAGGATGTGGCTGCTCTTGGTCTGGAAAAGTTGGTCTATACGGTTCATGGTTTTCTTGTCTATCGGTTTATTTCAATGAATTTCTTCAGTGTCTTGAGCGCCTGCCCGCTTTCCAGCGAACGGCGGGCGATGTCGATGCACTCGCCTATCTCCTTGTCCGGCTCCATGAGCTGGATGGCGAAGGCAGCGTTCACCAGTACGCAGTGCTTCTGGGCCGGCGTGGCACGGTTGGTGAGCACGGCGTCGAAGATGCGGCTCGCGTCCCCGCGGCTTCGGCCCCCTTGCAGGTCGGTGGGGCGGGCCGGGTCGAAGCCCAGCTCCTGCGGGCGGTAGATGCGCTCGTCGCGGCGGGTCATCACCTTGAACTCGTCGGTCAGAGAGATTTCGTCGTAGTTGTCGAGGCTGTTGACCACGGCAAACTCGATGCCCGCCTTGCAGAATACATAGGTGTAGAGGCGCATCAGCGACAACTGGCTGACGCCCAGCAGCTGGTAGGCCGGGCGGCAGGGGTTGACGAGCGGACCCAGCAGGTTGAACAGGGTGCGCACGCCCAGCGACTTGCGCACGGCGGCCACCGACTTCATGGCGGGGTTGAAGAGCTGGGCGTGGAGGTAGGCCAGGTTGCATTCGTCCATACTGCGTCGCAGGGTGTCGGGGTCGGCGGTGAAGCGGATGCCGTGCTCCTCGATGACGTCGCTCGCGCCGCTCACCGACGTGGCGCCATAGTTGCCGTGCTTGGCCACCTTGTAGCCGGCACCCGCCACGACGAAGCAGGCGCAGGTGGAGATGTTGAACGTGTTCTTGCCGTCGCCTCCGGTGCCCACGATGTCGATGGGACGGTAGGGGGCGAAGTCGATGGGTACGCGTGTCTGCATCAGCGCCTCGCGGAAGCCGGTCAGCTCGTCCACGGTGATGTCGCGCATGCAGAAGGCCGTCAGCAGGGCGGCCACCTGTGCGTCGGGGTAGCGGCCGGCCGTGATGTCGAGCAGCAGCTGGCGGGCCTCGGCCTCGCTCAGGTGCTCGTGGTTGAAGAGTCGGGAAAGTATCTGTTTCATGTGCAGTTGATGGTTTATGGTAAATAATATGTACGAATGGGGCGCGTCGCAGGGCACTCGTGACCTGCTGTTGTACCCCACCCGTGGGATATCAGTGCACCCCACTCGTGGGGTATGTTGGTACCCCACGAGTGCCTTCCTATTGTACCCCACTCGTGGGGTCCTGTATCCCCCTTCAGAAGGTGTCCTGAGCGGGGTTCGAGGGAGGTTTTGGGGTGAACGGGGCGAAGAATGGCATGTACTGGATTCAGTAAGATTTCTTTACAGGTTCCGGTTCATGACGCGTGCTCTGTCCAGTTGCGGATGATGCGTTCGCCCAAGGGTGTCAATACCGACTCGGGGTGGAACTGGATGCCGTGCACGTCCAGCGTGCGGTGGCGCAGACCCATGATGAGGCCCTCGTCGCTCACGGCGGTGACGGCCAGCGTGTCCGGCAGGCCCTCGCGGCTGACGACCCACGAGTGGTAGCGGCCCACGGTCAGGCGGTGGGGCAGGCCGTCGAAGAGATAGTCGTCGGCCACGCCGGGACCGTCGAGGCTGATTTCGGTCTGCACGCCGTGGAACACGTCGGAGAGGTTGCACAGCTGTGCGCCGAAAGCCTCGCCGATGGCCTGTTCGCCCAGGCAGACGCCCAGGATGGGTTTGGTCGCGGCGTAGGTCTCGATGACGGGCATCAGCAGTCCGGCTTCCTGCGGGATGCCGGGACCGGGCGAGAGCAGCAGCTTGTCGTAGGCTGCGAGGTCGGGCAGGGCGAAGCGGTCGTTGCGCAGCACGGTGACCCGTGCGCCTGCCTGTTCGACCAGTTGCACCAGGTTGTAGGTGAACGAGTCGTAGTTGTCTATAATAGCAATGTGGTTCATGTGGATGTAAGTCTTTAAGTCATTCAGTTATTGGGTTAACTCTTGCAGGAAGCCGTGCAGCCGTTCCACGTCTTTCAGGCCGGGCGCCGTCTCGAAGCGACTGTTGAGGTCGATGCCTGCCAGCTGCGGATGATGGAATCGGCGGATGGCATTTGCACTGCCTGCGTTGAGGCCTCCGCTCAGGAAGAACGGTGTGCGGCCGACGTAGCGGTGGAGCAGGCTCCAGTCGAACTGCCGTCCCGTACCGCCCAGCTGGGGCGTCTTGCTCTCGAAGAGGAAGTAATCGCAGGTGCCGTGGTAGGCCTCCGTGGTGGCCACGTCGCGCGGGGTGGACAGGTGGAAGACCTTGATGACCTTCAGCCCGTGGCCTTCGCGCAATGATTGGCAGTACAGAGGCGATTCCTTGCCGTGCAGCTGTACATAGTCCAGCCCGAAGCGATCGGCATACGTCAGCACGGTTTCCTTGGGCTCGTTGACAAATACTCCGATGCGCCGAGCCCGGCGGGGCAGGTAGTCGGGCATCTGATAGACGAAGCGGGGCGAGCGGGGGTAGAACACGAAGCCGATGAAGTCTACGCCCAGCTCCTCTACCCGGCGGATGTTCTCGCCGTCGGTCATGCCGCATACTTTGATAAGCAGGTTCATAAGGTTGTGGGGTTTTGAAGGTGAGACATCTGTTGGATGAACGCGTGCAGTTCGTCGCCCGGGCATTCGCTCCGCATGAAGCGTTCGCCGATGAGCAGTCCGCGGTAGCCGTGGCGGCGCAGGAGGCAGGCCGTCTCGGCATCGTGGATACCGCTTTCGGCCACCATCAGCGGGTGAGGGTCCGTGCTTGCCGTGGCTTGTGCCAAGGCTTCAGCCAGGTCGACGGCATGCGAGGCATCGGTGTGGAAGGTGCCCAGGCTGCGGTTGTTCACTCCTACGAGGTCGGGGCGGCAGTCCAGGTAGTTTAGTTCATCGGGACTGTGCAGTTCGAGCAGGACCTCCAGCCCCAGTTCGTGAGCCTGCTGTGCCATTTCGCTGCATTGACTTCGGTCGAGGCAGGCGGCGATGAGCAGCACGGCGTCAGCCTCTGCCGCACGTGCCTGCAACAACTGGTAAGGGTCGATGACGAAGTCCTTGCGCAGGATGGGCAGGGTGGTGAGCGGCCGTGCGGTAGTGAGGTCACCCAGCCTGCCGGCAAAGAAAGCCTCGTCCGTCAGGATGGAAAGGGCGGCGGCCCCTGCGGCTTCGTATTGGGGGATTATCTCGTCGGGCCGTGCCTCGCGGTTGATCCAGCCCTTCGACGGCGAGCGGCGTTTGAATTCGGCGATGATGCCCGTGGGCGAGGTGGCCAAGGCCTGTCTCAGGCTATGAGTAGTCCATTGTCCTTTTTCGTCGGCTACGGCTACCAGCTGGTCGGCAGTGAGGTGGCGTTTCTGCGTCTCCACCTCTTCGCATTTGTGTGCGATGATTTCTTTCAGAATGTCTCTTTCCATGGTCATGTCTCCTTGGGTTAAAAGTTTTGTGCCAGTTCGATGGCGCGGCGCAGGGCCGCCAGCTTGTTGTTCACTTCCTGCAATTCGTTCTCCACGTTGCTCTTGGCCACGATGCCGCCACCTGCTTGAAACCATAGTACGCTGTTGCGGCTCACGAAGGTGCGGATGGTGATGGCTTGGTTGAGCGAACCGTCCAGCCCGATGAAGCCGATGCATCCGCCGTAGGCACCGCGGTTGTGTGGCTCCAGTTCGCTGATGAGCTGCATGGCCCGTACCTTGGGTGCACCGCTCAGTGTGCCGGCGGGAAAAGTGTCGAGGAAGGTTTTTACGGCATTAGCTTCCGGTCGCAGGTCACCGCTGACGCGGCTGACGAGGTGGATGACGTGACTGTACAGCTGCGGTTCACGGAAGAAGTCCACACGCACGTCGGTGCAGTTGCGTGCCAGATCGTTGCGTGCCAGATCGACGAGCATCACGTGTTCGGCGTTCTCCTTGGGGTCGTCCAGCAGACGTCGGGTGGCCGCTTCGTCTTCCTCGCGGTTGCCTGTGCGTCGGGTGGTACCTGCTATTGGGTCGATGTAGGCCCGTCCGTCGGCGATGCGGCAGTGCGTTTCGGGTGAGGAACCGAAGATGCGGAAGCCTCCGAAGTCGAAGTAGAAGAGGTAGGGCGAAGGATTGACGCTGCGCAGAGCACGGTAGAGGTTGAAGTCGTCGCCTTCGAATCGTTGTTCGAAGCGGCGCGACAGGACCATCTGGAACACGTCGCCCCGCAGGCAGTGGGCAATGGCCCGGCGGATGTTGGCGCGGTGTTCGTCGTCGGTCAGTGTGGAGGTCACTTCTCCCGTTGGGTGGAAACCGTAAGTAGGGAAGTTGCGGTTCATTACGGCGGTCTGCACTTGGTCCAGGCCGCTGCTCTCACCTTCGCCCAGCATCTCGACGAGCATCAGTTCGTGGTTGAAGTCGTTGAAGACGATGAGGTAGCGGTAGAGGATGTAGAGGGCGTCGGGAGCATCGTTGCGTTCCTGACGGCTATCCTTCACGGCAATGCCTTCGAGGTAGCGCACGGCGTTGAACGAGGTGTAGCCGTAAAGGCCGCAGTAGCGGCTTCCTTCGCCTGTAACCTGGAAGTGGGCCAGGAAGTGGTTCAGGGCTAGAGCCATCCCTCCTTCGGCTTCCAGCGTGTTCTCCTGCCGTGAGCCGTCGGGCATTCGGGTTACGACGATGCCGTGCCCGATACTGATGGAGGCGATGGGACAGAGGCCGATGAAGGAACGGCCGTTCTCGCCTCCATGGTAGTCGGAACTCTCCATGAGGGCACTTTGCGGGAAGAGGTCACGCAGTTTCAGGTACGTGCTGACCGGGGTGTGGATGTCGCCGGGCAGGGTACGTGTTTGGGTAGTGTAACGGTAAGTCATAGGTTGTATTCGTTTTGATGTTTCAGATAAGTGTCCATGTCTTTGTCGCCACGCCCTGATACGGTGATGACGACTACATCGTTGGGCTTGGTTTGGAGGCGGGGGAGTACAGCCAGTGCGTGGGCGCTCTCCAGTGCGGGGATAATGCCTTCCAGCCGGGTCAGCTCATAGGCTGAACGCAGGGCCTCGTCGTCGTTGACGGCCAGGACGTCGGCCCGCTTCGTGGCGGCCAGGTGGGCATGCAGGGGGCCAATGCCCGGATAGTCCAGTCCGGCGGAGATGGAGTAGGGTTCAGTCACTTGTCCGTCCTCGTCCTGAATGACGTAGGTGCGTGCACCGTGCAGGATGCCCACACGTCCCAGTGCTAGGGTGGCTGCCGTTTTGCCAGAATCTACATCCAGTCCGCCTGCTTCGGCCAGTACGATGTGTACCCGTGGGTCGTCCAGAAAGCGCAGCAGGGTACCGGCGGCATTGCTGCCTCCACCCACGCAAGCCACCAGGTGGTCGGGATGTTCGCGGCCTTCGATTTCGGCCAGTTGGTGGGCAATCTCCTCGCCGATGACCGACTGCAGGTGGGCCACCAGTTGCGGGTAAGGATGCGGGCCTACGGTAGAGCCTATTAGGTAGTACGTATCATCGGGGTGGCAGCACCAGTAGCGGATGGCCTCGTTGGTGGCGTCCTTCAGGGTGGCATTGCCCGAGGTGACGGGCACTACCTGTGCGCCCAGCATCTTCATCTTCTCCACGTTGACGTGCTGGCGCTCAATGTCGGTTTTTCCCATAAACACGAGGCATTCCATACCAGCCAGGGCACAGACAGTAGCGGCTGCCACGCCGTGCTGTCCGGCACCAGTCTCGGCAATGATGCGTCGCTTGCCCATGCGGCGGGCCAGCAGCATTTGGCCCACGGCGTTGTTGATCTTGTGAGCGCCGGTGTGGTTCAGGTCTTCCCGCTTCAGATAGACCTTGCAGCCGTATTTCTCGGACAGGCGGCGGGCATGGTAGAGCGGCGATGGGCGACCTACATAGTGCTGTAGCAGGTCTTCGAATTCGCGTTTGAAATCATCACTAGGCAGGATGGTACGGCAGGCTTCCTGCAGTTGGCTGACACAGCGGTGCAGGATTTCGGGGATGTAGGCCCCGCCGAATTCACCGTAATAACCGTTTGAATCAATTGAATAGTTCATTGTTGCAATGTATATTTTTAAGTGATAGTTACTGGGGTTGGGATAAAAAGAAAAAGAGCTCCGTCGCAAGTTGCGGCGAAGCTCTTTTCTTTTTGCTTGTCCTTTCCGGCTTGTCCTGATCCTTTCGAAGGATGGAAGCGGTGTATCAATGACTGCATATATGAGTGTTGCCCCCTTTACGACTTTGTATGAGTTGTAACGGTTGCCACCACCAATATTTATGCAGGTTGATTGTCATTCTTTGTTTACGTTTTAATGCTTAACGGAGGCAAATGTATGCATTTTAATTGGAAACACAAGCTTTCTCTTGAAAAAAGTTATGTAGTGGAAACATTTTTAAGATTCGGTTTGTGGGCTGTCTTGCTCTTCTCTGTCCGAATGAACACGATATCGGGCTGGAGACATGCCTATATGAGCCTTTACATATTTGCCAAAAAAAGATTGGTTGGGGAAGTTGAACATCTCTGCTATTTCCTTGATAGACTTCTCAGAATGTTTCAACTGATATTTTATTTGTTCGATGGCATATTCATTGATCCATTCAGTCGGAGTATGGCCACTGACTTCCTTAATGGCCGCCGAGATGTATTTGGCTGAATAGCACAGTCGGTCAGCATAGTAGCTTACAGAGCGGTGTATTCCTCCGTCAGCAGTCAGTTCTTCCATGAACAGTTTGAAGATATGCTTGCTTCGTTTGGCTTCTATTCCTGTCTCTTCGATTTCATCGGAGTGTTTCTGGATGCCTGCCAGCATTTCATGGAACAAGGCAGAGAAGAGATATCCCAGAATTTCTTGGCGGTAACGGTGTGAGGGATCACTGATTTTGTCCATAATCAGTTGATAATACAGATTGAAATTCTGGCTTTCTTTTGTTTTTTCTTCCGGTGATTTGGCAAAAATAGGATTCTTATAGAGATAATACAAGGCTTTTTCTGCTGCTTTTTCCCGTTTTACCGTCTGTTGCAGAAATTTGGTGGAAAAACCTATCAGGCTGACCTTGTGCTGTGGACTAAGGAGCATGTTGCTTATAATCATGGTTGGCAGGCAGACGAATGCTTCTCCAGCCTGTAACTGATAGTCCTTTTTGTTGATGTTTAGTTGCATTTTTCCTTCAATACAAGCAACGATGATGAAAAGATTCAGCCTTATCATCCGGTTGGAGTAGGGGAGTTTCTCCATGTTACGTGCTACTATGACATTATCATCTACGTAATCTACATATTCTCCCCTTGTTTCTTCTTTATACTTCTTGAAATCATCGATATCAACTGTAATGATTGTTTTTTCGTTTGTATACATATTATATTTATTAGAATTGCATAATTTCATCTGATGCTGTGAATGTCATAATGTATAAGGTACTCTAGTTTACGGGTCGATAATATGGAAGACTGTTCTTTTCTCCCGTTGCAAAGTTGGGGAATATTAGTAAGACTAAGTTGTTCTATTTCTCATAAAGGCTGTTCTATTATTCTTTATGTAATATTTTTTAAGTATAAGGTGGGGAATATGGGACATCTATACGGGAATTTAGATAACATATGGCTTGTTCTATTCTTCTATCTTTGTGCCAATTTTAAATCAATAAGTTGGACATGAAAAAGTTTAAGATCAGACAGATGCGACTGATAACACTTATCGGTTGTACAGTATTTGGATTTGCATCGTGCAAGCAGACACCAAATGCCGCTATGCAATCCTCTTCTTACGAGACTATGACGGTGGGTACCACCGACAAGGAATTTTCTACTTCTTATTCCGCTACCATTCGTGGAAGGCAGGACATTGACATCTATCCGCAGGTATCGGGTACAATTGTGAGCCTTTGTGTGACCGAAGGTGAAGTGGTACGTCGGGGGCAGTTACTCTTTGTTATTGATCAAGTACCCTATAGGGCAGCTTTGAAAACAGCCGAAGCCAATGTGGAAACAGCCCGTGCGTCTTTAGCTACTGCTCAGCTGAATTATGATAGTCAGAGGGAATTGTATACACAGAAGGTTGTATCGGAATTCAGTCTGAAGACAGCTGAAAACAATTTTCTCACAGCCAAGGCACAACTGGCACAGGCTGAGGCACAGGAAGTGAGTGCTCGTAATAACCTTTCATATACCGAAGTAAAGAGTCCCAGCGACGGTGTTGTGGGCGCTTTGCCTTATCGTGTAGGTGCATTGGTCAGCTCGGCCATGGCACAACCTCTTACTACGGTGAGCGATAATAGCACGATGTACGTTTATTTCTCCATGACCGAAAATCAGTTACTCTCCCTCACCCGTCAGTACGGTTCGATGGACGAGGCACTGAAGAACATGCCCGAAATAACGTTGACCCTGAACGATAACTCTGTATATGCCGAGAAGGGAAAGATCGAATCCATCAGTGGTGTCATCGACCGCCAGACGGGTACGGTCATTGCACGTGCCGTTTTCCCTAACGAATCACGTCTGCTGCACAGTGGAGCCTCCGGCAGTGTATCTATCCCCAGTGTCTACAAGGATTGTATTGTCATCCCGCAGGGAGCAGCCGTACAGATGCAGGACAAATATCTGGTGTATAAGGTAGTGGACGGAAAGGCTGCTTCTACACTGGTTTCAGTAGCACCGATAAACAACGGTCGCGAATTTGTAGTAATGGACGGCCTGAAGCCGGGTGAGGAAATCGTGGCGAAAGGAGCTGGATTGTTGAGAGAGGGAATGCAGATAAAATAACCTAAGTTTTGCTTTTGGCAAAACCTGCAGGAGCTGAAGGAGTTGAAAGGAAACATTTCCGGACTTCTTGACTCCCATAAACAACAAACATTATGAAAGGAAACATATTCATTAAACGGCCGGTGATGGCCATCTCCATTTCCGTCCTTATTTTTGCTATCGGCCTGATTTCGCTGTTCACGTTGCCTGTGGAACAATATCCTGATATTGCACCACCTACAGTATACGTATCAGCCACTTATACGGGTGCCGATGCAGATGCCGTGATGAACGGCGTTATCATGCCGTTGGAGGAGAGTATCAATGGTGTGGAAAACATGATTTATATGACCTCGACGGCTACCAATAACGGTTCGGCTACCATACAGGTCTACTTCAAGCAAGGTACCGACCCCGATATGGCGGCAGTAAACGTACAGAACCGTGTGACGCAGGCACAGGGATTGTTGCCTGCCGAGGTAACACAAATTGGTGTGACCACACAGAAACGTCAGACCAGCTTTTTGCAAATCAATTCACTGGTCTGCACCAACGGGCGTTACGACCAGGCATTTATCGGAAACTACCTTGACATTAATGTTGTGCCCCAGATCAAGCGTATTGCCGGTGTGGGCGACGTGATGGCGATGAACGCTCCGTACAGTATTCGTATCTGGATGAAACCTGACCGCATGGCGCAGTATGGCCTGGTACCTTCGGACATCAGTGCAGTATTGGCCATGCAGAACCTGGAGGCACCTACGGGCTCATTGGGCGAGAATTCGGATAATGTATACCAGCTCACCATGAAGTATCGTGGCCGTCTGAAAGAAGTATCTGACTTCGAGAACATCGTCGTACGTGCACAGGAAGACGGTTCTGTTCTTCGTTTGAAGGATGTGGCCGAAGTAGAGCTGGGCGCATTGAGCTATAGTTACCAGGGCGAGATGGACGGTAAGACAGCTATTGCCTTCATGGCCTTCCAGACAGCAGGATCGAATGCTACTGCCGTGAATGCCGAAATCTCGGCTTTGCTCGATGAGTTGTCGAAAGATCTGCCCGAAGGATTGGAGTTTGTCAATCTGATGAGTTCTAATGACTTCCTGTATGCTTCGATTTATAGTATTGTAGAGACGTTGGTTATTGCCATTGTTCTGGTTATCCTGGTGGTATACTTCTTCCTGCAGGATTTCAAGAGCACGCTTATTCCTTCTATATCTATCATCGTTTCATTGGTAGGTACGTTTGCCTGCCTGATTGCCGCAGGCTTCAGTCTGAACATTCTGACCATGTTTGCGTTGGTGCTGGCTATCGGCACGGTGGTAGATGATGCCATCGTGGTGGTCGAGGCGGTACAGGAGAAATTTGACTCTGGCTACAAGTCGCCTTACCTTGCTACCAAAGACGCGATGGGCGATGTGACGATGGCCATCATTTCCTGTACTTGTGTGTTCATGGCTGTGTTTATCCCTGTGACTTTCATGGGTGGTACGTCCGGTGTTTTCTACACACAGTTCGGTATTACTATGGCAACTTCCGTAGGTCTCTCCATGATATGTGCCTTGACACTGTGTCCGGCATTGTGCGCCTTGCTGATGCGTCCGGCATCGGGTACGAAGAGCGCCAAGAGTATTAATGGTCGTGTTCGTGCCGCTTACAATGCTTCTTATACCGCTTTGTTGGGTAAATATAAGAAAGGTGTGATGTTTGCCATCCACCATCGTTGGATGTGTTGGGCAGCTCTGGTAGCTGCTGTTGTGCTGCTGGTATTCTTTATGAACACTACCAAAACAGGACTTGTACCGCAGGAAGATCAAGGTACCATCATGGCCAATGTCAGTACTGCTCCGGGTAGCACACTGAAGGAGACCACCCAGGTGTTGGATAAAGTAGATGCCATTCTGACCAATACTCCCGAAGTAGCCCACTTCCAGCGTGTAGCCGGTTACGGTTTCCTTTCTGGACAGGGTACGTCGTATGGTATGATTATCATTCGTCTGAAAGACTGGAGCGAACGTAGTGGTAGTGAACATTCGGCAGAAGCCGTGATGGGTCGCCTCAATGCTCAGTTTGCCCAAATAAAGGATGCACAGATATTCTGCTTCCAGACGCCTATGATTCCGGGCTACGGTATGGGTAACTCGGTAGAATTGAACATGCAGGACAAGACGGGTGGCGACATGACCACGTTCTATCATGCTGTGCTGCAATATCTCGGTGCGCTGAACCAACGTCCGGAGGTGGCAATGGCTTATACGACCTATGCCGAGAACTTCCCGCAGATTTCGGTAGATGTAGACGCTGCCAAGTGTATGCGTGCCGGCATTTCACCCAACGAAGTACTGAGCGTATTGGGTAGCTATTGCGGTGGTTCGTATGTGTCCAACTACAATAAGTTTGGCAAGATGTACCGCGTGATGCTTCAGGCCGATCCAAAATATCGTTTGGATCAGATGGATCTGAGTAATATGTTTGTGCGCAACGGTACGGAGATGGCTCCTCTCAGCCAGTTCGTTACGTTGAGCAAGACCGAAGGTGCCGAAATCAAGAACCGTTTCAACCTGTTCAGTTCTATCTCTGTCAACGTGAATGTGGCCGAAGGGTATTCTACCGGTGAGGTACAGAAAGCGATTGCCGAAGTGGCCGAACAGATGTTGCCTTCGGGCTACAGTTACGAGTACGGTGGCATTTCGCGTGAGGAGGCCAATACCAGCCAGTTCCAGACAGTGTTTATCTACAGTATTTGTGTCTTCCTGATTTACCTGATTCTGGCCTGTCTTTACGAGAGCTTCCTGGTACCGTTTGCCGTTATCCTCTCTGTACCGTTCGGTATGTTCGGATCGTTCTTGTTTGCCAAGCTCTTCGGACTGGAAAACAACATTTATATGCAGACAGGTATGATTATGCTGATCGGTCTGTTAGCTAAGACAGCCATCCTGATTACGGAGTTTGCCATCGAGCGTCGGCGCAAGGGCATGGGTATTATTGAGTCGGCCTATGCAGCTGCACAGGTACGTTTCCGTCCTATCCTAATGACGGTGCTTACCATGATATTCGGTATGCTTCCGCTGATGTTCTCCAGTGGTGCGGGTGCCAACGGTAACTCGTCATTGGGTACTACTGTCGTGGGTGGTATGCTGATCGGAACCCTTGCATTGTTGTTCGTTGTGCCGGTATTCTACATTATCTTCGAATATATGCAGGAGAAGATTCGTCCGCATCAGGAACTGGAAGCCGATGCTCAGGTACAATTGGAGCGCGAAAGAAGCCTGGCAGAACGTAGTGGGTTTAATGAGGAGAAATAATCATTCTTAAAAAATTAATCCATCAACTAATATGAAGAAACTTATTTTATTGTCAACCGCCGCTGCTCTGCTGAGCAGCTGCGGCATATATACCAAATATAAGCCGGCCGAAAGCGTGCCCGACAACCTTTATGGAGAAGAGTTCGGCATTGAAGACACTACCAGTCTCGGCAGCATGGACTGGCACGAGCTTTTTACCGATCCGCAGCTGCAGGCCTATATCGAACAAGGTTTGCAGAACAATACCGATTATCTGTCTGCACAGCTTCGTATAGAGGAGGCCGAAGCTACCTTGCTTTCCTCCAAGCTTGCATTTCTGCCCTCGTTTGCATTGGCTCCTCAGGGGACGGTAAGCAGCTTCGATGGCGGAAAAGCTACACAGACCTATTCGCTGCCCGTTACTGCCAGTTGGGAACTGGATATTTTCGGTAAGATGCGCAACAGCAAACGGCAGGCACAGGCTCTTTATGCCCAAAGTAAAGATTATAAGCAGGCTGTACGTACACAGCTTATTGCCGGTATAGCCAATACCTATTATACTTTGCTGATGCTCGACGACCAGCTTGCCTGTGCGCAGGATATGGCCCGGTCGTGGGAAGAAACCGTTCGCTCTACCCGTGCCCTGATGAATGCAGGACAGGCCAACGAGGCTGCCGTATCGCAGATGGAAGCCGCCTGTTACGAGGTACAGGCATCTGTGCTCGACCTGAAAGAGCAAATCAACCAGGCAGAAAACAGTTTTGCATTGCTGCTGGCCGAGACACCCCGTTCCTACGAACGCGGCATACTGGCTGGCGTGCAGATGCCTGATGAGTTATCTGTAGGCATCCCTATGCAGATGCTTGCCAATCGACCCGATGTGCGCATGGCCGAACGGTCGTTGGAGTCGGCCTTCTATGCAACCAATGCGGCACGCTCGGCTTTCTACCCCTCCATTACATTGAGTGGCAGTGCAGGATGGACAAATTCGGCTGGATCCATGATTATCAATCCTGCTAAGTTCCTTGCTTCGGCCGTAGGTTCGCTCACTCAGCCGCTCTTTGCACGCGGACAGTTATTGGGGCAGCTTAAGATCAGCAAGGCGCAACAGGAAGAAGCCGCTCTTTCTTTCCAGCAGACTTTGCTGAACGCTGGCAGCGAAGTGAACGACGCATTGACGGCCTGGCAGACCAGTCGAGATAAAAGCCTGTTGTTGGATAAGCAGGTCGTTTCGTTGCAGAAAGCTGTAGAGAGTACTTCTTTACTCATGAAGCATGGTACCACGACTTATTTGGAAGTGCTTACTGCTAAACAAAATCTACTGAGTGCCCAACTTACCCAGACAGCCAACCGCTTCAGTGAAATACAGAGTGTGATTACGCTTTATTGTGCATTGGGTGGAGGACAGGAATAGATACTAATCTCTCTTTATATTCTTTTATAAGAAGATAAGCCATTCCGGGAAGTGATTTCCAGGGTGGCTTTTTTCATATAAGCAAGGGATAAAGAAGATGGATTTCGTAGCATCCACTTCTTTATCCCTTGTCGTTTATTCGCTTATTAACAAGTATTGATAAGCGTCTGTTAATATTGTGCCCAGTCGGTATTTCTCATATCACCACTCTTGGCCAATTCGGCGTGCATACCTAAGGCAGCACGGATGGCGTGCGGAGTCTGTGATTTACCGTCAGTCAGCTTCAGGTAATCCCACAACAGGTTCTTGTAGTCGGGATGTACACAGTTCTCGATGATGGTTTGTGCACGTTCTTTCGGGCTCTTGCCACGTAGGTCAGCTACACCCTGCTCGGTTACGATGATGTTAACATCGTGTTCCGTATGGTCGTGGTGTGAAACCATTGGTACAATGGCACTGATCTTGCCTTCCTTGGCCACAGAGGGGCAGGTGAAGATCGAGATGTAAGCATTGCGTGTGAAATCGCCACTACCGCCGATGCCGTTCATCATCTTGGTACCTCCGATGTGTGTGGAGTTGACGTTGCCGTAAAGGTCGGCTTCAATAGCGGTATTGATGGAGATGATACCCAGTCGACGTACCACTTCGGGGCTGTTGGATATTTCGGACGGACGAAGTACCAGTTTGTCGCGGAAGAAGTCCATGTCATCGTAAATACCCTGCAGGCAGTCGTTGGTGACGGTGAGCGAACAGGCGCTTCCGAACTTGATGCGTCCTTCGCGGATGAGGCCGATAACAGAATTTTGGATAACTTCGGTGTACATTTCGAAAGGCGGGATCGTCTTGTCGTGTCCCAAAGCGCTAAGCACGGCATTGGCGATGTTTCCTACACCGCTTTGCAGAGGCAGGAAGGTGGAGGGAATGATGCCTCGCTTCATGTCAGCTACCAGGAAGTCGGCTACATTTTGTCCGATTTTGTCAGTCAATGGATCAGCTGCGGCAAACGAACGGGCTTCGTCGGGCCAATTAGTTTCTACCACACCTACAATCTTCTTGGGGTCTACCTGTATGTATGGAGTTCCGATGCGGTCGCTGGGCTTGTAGATAGGTATCTCGCGGCGGTAGGGCGGATCTAGTGGTTCGTATACGTCGTGCAGGCCCATGGCAGCCTTGCTATGGGCGGCATTCAGTTCGATAATGATTTTATCGGCCATGCGACAGACGGTAGGTGCGATACCTCCGGCTGCGGTCAGGTAGATTTTACCGTCGGGAGTTACTTCGCAAGCTTCGATGATGGCGATGTCTACTTTGCCCATAAAGCCGTAGCGCAGTTCCTGAGCCATCTGAGAGAGGTGAATATCGTTGTAGGCTATTTCGCCGTTGTTTACAGCCTTGCGGAAGTCTGCGTTGGTTGTATAGGGAGCACGGTAGCGGATGGCTTTGGCGCGTGACAATACACCGTCGCATGAGTCACCTGTCGATGCACCTGTAAAGATACCTACTTGGAAAGGATTTCCCTTGGCATGTTCTGCTTCTGCGATTTTGGCCAGTTCGGCCGTTACGGCCTTGGCTGTTCCTGCGGGTGTGAATCCGCTCAGGCCGATGTTATAGCCATGTTTGATGAGGCTGGCAGCTTCGGCTGCCGAAATGTAGTTGAATGCCATAATTTTATATCGTTACTTTACTTTAATATATTGTTTTTTAAGTTTTTCGTTTCTCAATATTTCCTCTGTAATATTTCCGACCAGATGATACCCTTGCGTATTTCTTCTGCCGATTGTATATCGATGGCGGGAGAGGTATCTTGGATCTCTGCTCTGTTGGTTTGTGGTGTTTGTGCAACTGATTGCTTGTGTTGCACAGTTTGTTGAGTTTGATAATTTTGGGGGATAAAAGGTTTTACCTTTTGCTTGTGTACTTGTTCTTTTGCCTGAGTGTTGTCCGTTTGTAGGGGAGGAGGGATTGGAATACCTTCCCAACTTTCTGGAAGTGGATGAGTTTTGTGAGGGCGTGGCATGTCGTTATCATCCCTTGGAGGAGCCGAGGTGTTTTTGGCTTCCTTCTTGGCTTGTTTGACAAATCCGATAATGAGGATGCCTGCTATTAACAAAAACTTTAAGATGTCTTCCATACTCAGGAGGTGTTAATTCTACCGCCAAAGGTAACCAATTTATCTGATTGTTGCCAATAAAACGGCAATAAAAAAGGGCAGCTTCACAGCTCCCCTCATTTTTTTAACCTAAACCTTAACTATGAAAAAATCTAATGTTTTTCTTCATGTTGCAAAATTGTAAATTTTATCGAAAACAGCCAAATATACCTCTCAAATTGTTCATTCATTTATAGATTATTAACATATAAAATCTTGTGAGGTTTGATTTTGACGGAAAGATGGTTAATTATACGATTATTTTACAAATGAAAGCCTATAATTTGTGATTCTATTCGTTTGAATATGTTGGCTGAAACGGGAGGTTTATGTGTTGTAGGCGTTGAGTTTGTTAATATTTCATCTGTATTTTGATGGATGTTTCGATGCGTTGTGAAAGATAAAAGTTGTATGGCTCAGAAAAAACAAGTATTTTTGCGCCCGATTTTAATCGGAGGGAATGGGACTTCCCTGTTATAAACCGCTAATCAAGTAGCTGATAGTTCCTGTTTGTAGGGAGGTGTGGATACCTGCCCGAAGAGGAAGTGTATAGTTACTTTTATGTGTGGTTATCCTTCTCTTCAGCTTTTCCCCTATGTAGCCTCCCCTGTTTTTTTATATTGTAATACGTAGTTTGGATATGAAAGAAAAGTCTGAAAGAAAAGTTTGGATGACCCGTTTCGAACAGTTTCCCATCTTGGAGTATCTGCTGAAATGGATTTGCATTACTGCTGTGGCAGGTGGATTGATAGGTTCTGCTTCTGCCTTGTTGCTGGCGTCGCTCAATTGGGCGACCGATTATAGGGAAAGTCATCTATGGATCATTGCCTGCCTGCCCTTGGGCGGCTTGCTCATTGGGTTGATGTACCATTATTGGGCAGGTACGGCGGCGAAGGGGAACAATTTTTTGATAGAGGAGATCCGTTCTTCGCGCAACATTATCCCTTTCAAAATGGCACCGCTGGTGTATGTGGGCACTGTCCTGACCCACCTGTTCGGAGGCTCTGCGGGGCGCGAGGGGACGGGTGTACAGATGGGTGGAGCCATTGCCGACTGGATGTCGCGCCTGTTCAGGATGCATCCCTACGACCGAAAAATCATGGTACAGATAGGTATTAGTGCCGGCTTCGCCTCCATCTTTGGCACGCCGCTGGCGGGTGCCGTGTTTGGATTGGAGGTGATTGTGGTGGGGCGTATGCGCTACGATGCCATCTTCCCCATCTTCCTTTCAGCCTTTTTCGCCCACTTTGCCTGCCATGCTTGGGGGATAGCGCACACGTCTTATTGCATGTCGGAGGTACCGGGATTGGACATCGTCGTATTGTTGTGGGTTTTGCTGGCCAGTTTGATATTTGGGTTGGTAGCATCGGCTTTCTCTCGCTCCATCGTCTTGTGGGGGCAGTTGGCCAAGCGTTGTGTCGCCTATCCGCCTTTCCGACCGTTGCTGGGAGGAGTCTGTATCGCGTTGTGTGTGTGGATGCTGGGCACCACGAAGTATATCGGATTGGGCGTCCCTACCATCGTGGCTTCCTTCACCGAGGTGCAGATGTGGTACGATTTTCTGCTGAAGCTGCTGCTCACTACGTTTACCATCGGTTTTGGTTTTAAGGGGGGAGAGGTGACGCCGCTCTTCTTTGTCGGCGCTACGTTGGGCAGCGCGCTTTCTGCCCTGTTGCCTCTGCCTGTATCCTTCTTGGCAGGACTAGGCTTTGTGGCTGTCTTTGCAGGGGCTACCAATACCCCAATAGCCTGCACGCTGATGGGCATCGAACTCTTTGGAGCGGAGGCAGGAATCTACTTGGGTGTGGCTTGCGTCACGGCCTATCTGTTTTCAGGTCACACGGGCATCTACACCTCTCAAGTATTGGGTAGTCCGAAGCATTTGGTCTATTGGAGACAAAAGGGTCGGATGTTGAGATGAAAGCATTGTTTTCTTCCTGCTATCTCAATGCTTTCTTGGGCGTAAAGCATAGAGATGTAAGATGGAGAGTTAGGAATGGAAATGCCGACTATTTTCGTATCTTTGCAGCCGAATAAACTAATATACATTTATTTATATGGAAAAAAAGATGGGAGCAGACTTTAAATCTGCGACTGCCGACAGTGAAAAGAAACTGTTTATTGAGACATACGGCTGCCAGATGAACGTAGCCGATAGTGAAGTGATCGCCTCTGTGATGCAGATGGCGGGGTACAGCATGGCCGAGACGCTGGACGATGCCGATGCAGTGTTCATGAACACCTGCTCCATTCGCGACAACGCCGAGCAGAAGATTCTGAACCGGCTGGAGTTCTTTCATTCGCTCAAGAAGAAGCGTCTGCACCTTATTGTGGGTGTCTTGGGTTGCATGGCCGAGCGCGTGAAGGACGACCTCATCGAGCATCATCACGTGGACCTAGTCGTAGGCCCTGATGCCTACTTGACGTTGCCCGAACTGATTGCCTCTGTCGAGGCGGGCGAGAAGGCTATCAACGTGGAGCTTTCGACCATGGAAACCTATCGCGACGTTATCCCTTCGCGTATCTGCGGTAACCACATTTCGGGCTTTGTGTCTATCATGCGCGGGTGCAACAACTTCTGCACCTACTGTATTGTGCCTTATACCCGCGGACGCGAGCGCAGTCGCGACGTGGAGAGCATTCTGCGCGAAGTAGCCGACTTGCAACAGAAAGGCTACAAGGAAGTGACTCTGCTGGGACAGAATGTCAATTCCTACCGTTTCGAACGTCCTGATGGCGAAGTCATCACCTTCCCTATGTTACTGCGTACAGTGGCTCAGGCCGCCCCTTCGATGCGCATTCGCTTCACCACCTCGCACCCCAAGGACATGAGCGACGAGACGTTGCATGTCATTGCCGAAGAGCCCAACGTATGTCGCCACATCCACCTGCCCGTGCAGAGTGGAAGCAGCCGCATCCTGAAGCTGATGAACCGCAAGTACGACCGTGAGTGGTACTTGGAGCGGGTGGCTGCTATCCGACGTATCATCCCCGACTGTGGCCTCTCGACCGATATCTTCACTGGCTTCCATAGCGAGACGGAGGAAGACCATCAGCTGTCGCTTTCGCTGATGGAAGCGTGCGCTTACGACTCTGCCTTTATGTTTAAGTACAGCGAGCGCCCTGGTACCTATGCCTCCAAGCATTTGCCTGACGATATCCCTGAAGAAGTGAAGATACGACGTCTGAACGAAATCATCGCCCTGCAGAACCGCCTCTCGGCCGAAGCCAATGCCCGTTGCGTGGGCAAGACTTACGAGGTATTGGTTGAGGGTGTGTCGAAGCGCAGCCGCGACCAGCTCTTTGGCCGTACGGAGCAGAACCGCGTGGTGGTGTTCGACCGTGGTACACATCGTGTGGGCGACTTGGTAATGGTGCGTATCACTGGCTCTAGTTCGGCTACACTGCTGGGCGAAGAAATCGCTTGATGAACACGCTCTTTGGAGTGATTGCTCAAAAAACAGGAGAAAATAGATTTAAACCTTAGGGGCTTATGTTTTGAACATAAGCCCTTTGTGTTTCAAATATAGAAGTCTCTCTTTTCCAAAAGCCTTTCAAGTTGTTTATTTTCTATCTTTAAGGTTATGATTCAAGAAAACTAAAGTGTTAAAATGCGTTTTCTTCAAATCGACTTATAAAGAAAATGTTTATATTTAAGGAATTTATTATTGAAATAATGTCTAATCCTTAAAATCGAAGCGTATGAGAAAGTATTTGGCAGAGATGATAGGCACGATGGTGCTTGTCTTAATGGGATGCGGCAGTGCTGTATTCGCAGGTAGTGCAGCCGACACCGTAGGTGCCGGAGTAGGAACTTTGGGAGTAGCTTTGGCTTTTGGTTTATCCGTAGTGGCTATGGCCTATACGATTGGAAGCATTTCAGGATGCCATATTAACCCTGCTATTACGCTGGGGGTATGGATGTCGAGGCGTATGAATAGTAAGGATGCTACGATGTATATCATTTTTCAGGTATTAGGTGCTATCATTGGTTCGTTCATACTGTCGTTGCTAGTATCTTCAGGAGGATTCGATGGGCCTACAGCCACTGGTTCCAATACGTTTGATCCGAGTGAGACGGGACAGGCGTTTATTGCTGAGGTTGTATTTACTTTTATCTTTGTGTTGGTGGTGCTTGGTTCTACTGATGAGAAAGGTGGTGCAGGTAATTTGGCTGGCCTGGCTATTGGTTTGACACTGGTGTTGATTCATATCGTTTGTATCCCTATTACAGGTACGTCGGTCAATCCTGCTCGAAGTATTGGCCCTGCTTTACTTGAAGGTGGGCAGGCACTTTCACAGCTGTGGCTTTTCATTGTAGCTCCTTTTGTGGGTGCTGCATGTAGTGCGCTGGTGTGGAAGTTCTTTGCTGCAGGTCGTAAGTAGTCATTATTTTCCGAAGAAATAGCGGGAAAGTCCCGATCGGTATAACATTTGTTCGATGGCAAGGCTGCCGCTCACAGCTAGGGCGGTAGCCGTTACGAGGAACAGCATACCCGTAGGATCGAAGGATAGCAGTGGCAAGTAACCTTTAGCCAGCATGGTAAAAACAGGGGAAAAAAGTAGAATGGCTAGCGTATGTTGTCCGATGTACAGGCTGCCTCGACGTAAGCGATCCGTCAGGAGTGGGTAGAAGTAGAGTAACAGACATGATGCCAGGTAGGTAATGATTATTCCGGACAAACTCCCGCGAGACAGATTTTCGGGTACGGCACATAATAAAATGAGTGGTACAACGGCCCATATAGATGGGCGGAAGAAACGGTTTAGTTTTACGTGGGTCTGTGCCAGTATGCATCCGCCTAGAAAGTAGGTAGCATTCTCGTAAGCTAGTAGGTTCAGGCATGCCAAGCCATAGAGGCAAAGTCCTAGAATGATAAAGCGAGTAATTGCTTCTCCTCGCACAAGGTGGAAGACAACGTAGTAGAGCAAGGCGCAGAGTATAAGCGTATGTAGATACCAATAGGGGCCTACGGGTGAGACGAAGATCGCTTCGATTACGGCCGGCAGGCTCAGTTCCTTCAATCCTTGGCGTACGGGTAGTAGGCAGGAAGCTACCGCATAACTTGTTTCCATTACTGCATAGGGAATAAAAATCCACAAGTATTTCTTCAGAAACTCTTTGATGGACTTCCCAATATTGGTCAGGTAACCTGAAATCAGCAAGAAGATTGGCATGTGGAAGGTGTAAACCACTTGCTTGGCATAGGGATATTTGTCGCCGATGTAGGTTAGGTGGAAGATTACCATCAATAGGATACAGACACATTTCAGGTAGTCTATTTCATTCATCCTGCCGGACAGGGTACGTTCGTTTCCGAGGAACGGATCCTTTGTCTTCATGTTGGTGAGAGTTCTAAAGATTATTTGTGCACAAAAGTACACCATTTTGTCGCTCCTCGGAAATGATACAGTGAGTTTAACAATCAGCGTCGTTCGGCTATTAGAGCGGGAATTCCTGTTACTTGGTGGCAGGCTACGGGGATGTTATTCTCGTTCAGTTCATATACTGTTTCTTTCTTGTCTTTACTGAACGTTTCTTGTGATTCATTCCAGCGGGCATAGCTCATGATGACTTCGTTGGCTTCGTAGCGGTAGGTCATCTGGAAGTAAGGAATCCATTTATCAACAGTACCGTCCCATTTGGAAGCTGTTTTATTGATAAGACGGTTTTGTTCGTCATAAGCGAATTCGTAACGCATGTGGTTGTGCAGATAGTTGCCGTCCTGCTTGTAGATGGTTCTCGAAACGACGAGATTGTTTTTCACTTCTTCGTTGGTGATGAAGTTGTCCTGTGCCTTTACTTCGGTGCTGAGGATGCTGACCAATGAGATTGTGGCGAATGCCAATGCTTTGAATACGTTCATAGTTTTCATAATCTTGTTTTTTAAAGGGTTCTTGTTTTCAGTTTTACTTCTATTGGTTAGACGTTGTCCGCAGAAGGGAAAGTTGCGCTGTCGAGCTTCTGTTTTCTCGGATGTCTATCCGCCTAATTATATTCAAATGGCGTGCCAAACTTATAAGTTATTGATAATCAGTATTTGTCCCTTGTGTGCCTCTGTTCAATATCGGACAGGTGTTCGCTTTTGGTGTCCGGAAATATGCAAAATGCCCTGTATGGTGTCTGATGAATGACAGCCATACAAGGCATTTTATATATACGGTTCCAGGAACAGGATGTTTATGATGATGTTTAGTGTATAGTTACCGTCAGCGGATTGCGTACTTTCTGTGCGAACGCAGTCATATAGCTGTTCCAGGCATTGGCGTCTTTCACGTTAGCGCGGTCCCAGCCGAATCCCCAGTAGTAAACATAAGTTGAACCGGGTTCATAGTCGCTGGTTGCCAATAGGTGGCCTTCGGCATTGGCACGCTGTTTTTTCTCGTCAGCAGAAAATTTCACGGCTTTGGCGTCCTTGATGTCAGCAGGGAAAGCTGCTCCCACAAATACTTTACCATTATCAAGACCGTTGGTCGGATCAACGTAGGTCATATAGCCGTTGTCGGCATCTGTTGTTATGGCACCGTCATCATGCAGTACAATACCGGTTACCACAGGCAGTGTCTCTTTCAGACCTTCGTAAGATACGGCTGTACGGTTCAGGTGTGAACCGGCATCAAGGCTGATGACACGTGTTTCCACTATGTTACTGTCACCTTTTACGGTCAAAGGATTGAATATCAATTTCACAGTGAAACGAAGCGGACCGTTGTCCAGAACCTCGAAGTCTTTGTAACACCAGGGATAAACGATTTCACCGTCGGCTACCAGGGCAGCTACTCCGGCTCCCAATGTTGAGCCTACAGCATAACAGTCCATACCGTAACCATGGTCAATGTGATAAGAAATCGAGCGCAGCAGTTCAGCCGCTCCCTCAGGATCTGTCTTTTTCATTTCGCTTGCACGTTTACGTACCTCTTTGTCCAGCTCCTTGGCATAGAATTCTTCAAGTATAGGCTCTGATGTGCCGCGTTTCAGGAACAGGTCGTAGCCGAAACCGCGTTCACCTCTTGCCTGCAAGGCGGGACCATAGGCACGGAAGCCTACCAGTTCGTTTTCCCAAGCTATGTCGTCCAGGCGTTCGGGATATTGGCGTCCGCAGGTTTTTGTATCAACGGGGGCCGGATTACCAGGTTCGATGGTATATGTGGCACTGCTTCCGGCTCCTACGGTAACAGGGAATATCACTTTTTCATCGTAAGTTATCTGATAGGGCACTTCCACTCCTTCGGCGTCAAGTATCACAATTTGGGCAGTGTCGGCCAGTTTCAGTTGGTCTGAGATTTCAGCCATAGGTACTTCTACCATCTCGCCGGAGCGTTCCATATCCAGTGGGTTGCCGACGGTGACGGTCATGGTCCGGTTATTTTCACAAGCCAGCAGGAGGCAGGCTGCCAGACAGGATAAGATTGTTTTCTTCATATCGGATATCAGAGAATTAATGTTTTTCAGATAAAAAAAGAAAAATGGATAATTGAAATCCGGAATATCGTTCCGTTCCAATTATCCATTATATTCAGATTGTACCTAAATCAAGGTTGATTATTTAGGTTGTTTGCCAATGTAAGCCAGGATACCACCGTCTACATAGAGAATATGGCCGTTTACGGCATTAGAAGCTTCGGAAGCGAGGAACACGGCGGGGCCGGTCAGTTCCTGCGGATCCAGCCAACGGCCAGCCGGAGTCTTGGCGCAGATGAATGAGTCGAACGGGTGGCGGCTGCCGTCCGGTTGTTTTTCACGCAACGGAGCAGTCTGCGGAGTAGCAATGTAACCCGGGCCGATACCATTACACTGGATGTTGTATTCACCGTATTCGGAGCAGATGTTGCGGGTCAGCATCTTCAGACCACCCTTGGCAGCAGCATAAGCCGATACAGTCTCACGACCCAGCTCAGACATCATGGAGCAGATGTTGATAATCTTACCGTGGCCTTTTTCCATCATGGCGGGCAGAACAGCCTTCGAAACGATGAACGGAGCGTTCAGGTCGATATCAATTACGCGACGGAAGTCAGCTGCTTCCATTTCGTGCATTGGGATACGGCGGATGATACCGGCGTTGTTTACCAGAATATCGATAGTACCGATTTCTTTAGCGATTGTGGCTACCATAGCTTGTACAGCAGGTTCGTCTGTTACGTCACATACGAAACCATGAGCCTTGATACCCTTTTCTGCATAAGCGGCCATACCTTTGTCCACCAGTTCCTGGTTGATGTCGTTGAAGCAGATGGTTGCACCTTGTTCTGCAAAGGCGGAAGCGATTGCGAAACCGATACCATAGGAAGCGCCTGTTACGAGGGCTACTTTACCTTCCAAAGAAAAATTCAAATAAGGATTCATAACGTTTAAATATTAAATTATTAAACTTAGGTTTATTTCAAATCTGTTATTTTCGAGAAATCTTGGTCGCCATAGTCCAGATTCTCTCCACCCATGCCCCAGATAAACGTGTAGTTGTGGGTGGCTGCTGCCGAGTGGATGGACCATTCGGGCGAGAGGACGGCTTGTTCGCCCCGCATCCACAGGTGGCGCGTTTCTTCTATTTCTCCCATAAAATGACATACGGCATGTTCCTCGGGCACTTCAAAGTAGAAGTAGGCTTCCATGCGGCGGTTGTGCACATGGGCTGGCATGGTATTCCACACGCTGCCTGGTTTCAGTTCCGTCATACCCATCTGCAACTGGCATGTGGGTAATACCTGGCTGACCAACATCTTGTTGATGCAGCGGTGGTTGGAACCCTCCAATGAACCCATTTCAGCCGTGATGGCATCTTGCTTCGTCACCTTTCGGTCGGGATAGTTGCAGTGGGCGGTTGTGGAGTTGAAGTAGAACTTGGCGGGGTGTGAGGCATCAAGGCTTTCGAATGTCACCTCGCGGTTACCCGACCCCAAATATAGGGCTTCTTTGTAGTCCAGTGAAAATGTGGTTGTGCCAGCCTTCACAATACCTGGGCCTCCTACATTGAAGATACCCATCTCGCGGCGGGAGAGAAAAAAGGGAGCCTTCAGCGGGTCAATGGCTTCCAATGCCAAGACCTCGTTTACGGGCATGGCTCCTCCCACAATCATACGGTCGTACATAGAATACACCATGTTTACTTCGTCGCAGGAAAATACTTTCTCAATCAGAAAGTCACGGCGAATGCGTTGCGTATCATAATTCTTCGCGTCATCAGGGTGCGCGGCATAGCGGATTTCATAGTTTGTCTTCATGGACCTTGCTTATTATAATTGTTGTATATACACACGTCGTTTGCGTACACGGATGCAAATGTAGCAAAAGAAAACGGACTCTCCTTATATTTTTGTACGAATTATCTATTAATGTTGTACAATTATCAGAAGTTGATATCTACTTCCACCGGGCAATGGTCCGAGCCGTAGATGTCGGTATGTATCTTGGCATCGGTAAGTTTTTCGCGCAGGCGGTCGGACACGAGGAAGTAGTCGATGCGCCAGCCGGCATTCTTCTCACGCGCACGGAAGCGGTAGGACCACCAAGAATAAATGTCGCGCTGGTCGGGGTAGAAGTAGCGGAAGGTATCGGTAAAGCCGCTCTCGAGCAGGGTGGTGAACTTGTCGCGCTCTTCGTCGGTGAAGCCCGCGTTACGGCGGTTGGTTTTGGGGTTTTTCAGGTCGATTTCCTGATGGGCCACGTTCAGGTCGCCGCACACGATGACGGGTTTCTTCGTATTGAGTGCCAAGAGGTAAGCACGGAAGTCGTCTTCCCACGTCATGCGGTAGTCCAGACGGCGCAGCTCGTCCTGCGAGTTGGGCGTATAGACAGTGACGAGGTAGAAGTCCGGCATCTCCAGCGTGATGACGCGCCCCTCCTTGTCGTGGTGTTCGATGTCGATGCCGTAGCTGACGCTCAGCGGCTGGTGGCGTGTATAGATAGCCGTGCCTGAATAACCTTTTTTCTCGGCGTAGTTCCAGTAGGAGGTATAGCCGTCAAACTGCAGGTCCAGCTGGCCTTCCTGCATCTTGGTCTCTTGCAGGCAGAAAAAGTCGGCGTCGAGCCGTCGGAAAGCTTCGATGAAGCCCTTGTCTTTACAGGCGCGTAGCCCGTTCACATTCCAGGAGATAAATTTCATGTCTATCGTTTTGTTCTTTTCATTAATAGATGATGCATGGGCAAACATACGAAAAAAAACTCGTTTTTTAATGTGGAAGCCTGTAAAATATGGTACTGGAATTCGAGTAGGTGGAGGAAGTTGTCATCGTATGTCCTGAAATCAGGACAACCTGGTATGTTTCCTACCTGCCTTCCCCTTTTAAGGTAAACCCTTTCCCTCGTTAAGAAAGAACCCTTCCCTCGTTAAGAGAGAACACTTCTCTCGTTATGAGAAAAGGTTTCTCATTTTGTGAGAGTGGGGTAGAAACTCTTTTTGTTGATAATCAGGACTCTGTCTCGTGTCGGTAGATATGCTTGCTGTACACCAGTTACGCATCAATACCGCTTGCGGGCGTTTCTTTTCGTCCATTCGCTTGCCGCAAAGGCGTTGCATGCCGTAGATATTGTCGCTATAGGACAAAATTATCAGTAATAGAAGTTTGTTTTTTAGTGCAACCGCATAAAAACAAGTTATTTTTCGTAAGTTTGCATAAAAGTCATTAAACAGAATGAGGCAACAAGAGATTTCTGAAGAGATAGTGGCTCGACTGAACAGGGGCGACATGAAGGCATTTGACGCTATTTACCATGCCTACTACCTCTACTTGTGCGCCGTCGTGACCTATTACGTGCATGACAGGAACGTGGCCGCCGAGCTGGTGAACGATGTCTTTGTCGGTGTATGGCGCAACAAGGAGCGTGTGGCCTGCCCGGTGTTGCCTTACTTGAAGCGGGCGGCCCAGAACGCGGCTGTCAGCTACTTGCGTTCCTCCCATTTTAACGAGAGATTGCTGAAGGACCACGTGGAGGAAATCTATGCCTATCTGGAAAAGCACATCATCGCTACGGACAATCCGCTACATGCCTTGGAAGACAGTGAGATGGATGCCCTCATCCGGGCGGAAGTGGAGAAACTGCCACCTCGATGCCGTGCCGTGTTCCAGGCCTGCCTCTATGAGGGCAAAAGTTATGCCGAAATAGCCGACGAACAGCAGCTCAGCGTGTCTACCGTAAGGGGGCAAATGCGCATTGCATTGAACAAGCTGCGCGAAGCCTTGGGCACGCCGTGTATGATTACGGTGCTGATGATGCTTCATGAGTGTTGGCAATGACGCCCCTGCCTCACACACCTGGGCAGAATGCGGCGGATGAGGCTTTCCGAGATAAAAATGCCTGGGTTACGCAAAAAAAATGCTTTTCTTTTAAACGTTTTTCTGTAGTCTGCGTATATAACTGTATATGGAAGACAAAAACAGCATGAATATAGAATCACGAATTGCGGATTTCCTTGCGGGACAATGTTCTGAAAAGGAACGGCAAGAGCTGCAGACTTTGCTGGAGCGGGATGAGGAAGCGGCGCGGCTGATGCGGCGCATGTCGGCCGTGTGGGCCGTAGCTTCCCTGCCGGCTTTCGTCGGTAAGGAAGAAGAGAACCTGAGTAAAATCAAGCGGCAAGTTGCTTCAGAGAAACCGAAAACCATGCGGATTTCCGGCCGGCGGAGGCGGATGGTGGCATGGCTCGCGACGGCCGCAGCCGTGGCACTGCTGCTGGTGAGCAACACCTTGTGGTATCATCACTCCGAGGAACTGACACGTGCCTACATGGCTACGGAGACACCTTACGAAATCAAGGTGCCGGCAAGTTCGCGGACCAAGGTAACACTGCCGGACGGATCTGTCGTGACACTCAATGCAGGTTCTACGTTGAGATATGCCAGAAGCTTCGGCATTGACAATCGTAATATCTGGCTGGACGGAGAAGGACTCTTCGAGGTGGAGAAAGACAAGGAAAGACCTTTCACGGTCCATACGGAAGACGTGCAGGTACAGGTATTGGGAACAGTCTTTGACCTCTGCGCTTACAGTGGCGACGAGATGGTGACAGTGGCTCTGGTGGAAGGATGCATCGCCATGAAGACCCCTCGAGGCACGGGGCTGGAACTGAAGCCAGACGAGATGGCAAGTTATGACCGCCGGACGGGGAAAGTGGTGAAAGCCAGGACGGACGCGCGAAGAGTCGGTGACTGGACGGATGGCGGGTTGACCTTTGACAATACCCCATTTGAAGACATCGCCCGAAAACTGGAAAGAAAGTTCCAGCTGAAAATACACATTGGAAGTGAACGCCTGAAGAGAGAATGCTTCTCGGGATGCTTCGACCGCGATCAGGGACTGGACGACATCCTGCGGGAAATCAATGTGGACGGACGCTATACTTGGCACAGGAAGGATGGTACAATAACCATCATGGACAAAGCCAAACATTCATATTAACCATTAATCAACATTCCATGAAACTAAGAAAAATCGTCGTGGCGTTCCTGCTGGTTTGGGCAGGAAGCTCATGGGCGGGATTACCGCTGGAGGCCCAGGACCAGGGCCGGAAGTTCACCGTCAGGGTGGAAAACGTGACCATGAAGGAAGCTATTGAGGCAATCAAGGAAAAAGGTGATTATTCGTTCCTGATACGGAACAAGGATATCGACCTTACAAGAAAAGTTACGGTAGACGTCAATGAGGGCACCGTAGAAGAGATGTTGCGCCAGATGCTGGCAGACACCGACATACGCTATGAAGTGAACGACAACCGTATCGTAGTGTTCCACTCGGCACCCACACAACAGGCGCGGGGTTCGTTCGTGCTGAAAGGTAAGGTCGTAGACGTACACGGTGAAGCCGTCATAGGTGCCAACATACGGGTGGTGGACGGCACGGGAGGTACCATTACGGACGTGGATGGCAACTTCAGCCTGGAGGTGAAGCCAGGTGACCGTATCACTGTTTCTTACATCGGCTACGCTTCGACGGAAATGGCCGTGGGCGATGGACAGCCTATTAGTGTGACGTTGCACGAGGACTCGCGCATGATAGATGAAGTGGTGGTCGTAGGCTACGGTGTGCAGAAGAAAGCTAACCTGACAGGCGCTGTTAGCAGTGTGAAGATGGATGAGGTGCTGGGCAACCGTCCTGTCGTGTCGGTGAGCAACGCTTTGATGGGCGCCATGCCGGGTTTGCAGGTGACAGGTACCTCTGGACAACCAGGTTCGGAACTCTCTTTTAATATTCGTGGTACGAACAGTATCAATGGTGGTAGCCCGCTGGTGTTGGTGGACAACGTGGAGATGGACATCAATATGCTGGATCCGAATGACATCGAGTCGGTAACGGTGCTGAAGGATGCGGCAGCTTCGGCCATCTACGGTGCGCGGGCGGCCTTCGGTGTCATCTTGGTGACGACCAAGAAGGGCAGCGAGGACAAGCGGTTGACCATCAACTATTCGAATAACTTCTCGTTCAGTACACCGATGAACATGCCCAAGAAAGCAAGCCCCATGGAGACCGTGCAGGCTTACAAAGACATGGGTTGGAATGGCACATACCGCACGGGTGAGGACATCGATACGTGGCTGGGTTTCTTGGAAGAATACCGTCAGAACCCGGGCAGCTATCCGGAAGGATATGCCGAGGTGGACGGCATGCGCTACCAGCTGGCTGAGACTGATCTTTTCGATGACATGCTGGAGACGGGCTTCCAGCAGACGCATAACCTAGCCGTGAGCGGCGGAACGAAAGGCTTGTCCTACCGCATGTCGGCCGGTATGGTGAGCCAGGACGGTGTGATGGTGACGAATAAGGACCGTTTCAAACGTTACAATATCTCGTCTTACATCCGTTCGGATGTCTATTCGTGGATTACGCCGGAACTGGACATCAAGTACACCAATATGTCTTCTTCCATGCCCAACTCGTCGGCTGGTTATGGCATCTGGGGTGCGGCGGTGGCTTTTCCGTCTTACTTCCCGTTGGACGAGGTGGAAACAAGCGACGGTGTCCTGCTGCCTGTCAACAGCCCGCGCAACCAGATCATGTTAGGAGCACCTAAACTGAACGACCGGGATAATGTCCGTATTTTTGGGAAGGTGACCATTACACCCTTCAAAGACCTGAAAATCATCGGCGAATATACGTTCAACCGGAAGGATAAGGAAAGTACGACCAATATCAACAAGTTTGACTACGCCAACGGCAACAGCAACTTCAACCAGGAGACATCCACTCCTAACTCAAGCTACGAGGTTGGCCGCGAAACGACTGACTATACCGCACTTAACTTTTACGGCACGTATGCCAAGACCTTCGGCAAGCATGACCTGACCGTCATGGGAGGCTTCAATCAGGAAAGCAGCTCTTACCATTACGTATGGGCACAACGCTTAGATATGATTAACGAAGACCTGCCGTCACTCTCGCAAGGCACGGGTGAATACAAGAACTCTGAAAGCTTCTCAGAATACAAGGTACGTGGCCTGTTTTACCGTATTAATTATGACTTTGCAGGCAAATACCTGATAGAGACCAACGGGCGCTATGATGGCTCGTCGAAGTTCCCGTCAGATAGCCGCTTTGGCTTCTTCCCTTCCGTATCGGCCGGATGGCGCGTCAGTGAGGAAGCGTTCATGGATTGGAGTGACTCTTTCCTTTCCAACCTGAAGCTGAGAGGGTCGTGGGGAAACATTGGTAACCAAAGCGTGGATCCCTACCAGTTTGTGCCTGCCATGAGCGCCGCCAATCCCAACTGGGTGGTGGACACGACCAAACCGACTACGCTGCAGCCGCCCGCATTGGTGAGCAACTCTTTCACCTGGGAGAAAGTGAGCACGCTGGACTTCGGCTTTGATCTAGGACTCTTCGACAACCGCCTGAATGCCACATTTGACTGGTATCGTCGCGATACGAAAGGTATGTTGGCGCCGGGCATGGAACTTCCTGGCGTATTGGGAGCCGATGCTCCGACTCAAAATACGGCCGATCTTCGTTCCAAAGGATGGGAAATCTCGGTAGACTGGAACGACCGCATAGGTGACTGGAGCTACTACGTGGGCTTCAACCTCTATGACTCGCGCACGCACATTACTAAATATAATAATGAGTCTCAGCTGCTGGGAGATAGATATTACCGTGAAGGCATGGAGTTGGGCGAAATCTGGGGATATGACACTGACCGTTTTTATACGGTGGACGATTTTGAAGAAGGCACGTTGCAGGCTGATCTCACGGGCGGCACCCTGAAACCGGGCATTCCCAAAGTGGAAGGATACAACCCTAATCCGGGAGATGTGCTCTATGTGGACCACAACGATGACGGCATCATCAACAACGGCGACAATACGGCGCTGAACTCCGGTGACATGCGCATCATCGGCAATAACACCCGCCGCTATCAGTACGGCATCCGCGGCGGTGCAAGTTGGAAAGGGATATCTCTCTCTTTCATCCTGCAAGGCGTGGGCAAGCGCGACCTTTGGATTATGAACGAATTGTTCTATCCGCAATATGACCCTTACAGCACTATCTTTAATACGCAGCTCGACTACTGGACCCCTGAACGTACGGATACGTATTTCCCGCGTCTCTATACGCAGGCAGCAGGTAACTCGGCTGCCAACCGCATGACGCAGACGCACTTCCTGCAAAACGGAGCTTACCTGACGATACGGAATATCAGCCTGTCATACACGTTCCCTAAACAATGGCTCAACCCTTGGGGCGTGCAAAGCTTGCAAGTGTTCTTCAGCGGTGAAAACCTCTTCACCTTCGATCACCTGCCGAAGGGGCTCGACCCCGAACGTTCGGCGGAGTATCGCGGTTTCAACTATCCGTACCTGCGCCAGTTCTCGTTTGGTATCAACCTGACTTTATAAACCCTAAAAAACGACAGACAGAATATGAAAAAATATATTATGAGCATAGGTATCTGCCTGTGCATGGCATCCTGCCTCAACGACGGCTTCCTGGACGTAGATCCCAAAGACAGACAGACGGAAGCCACCGCCTTCAGTACTTACGACAATTTCAAAACCTACGCTTGGGGGCTGTATAATATCTTCTATGGATATGGCAATGATCAAAATATGAACTATTTCGAGGATGAATATAATGCTGATAATATGATACGCGCCGTCAGCGGCTTCGAAAGTCAGTATGCCTACCAGACCGCACGAGTAGAAGCGACGGATACGGTACACTGGGATTACAAATATATCCGGAGGGCTAACCTGATGTTGGACAATATTGATGGCTCGTCTTTGACGGAGACGGAGAAAGAGCACTGGCGCAGCGTGGGCTACTTCTTCCGTGCCTACAAATATTTCATGATAATGTCCGATTTTGGTGATATCCCTTGGATAGAACATGTGCTGACAGATGAGAGTCCCGAACTGTACGCTCCCCGTGATTCGCGCGACCTAGTGGCAAAGAACATTCTGGAAAACCTCCAGTATGCCGCACAACATATCAAAGCCGAAGGCGATGGGGAAAATACCATCAACGTCGATGTGGTGAACGCATTGATTTCCCGTTACGGCCTCTTTGAAGGCACTTGGCGGAAATATCACGGGCTACAAGATGCGGAAACTTACCTTCGCGCTAGCGTAGAGGCTTCAGAAAAGGTGATGGCCAATTATACTACCCTGCATACGCCTTACGATGAGTTGTTCAATTCGGAAGATCTATCAGGAGTGGAAGGTATTATTCTTTACAAGAAATACGAGACTGCTCAATTGTGCCATGGCCTTACCCGTATGGTGCGTACTGGTGAATCGAAGATAGAGATGACCAAAGATGCTGTGGATAGCTATTTGTGCAGCAATGGTTTACCCATTGGCAATGTTAATAGTCAATATGGAGGTGACAAGGATGTCTATGTCCAGTTCACGGACAGAGATTATCGTCTTTACTTTACCGTATGCCCGCCTTATCGGGTAAACCTTACGGGCGCGGCGGCTACGTCTACCGGTTATGAGTTGACCGGAAATGCTCAAGATGAGCAGTTCATTAACCTTATGGCCCAAATCTCTGGCGAAACTTACCATCGCCTGCCCACACTCAACTTCAAGGGATTCTATGTGAAAGAGCAGCCTCACTTCACTTCCTATAACTGGAGTACGGCATGGAATGCTTCTGAAATGGGCTTCTGGATGTGGAAGTACTACAACATCCACACGGATTGCACCAACGCCACTGGTGTAAATACCACAGACGCACCCTTGTTCCGCCTAGGCGAAATCCTGCTGAACTATGCTGAAGCCAAGTGGGAACTGGGTGAGTTTGACAACAGCATAGCTGACTTGACCATTAATAAGCTGCGTCAGCGTGCCGGTGTGCAGCCGATGAACGTGGACGTCATTGGCGCCGATTTCGACCCGGCAAGAGATCCAGACGTGGATCCTGTCTTGTGGGAAATCCGTCGCGAACGTCGTGTTGAGTTGATGGGCGAAGGTTTCCGCTTCGATGACCTGCGGCGCTGGAAGAAAGGTGAGTACCTCAACAAGCAACCTCTCGGTGTCTACGTGGCTGATCCGTCTTACTACAACAATGCTGTGAAAGTTAATACCGACGGTTACGCTTGGTTCTTCAACGAACCGTTAGGATGGCTGGACAAATATTACTTGCGTCCCATCCCGCTGAATCAGCAGGCGCTCAACCCACAACTGGGCCAAAATCCTGGCTGGGAGAACGAGAATTGATGTTTTTTCTTAATTTTATTACATCAATTTCTGAATGGCCATGAGCGTATTGAGACCATATACTCTGCTTTGCTCCGCCCTGCCGATGCTTTTTGCTTCGGCAGGGGCGGACGCCCAGGAACAACGTATGAATGTTCTCTTCCTGATGGCGGATGACATGCGCCCCGAGCTGGGCTGTTACGGAGTGGAAGAAGTCAAAACTCCCCATATAGACCGTTTGGCAGCCGAGGGAGTCGTCTTCCGCAACGCCTATTGCAACATCCCCGTGAGTGGCGCCTCGCGCGCCAGCTTGCTCACTGGTGTCTATCCCCGTTATCCGGATCGTTTCATTCACTTCTCTGCCCGTGCCAGTAAGGACTGCCCCGAAGCCATACCGATCTCCGGATGGTTTACCCGCCATGGCTACCATACTGTGTCCGATGGCAAAGTGTTCCATCACATCGAAGACCATGCTGATTCGTGGAGTGAGCCACCTTTCCGCACTCATCCGGATGGATATGACGTCTACTGGGCGGAATATAACCGTTGGGAGTTGTGGATGAACTCCGAATCGGGTCGTCACATCAATCCGCGTACTATGCGGGGACCTTTCTGCGAACAGGCTGAAGTGCCGGATACCGCTTACGATGATGGCAAGCTGGCTCTGCGCGCTATCCGCGACCTGACTCGGTTGAAAGACTGCGGAAAACCTTTCTTCTTGGCCTGCGGTTTTTGGAAACCCCATTTGCCGTTTAATGCTCCCAAAAAATATTGGGACCTTTATCCACCTGGATCTATATCGCCTGCTCCGGATCGCTTCCGTCCTGAAGGGCTGCCACACCAAGTGAAGAACTCTGGTGAAATCAATGCTTATGCTTGTGTGGGAGACCCGACTGACACGACTTTCCAGCAGCAGGTAAAGCGAGGTTACTACGCTTGCTTGAGCTATGTGGATGCCCAAATAGGCAAGGTTCTCGATGCCCTCGACTCATTGGGATTGGCAAACAATACCATTGTCGTACTGCTGGGCGACCATGGGTGGAACCTGGGTGAACACAACTTTATTGGGAAACATAACCTGATGGACCGCTCCACGCATGTGCCCCTCATTGTCCGTGTACCGGGTATGCAGAAAGGCGACTGTCGCTCCATGGTGGAATTTGTCGACCTTTACCCCACTTTGTGTGAACTGTGCGGCCTACCTATGCCCGACGGACAACTGGACGGCAAGAGCTTTGCCCAAGTATTTCAAGACCTGCAAGCGCCTACCAAGTCTTGCGTCTACATCCAGTGGGAAGGGGGTGATAACGCTGTGGACAACCGTTTCAGCTATGCGGTATGGATGAAAGACGGTTTGCGGGCGGCCCACATGCTCTTCGACCACCATATTGATCCGCAGGAAGACCGCAACCGGGCGGATTTGCCGCAATATGCCGATGATGTCAGGCGTCTGTCTCGTTTCATCCGGCAAGTCAAAACTGAAAATATTCCTTGATATATAGTAATAAATAAATGTCCGCAAGAAGCCAATGTCATTCCGGCGAAAAGATGATGACTAAGTACTGACGAGTTCTAGAATAGGTGGCACCTATTCCTAAAAAAGGTGGCACTGATTTCTACAGTCCTCCTATGCAATACTTTGCCGACTCCGTACCTTGACATGGCTAAGTCGCAGGATAGACGATGGAAAGTCCAGAAGAAGACTTGGCTTCATGCGGATATTCATTAGTAATATTTAATCCCTGCTCTCATGCGCATTTTTCATTTTCTCTTGGCTGCCTGGCTCCTGCTATCCGCCACAGCCTCAGCTCAGCGTCAGGACATCTTGCTGGACAATCAGTGGGATTTCCGTTTTTCGCATCAGGTAGAAGGCAAGACCATCCGTGTTGATTTGCCGCATACCTGGAACGCCCAGGACGCCCTTTCCGGCAAATTAGATTACAAACGCGGCATCGGTAACTACGAACGCTGTGTTTTCATTCGTCCCGAATGGGAAGGTAAACGCCTTTTCCTTCGCTTTGAGGGGGCGGGCAACGTGGCCGATGTTTTTATCAACCATCGTCACGTGGGTCAGCATATAGGTGGTTATGGTGCTTTTGTGTTCGAGATTACCGACCGGGTAATTTATGGGAAAGACAACTCCGTACTCGTGCGTGTCAATAATGCCGAACGCCTTGACGTGATGCCCCTCGTGGGGGACTTCAATATGTATGGCGGTCTCTACCGTGACGTTCATCTCATCGTCACCGATGAAGTCTGTATTTCTCCCCTCAACTACGGTTCGCCCGGCGTACGCTTGATGCAAGACAGCGTATCGCATGAGTATGCCGCTGTCCGCGCTTTGGTAGATCTTTCCAATGGCACGTCTCAACCGCAGAAGGTGGAACTGAAATTTTGCCTGAACGATGGCGGCAAAACGGTCCGTGAGCTTCGGAAAGAACTGACCCTGCCCGCAAACAGTACCGTTTGCGATACTTTGCGCTTCGATCTTGCCAATCCACACCTGTGGGATGGCCGGCGCGATCCCTTCCTCTATCAGACTGAAGTAACCCTCACACGGGGAGGTAGCATTACAGACTGCGTCATTCAGCCCTTGGGGTTGCGTTTCTTTCACATCGACCCTGACCGAGGCTTCTTCCTCAATGGACGACACATGCCTCTTTACGGTGTATGTCGCCATCAGGACCGTCCGGAGATAGGCAACGCTCTGCGCACTTGCCATCATGATGAAGACGCCGCCCTCATGTTTGAGATGGGTGTCAACGCCGTACGCCTTGCCCATTATCCGCAGGCTACGTATTTTTACGATCTCATGGACCGTTACGGCATTATTGTGTGGGCGGAAATTCCATTCGTGGGCCCCGGCGGGTATGCCGACAAAGGCTTTGTAGACCTGCCCGACTTCCGTGCTAACGGTAAAGAACAACTGAAAGAACTCATTCGCCAGCATGGCAACCATCCGTCCATTTGCGTATGGGGGCTTTTCAATGAACTGAAAGAGACTGGAGACAATCCTGTAGAATATGTTCGTGAACTTAACGACCTGGCTCATCGCGAAGACCCTACCCGTCTTACCGTCTCCGCCAGCAATCAGTCCCAAGGCAGCCTCAACTTTGTTACCGACGCCATAGCGTGGAACCGTTATGACGGTTGGTACGGGGGCACCCCTGCCGACTTGGGCCGCTGGCTTGACGAGACCCACGGCGACCATCCGCAGCTTCGTATTGCTATCAGTGAATACGGTGCTGGTGCCAGTGTCTACCATCAGCAAGATACTTTGGCCAAACCTCAACCTACTGGTACCTGGCATCCGGAGAACTGGCAGACTTATTATCACATAGAAAACTGGAAAACCATTTCTTCCCGGCCTTATCTGTGGGGTAGTTTCGTATGGAACATGTTTGACTTCGGAGCCTCCCATCGTCATGAAGGCGACCGCCCCGGCATCAATGACAAAGGTCTGGTCACTTTCGACCGCCGCACGCGCAAAGACGCCTTCTATTTCTACAAAGCCAACTGGCGTCCCGATGAGCCCATGCTCCATCTGGCCGAGAAGCGTTGCGTCCTTCGCACGCGTCCGCAGCAAACGTTCATGGCCTTCACCACTTGTTCTCAGGCGGAATTGTTTGTCAATGGGAAAAGCTATGGGAAAGTTGCGGCCGACGCATATGCCACTGTACGCTGGGAAGGCGTCACTCTGCAACCAGGCCTCAACGAAATACGGATAGAGGCATCCGCGGGCAAACGCCAGATCTTGACGGACAGCATGACTTGCACGTATCAGCCGCGCTGACAGTGTAGGTCCGATGAAAGACAAAGGAGGACGTGCCAAAATGAATGAGGGCACTTCCTCCTTTATTCGTTTTTTTCTGTAATTTTGCGGCCTGAAATTTTTAGCCAATATACAGAAATGATAAAGACCCTCAGTAAAAACGCCATTATCGGTTATCCGGCCGGTGTCATCACCGGCATCACGTATGGATTGAACCCCTTGTTTGCTGTTCCGTTGATGAAGGACGGGGCTTCGATTGAGTCTATCCTGTTCTTCCGTTATGCTATTGCCGTGCTGTTGCTGGGGGCGTTCCTGCTGTTGCGCAGGCACAGTTTCCGGGTCACGTGGAAGCAGGCGTGCGTGTTGCTCGTGCTGGGTTTGCTTTATACGACCAGCAGCCTTACCTTGTTCGAGGCATACAGGTACATCGCTTCGGGGCTGGCTACGACCATCGTGTTCCTCTATCCTGTGCTTGTGGCCATCATCATGGTCTTCTTGCGGGTAGTTCCTTCGTGGCCGGTATGGCTTTCCATTGCCTTGACGTTCGCGGGAGTGGTCATCATGACGCAGGGCGATTCGTCGCAGGCGGTCCATCCGGTGGGGCTTCTGCTTTCTTTCGCTTCGGCTTTGGTCTATGCGCTGTTCATTGTCATCATCAACCGCAGCAAGGTCATCGGGAATATTTCGAACAGTCTCCTCACGTTTTATGCGCTCTCGGTCGGCACGCTTGTCTTTTGGGGGAAGATTGCGCTGTCCGGCGCGGGGATAATGACCGGACTGACGGGGCACCTGGCCTGGCTGAACCTGGTGGGGCTGGCGGTGCTGCCCACCATCGTGTCCACCGCCACGCTGGCTGTGGCCACCCGAAACATCGGGGCGACGAAGGCGTCGGTGCTCGGCGTGTTTGAGCCCGTCACGGCCATTCTGGTAGGAACACTCGTCTTCGGCGAAGCGCTTACGACGAACATTGTTGTCGGTATTCTGATTTCGATGGTGGCCATCACGTTCATGATTGCCATGACCAAGCGATGAGGGGATTCCAAGTTACCGTCTCTCTCCTTCTTACATCTTTTGAGCAATATAGAAACCGTAACTATAATAGTCTTTATATTGCTTGTAGAAGTCAACTTCTTGTTTGTCCATCGATACAATGTTTCGTGCTACTTCCAGATGCCCGAACTCCTTCATAAAAGAGGGATGCCTTTCCAGCAATGGAAGGTAATAATTCTCCATCCAGCAATATTCGGGCAGAATGAAGTGGCCTAACACCTTGTATCCCAAGTCTTTCAGAATTCTGATTTTATTGGATACGGTATCGACTTCGGGATAAGCTTCTTTCCAAAACTGTTCCAACTCATTGGGACGCGAGCCTGTTGTCCACGACAATTCGGATACAGCCAGAATACCACCTTCTTTCAGAAAATTTTTCCAATAACCGGCTCCTTTCCGAAAGCCGATATTGTAAACCGCACCTTCGGACCAGATGATATCAAATTCGCCTTCGGCAAAAGGCAGATGATCTATGGAAGCCGCCAAAGAAGTGACAGAAGCTTTAAGGTGTGCGTTATGTATCCGTTCCTGCATCTTTTCCAAAAAGGTCTCAAATAGATCGACCGCCACTATTTCACCTTGTAGTTCTTGAGCCAGCGTGAGTGTCTGTGCACCAGTGCCGCATCCCAAGTCTGCCATTCTGTAGCACGTAGCCTTGTCAACTCGCGCTATATCCAAGGCAAGACGGGTCATTTCTTCACTACCCGGCCCTTGTCGGTCATTATTCAGATGCAAATGCATCATTAACTCCATTTCGTTCATGAGGGATCGTTTTATTTGTACAAATATAACAAAAGTAGAATAAAAAGCCAAACGGCCTCAATCCTGAGATTTATTTCAGGCTATAATATTCAATATATCAATCTCTTTTTGATTATAAATGACACATTTCCTATTTTTGTCCAATCTTACAACAAACGTTATGGACAATATTATTGATTCTATAAAAAGCTTTATCGATATGGACAAGGAGACTCTCGATATATTCGTGAGCCACCTTCGTCCGATTAGAGTACCCAGGAAAACAATCTTGATCAAGCCTCTTGTCAAAGACAACAATGTGTACATGATTGAAAGAGGTATTGCCCGTTCTTTCAACCTCATCAACGGAAAGGAGATGACTTCCTGGTTCAGCCAGGAAGGAGAACTGATATATTCTACCAACAGTTTTTACGGTACAACGGAAGGATATGAAAACGAGCGGGTACAGGTACTCGAAGATTCGTTGCTCTACTATATTCCCATACCCGAATTGAAAGAACTCTGTTTCCGGCATATCGAGATATCAAACTGGTTGCGCTTGTTGCATCAGAAAGCTTTTGTCGAAATGGAGAGGAGACTCATCTACCGTTTGTACATGTCGGCAGAAGAGCGCTATAAAGATTTATATCAGAAAGACGCAGGAATATTCCAACGAGTCAATCTGAGTTATATCGCTTCCTACCTGGGGATATCTCTCGTTACGCTGTGGAAACTAAGAAAGGACATTAAATAGTTAAAGAATTACTCCGCAGAAGTCGCTCTGTTTTGTAAACTATGATACAAAATTGTAGTTTTGCGGCTGAACTTATACATAATACTCATGCCGCAAAATTTATCAACCAATCAGACATCAAGAATCGTCTGGCTTGATGTGCTAAGACTGTTTGCCATTTTTATGGTCATCTGCATCCATTGTTCAGATCCTTTCAATGTTTCGCCGGAAGCGCGTTCAAATCCGGAATTCAATCGTTGGGGAAGTATCTACGGTTCATTCCTCCGCCCGTGCGTACCCTTGTTCGTCATGCTTACAGGCATATTGTTGTTGCCCGTAAAGATGTCTTTCGAAGATTTTTATAAGAAGCGGCTCCTCCGAATAGCCTTCCCTTTTCTGCTGTGGTCGGTTTTATACAACCTGTTTCCTTGGATTACAGGGGTTCTTGGCTTACCGCAAACGCTGATATCGGATGTTTTTGCATATGCGCCAGCCGATGCTTCGCAATCATTCGCCGACGCAGCCAGGAATATTGCTCTGATTCCTTTTCAATTCAATGTCTATACCGTACCGATGTGGTATCTGTATATGCTGATAGGCCTTTACTTATATATGCCATTTTTTTCTCTGTGGGTGGAACGGGCTACGGTAAAGCAGAAAAGGATATTCCTGGGATTGTGGTGCCTGACCCTTTTCCTGCCGTACGCTTATTCGTTCTTATCGCCCAACTTGCTGGGTATCAGCGCTTGGAATTCCTTCGGCACACTTTATTATTTTGCCGGATTCAACGGCTATCTTCTTCTTGGACATTATCTGGCCAATGACGTCAGGGAGTGGAACTGGGCGAAAACACTTGCCGTCACTCTGCCTATGTTTGTGGTGGGCTATATTGTCACATACACAGGATTCAAGGCCATAACCGCCAACCCCGACTGTTCGGAGCAGAAAATGGAGTTGTTCTTCTTGTATTGTTCCCCCAATGTGGCACTCATGACCGCTGCCCTGTTTCTTGTTGTCCGCAAGATTAAGATAAAATCAGACAAGCTCATTTCCCTCCTCGCCAACATTACAAAATGTGGTTTGGGAATCTATATGGCCCACTATTTCATTGTGGGGCTGGGATATGCCCTGGCCGATGCGATGGCCATACCTGTATCGCTCCGCATTCCGGTCACGGCAATCATAGCTTTTGCCATCTGCTGGGCATTTGTTGCGCTTTGCTACAGGTTCTTTCCCAAGTATTCAAAATGGATTTTCGGATAATAACAGCCAATTATGAAACATTTAATCTTAATATCACTTATGTTTATAGGATGTAACCATACTTCTAACAATGAAACACCCGAACTGAAAGAATGTCGGGCAGGTAGGTTTGACCTTACAGAGAACTGTATCGGAAACTTCAGGCTAGGTTTGTGACAGATTGACACTTTGACACGCCGACCGTCTGAGAATCGCTCCGTTCGGCCCGATGACAGGACTGATGCGAAAGAACGAAACGAGAAAGGCCTTACCCGCTCATTCCTAACGGTATATCGAAATCCTTACAAAAATTCTGGCAGAAAAACGGAGCGAAAAGCCGCTCTACCAGGAGGCGGAAGCCCTGAAACGAAGGCTTCGAAGACTGAAAACGGGGAAAACATAGCCTTTTCCCTCGCTAAACATTGCTTTTTCCGAGGGAAAACATACACTTTGCCGAGGGAAAACCTGCAATCTGATGTGGGAAAACTTGCACTTTGCCCCGCTTAAACATGCATTCTCCTGCCGGAAAGGGAAGCAGGAGGGCTGTTTTTCCCTCCCTTTTGCTTGATTTTAAAAAAAGAGCGTGTTAGCGGAAAGCGTATTTTCCTGTCATTTTGCAACCGAATCCGCTTGAATCCGAAACAGGAATAAAAAACGTACACCTCCTACAGACTACAGAACAGCGACACGAAGAAAGGTATGCTGATGTTAATCAGTATCCCATGCAAGATGGCCAGTGGAATGGCATCCTTGCCTGAATAGCGACTGATGGACGCCAGCAGGATGTCGGCCGAACCGATTCCGGCTGCCGAAATGGGGGCCAGACGGCCGAAGTATTTCCTGATGAAGGGTGCTCCCACCAAGGCCGTCATTTCGCGGAAGATATTGGCCAGCAGAGCAATGGTACCCAGCTCCGTGGCCAGCTGCATGCCTATGCTGGGCGCCTTCAGCTGCGTAATCAGTACGGAAGAGATGGAATAATAGGCAAATCCGCTGCCCACGGCCATGCAATCGAACACACTCCATTGGCTGAGGATAAAACCTGCCACGGCCGAGAACAGAAACGTGCCCGCCATCGTAGCAAGGGGCACCAGCAGCATCTTGAAGCTGAACTGACGGACAAACCCTTTCAGGTCCTGGTTGCAACCCAGGTTGATGCCCAGCAGGAGCATCAGCACATACAACACGTCCACCGAAAGCAGGTGTAAATCGAAATCGGCCGTATAATAAAGGCCGCCCACACATCCCAAAAGGAAAAACAACAGGATAGCCAGACTACTTTTCATCGCCCACTCCTTTCTTGAAAAATAAATGAGATACGAGTAAAGCAGCTATCGAGCTTCCCAGCAGACTCAGGGCGGAGATGACGGCCGCCTGACGGCAGAAGTAGCTGAGGTTACCGACAATCAGCTTGTTGGTCCCGATGGACAATCCCAGAATAAAGAGCAGCAGGCAAACCACTACCTGGATGAGTGAGGTTACTTTATGAATCTTGTGCGTATGGCGCAAACGGTAGCCTATAATGACTCCGAAGGCCATTATCGTAATGAATGTAAACATGAAAATAATAATTTGAAATGATACATAAAAAGCTATTATCCGATGTCAGGACGCTTCCTATGGCACATTCGTGAAGTTAAAGGACCGGATAGACCAGATTATTTTCATATACTACTATCAATATATAAGTTCAGGTTCGTTTTAAAAGCGGCGCAAAGGTACTGTTTATTTCATAAAGTCAGCTATTTTATGCAATAAAAAACTTTATGCGTAACAATATCGGAACATCGCATACATATTGCCTTATAATATTGTCTATTTGCATAGTTATAAATTGATAGATTGAAAGCAGTCGTGTCGGTTTCATACATTCTGATGCAGCGCTTGCGGGCATGCCGGAAAAAGAAAAAGCCCCAAGAGGAAATCTCTTGAGGCTTTTGTCGGTTGGTCGTTGGACTACCAGGATTCGAACCTGGACAAACAGAACCAAAACCTGTTGTGCTACCATTACACCATAGTCCAAACTTCAGGTGCTTTCTGTTAAAAAGCGGTGCAAAGATAGGGGTTTCGGTGATAGCTTCCAAATATTCGGCTGTTTTTTTCAGAGGATTTGTTGATTTTGTCCTATCTTTGTGTTAGAAAATATATCTTATCAATACATTTTTTATGAAAAGACTGACATGCTCTATGCTGTTGGGCCTCACTGTTGCAGCTTCGGCTTTGGCCGGAACTCCGCTTTGGATGCGTGACGTACGCATCTCGCCCGACGGTACTCAGATCGCCTTTTGCTATAAGGGCGACCTCTACAAAGTGAATGCACAGGGAGGCGAAGCCGTAAGGCTCACCTCGCAGGTCTCTTACGAATCGTCGCCCGTGTGGTCACCCGACGGCCGTCAGATAGCCTTCGCCAGCGACCGTGAAGGCAATATGGACGTCTATGTGATGTCCGCCGATGGCGGAAGCGCGCGACGCCTCACCTATAACTCGGCCTCCGAAGTGCCCACGGCCTTCTCACCTGATGGTCAGAAGGTCTATTTCAACGCTGCCTTGCAAGATCCCGCCTCGAGCGCTCTTTTCCCCACCTCGGCCATGACGGAGCTCTATGCCGTGCCTGTTGCAGGCGGACGGACGGAGCAGATACTGGCCACACCTGCTGAAATGATTTGTTTCCTGAACGACGGCCAGGGTTCCTTCCTCTACCAGGATCGCAAGGGTTTCGAAGACGAATGGCGCAAGCACCACACGTCGTCCGTCACGCGCGACATCTGGCGCTATGACGCCACCACGGGCCGCCACACTAACCTGACCAACCGTGCTGGTGAGGACCGTAATCCAATCTTGTCGGACAACGGCGCGGAAATTTATTTCCTGAGTGAACGCGACGGAGGTTCGTTCAACGTGTGGCGCATGGGACTGAACAATCTACAGGCCGTACTGCCTGTTACTACCTTTAAAACACACCCAGTGCGCTTCCTCTCACAAGGTAAGGGTACCCTTTGCTATACCTATGACGGTGAAATTTATACGCAGACAGTAGGCGGAAAGCCACAGAAAGTAAAAATTAGCCTGACGGAGGATGACGCCGACAATGTGGCTCGCCTCACTTTCTCGAGCGGAGCTACCTCGGCTACACCCTCAGCTGACGGCGAGCAAGTGGCTTTTATCGTCCGAGGCGATGTATTCGTTACTTCGGCAGACTATGCCACCACCAAGCAGATTACCCATACTGCAGCGGCCGAAGCCGACGTCTGCTTTGCCCCCGACAGTCGCACCTTAGCTTACGCCAGCGAGCGCGGAGGAAACTGGCAGCTCTACTTGGCCAAGATAGCCCGCAAGGAAGACCCTAACTTTGCCAACGCCACACTGATAGACGAGGAGGTGCTGCTGCCCTCTACGACTGTAGAGCGCACTATGCCAACCTTCTCGCCCGACGGCAAGGAGCTGGCCTTCATTGAAGACCGCAACCGCCTGATGGTCCTCAATCTTGAGACGAAGAAGATACGCCAGATTACCGACGGCTCCACCTGGTACAGTACCGCAGGCGGCTTCACCTACTGCTGGTCGCCGGATGGCAAGTGGTTCGCCCTCGAGTTCATCGGCAATGGCCACGACCCCTATACCGACATTGGCTTGGTGAGCGCCGACGGCAAGGGACAGATCTTCAACCTGACGGGCAGCGGTTACTTCAGCTCCTCGCCCCGTTGGGTGATGGACGGCAATGCACTCCTTTTCAGCACCGAACGCTACGGCATGCGCAGCCATGCTTCGTGGGGCTCGCTGGAAGACGCCATGCTGGTGTTCCTCAACCAGGACGCTTACGACAAGTTCCGCCTGAGCAAGGAGGACTATGAACTTCAAAAGCAGGAAAAGGCCGAAGCCGACAAGGACAAGAAAGACAAGGATGATGATAAAGATAAGAAAGACGGCGATAAGAAGGACGAAGTGAAGCTCATTGAGGTAGAACTGGACGGCATCGAGGACCGCATCGTGCGCCTCACGCCCAACTCCTCACGCCTGGGCGACGCGATTCTCTCGGCCGACGGCGAAAGCCTCTACTATATGTCGGCTTTCGAAGGAGGCTTTGACCTTTGGAAGATGGACCTGCGCAAGCATGACACCAAGCTGCTGAAGAAGATGGACGCCGGATGGGCCTCGCTCACGCTGGACAAGAAAGGCGACAACCTCTTCATCCTAAGTGGACGCAGTATGCAAAAGATGAATACCAAGAGCGACAAGCTGGAATCCATCACCTACCGTGCTGAAATGAAGATGGACCTGGCCGAAGAGCGTGCCTATATGTTTGACCATGTCTATAAACAGGAAAAGAAGCGTTTCTACAACCTGAACATGCACGGCGTGGACTGGGACAAGATGTCGGCCGCCTACCGTAAGTTCCTGCCCCACATCAACAACAACTACGACTTCGCCGAACTGCTGAGCGAATGGCTGGGTGAATTGAATGTGTCGCACACGGGCGGACGCTACTATCCCTCGCTGGCCACCGACGCCACCGCCAGTCTGGGTCTGCTCTACAGCTGGACCGACCGTGGAAAGGGGCTACTGATAGACGAAGTGGTGGAGAAAGGGCCCTTTGATACGGCCAAGTCTAAGGTAAAGGCCGGCGACCGCATCGAGAAGATCGACGGTCAAACGCTGGATGCCAAGACCGACATCAGCCAGCTGCTCAATGGCAAAGCAGGCCGCAAGACGCTCGTCTCCTTCTACAGCCCTGCCTCGGGCGAACGCTGGGACGAAGTGGTGAAACCCATCAGCAGTGGTGCACTGAACGGCCTGCTCTACCAGCGTTGGGTGAAGCAGCGTGCAGCCGACGTAGAGCGCTGGTCGGGCGGACGCCTGGGCTACGTACACATCCAGTCAATGGACGACGGCAGCTTCCGCACCATCTATTCGGACATCTTGGGCAAGTATAATAAGTGCGACGGTATCGTCATCGATACCCGCTTCAACGGCGGCGGACGCCTGCACGAAGATATAGAGGTGCTGTTCAGCGGAAAGAAATACTTCACACAGGTAGTGCGCGGACGCGAAGCCTGCGATATGCCTAGTCGTCGCTGGAACAAACCCAGCGTTATGCTGCAATGCGAGGCCAACTACTCTAATGCCCACGGTACACCTTGGGTATACAGCCACCGCAAGCTGGGCAAGCTGGTGGGTGCGCCCGTACCCGGTACCATGACCAGCGTGTCGTGGGAAACGTTGCAGGATCGCTCGCTGATATTCGGTATTCCTGTAGTTGGTTATCGTTTGCCCGATGGCTCTTACTTGGAGAATTCCCAATTGGAGCCTGATATCTTGATACTCAATAGTCCTGAAACCATTGTCAAAGGTGAGGATACACAGTTAAAAGCTGCGGTAGATGAATTATTGAAGGAGATTGGGAAGTGAACTATTAGTTCAATGAAGATTTCTTAGAAATAGAAAGAGCCATATCGAACTCAGTTAGAGTAAAGATATGGCTCTTTTTTTATCCTTTTAATATGATTTCTCACGTCGTTTTTTTGTGTGTGGTTTTGCCACGACGTGTTTTAGGTTTATTGGGGTCACTTTGGATTTTAATTAGATCCATACAAGCTTGTAGGTTAAGATCTTCAGGCGTAATGCCTTCAGGAATTTTATAGTTGCTTCCCTTATATGAAATGTAAGGGCCGTAGCGACCATTCATAATTTCAAGCTCAGGATCCTCGTCAAATTTCTTGATGTGGCGTTTGGCTTCTGCTTCTTGTTTCTCTTTGATGAGAGCTACAGCTTCATCCAGTGTGACGGTCAGTGGGTCGATACCTTGGGGTAGGGAAGCGAACATGCTCTTCCACTGGGCGTAGGGACCATAGCGGCCACTACTTACTTTGATTTCAGCTCCTTCGTATTCGCCAAGTGTGCGAGGTAAACGGAATAGCTTTAATGCTTCGTCCAGTGTGATGGTCTCGATGGACATTCCTTTCTCTAGGCGGGAGAAACGTGGTTTCTCGCCATCATCAGCACTACCTATTTGTACTACGGGTCCGAAACGACCTATTTTTACCGATACAGGTTTACCGCTTGCAGGATCCGTACCCAACAAACGTTCGCCTGCTTTATGCTCGTTTTTGGTAGCAAGAGTTTTCTCTACTGAGGGGTGGAATTTACGATAAAAGCGGTCGAGTACGGTAGTCCATTTTGTTTCACCTTCAGCAATTTCGTCGAACTGCTTTTCGACTGTGGCTGTGAAGTTATAGTCAAGAATATCGGGGAAATACTCAGTGAGGAAATCGTTTACTACCATGCCGATATCGGTGGGGAGCAATTTGGATTTCTCAGCACCAGTCAGCTCTGTGCGAGTATCTTCGGTTATGTTCTTTCCTTTTTCCAGGGTCAGTACTTCGTATTTCCGTTCTTTACCTGGCTTTTCGCCTTTCACTACGTATTCTCGTTGCTGGATAGTAGAAATTGTTGGAGCGTAGGTGGACGGGCGTCCGATGCCCAGTTCCTCTAGTTTGCGTACCAGACTAGCTTCGGTGTAGCGTGGAGGTTGGAGGGTAAAACGTTCGGTAGCGGTTACACTGCTATAGTCCAGTGTCTGCCCTTGCATGAGCGGAGGAAGCAGCCCTGCTACATCGTCGCCTTCAGCTTCATCATCATGTGATTCGCGGTATACGCGTAGAAAACCATCAAATTTGACAACTTCTCCTACTGCGGTAAATTCTTCATTGGTATTGCTGAGGCCGATAGTGACGGTAGTCTTTTCCAATTCGGCGTCAGCCATTTGTGAAGCCAGTGTACGTTTCCATATCAGGTCGTAAAGACGGCGTTCCTGAGCGGTAGCCTCTATTTTGACATTCTCCATGTAGGTGGGGCGGATGGCTTCGTGAGCTTCCTGTGCACCTTTGGTTTTAGTTGTGAAGTGCCGTGAGTGCAGATATCGTTCGCCCATCTTGGTAATGATGGTTTCGCGAGCGGCGTTGATAGCTAGCTCAGAAAGGTTTACCGAGTCGGTACGCATGTAGGTAATATGTCCCGATTCGTAAAGGCTCTGCGCTACCATCATAGTCTGTGCTACGGAGAAACCCAGTTTGCGAGCTGCTTCCTGTTGAAGGGTCGAAGTAGTAAAGGGGGCAGCAGGACTTTTTTTCAGTGGGCGTGTAGCAATGTCTTGAATAGTGAAAGTAGCATCTTTGCACTTTTCAAGGAAATGACGTGCCTCTTCCTTGGTTTTGAAGCGGTGTTCCAATTCTGCCTTCATGTCTACCAACTTACCGTTAGCATCGGGCACGGGGAAGATTGCTGTTACGCGGTAGGCTGCTTCGCTATGGAAAGCCTGAATTTCACGTTCGCGTTCAGCGATGAGGCGTACGGCTACCGACTGTACGCGTCCGGCTGAAAGAGCAGGTTTTACTTTACGCCACAATACAGGCGAAAGTTCAAAACCTACGATACGGTCCAATATACGTCGTGCTTGTTGGGCGTCCACCAGATTCAAGTCTATCTGTCGTGGATTCTCAATGGCACGCAAGATTGCGTTTTTGGTGATTTCGTGGAAAACAATGCGCCGTGTGTTTTCTGGTTTCAGGTTCAGCACTTCATACAAATGCCAGGCAATAGCCTCTCCTTCACGGTCCTCATCGGAAGCCAACCATACCGTTTCGGCATTGGAAGCTTCTTCTTTTAGTTGCGCTACAAGTTTCTTTTTGTCCGCTGGTATTTCGTATTGCGGTTCGAAATGGTTGTTTACGTCTATACTGAAATCTTTCTTCCGTAAGTCACGGATATGCCCGTAGCTGGACAAGACTTCAAAGTCCTTTCCTAGGAATTTTCCGATGGTCTTGGCCTTGGCAGGTGACTCAACAATGACTAAATTCTTCTGCATAAAATCTTACTTTGTAGCGGACATATCCCGCTGATTTTGTCCGCAAAAGTAGGAAAAAACAAATTTCCCACCTTAATAATATAAAGAAAAAAACTAAAAACGGAAACTTACGCCTCCCAAGAAGTTAATACCTTGGGCTGGACATTCTTCATAATATTGGTAGTCCTTGTTCAACAAATTGTTGAGTCGGGCGTAAATAACTATGTTTTCAAAAACTTCGTAGTTGGCGGATAAGTAGAGATTGCTGACAGCATCTGCGCGTTCACCTTCTACTTTGCTACGTTCGATATGCTGATAGCCTAACGATAAACGGAGTGCCGAAAGTGGAGATACATCGATTCTTACATTGGCTTCCAAAGCAGGTTTGAAACCAAGAATGATACTTTCGGTATAAGTGGCGTTTTCATTGCTAGGTGTATTCCAGTTGCGGTAAACAGCCGATGCGTTGAACCCAAACAATTGCTTGTAGCTGTAGGTAATCTCACCGCCTGCATAGACGTTGCGTGCATCAGCCTGTCCGAGGAGCAGACGTGTTTGTGGAGAAGAACCGCCTGTTATAAAATCGGGTACGAGGAAAAGGTCACCTTTTAAGTCTTGATAGCCGGCATACAGATGGAACCACAAATCATTAATGGGACTGGCTTTGAAGCCGATGGCTGTGTTCAGCTGCTCGTAGGTGGCATCAAGCTGGTTTTGTAATAGTCCGTAAGGATTGTAGCTTTCCAGTTGTCGGAAGTCGTTCTGTCGCTTGCCTCCTGTACCTTGTACGTAAAGCAGGTAGCTGTCCGAGAAATTATATTGTATCTGTACATCAGGGGCTACGCGGACTTCTTTGCCGAAACCGATTGCAAAGTCAACGTGTGCACCAAGTTTCAGTTTCCAATCGTCATTTTGGAATTGGTAGCTCGGATTCAGTCCGATGGAAGTGCAATTCTCGAAATTGGCTTTTTGGTAGAATGCGTTATCCATGTTGAATGCGATATGGATAAGTTGTTCGTCCGAGATATTTCCAGACACTTCGGCTTTGGTGCGTATCATGCTTTCTCCTGTATTTTCAGCAGCAGGGTCATATTGGCGCTGGTAAAGGAGAAGATTGGTTTCAACGGCATAGTCCAACGGAAGATCCTTGTTGCGGTTCTTGAAGCCGAGGTGTACGTCACCAGAGGTAAACTTCTGTTTATTGGCATCCCATTCAGGCATGAAATTGAAGTTACTTAGACCGAAATGACCGCCTAGATTCAAGTCCAGTGAGCGGAAACGATGCTGGTAGTCTATGCCTGCACGGGTGCGATAATAACGTGATTTCCATTTCTCTACGTTTTCGCCCATATCCAGTTTGCCGTTCATGCCGTCCATATCGAGGTGTAGATTCAGCCGATCGTTGTCTGAAAGGGTGAACAGGTAGTTGGCCAGCAGGTCGAGATTATTATAATTGCCGTATCCCAGACGTGCATATCCTCCCTTGGCTTTAGCCAAAGTCTCAATGCCGGTATAGGGTTGCATGGTCGTTGCGGGGATTTGTGTAGCAGGCATCAGTGTCTCGTTGTATTCCACTGCTTTCTTGGTCACAACTGGTACTTCTATCTGTGGAAGAACATTGATTTTCGAAGCATCCATGATGTCTGGATTGTATTCCTGCTCTACCACCACAGTGCGCACCAGCGTAGTGTCCTGCGTTTGCTCCTGTGCTTGCAAGGTCAGAGGTAGTCCTATCAGGGCTGCTCCTCCGAGTATATATCGCATATTTTTCATATTCGTTTGTTATTTATGAGGAAAATCTTGTTATTCTTTCAGTTTAGCCAGTCTTTCTTCGATCATGCCGGCAATGTCATCATCGGCCTGGTAATTCTGCTGCAGGCTGAGGAGGTATTGGCGTGCATCGAGCTTCTTGTCCATGGCTACATATACGTCGGACAGGAGGATAAAGCTGCGTGCCAGCCAGTAGGCATGCGGAGTGCTTTGTTCAATGAAATCGAGCACTTCCTTTTCGGCTGCTGTGTAATCGCCGTTGTCATACAGTTGTTGGGCAAGCAGGTATTTTGCTTCGGCACCATAGAGTGTACGTGTGTCTTTAGCCAGTATCTGCAGGTCTGCGGTTGCCTTTTGCTGTGCCTTTTGGTTGAGGTAGGCCTTGGCACGATAGTACAGAGCTTCGTTTTGCAGTTCAGGTGTCAGTTTGGTCTCGGACAGTAGAGCAGTGGCTGCATTGATGGTTTCTACATCGTCTTTCAGGAGTACGCCACAACGCAGTACGCCTGTAGCCCCCAACTGTCTGTGCTCAGTGGTAGTAGCGCGAGCCTGTAGTTGTTTGTAGTCGGCCAACGCCAGGTCGTATTGCTGGCGGTTGAAGAGGATTTCTGCATGCATGGGCAATGCTTCTTCAGCATAAGGACTGTTGGGGAATTCGAGCAATTTGCCTGCATGTAACAATACGGCTTCGTCGTCTTTTTGTTCTTTGCCGATGAGGCAGAGGTAATAGTGGGCATTCAGGCGGAAGGCACCTTCTGGATAGCTCTGGATGTAGCGTTCGAAGCTTGTCTTGGCGGGTGCGATTTCCCCTTTCATGTATACTTTCTCGGCGGCAATGTAGGTCAGTGAGTCTTGTTCGCTGGCTTCGAAACGTATTTGTCCTGGCATCTGTGCCGCCAGGGCAGCATATTCGTCCACGCGGTTGGCATCCACGTAGATGGATTTCAGGTCGCGCATGGCCAGGCGGGCTTCTTCACTGCCTGGATATTGCGTGATGACGTGCTTGTAGGCTTCGATAGCACGGTTGTAGTCTTCATTCTGATAGTAGAGAAGGCCTATTTCAGCGGCAGCCTTGCGGGCTATAGGACTTTCGGGGTATTTGGATAGTAGCTCGCGGAAGGTTGCGATAGCTTGAGTGCTTTGATTGTTTTGTACATACGAACGTCCCTTTTCATATAGACCGTTGATGGCATAGGGCGAATTGGGATATTTTTGTGCCAGTCGGTCGAGCAGCGTTATCTTACCGTTGTAGTCCTTTTGCAGACCGGCTACCAAGGCCAATTGGTAGTAAGAATAGTCGCCCGAGGCCGTTCCCATATTCTCTGCACGGGTATAGTAACGGGTGGCTTCATCGAAGCGGCGTGCGTGGAGGCAGCAATCGCCCAAGCGGTTATAGGCGTCGGCCAAGGCTGCCGGGTTCTGTCCTTTCTCCAGTTGGGTATAGCGATTGAAATAGCTTTCGGCACCCGTGTAGTTCTTGCGATGGAAAGCGATGTATCCTAAGTTGTAGTGAGCCAGCGCATACATCTCATTGCTCGTGTCGGGGTTGTAGTTCAGATAGCGGTTAAAGTCGTCGGCTGCCTGTTGTAGTTGTCCCAGGCGATAATAGGATTCTCCACGCCAGTAGGCTGCTTTGCCTTGTTCTCTTTGGCCTTGCTGGCCGAAAAGGGCCGCATACTGGAAGGACTGTCCAAAATAATCGATTGCTTTCTGGAAGTCGGCGTTGGTAAAGGCTTGTGTACCCAATTGGAACAGGATGCGCACTTTGGCTTTCTGTATGGCTGAATTAGGTGACTTGATGCGGTTGATGGATTTCAGGGCTGCTTCGTAGCTGCGTGTCTCCATATATACTTCCACCAGATAATCGCTCACCTTGTCAGCATAGGCCGATTGTGGAAAATCATTCAGGAATTTCTCGAAGACAGTGACCGATTCGCCGAAGGCAGAATAAGACGTTTCGTGGATGCAAAGGGCATAATTGTAAGATGCCTGTTCTTTTATGGCTCTGTTGGCGTCCGAAGCGGCTGCTTGCTCGAATGCCATGCGGGCTTTATTCTTTTCAGCCAATTTGAGGTAGGCCAAGCCCATGTGTAGGTAGGCGTTCTGGCTCAGCGCATCTTTTTCCTGCGTGACGCTGGACAACAATACGGGCACCTGACTATAGACACCGCAATGATAGCTGGCCAAACCATACATGTACCGGGCGTCGCGACGGGTGGCGGCACCATTCTGTTCGAATGCCTGCATGGCTTCATGGTATTTTCCCATGTGGTAGCAGGCCGATCCGATGATGCGATACATCTCTGCCGTATTCTCGTTGCTAGGGTAGGCGGAAAGATAGTTTTGCGCCACAATCTCCGCTTTGTCGTATTGTTTCTTTACCAGATAGATTTCTGCGATGTAATAAGGAACCAGCGCTTGGTACTTGTCGTTGTCCTGCAAGGCGAGGAAGCCGTTCAGGGCCTCGTCGTAGCGTTGCTGGGTGTAGCGGATGTAAGACAGATAGTATGTACAGTCTGTCTCATAGCGTGGGCTGGTGTTCTTCAGCGTTTCGAACCAGATAGCTGCTTCTTTCACTTTACCTGTTTCCAGGTAGCACATAGCCCTGCGGTATGTCATGTCATCACGTTCATTGTCTGCCAGCAGGGATAGATCGGAAGCGTTGAACAAGGCCAATGCATTGTCATAGTCTTGTGCGAAGAAATAGTTGGAAGCCATCAGCGCGTAGATACGGTTGGCATGAGGTGTATCGGGATGATTGTCCAGGAAGTTCTGTAGGAATTCATTGCTGCGTCCGTCTCTCATTTCATAGGCGGAACAGGCCAACATGTATTCGGCTTCCAGTACTTCACCAGTATGTGACGGCTGAGAGCCTTCGGCTTCAGCTTTCTGTAAGAAAGCCCGTAGTGGGGCTATGGCAGCTGAATAGGCTTTTTCTTGGAACAAAGTCTTTCCTTCCTGATAATACTGTTGCAGGGGAGCAGCTTTTTCGTTGTTCTGTGCCGCTACAACTAGCGGAGCACAATACAGTGCCGCACAGAGTATACGTGAGAATTTATGCTTCATGTTCTTTATGGTGTAATAAGTATATTTACAAAAGTACGTTTTTTGACTGGCATTTGTTTGCCCTGTTGATATTTTTTAGGATATCACACAAATTCTTTCAGGAATTTCTTCAATCCTTCTCTGATGGAGGCAAGTCCGAATTCCTCTGGTTGTAATTTCTCAAAAGGAACAAAGAAGGTATCTGCCGCATCGTCCATAGCCTGAAAATGGAGTGTGTTTTCTACCTGACAGCGGAAAAACATGTCGAGCGTATGGACTGTGAAGCCTGAGTAAAGATACAGGTTGGGCAGGGAGAACAGATATTGTGCTTGTGTAACAGTCATGCCGGTTTCTTCCAGAACTTCACGTGCTACACCTTCTTCGGCCGTTTCATACATGTCGACAAAGCCTCCGGGCAAGTCGAGTGTTCCCTTGGCAGGATCCTTGGCACGTCGGCATACGAGCAGCTCGTGTCGTTCATTGACGATAAAGGCCACGGTGGCCGAGGACGGGTTGAAGTAATAGACAAAGCCGCAATCGGGACATTGTTTGGATTTCCCGTTATGTATCCCGAAACGGGGAGAACCGCATTTGGGACAATAGGCGAATTGCGAGAGAGGATGCTCAGTCATGCTCATCAAAGTATTTGGAATGTTGGTATATGCCTGCAAAGGTAAGCAATTAGTAAAATCTTGGGATATATTCTTTGGTAAATGTGCAGGAAACTGCTATTTTTGGTTGAATTTAAGAACTGGGATATGGATAATTTGGAATGGCTGACAGGGGAAGTCTGTCGGATAGCCCGGGAAGCCGGACATTTCTTGAAGGAAGAGCGGAAGAATTTTCGTCGGGAAGCGGTGGAGCAGAAGAATGCTCATGACTATGTGTCGTATGTCGACAAGGAGTCTGAACGACGGGTGGTGTCGGCATTGCGTGCCTTGTTGCCCGAAGCGGGTTTTATTACAGAGGAAGGTTCGGCTGACTATCACGAAGAGCCTTGCTGCTGGGTTGTCGATCCGTTGGACGGCACGACGAACTATATTCACGACGTGGCACCTTATTGTGTGAGTATTGCCTTGAGGAATCGAGACGAGCTGTTGTTGGGCGTGGTCTATGAGCCTGTGCGCGACGAATGTTTCTATGCCTGGAAGGGTGGGGGAGCTTACTTGAACGGAGACCGGATGCAAGTATCCGATGTTGCTTCTTTAGACGATGCCTATGTCGTGGTGGAACTTCCCTATAATGCCCGTCAATATGCCCCTACGGCGCAACATCTGATACAACGGCTTTACGGGAAAGTAGCCGCTATCCGTATGAACGGGTCGGCCGCTTTGGCACTCTGTTATGTAGCGGCAGGGAGATATGACGCTTGGCTGGAGGCTTTTATTGGAAAGTGGGACTTTTCGGCTGCTGCATTGATGATACAGGAAGCCGGAGGACGAGTGACCGATTTTAAAGGAAATATTATGTTTCTCGAAGGGCATCACATCGTAGCGACCAACGGTGCCTTGCACGATACCTTCTTGGAAGTTGTGCAGGAATCTCTTCCCGAAGGTCTTTAATGGTAGGAAAGGTAAAAGTGGGCAGTTGGAGATTCTGGTTACAGGGGTTGGCACACCTGTTTTTCCCGCGTCGATGCGTTGTATGTGGGAATTGTTTGCACGAAGGCGAAGAGGTGATTTGCCTGCGTTGTAATATTGACATGCCTCGCACAAACTGGCACCTGGAACGGGACAATCCCGTGGAGAAACTGTTTTGGGGAAAGATTCCGTTGGAGCGTGCCACCTCTTATTTCCTCTATCACAAGGGAAGTAATTTCCGCCATATCCTCCATCTGCTGAAATATGAAGGAAGGTCAGATATTGGCCGGACGATGGGGCGCTTTATAGCGGAGGAAATTGCTAAAAGCGGTTTTTTCGACGGGATAGATGCCATTGTGCCGGTTCCTTTGCATCCTCGTAAACAGCGGGCGAGGGGATATAATCAAAGCGAATGCCTGGCCTCCGGTATTGCGGATGTGACGGGAATCGAACTGGATATACAGGCAGTAAAGAGATGGGTGCATTCGCCGACGCAGACCCGTAAATCTGTTTACGAACGGTGGGAAAATGTGGCAGGAATTTTTCGGGTAGACCATCCTGAACGCTATGCAGGCAAGCATATTCTGCTGGTGGACGATGTGCTGACTACCGGTTCTACGGTGACAGCCTGTGCCGATGCTTTTGCCGGTGTTGAGGACTTGCGTATCAGCGTGCTGACGCTGGCGAAAGCTGCGATTTGAAGCTGCACTCCAGTTTCTTCCGTTACCGTATTTTCTTGTGTCCTGATACTATATATCCTGAGGGTCTCATACAGTGCTTCCTCACCTCCTCATAAAGCACTGTATGAGAGGGTGAGGAAGCACTGTGTCAGGACCTCAGAAAGCACTGTGTTGCGACGGCATCATTCGCCACCTCCACCACCGGTAGCGCCGCTGCCGCCACCCGACTTCACGTCGTCGTTCGTAATGGTACGTGCGGCTTTTTTTACGCTGGCTTTCAGTTCACCGATGCGGTAGCTGATACTAAGTCCGAAGCGCATTTGTGGGTACTTGTTCCAGCTGTCCTGGATGAATCCCTGTCCTTCGATGTGCGACTTAAACTTATTGTATTTCTGGAAGAAGTTGCTTGCAAAAGCTGACAGTGACAGGCGTCGGTTCATGAACGACTTGTTCAGATTCAGGCTGTAGCTGAAGAAGCTGCTGCCTTTACCCTGTAGCATGATCCACGGTGTTTGGCCAAAGATGTTCATACTCAGACGCCAGTCGTGTTTGAAAGTCTGCTGTGCACCACCATAGGCGAAGAGGTTCCAGCCGTCGTTTTCCAGTCCGTTGGCGCCTTTCAGGCTGGTATAACCGCCGAACAGGTTGGCGTAAACGCGGGTGTCTTTCGTAGCGTTCCAGTTGACATAGGCGCTCAGGTTGAGGTTACGGCTCTTACCGATGTTCTGATAGGTCGTGTAGAGTACGTCCTTACCTGTTTTTTTGTCTTCGGAGAGATCGGGAATATCATCTTCGGATACAAGACTGGTAACAGACTGGATGCTGTTGTTCGTAAACGAATAGCGGGCAGATACGTTGATGTTGAACTTCGGCGTAAAGTTGCTGTAACTTAGGTCAAAAGCATGGCTTTTTTCACTGTCCAGTTCCGGATTACCCTGGCTGAGGCTGGACGGGTTACTATCGTTCAGATAAGGATTCAGATACCAGATGCCGGGACGATAGATGCGCATGTTATAGCCCAAACGTAGGTTGGACAGGTCGGTCATTTTCCAGCCCAGCGAAGCGGAGGGTACTACGTCATCATAGTTCTTGCGGAAGTCGTCACCTCGGCCCAATAGGTATTTTACGTCTTCGATGGTATGCTCATAGCGTACGCCCAGACGTCCGGACAGTTTCTTCCATTTCAGACCGTAACCCAGATAAGCCGCGATGATATCGTTCTGATGGCGGTAGTGCGTGCTGTATTCTTCGTCGAACACATAGTCCGAGTTGTCGGCTGCTGTCCGTAGGTAACGATCGTTGTCCGAAGAGTTGTTACGTAAGATATACTTTACGCCCGATTCGATGGTATGCAGTTTGCCGATGGGGGTTGTGTAGTCTGCCTGGAACGTGTGTTCGGTCGTATTTTGGCTTCCGTCATTGTGTTGGTCCTGCAGACGGCGCAGGTAGTCGGTCCAGTCATCATGACCATAGGCGATGTCATATTCCGAATAGGAATCCGATGTCTGCGGACGGGTATTCACCTTATAAGACAAGGTAAACATGCGTCCTTTTATGGTGGGGGAAAGACGTTGGTAATCGATTCCGCCATCGATAGAATACCAGGATGATTTGCTGTGACTTCCGATACCGTACTGATAAAGCAAGTGGTTGTCCAGTGGTGAATTACCCACATAATTGCTTCCGCCGTTACTGTTGTTCCCGCCGCCCCACAAACCGAATGAGGCAGAAATCAGGTTCAGTGAATCGATTTCATAGCTGGCTTCCATACTGCCCGACTGGAAAGAACCGTCGCCTTTGCTGCTGCCTTCATAGTCCAGGTTAGCAACCTCTGCACTGGTATCTGTAGCCCGTTGCGTTCCTCCTGAATAACTGCGTGGACTGTCGTTGTAATTGTAATTGTAGCGGGCGCTCACAGTAAACTTGCCTTTCTGTACCGTACCGAACAGACCACCGCCTGCGCCACGGTTGCTTACGTTACCGCTCAGCGTTACGGTATAGCCTTCAAATCCACCGCCTTCGGTCACGATGTTCAGGATACCTCCCACACCTTCGGCATCATACTTCGGCCCCGGGTTTGTAATGACTTCAATATGTTTGATGGTATTGGCGGGCATACTTTTGAGTACTTCCGTCGGGTTGTTGCTCATCATGTTGTTGGGCTTTCCGTTTACGTAGACCTTGAATGAGCTACTACCATTTACCTTGATGTTATCTTCTCCGTCTACGGTTACGAGCGGTACCTTACGGAGCATTTCGAGCAAAGTATTGGTTTCTGAGTCGGGATCGTCTTTTACATTGTATTCAATTTTGTCGATATCAGCTTTTACCAGTGGTTTTTGTGCTACGACTTCCACTTGTCCCAGTTCATTGGAGGCATCAGTGACATATAACGTACCAAAATCCACCATTTTTTGACCGGCTTTGACAGAGAAGTCTTTTACAATGGGATTGCGTCCTACTGAAGTGATGGTCATAATGAAACTTCCGGTTCCTTTTACATTCTCCTGAAACCGTCCTTTCATGTCAGAAACCATCATTTTTACCGGCTTATTGGGTGCCGATTTACGTGCCACACGGATAGTAGCATAAGGTTCTCCTTCCTGCGTCAACGAGTCGAGCAGAATTCCTTTCAGCTGAAAAGAAGAAACAGCTGAGTTTTGTGCTGCTGCCAGCCCGGATATAAAAAGTATCCACAGCAGCACGGTAGCTTTTAAGTTCATGCGTTTTTTTAATTTATTTGACTATTCTTGTTATCGTCTTATTAGACGTTGCATGTGCTCCTAAATCACATGCGGACAGCAAAAATAGCTGCTTTTATCGCAATTACGATATCTTCGGAGTTAAAAAAGGTCAATAGTGGATGACTTCACCGTTTCCGTTATTTGTGGTGGCTGTTGGTTATACCAGATAGAAGAACAGGAGTAGGAACAGATTTATGGTAATTACAGTCCCGAATCCTCGTAAGATCCAGGGGCGGAGAGCACTTTTTCGTCCGGCGAAAGCCCAACCGTAACACATGTTTACGATGATATTACTGATGATGGCTTGCATACTGCAAGCTGTGATAACGATGGTGGCAACTCCACCTGTACCTTGCAGTAAGTTGAGGATAAAAGGGGTTATGTCACTGAATCCGGAGATGAAAGAAAGTAGGTTCAATCCTTCCGTTCCGGCATAAATCAAGGTATAATGAGTGGCTATTGTGAATACGACGAATAATACTGCGAAGATTAGTGCAACTTTAAATTCCAGTGGATTGCTACTTTCTTCTTCTACTTTACCCATTACAGATGCTGGCAATCTGGAGTGTATATACCAGGCTACACCAGCTGTGACCAGTGCCATAATCAGTAGATAAGGGTAGATACAGGCTAATGTTTCACGGCTGAAGATACCGATCAGTATCAGGAAGCGTAAAAACATCATACTCACAGCCATTAACATGGAAGCTACATATTCAGGCGCCTCTTCTGCGGTAGCCGTACGGCTTTTACGTGCCAGTACGGAAATGGTGGCCGTACTGCTGTATAGTCCGCCTATGATACCGGAAACCAGCAAGCCTGACTGATGGAACACATACCGTCGCAGCAGATAAGAAAGGTAGGAGATGCCCGAAACGACAACTGTTGCCAGCCAGATGCTGTAAGGTGCCAGGTCGATGCCTGGTATCAGGTTTTCTTTGGGGAGCATGGGGAGGATGATACCACTGATGGCTAGAAACTTGGCCAAAGTGGTCATTTCATCGTTTTTCATGCGTTGGGCCAGTTCGGTGAAAGTATGCTTTAGTTCGGTGAACAGCAATACTGTTACGACTACCATTACATAAAACCAGGAAGGTTGGGTTGCTACGATAGGAGCCAGGCAGTAGGTAATCAAGGCTATGACAATAGTTGTCACGCCAAACACATGGTAACGTGTCTGTTTTACATAATAGTTTAGAGCCAATAGTAACCCTAATATTGCACCTCCTCCCATGAACAGCCGATAGTCTGTAGGATCAAGAATGTAGAGCAGGTAGCCCAGAATACCGATGAAGGTGAACGTACGGTCGGTTCCGAAAAGTGTAGTCTCACCCTCACGCTTCAGGCTGATTCTTCGTTGTGAAAGCCCGATGAGCAAGGAAAAAAGGGTTACCAAGACGAAAGTAACCAATTCCTCAGGCAAGTATTGATACAATTTTTCCATAAACGGCCCTCTGTCCCTGCGGTATTCTTGTCAGGGGAATTATAAATATATAATGTATGCAGGCCCTTTGCCACTACCACTGTGTATAGGGGTGTTTCATCAGTTGTGAATTATAGTAACGTATGTCACCGGTCACCTCTTGTCCGATAAAATCCGGCTTTTCAAAAGTTTCATCTTCTGAGGCAAGTTCTACTTCTGCGATAACCAGTCCTTCGTTGTCACCGTAGAACTCGTCCACTTCAAAGACATGTTTTCCGCTCTGTACCAGATAGCGCGTCTTGTCTATGACTCCCGGTTCACAGAGCTTCATCAGTTCCTGTGCCTCATCGAGAGGTATTTCTTTCTCCCATTCGTATCGGCTCAAGCCTGTGGCATCCGATGCACCTTTGATGGTGAGGTAACCTTTGGTTCCACGGATTCTGACACGTACAGTTCGCCCCCTTGTGCTACAGATATAACCTTGCACAATGCGGCTATGGGCATAGGCTTGCGATTTGTATTCTCCTTCAACCAGGAATTTGCGTTCTATTTCCTGTCCCATTTATGCCAGATAAGTGAAGGCAACAAACATCAGGATTGCTAAAATTACTGCTGCTACTCCCAGACCGATCATTACCTTTTTACCTTGTTGTTCTTCCTTGCGGGTGTGCATCACTTTCTTTTCTTTCTTTCCCATAATACTGTTTCATTTAAAGTTCAACGTTGAACAAAGTAAGAGAGAATTTGGGAAGAATGCAAGCGAAACGGGATATTTTTTCAAGAACTCATTTTCTTTGTTATTATGCCTCCAGTTCGTTTGCCGGCAAATATCTGTTTTCTATCTTACTTTTTTTGTTCGAACAGCCAGCTCATGAAGTCAGGAAGGTTGAAAGCAGGATTCCAGCTTTCATGCATACATCCGGGGAATTCTGTGTACTTCACGTCAACCCCTAGTTCCTTTAATGCCCGATAGGCGGCGCGCGAACCTTCTACAGGCACCACGTTATCAGCGTCACCGTGGAAGATACGGAACTTTACTTGCTTCAGTGCCGGAGTGAAACGGGCAGGATTGACCGTACCGCAAATAGGAATGGCAGCGGCAAATAGGTCGGGGTGACGAATCGCCAAATCATACGTGCCCATGCCTCCCATTGAGAGTCCCATGATGTAGATGCGGTTTTTGTCTATTTCAGGCTTTGCCAACCAGGTATCGAGCAGTTCTTCTAGTGTGCGAAGCAGCGGAGACAGAGGTACATCCACAGGCATATCCGATGGTTGTAGCGAAGTTGGGCGTCCGATATAAGCCCAATAGTCGTCTGGCGGACATTGAGGCATCAGAACGAAAGCGGGATATTGTTCGCGGTTCACGGGATTAAGCCACATTTGTGCTCCGTGTTTCAGTTGTTTTTCATTGTCTGTACCCCGTTCACCAGCTCCGTGCAGAAACAGAACCAGCGGATATTTTGCACCGGGCTCCAAAGTTTCCGGCTCCAGCAAACGATAGCGTAACGTGTCTCCACGATCGGAAACATAATCTTTACGTAAAAAGGCCTCTTGCGAGGAAGCGGCTGCCCATACCAACAACAGGCAGAGAAAGTTTATCATGCGTTTCATAGTCATAACCTGATTTTTTCCGTAAAAATAGAAATAATTCTCCGCATAACAAGAGTTTTCGAACAAAAGGAACTATCTTAGCCGAACTAAACTTTACCTGTGATAATCATGAAAACGTTCAATCGATTTATTACTCCCTGTCGGGTATGCCTTTGTTCGTCTGATGAACTTAATCGCTTGTACGAACAGAATATTGAGGGGTAATGGACAGGATGAACGATAAACGGTATTTAAAACTTGCTGAATTGTCGTCAAAATCCTATTTTTGTCTTTATAGATAGAATTCTTCAACTAATACCCTGAATATGAATCAATCATTTTTAACCACTTGGTACAGGTTTATCATAAAAAACTGTACGTCCCGTCAATTAAGTAATGTCTATATTAAAATGGGTGCTACACTGATTGTCCTTCTGACAGTTATTCTGCCCGTCGCGGCCCAGCAGCCGACGGATTATGTCAATCCCCTGATAGGGACCAACGGGATGGGGCACGTATTTCCCGGAGTCTGCACTCCCTTCGGCTGGGTACAGCTCAGCCCCGATACAGACACCATCCCCCACAACGTAGACGGAGTGTATCAGAAAGGCACGTATGCCTATTGTGCCGGATACCGTTACCAGGACCCCACTATCGTGGGCTTCAGCCACACCCACCTCAGCGGAACGGGGCATTCGGACCTGGGCGACCTGCTGCTGATGCCTGCTACCGGCCCGCTGAAGCTGAACCCCGGCCGTGCCGACCACCCCGACGAGGGCTACCGCTCGCGCTTCAGCCACGCCACCGAGAAAGCGGCGCCGGGCTACTACGAAGTCATGCTGGACGATTACGGCATCCGGGCGCAGCTCACCGCCACGCAACGGGTCGGCATCCATAAATATACGTTCCCCGAAGGAGAAAAGGGGCATCTGATTCTGGACCTGGTGCACGGCATCTACAACTACGACGGCAAAGTGCTGTGGAGTAACCTCCGCGTGGAGAACGACACCCTGCTGACCGGCTACCGCATCACCAACGGATGGGCACGCACCAACTACACGTACTTTGCCATTTCCTTCTCGCAGCCCATCCGCGACTATGGTTACCAAGAAAAGGGGAAGACGCTGTACAACGGTTTCTGGAGACGCTTTGCCGTAAACAGGAACTTCCCCGAAATGGGCGGCCGCAAGGTGGTGGCCTACTTCAACTTCGACACCGACCGACAGTCGGAACTGGTGGTCAAGGTAGCCCTCTCGGCCACCAGTACGGCAGGAGCCCTCAAGAACCTGCAGGCCGAAGCTGCACAGAAGAGCTTCGGGCAGCTGGCCGCAGAAGCCGGAGAGGACTGGAACCGGCACCTGGGCATCTTCGAGATAGAAGGCACGCCCGACCAGAAAGCCATGTTCTATACCTCGCTCTACCACACGATGATCAATCCTTCGGTCTACATGGATGTAGACGGTTCCTACCGCGGTCTGGACCACAACATCCACCAGGCCCAAGGATTCACCAACTATACCATCTTCTCCCTGTGGGACACGTATCGGGCGGAACATCCGCTGTTGAACCTCATCCAGCCGGCCCGGAATGCCGACATGGTGAACTCCATGATCCGGCATGAGCAGCAGAGCGTACATGGCATGCTCCCCGTATGGAGTCTGATGGGGAACGAGTATTCTTTGAAGCGAATTTAACTCCGTTTCTTTTCTCAATAAGCACTTCACTTGCCCTTGCAATCACAAATACTATAATCATAAGAAGAAGTGATATACCTACAAATTCAATATTCTTACGAATGACATCTAGTAAGTTACTCATTATTGTTCTCCACTCTTAAATAATATTTATACATATACCAACAGTTATTTAAGATCCGAAATATTACCTACACTTACACGTAATACTCTGTGTCCTTCAAGAAGCTTATTCTCTATTCTTATGAATACAACAACTCTTATCTTCTCACCTGTCTTAGTCTGAAAATAATGCTCATAGCAGGCATATCTCTGATCAATAAATGTCTCTCGAAGCTCTGTTATTATGCCCTCATAGTCAATATCCGGCACAATATCCTTGAACACAAGACCATTTTTCATATCTTCTTCTGTGTAGCCAAGCATTTTAACAAAACCTTCATCAATCTCAATTATCTTGCCACTTCTCATCTCCATAGCAAAACGTGTAAATGGGAGTTTTCTCATTAAATTATCTGCCATAACTTTTGTCCTCCATAATTATATATTCTGGTCTATTGCTTTTATGTATTTCCAGCTGGGTATTGCATTAATCTTTCCCAGCAGAAAACACATATAACTTTAACTATCAGCTATTTAGAAAGTGTTGCAAGTCTTTCTTCAACCTGTGCAAGCATATTAGAATATTTCTCTAATTTAGCTTTTTCTTCATCTATCTTAGCCTGTGGTGCTTTAGATGTGAACTTCTCATTATTAAGCATACCATTGCAACGGCTGATTTCCTTATGAAGCTTATCTTCTTCTTTCTTTAATCTCTCGATTTCCTTATCAATATCAACAAGCTCTGCAAATGGAATATAGATAACTGCATCTGGAATAACTGTTGATACTGCATCTTCTGGAATACCAGACTTATCAGACTGGATTACAACTTCACTCGCATAACCTAATGTCGCAAAGAATACTTTACCATTAGCGAATATATTTCTAACATTCTCATTCTCTGAAACAATATATACAAGTGCTTTACGACTTGGTGCAACATTCATTTCAGCTCTTAAATTTCTTATATTGCGGACTGCTGTCTTAATTGTTTCGATGGCATTTTCATCTTGTGAATAGTTATTATCTTCTGTGTATACAGGCCATGAACTTATCATAATAGACTCTTCCTCATCCTGAATATTACAGAATATTTCTTCAGTGATAAATGGCATATATGGATGAAGAAGCTTAAGTGCATCTATAAGAA
>ERZ772831.153-NODE-153-length-69622-cov-4.075611_pt1 | contig 69622 bp, 104 predicted proteins | sample MGYA00580858_ERZ772831 | MGnify/ENA primary metagenome ERZ772831 (study PRJEB29015, sample SAMEA2737694) | human gut metagenome | biome: human gut; feature: human-associated habitat; material: faeces | place: China | collected 2012 ... | reverse complement strand
CATGTATCAATTGCAATAGAACAGCTTGTATCAGGAGAAAATGAACTTCTCAAAGATAAAGGTCTGGAAAGCGGACTTGTAAATATTGGTGCCAGTGAAATCGCACTGCGTTTATTCTTGCTGAACGAACTGGAAGTCTTTCATCACCGTTATCCACATGTAAAGCTGAGGATTTCTAATCATTCCACACCACAGGCAGTTCAGGCACTGGAAAACGGTCTGGTAGACTTTGCAGTAGTTACCACACCTGTCGCTCTGAAAAAACCACTTCAGAGAATTCCCCTCTATTCTTTCCGCGAGATTCTTATAGGTGGAGAGGAATATGCGGAAACAGCTTCCAACAAACACTGTCTTCAGGATCTGCAGGATATCCCTCTGATCGGGATTGCTCCCGGAAGCAGTACAAGAGAATTATATACACAGTATTTTATGCGCCATAACCTTCCCTTCTCACCTGATATGGAAGTGGCAACTACTGACCAGATCTTCCCTATGGTGCAGCACAACCTGGGAATCGGATTCTTCCCTGAAGAGCTTGCTGCTGAACATATTGCTCAGGGGAAAATCGTCCAGATTCCCATTGAAGAGCCTCTTCCTGAACGAAAGATCTGTCTGATCCGCAATGTAAAAAGGCCACAGAGCATTGCAGCACGCAGCCTTGAAGAACACCTCACATCACACCGGGAAACAGAATAACTGTTACTGCAGACAGCAGTACCCCAAAAAACAGGGATCACTCCTGCAGATATCTGGTCTGCAGTGGTAATCCCTGTTTTATTGATGTTATTTATTTAATCCTTTCATGGATAAGCTGATACGTTTTTTCTTCATATCAACTCCGATTACTCTTACATCTACGATATCCCCTACACTCACCGCTTCCAGAGGATGTTTGATAAATCTCTCTGTCATCTCGGAAATGTGCACCAGACCGTCCTGATGGACGCCGATGTCCACGAACACGCCGAAGTCGATGACGTTGCGCACCGTACCCGTGAGAACCATGCCGGGCTTCAGGTCCTTCATTTCCAGAACGTCCTTGCGCAGGATGGGCTTCGGCAGCTCGTCCCGGGGGTCTCTGCCGGGCTTTGCCAGCTCTTTGGCGATGTCCAGCAGGGTTGGCTCGCCGACGCCGCAGCTTTCGGCGGCTTTTTGGATGCCGTAGTCCTCCAAAAGCCTGGGCAGCTTGGCCCGGTCCTCACAGGGGATCAGTTTCAGCAGAGCCTTTGCGGCGGCGTAGGATTCCGGATGAACGCCGGTGTTGTCCAGAACCTCCTTGCTTTCCGGAATGCGCAGGAAGCCTGCGCACTGCTCAAAGGCCTTCGGTCCCAACTTGGGCACCTTTTTCAGCTGGCTTCTGGCGGTAAAGGGGCCGTTCTCCTCCCGGTAGGCAACGATATTCTTGGCGGTGGCAGCGGTCAGGCCGGACACCTGCTGCAAAAGGCTTCTCGATGCGGTATTGGCGTCCACACCTACGGCATTGACGCAGTCTTCCACCACGGCACCCAGGGCCTCGTCCAGCTCCTTCTGGGGGCAGTCGTGCTGATACTGCCCCACACCGATGGCCTTGGGGTCAATTTTGACCAGCTCAGCCAGGGGGTCTTGGAGCCGCCGTGCAATGGAAACTGCGGAGCGCAGATTGACGTCGTATTCCGGGAATTCCTCGGCGGCCAGGGGAGAGGCAGAGTAGACGGAGGCACCGGCTTCGTTGACGATCATATAGCTGGCATCCGGGAAGGAACGCAGCAGCTCCACGGCCATGGCCTCCGTTTCCCGGGAGGCGGTGCCGTTGCCGATGGCAATGTGCTTCACGCCATGCCTGCGCATGAGCTGGGACAGGGCGGCGATGGCCTCCTGCTTTTTCTTCTCGGAGAAGGTGGGATACACCACGGCGGTGTCCAGCACCTTGCCCGTAGCGTCCACCACTGCGACCTTGCAGCCGTTCCGGTATCCGGGGTCAAGCCCCATGGTTACGAAGCCTTTGACAGGGGGCTGCATCAGCAGGGGTTTCAGATTCAGGGCAAAGTTGGCAATGGCCCCTTTGCTTGCCCGGTCGGTCAGCTCGTTGCGGACCTCCCGCTGGATGGAGGGGAAGATCAGTCGGTCGTAGGCGTCCTCTGCGGCGGCCTTGACAAGCGTAGAAACCTGCATGGTGGGCTTCAGTGCGGCGCGGCACACCAGGGCCGGGCCTTCATTGCCGGGAAGGGTGATGCTCACCTTTAGAATGCCTTCTTTTTCACCCCGGTTGATGGCCAGAATCTGGTGATCCATGAGTCTGGTGATGCTCTGGTTGAAATCGTAATAGAGTTTATACACCGTGTCGGTGTCCGGGTCGTCGGCCTTGCTCACCAGACTGCCCCGGCGCATGACCAGAGCGCGCAGATTCTTGCGGATCTCGGCGTCATCGGAGAGGTTTTCCGCAATGATGTCGCTGGCACCTGCAATGGCCTCTTCCACCGTTGCAACGCCTTTTTCTTCATCCAGAAAACCCTGAGCCAGCTTTTCAATATCCTGCCCGTCCTGGGCAAAGATGGCCTGTGCCAGAGGGTCTAACCCCTTTTCCCGGGCAATGGAGCCACGGGTGCGCCGCTTCTGCTTGTAGGGCCGGTACAGGTCCTCAACCTCGGTCATGGTAGAGGCGTTGTCAATGGCGGCGGACAGTTCCTCCGTCAGCTTGCCCTGGTTTTCAATGGATTTCTTTACTTCGTCCCGCCGCTGCTGCAAATTGCGCAGATAGGTCAGGCGGGTTTCCAGATTCCGCAGGGTGGTGTCATCCATAGCCCCGTGCATTTCCTTGCGGTAACGGGCGATAAACGGAATGGTATTGCCCTCATCAATGAGGTTTACCACATTTTCAATATACTGCTGCTTTTGCCCCAATTCCTGGGCAAGAATCTCTACAATGGACTGCATGGGTATTCTCCTTTTCGCAAAATCAAGCCCATTCTACCACAAACTTTCGAAATTGCAAAGAAGAAATGCGGAAGCCTTGCAAATTTCCGAAAAGAATGGTAGAATGATTGCAATTGAGCAAATATAAAGGATTGAAAAATTATGGAAGAAAGCAACATTACCTTTGCAAGCCTGGGCCTGTCCGATGCCATGCTGAAAGCGCTGGAGAAGAAGGGCTACGGCTACCCCACAACCATCCAGGCGGAAGCAATTCCCTATTTTCTGCAATGGCGGGATGTAATCGCCAAGGCCCCTACGGGCACGGGAAAGACCTTCGCCTTTGGCATCCCCATGATCGAGCACATCGATGCGGAAAGTGAAGAGGTCCAGGGCCTGATTCTGGCCCCCACCCGGGAGCTGGCCATCCAGATCGGCGACGAGCTGAGAGGCCTTTTGACCTATTTCCACAATATCCGCGTGGCGGTGCTCTATGGCGGCGCGGGCATCGGCGGGCAGATTAAGGCCCTGGAAAAGAAGCCTCAGATCGTTGTGGCAACCCCCGGCCGACTGATGGACCACTATAACCGGAAGACCATTCGCCTGGATAAGATCCAGACCGTGGTCCTGGACGAGGCGGACCGGATGCTGGACATGGGCTTTTTCAAGGATGTGACCCGGATCATCGAGAAGGTCAAGAATCGGAAAAACCTGGGCCTGTTCTCCGCAACCATCTCCCAGGAGGTTATGACGGTTTCCTGGATGTACCAGCGGGACGAGGTGGAGATCACCGTGGAGCCCAAGCAGGAGGACCGGCCGGATATTGACCAGTACAGCCTGACCTGCACGCCCCTGGAAAAGGCGGAAACCACCCTGCGGCTCATCAAGAGCCAGGGCTACGAACGGGTGATGGTCTTCTGCAATACCAAGCATATGTGCCAGCGGCTGTGCGACGACTTCCAGCGGGCCGGGCTGGACTGCGAATGCCTCCATGGCGATATCCGCCAGCAGCAGCGGGAGAAGACCATGCAGCGCTACCGCAGCGGCAAGCTGCCTGTGCTGATTGCCACGGACGTGGCTTCCCGTGGCATTGACGTAGACGATGTGGACTGCGTCATCAACTTTGACGTTCCCGAGGAGAACGAATACTATGTCCACCGCATCGGCCGTACGGGCCGGGCCAAGCGCAAGGGCATTGCCTGGAGTATCATCGGCAATTTCCCGGAAAAGGCCAAGCTGGACGAGATTGCCAAGTTCTCCAACTATACCATCCAGCCCATGGTCCTTTCTGAGGATGGCGTTTTGACGAAGGAAGAGGTCAAGGCTCCTCCTGCGCCCAAGCGGAGATTCCGCTGATGGAAAATTACGGCTTTCTGCTGCTGTGCAGCCATCTGGGCAATCCGGACCGAAAGCCTCTGACAACGGCGCAGCTGCGGCTGCTTGCCCGGCGGGTTATGGACTGCGGCCCCTTTTCAGAGGGTGAGCTGACAGAGAAGACGCTGCTGGAGCTGGGCTTTTCTCCGGAGGGTGCCCAGCATATCCTGGCGCTTTTGGAGGATCAGGCTCTGCTGGAGCGGTACTTGCAGAAAGCGAAGGCACGCAGGTGTACGCCCATTCAGCGCCGGGATTTGCGCTATCCCGCCGCCGTGCGGAAGAAGCTGGGGCTGGATAGTCCCGGCTGCCTCTGGGCAAAGGGAGCGCTGGAGCTGCTGGACCGGCCAAAGGTGGCTGCCGTGGGCTGCCGTGTATTGCGGCCGGAAAATCGGGACTTTGCCTATGAGGCAGGCTGCCAGGCCGCCAGGCAGGGCTTTGTGCTGGTGTCCGGCAATGCGTCGGGAGCCGATCAGGCTGCCCAGGCCGGCTGCCTGGATAGCGGCGGCCAGGTCATCAGCGTTGTGGCGGATGCTCTGCACAGCCACCTGGAGCAGCCCAATGTTCTCTACCTCAGCGAAGAGGACTATGATATGCCCTTTTCCACCCTGCGGGCGCTGCGGCGCAACCGGGTGATCCATGCTCTTGGCCAGGTGGTGCTGGTGGCTCAGAGCAGGGCAGGGCAGGGCGGAACCTGGAACGGCACTGCCAGAAACCTTCAGAACCGATGGACGCCCGTCCGGGTTCTGGACGACGGCAGCGAGGGCGCTCAGGCCCTGGTGCAGCTGGGGGCGCAGCCCATTCAGGCGGCACAATTGCAGGATCTGAGCCTGCTTTCCCGCAGGGAGCCGAATTTTCTGGAACTGTAGCCCCTGTTTGTCGGAAACGCCCAATTGTTTCGGAAGGTCGGAGAAGGAAGTGGCTGTTTCTTACAGATTTTTGCAGGGAAAGCATCCTGTATTTGACTTGAAATCGGCAACGTGGTAAAATAAGGCGGAAAAGCAAGGACGCTTATCCAGACAGAGCTATGCTCTGCCCGGGTAGGCGTCTCTTTTTTTGACCAAAGGAGGATTCTATGCAGGAGATTCATGAGGAGTGCGGCGTCTTCGGTGCCTGGTCCCTAAAGCCGCAGAACTTGGCGGATTTGGCCTACTATGGGCTGTATGCTTTGCAGCACCGGGGCCAGGAGAGCTGCGGCATCGTCGTCAATGAGGACGGCGTTTTCACCACCCACCGGGATCTGGGGCAGGTGGGGGATGTGTTCACCCGTGACGTGATGGAGCAGTTCCCTTGCGGGACCATGGCCGTGGGCCATGTGCGTTACGGAACCACCGGTGCCACCAATCGGGCAAACTGCCAGCCCATTGTGGTGAACCATATGAAGGGCAAGCTGGCTCTGGCCCATAACGGCAATCTGAGCAATGCCTTCGAGCTGCGCAGCGCTTTGGAAATGGGCGGCGCGATTTTTCACGGAACCAGCGATACGGAGATCATCGCCTATATCATCACCCAGCAGCGGCTGAAAACACCCTCCATTGAGGCGGCTGTCAGCTGCGCCATGTATCAGATGGAGGGGGCTTACTCCCTGGTTATGATGTCCTCAGCCAAACTGATCGCAGCCCGTGACCCCAGGGGTTTCCGCCCGCTGTGCTACGGAAAAACCGCTGACGGGACCTACATTGTAGCCTCGGAAAGCTGCGCACTGAGCGCGGTCGGGGCCAAGCCGGAGCGGGATATCCTGCCCGGTGAGATCATTACCATCGATGAAACCGGCGTGCATTCCGATACTTCCCATTGCGGCAGATGCAGCCAGACCGCCTGCATTTTTGAGTATATCTATTTTGCCCGCCCGGATTCGGTGATGGATGGCATCAGCGTCCATGGGGCGCGGAAGAATGCGGGGCGGCTGCTGGCAAGGCGGCACCCGGTGGATGCGGATATTGTGGTGGGCGTTCCGGATTCCGGACTGGATGCGGCTCTGGGCTATTCCGAGGAATCCGGCATTCCCTTTGCCTTGGGCTTTCTCAAGAACAAGTACATCGGCCGGACCTTCATTTCTCCGGGTCAGGGGCAGCGCCTGGACCAGGTGAAGATCAAGCTGAGCCCCATCTGTGAGGAGGTCCGGGGCAAGCGCATTGTGCTGATCGACGATTCCATCGTTCGCGGAACCACCAGCGGGAAGATCGTAGGATTGCTGCGGGAAGCCGGGGCAAGTGAAATTCATATGCGGATCTCATCGCCTCCTTTCCGCAATCCCTGCTACTATGGCACGGATATTGATTCCAGGGAGCACCTGATTGCCTGCCAACATACCGTCCCGGAAATTGCCCGGATTATCGGGGCGGATTCCCTGGGATATCTGGAGCTGGAGGATTTGGCCCAGATGATTGGCTCCCATAACTTCTGCCATGCCTGCTTCAGTGGAGAATACCCCACCGAGATTCCAACCCACACGGAAAAGGACCGGTTTGAAGGCCCTCTTTCCAAGAAAAAGCCGTAAAAAAGTGTCCTGCCGGAATGAAGTGACCCCGGCAGGACATTTTTTGCAGCTAAAGCATATTTGTATACCCCATCAGATATTGGTCCACCGCTCTGGCGCAGGCGCGGCCCTCGGCAATGCCCCAGACCACCAGGCTCTGGCCTCTGCGGCAGTCACCGGCGGCAAAAATGCCTTCCGTGGGGGTCATGTAGTTCTCGGTGACCAGATTGCCCCGGCTGTCCCGAGGAAGACCAAAGGCCTCTGCCACATAGCTCTGGCAGCCCACAACCCCCGCGGCAATCAGCCGCCGGTCTTTGGTGATATAGTACCGGGCAGGGCGCAGGCCGTTCCTGTCCAGCATGGCCGAATCGGAGCCGTTCCGGGAGATCACGGGCAGCACCTTGCCCATATCCTCTGCCATGCAGGGGGACAGCATAGTTTCCTCCCGGGCCAGCATCCGGTCCGCGTTGCCCCGGATGGTGTTGATCTCGCCACGGAAAGGGGTTTTGCTTTTGCAATTGTAAAAAATTTGGGAAGATATGGATTTTTTCAATCAAATGTGCTATACTCATAAAGTATGTATATTACCCGGTTGGATTTTCCGCTGGGCGGAATAAAAATGGAAGGTGTTATTTATGACAAAGGTTGATATTTACTCCGGCTTCCTGGGCGCTGGCAAGACTACACTGATCAAGAAGATGATTGCCGAGGGCTACAAGGGTCAGAAGCTGGTGCTGATTGAGAATGAGTTCGGCGAGATCGGCATTGACGGCGGCTTCCTGCAGGATGCCGGCATCAATATTACGGAGATGAACTCCGGCTGCATCTGCTGCTCTCTGGTGGGTGACTTCGGCAAGGCCCTGACCAAGGTGATCAACGAGTACCACCCCGATCGGATCATCATTGAGCCCTCCGGCGTGGGCAAGCTGTCCGATGTGATCGGCGCTGTGAACAAGGTCACCGGCCCTGATGTGACCCTTGGCTATACCGTGGCTGTTGTGGATGCAGGCAAGGTCAAGGTCTATACCAAGAACTTCGGAGAATTCTACAATAACCAGGTGGAGACTGCCTCCACCATCATCCTGTCCCGTACCGATTCCATTCCCCAGGCCAAGCTGGATGCCGCCGTAGAGATTCTGCGGGAGCACAACGCCGTTGCTACCGTCATCACCACCCCCTGGAGCGAGCTCACCGGAGAACAGCTGATCTCCGCCATGGAGGGCAAGGCCTCCCTGGCTGCCGAGCTGGCCAAGCTGGAATCCGAGCGGCTGGAAGCCGAGGAAGAAGAGGAAGAGCACCACCATCATCACCATGATGACGACGATGAGGATGCCCACGAGCACCATCACCACCATCATCACGACGATGAGGATGATGAGCATGAGCATCATCATGACCATGACGGCCACTGCTGCTGCCACGATCACGAGGAGCACGAGCACCACCATCACCATGATGAGGACGAGCATGACGAGAACTGCACCTGCGGCTGCCATGACCACCACCATCATCACCATCATGCCGATGAGGTCTTCACCTCCTGGGGCACCGAAACTGCCCGGAAGTTCGAGAAGCAGACCGTTGAGAATGCTTTGAAGGCGCTGGATTCCGGGGACTACGGCGCAATTCTTCGGGCCAAGGGTATTCTGCCTGCCGTGGACGGCACCTGGATTCACTTCGACTATGTGCCCGAGGAGCACAATGTCCGTACCGGCAGCGCCGATGTCACCGGCAAGCTCTGCGTCATCGGCTCCAAGCTGGATGAAAAGGGCATTGCCGAGCTGTTTGGGGTGTAAGCCATGGTCATGCAGCAGATTCCTGTATATGCCTTTACGGGCTTTCTGGATTCCGGCAAGACCAAGTTCATCCAGGAGACTCTGGAAGACCCCCGGTTCAATGCCGGCGAGCGGACGCTGGTGCTGATCTTTGAGGAGGGAGAAGAGGAATATGACCTCTCCACCTATCCCAAGAAGAATGTCTACCTGGAGGTTCTGGACCAGCAGACGGTGACCACGGAGGAGCTGAAAGCCCTCCAGAAGAAGTATAAGGCCGAGCGCGTGGTTGCTGAGCTGAACGGTATGCAGCAGGTTGGGGACCTCTATATGCGCTTCCCGGATTCCTGGGCCATCGCCCAGGAGGTCATGTTCGCGGATGCCACCACCTTTATGCCCTATAACGCCAATATGCGCAATCTGGTTATGGACAAGCTGATGGGCGCCCAGATGGTGGTCTTCAACCGGATGGCCCCGGGCCAGGACGTCATGCCCTTCCATAAGCTGGCCAGAGCTGCCAACCGCCGCATTGACATTCTCTATGACTACACCGACGGTACAACCAAGTTCGATGAGATCGAAGACCCGCTGCCCTTTGACATCAATGCCCCCGTCATTGAGATCAAGGATGAGGACTATGCCCTGTGGTATCGGGACGTATCCGAGGAGCCCCAGAAATACGACGGAAAGACCGTCCATTTCAAGGGTCAGGTTGCCATGCTCCGCAGGGACAAAAACGGAATGTTCGCCCCGGGCCGGTTCGTCATGACCTGCTGTGTGGAGGATATCCAGTTCTGCGGCATTCCCTGCCGCTATGCCGGGGCAGGAAGTCTGGAATCCCGCTCCTGGGTCTGGGTCACCGCCAAGATCGGCGCAGAGAAGCACCCCCTGTACAAGGGCGATGTGGGACCTGTACTGACTGCCATTTCCGTGGAAACCGGCGCGGAGCCCGCCGACCCGGATGTCGCAACATTTTAAGATTTCCCTGGGGCGGCATCCTTGCCGCCCCTTTGTACTGTTTTTAGAAAGGAGGGGGTGCTTGTGTACCAACCTTTGGCCGACCTCCTGCGGCCCGAAACCCTGGACGATGTGGTGGGGCAGGAGCATATTCTGGGAAAGGGCGCGGTACTTCGCCGCCTGATTGAATCCGGGAAAATCCCAAATATGGTTTTCTACGGTCCCAGCGGCACAGGGAAGACCACCGTTGCCAATATCATCGCCAAGCAGACCAACCGGACGCTCTTCAAGCTCAACGCCACCACTGCTTCTACGGCAGACATCCGGGAGATCACCTCCCAGCTGGATACCTTCATGGCTCCCAACGGTGTGCTGCTGTATCTGGATGAGATTCAGTCCTTTAATAAAAAGCAGCAGCAGTCCCTTCTGGAATACATCGAAAACGGAAAAATTACCCTCATTGCTTCCACCACGGAAAATCCCTATTTTTATGTGTTCAACGCCATTTTGAGCCGGTCTACAGTGTTCGAGTTCAAGCAGATCACCAAGGAGGCGGCGCTGAAAGCGGTGGAGCGGGCGGTCGCCTTTATGGAAAAGCGCACCGGTCTGAAAGCCGTGCCGGAGAATGGGGTTCTTGACTATATTGCAGGGGCCAGCGGCGGCGATCTGCGCAAATCCATGAACGCCATTGAGGTCCTGTTCTCCGCAGCCGTGCCCCAGGGGGATACGCTGCCGCTGACTATGACCGATGCCATAGCCGTGACCCAGAAAAGCGCCATGCGGGCAGACCGGGATGGGGACAACCACTATGACCTTCTTTCCGCGCTGCAAAAATCCATTCGTGGCTCTGACCCGGATGCGGCCTGCCACTACCTTGCCCGGCTTCTGGAGGCAGGGCAGATGCAGTCCGCCTGCCGCCGACTGATGGTCATTGCGGCGGAGGATGTGGGCCTGGCCTATCCCATGATCATCCCCATTGTCAAATCCTGTGTGGACATGGCCCTTATGCTTGGAATGCCGGAGGCCAGAATCCCCCTGGGAGATGCCGCAGTCCTCATGGCAACCTCTCCGAAGTCCAATTCCGGCCACATCGCCCTGGATGCTGCCATTGCCGACGTTCAGAAGGGAAAGGCAGGCCCGTTCCCCAGACATCTGCAAAACGTCCATGCCGATACCTTCACCCAGGAGCGCAGCCAGGGATATCTCTACCCCCATGATTTCCCCAACCATTGGGTTGCCCAGCAGTATCTGCCGGACGAGCTGGTGGGAACGCATTATTACGAGTACGGCCCGAATAAGCTGGAGCAGGCGGCCAAGCAGTATTGGGACGCCATCAAAAAGGAGGTCTGACCATGGACATACGGGTTGGGGACATCCTCACCATGAAAAAAGCCCACCCCTGCGGGGAGAAGCGCTGGGAGGTTCTGCGCACAGGTGCAGATTTTCGCCTGAAATGCCTGGGCTGCGGCCACGAGCTGATGACGCCCCGGTTTAAGGCGGAGAAGAACATCCGCTCTGTGGAGCGAAAAGAAGCGGAATAAGCCATTGCCATTGCCGGGACTCTTGCAGGGTCGGCGGCAATGGCTTTTTTGCGCGTTCTTCTCCGGCACCCTTCACCGGCGGGAGAATATTCGCGGGGGCATTGTGAAGGTGCATCGGTTCAAATCCCGAAAGCTGGAAATCGGAGACAGAACTTGCGCCCATAGTCCTGCCGGGGTGCGACGGCATTCTTGTGCGGGAGAGCCTATACTCAGTTCGGAAGGGGGCGGCGTATGTACTGGGACTTGACTGTTTTTCTGAACTTTTTGGTGGATTATCTCCTGCTTTTTGCCGCAGCCCGCCTGTCCGGGACCTATGCGGTGCATTGGCGGCTGCTGGCGGCGGCGACTTTGGGCGGCGTCTATGCAGGGGGCTGCCTGCTTCCGGGCTTTGAATTCCTGGGGGCGCTGCCCTGGCGCATTGTCTTCCTGGCGCTGATGGCGATGCTTGCCTATGGGCTGCGCCGGAGCACCTGGCAGCAGGCGGGGCTGTTTCTGCTGCTGAGCTTTTCCCTGGGCGGCATGGCGCAGCTGGCCGCCGGAGAGAACCCGGGAAAGCTGCTGCTGTGCGCTGGCCTTTTGTGGCTTGCCTGCACGCTTCTGCTGCGGGGCAGAGCGGGACCGGGGCAGTATATCCCCCTTGAAATCTCCGGAAACGGGACAACGGTCCGCCTGACGGCCCTGCGGGATACCGGCAATACGCTCTGTGACCCCGTAACCGGGGAGCCGGTGCTGGTGGTTGACCGGGATGCAGGCTGCGCCCTTACCGGGCTTACGGCCCAGCAGCTGAGCACTCCCATAGAGACGATAACCAGCCAGACGGAGCCGGGACTGCGGCTGATTCCGTATCACGCTGTGGGGCAGGCCGAGGGCTTCCTGTTGGCAAGAATGATCCCGGATGTGATCCTGGGCGGCAAACGCAGAGCTCGTGTGGTGGCGTTTGCGCCGAATCGAGTAGGAGGAGCGGCGTATCAGGCATTGATAGGAGGCAGCGTATGAATTTGTGGCAGCGGTTTCGTCAGTGGCTGCAGGGAGAGCAGAACGTCTATTATATCGGCGGCAGCGATGTCCTGCCCCCGCCGCTGAAGGGCGAGGCGGAGCGTCAGGCCATTGAAGGCCTGGGCAGGGGAGAGGAGGCGGCGCGGCAGACACTGGTGGAGCATAACCTTCGCCTTGTGGTTTATATCGCCAGACGTTTCGAGAACACCGGTACAAGCCTGGAAGACCTGATATCCATTGGCACCATCGGGCTCATGAAGGCCATTGGAACCTATCGCATGGAGAAGAACATCAAGCTGGCAACCTATGCTTCCCGATGCATTGAAAACGAGATTCTGATGCACATCCGGAAAATATCCAATCAGAAGGCAGAGGTTTCCCTGGATGAGCCCATCAACCAGGATGGGGACGGGAATGAATTGCTGCTTTCGGACATTCTGGGAACGGGTGAGGACGAGATTTTTGCGCCCCTGGAGGCTGCGGCAGACCTGACAGCCCTTCGGCAGGCCCTGGGAGAGCTGCCGGGCCGGGAACGGGAGCTTATTGGAATGCGCTATGGATTGGACGGGCAAAAAGAATTGACCCAGAAGGAGATTGCCCAAAAGCTTGGAATATCCCAGTCCTACATTTCAAGACTGGAAAAAAAGATTCTGGGAAAGCTGCGAAGGGAGTTCCAGCGGCAGATGAGCTGCGCATAAGGCCATTAAAAAATACTTATAATTGTATCGATAAAAACAATGGAGAATTGCGAAAAATAATGGGGAGTGCTTCTTGAAAAACCTGGGATAGAGTGGTATAATCGATAAAAATGATATCGATAGAAAAATATATCGATAAAAGAGGAGCGAAGAATCAAATGGAACGCAATGTGAAAGTCTCTAAGGCCGTTTTGAAGCGGCTTCCCGGCTATCTCGCCTATCTGAAAAGTCTGCCGGATTCGGCTCCGGCCAATATTTCCGCAACGGCGCTGGCCAACGCTCTGGATATGGGCGAGGTGCAGGTGCGCAAGGACCTGGCCATTGTCTCCGATGGCGGCCGCCCCAAGGTTGGCTACCAGAGAGAAGCTCTGATTGACGATATCGAGCAGTTCCTGGGTTATGACAATACCACGGATGCAGTGCTCATCGGTGCGGGCAAGCTGGGTCTGGCTCTGATGGCCTACAGCGGCTTCGAGGCCTACGGCCTGAACATCCAGGCGGCCTTCGATGTGGCCCCCTCTATGGAAAAGACCGAGGACGGCCAGCCCGTCTATCCCATTACCAAGCTGGAGCACTACTGTAAGCTTCACAAGGTGCTCATGGGCATCATCACCGTGCCTGCCTCCGCAGCCCAGGAGGTTGCCAATATGCTCATTGCAGGCGGCGTCAAGGCAATCTGGAATTTCGCCCCAACCCATTTGGATGTGCCGGACAATATTCTGGTGCAGAACGAGAATATGGCCACCTCTCTGGCCGTCCTGTCCGTTCATCTGCGGGCAGCCATCAAGGAAGAGAAAAAGTAATAAAAAATCTCCCGGATACCGTACAATGAGCGGTATCCGGGAGAACTTTTTTGCAGGATTACTTTCCGGGCTTGAAGCTGTCCTTCAGGCTGACGGAGCGGTTGAAGACCAGGTGGTCCGGAGTAGAATCCTTGCTGTCGGGGCAGAAGTAGCCCAGGCGCATGAACTGGTAGGATTCGGGAGCCTTGGCGCTTCTCAGAGAGGCCTCTGCCTTGCAGCCGGTCAGCACCTCCAGAGAATGGGGGTTCAGGCAGGCCAGGAAGTCCTTTCCGGCGGCATCGGGATCGGGATCGTCAAAGAGATTGCTGTACTGGCGGACCTCGCAGTCCACGCAGGTTTCAGCATCCACCCAGTGGATGGTCGCGCCCTTGATCTTCCGGCCGTCGGCGGGGTCGCCGCCCTTGCTGTCGGGATCGTAGGTTGCCAGAACTTCGGTAACCTTGCCGCTTTCATCCGTGACGCAGCCGGTGCACTGGATGACGTAGGCACCCTTCAGGCGGCACTCGGGGCCGTCGGGGTACAGACGCTTGTACTTGGGAATGGGCTGCGCCAGGAAGTCGTCCCGCTCGATCCAGAGGTCGCGGGAGAAGCTGATTTCCCGGGTACCGGCCTCGGCATCGTTGGGATTGTTCTCCACCTGGAAGGTCTCGCTCTGGCCCTCGGGGTAGTTGGTAATGGTCAGCTTTACGGGGTCAAGAACGGTCATGACCCGCTTGGCGGTCTCATTCAGATCCTCCCGCAGGCAGTGCTCCAGGAACGCAAACTCGATGGTGTTGGGGGACTTGGCAACGCCAACCCGGTCGCAGAAGTTGCGGATGGAGGCGGGGGTGTAGCCCCGGCGGCGCAGGCCGCAGAGGGTGGGCATTCGGGGATCGTCCCAGCCGGAGACATAGCCGTTTTCCACCAGGGCGCGGAGCTTCCGTTTGGAGAGCACCGTGTGATCAATGCCCAGCCGGGCAAACTCGATCTGCCGGGGGTGATTGGGAACGGAGACGTGCTCTACCACCCAGTTGTACAAGGGGCGGTGGTTCTCAAATTCCAGAGAGCACAGAGAGTGGGTGATTCCTTCCAGGGCATCCTGGATGGGGTGGGCAAAATCGTACATGGGGTAGATGCACCACTTGTCGCCCTGACGGTGATGGTGCATATGGCGAATCCGGTAGATCACGGGGTCGCGCATATTGAAGTTGCCGGAGGCCAGGTCAATTTTGGCGCGAAGGGTATACTTGTTGTCCTCAAACTCACCGGCCCGCATCCGGGCAAACAGGTCCAGGCTCTCCTCGATGGGCCGGTCCCGATAGGGGGAGACGGCAGGGGTATTCAGGTCGCCCCGGTATTCTTTGAACTGCTCGGGAGTCAGTTCACAGACATAGGCCAGGCCCTTTTTGATGAGCTCCACGGCATACTCGTAGTCCTTCTCAAAGTAGTCGGAGCCATAGAAGAACCGGTCGCCCCAGTCAAAGCCCAGCCAGTGAATGTCCTCCTTGATGGCCTCTACAAACTCCACATCCTCCTTGGTGGGGTTTGTGTCGTCCATACGCAGGTTGCACATGCCGCCGAACTTTTCGGCAGTACCGAAGTCGATGATCAGGGCCTTGCAGTGGCCGATGTGCAGATAGCCGTTGGGCTCCGGCGGAAAACGGGTGTGCACGGTTTTTCCGGCGAACTGCCCGCCGGGAGCAATATCCTCCTCAATAAAGGCATGAATGAAATTTTTGCTTTCCGTAATCTCAGCCATATTGAAAACTTCCTCTCTAAGCATTGCTTTTGTATAATGGGGTATTATAACCGATTTGCCCTGGGATTGCAACAAAATATTTTTGTTTTCCCGGGCAAACAGGCGGCTTTTCAGGCCCAATTCCGAAAAACAAAAGAATTCATAAAAAAGTGGTTGTCAATTTGCTATTTGTACGCTAAAATAGAGTCGATAACCTGCGGGGCTGTGTCCCCGGCACGGATGCAAGAGAAGGAGTGATCAGATTTGTCTCAAATCAAATACAAGCGTATCCTGCTGAAGCTCAGCGGTGAGGCCCTTGCCGGAGAGCAGCACCGGGGGCTGGATTATAGCGTGATTCACCCCGTGTGCGAAGCCATCAAGCAGTGCCACGAGCTGGGTGTTCAGATTGGCCTTGTCATCGGCGGCGGCAATTTCTGGCGCGGCGTGAAGGACGGCGCGGATAAGATGCAGCGCTCCCACGGCGATGCCATGGGGATGCTGGCAACCGTTATGAATTCCATCGCTATGGCCGATGCTCTGGAGCAGCACGGTGTACCTGCCCGGGTGCTCAGCGCCGTGGAAATGAACAAGTTTGCCGAGTATTTCACCCGGGATACCGCGGACCGCTACCTGAATGAGGGGAAAGTGGTTATTTTTGCGGCAGGAACCGGCAACCCCTATTTCTCCACCGATACCGGCGCTGTGCTCCGGGGTGTGGAAATCGAGGCAGATGCCATTTTGATGGCAAAGAATGTGGACGGCATTTACTCTGCCGACCCCAATGTTGATCCCACTGCCGTCAAGTTCGACGAGCTGACCTATGATGAGGTTCTGGCCCGTCACCTGAAGGCTACGGATACCACCGCAATGACCCTGGCCATGGACAACCACATGACGCTGGTTTGCTTTGCCCTGGCCGACCCCAACAACATTCTTCGCGTCGTAAGCGGAGAGAAGATCGGAACCATCGTGAAGGAGGACAACAAATGAGCGTAGATTTTACTGATTTTTCCAGAAAAATGGACCGTACCCTGGAGCACCTGGGAGAGGACTTCGACGCAGTCCGCGCAGGCCGCGCCAATGCCAAGGTCCTGGACCGCATTTCCGTTGAGTATTATGGCAGCGAAACGCCTCTGAACGGCGTTGCCACCATTTCCTCTCCCGACGCCCGCACCCTGGTGATCACTCCCTGGGATACCAAGCTGCTGAAGGAGATCCAGAAGGCCATCCAGATGTCTGATCTGGGCATCAACCCCCAGAACGACGGCCGGGTCATCCGCCTGATCTTCCCCCAGCTGACGGAGGAGCGCAGAAAAGAGCTGTCCAAGCAGGTCAAGAAGTACGCCGAGGATGCCAAGGTCGCTATGCGAAACATCCGCCGGGACGGCATGGACTACGTCAAGAAGCTGAAAAAGAACAACGAGATCACCGAGGACGACCAGAAGAAGGCCGAGAAGGACCTGCAGGATATGCTGGATAAGTATATCAAGAAGGTTGATGCAGCCCTGGCCGCCAAGGACAAGGAACTGATGTCCATCTGATTTTTTTGGGGCTCCCCGGAAGGGGAGCCTTCCCGAATACTTTGAGAAAGAGGTGCTTCCATGGCGCTTGAAAATGAGAATCTCCCGGCACCGCCCAGGCACATTGCCATCATTATGGACGGGAATGGACGCTGGGCAAAAAAACGCGGTCTGCCCCGTACCGCCGGACACAGCGCCGGAGCGGAGGCCTTTCGGCGTATCGCCAATTACTGCCGCAGCCTGGGTGTGGAGTATCTGACGGTATACGCCTTTTCCACGGAAAACTGGAAACGCTCCCAGGAGGAAGTAGGCGGCATTATGCTGCTGCTTCGGAAATATCTGGAAGAAGCCCTGCTGGACATGGAGAAAAACCGTGTCCGTTTCCGCTTCTTCGGCGACCTGAGCCGGTTGTCTCCCCAGCTGCAAAAGCTGTGCCATGACGCAGAAAACCGTTCGGTTGCCTATGACGTTCAGGTCAATTTCTGCCTGAACTACGGCGGGCGGGACGAGATCGTCCGGGCTGCCCAGGCCTTTGCCCAAGAGGTGGCTGCCGGAAAGCGCCGCCCGGAGGAGCTGACGGAAGGCCTGTTTGAAAATTATCTCTATTCTGCCGGAGTTCCTGACCCGGAGCTCATCATCCGGCCTTCCGGGGAAATGCGCACCAGCAATTTCCTGCTCTGGCAGTCTGCTTACTCCGAATACGTCTTCATGGATGTGCTGTGGCCCGATTTTGGCCCGGAGGACCTGGATAAGGCCATTGCGGAATATCACCGGCGGAACCGTCGTTTTGGAGGCGTTTGACCTATGAAAACTCGAATTATCACAGCAGCAATTGCCATCCCTTTGCTGCTGATCATCCTTTTGGTTGCCCCGGAAATTGTGGCGGCGCTGGTGTTCGGTGCGCTGATGGCGGTTGGGGCGTATGAATTTCTCTACCGGACGGGCCTCATCCGCCGCATCCGCCTGGTGGTTTACAGCGCAGTTATGGCCTTTGCCATGTCCATCTGGAGCTACTATGGCGGCTTGCAGGCCTACTTGATGATCGGCTCCGTCATCTTCTTTATGCTTCTGTTTTCCGAGATCATGATGGATCACGTGAAGGTGAGTATTGAATCCATTGGATTGTGTACATTGGGAGGCTATCTGATTCCGCTGCTGCTGAGCTCCCTTATTCGCATTTTGGGCGGCGAAAATGGCCGCTATTTTATTCTGCTGCCATTTACCATCGCCTTTCTCTCCGATGCCGGGGCCTATTTTACCGGGCTGCGGCTTGGGCGGCACAAGCTTGCTCCGGTGGTCAGCCCAAATAAGACCATCGAGGGTGTTTTGGGCGGCGGTGTCTTTGCCTTGGCAGGTGTTCTCATTTATGCCCTGATCCTGGATCTGGCCCTGAAATTTCGGGTAAACTATGGTGCAGCCATTCTCTATGCACTCCTGGGCTCCGGCGTTGGGGTCATGGGCGATCTGTGTTTCTCCGTGGTCAAGCGGCAGACCGGCATCAAGGACTATGGCAATATGCTCCCCGGCCACGGCGGCTTTCTGGACCGGTTCGATTCCCTGGTTCTTATTGCACCTCTTGTGGAAGCGCTGCTTCTGATTCTACCTTTGGCGGTGTAAGCATATGGTAAATTGCATCAGTATTTTGGGCTCTACCGGTTCCATCGGGCGGCAGAGCCTGGACGTTGTCAGAAAATACCCTCAGATTCGCGTGGGTGCACTGACTGCCGGTACCAGCATCCAGCGCCTGGCCGAGCAGTGCCGGGAGTTCCGCCCGGAGCTGGCCGTGGTGGCTACGGAAGCGGGGGCAGCCCAGCTGCGGCAGGCCATATCCAATCTGCCCACCCGGGTGCTCTGGGGGGAAGAAGGCCTCATTGCCGCCGCGACGCTGGAAGGCGTGGACTGCGTCATCACCGCCGTTGTGGGGATGCTGGGCCTGAAACCCACCCTTGCGGCCATTCGCGCGAAGAAACGTATTGGCCTTGCCAACAAGGAGACGCTGGTCTGTGCCGGTGAGCTGGTCATGGCCGAGGCGAAGAGCTGCGGGGCGGAGATCGTCCCCGTTGATTCCGAGCACTCCGCGATTTTTCAGTGCCTTATGGGCTGCGCGGACCGGAAAGAGGTTCGCCGCCTGCTGCTTACCTGCTCCGGCGGTCCCTTCTTCGGCATGGACAGGGAAGCTCTGGCCCATGTGACCAAGGCAGACGCCCTGAAGCACCCCAATTGGAAAATGGGGCCAAAAATCACCGTCGACTGCGCAACCCTTATGAACAAGGGCCTGGAGGTCATTGAGGCCATGCGGCTGTATGATCTGCCGCTGGAAAAGGTGGATGTGCTGATTCATTGCCAGAGCATTGTGCACAGTCTGGTGGAATTCAACGATGGAGCCATCATGGCCCAGCTGGGCACGCCGGATATGCGCCTGCCCATTCAGCTGGCCATGACCTACCCGGAGAGGCTCCCCAGCCCGGTGGACCGGCTGGATCTGACGGCTTGCAGCGCACTGACCTTTGTTGAGCCTGATTTAGAGGCCTTTCCCTGTCTGGCTCTGGCGAGAGAATGCGCCAGGAAGGGCGGCAACAGCTGTGCCGCCATGAACGGTGCCAACGAAGAGGCCGTTGCCATGTTCCTGCGGGATGAAATCGGCTTTTATGATATCTATCGACTGGTTCGGAAGGCGGTTGACGAGATCCCGTTCCAGGCCAGCCCGACGCTGGAGGACATTCTGGAAACAGACCGTCTTGCCAGACTTTCCGTGAAAAACAATGTTTGAGGCTTTCTATGAGTTATATCTTCGCAATTCTTCTGTTCAGCTTTCTCATCTTTATTCATGAGCTTGGCCATTTCATCGCCGCCAAGGCATTTGGTGTTCAGGTCAACGAATTCTCCCTGTTTATGGGGCCTGCGATTTTCAAAAAGCAGGTTGGCCAGACCCTCTATTCCATCCGGTGCATCCCCATCGGCGGCTTCTGCGCCATGGAAGGGGAGGACGAGGCCAGCGACAATCCCCATGCATTTCCCAATGCTGCCTGGTGGAAGCGGGTGATCATCCTTGCCGCCGGTGCCGCCATGAATTTCCTCACCGGCGTTGTGCTGCTGGCCTGCTTCTTTGCGCCGGATAAGCAGTTTATCCTGCCCACCGTCAGCGAGGTTGACCCCAGATGCAGCTTTGCTGAGAGCATCCAGCCAGGGGACCGGATCGTTTCCCTGGACGGAGAGAAAATCTACGTCTACAGCGACTTTTCTCTGATCCTGTCCCTGAATCCCGGGGATGTTCACGACCTTGTTCTGGAACGGAACGGGGAGAAGGTTGTGCTGAATGACCTGAATATGGCAAAGCAGGATTTCGAAAATGAAGACGGCACCGTTTCTCAGCGCTTCGGCTTCAGCTTTACGCTGGTGGATGCCAGCTTTGGCCAAACCATGCGCTACACCTGGGCAAGCACCCGGGATACGGTGCGCATGGTCCGGCTGTCCCTGCAAATGCTCTTCACGGGCAAGGCGGGGGTGGAGGATGTATCCGGCCCCGTGGGCATTGTGACTCAGATGGCCCAGGTTGCGGACAATTCCGGAAGCCGGTATTATGCCTTTTTGAATCTATTGTATTTCGGCGGCTTCATTGCCATCAATCTGGCTGTTATGAATCTGCTGCCCATTCCCGCACTGGACGGCGGACGGCTGGTGGGCGTGCTGCTGACCACTGCCATTGAAGCGGTTACCCATAAGAAGCTCAATCCGAAAATCGAAGGCTATATCCATGGCATCGGCATGATCCTTCTGCTGATACTCATGGCCCTCATTATGTTCAAGGACATTATTTTTGCAATAAAGGGGTAAAAAGAAATGACCAGACAGATAAAAGTTGGCAATGTACCCATCGGCGGCGGTGCGGATGTGGTGATCCAGTCCATGCTGAATACCAAAACCACCGATGTAGAGGGGTCTCTGGCGCAGATTCGTTCTCTGGCTGCCGCCGGCTGCCAGATTGCCCGTTTGGCTGTGCCCAATATGGAGGCGGCCCGGGGCTTTGCGGTGATCTGCAAGGAAAGCGTGCTGCCCCTGGTTGCGGATATCCATTTTGACTACCGTCTTGCCATTGCCGCTGCAGAAGGCGGCGCCAGCAAGATTCGCATCAATCCCGGCAATATTGGCGGGGAGGATCGGGTAAAGGCTGTGGTGGATGTGTGCAAAGACAAGCACATTCCCATCCGCATTGGCGTGAACGGAGGCAGCCTGGAAAAGGAGCTGCTGGAAAAGTATGGCCATCCCACAGCCCAGGCCCTGGTGGAAAGCGCCTTTGGCCATCTGGAGCTTCTGGAAAAGTACGGTTTTTATGATACCTGCGTCTCTATGAAGTCCTCCCATGTGCCCACTATGGTGGCCGCAGCCAGGCTGTTCCGCAGCAAGTGCGACTATCCGCTGCACATCGGCGTTACGGAGACCGGCCCCGTGCGGCAGGGCCTTATCAAGTCCGCAATGGGCATTGGCGCGCTGCTCTTGGACGGCATTGGCGATACCCTGCGGGTGAGCCTGACGGACGACCCCGTGGAGGAGGTCTACGCCGCCAAGGATATTCTGAAAGCGGCAGGCCTGCGCCGTGACGGTGTGGACATTATTTCCTGTCCCACCTGCGGCCGGACCAGGATCGACCTCATCGGCCTTGTGAACCGGGTGGATGCCGCTTTGAAGGACTGCCAAAAGCCCATTACCGTAGCCGTTATGGGCTGCGTGGTCAATGGCCCCGGAGAGGCCCGGGAGGCCGACATCGGCATTGCCGGAGGCGACGGCTGGGGCATGATTTTTGAAAAGGGCCAGCAGGTGGCGAAGCTTCCCTATGACGAGCTTCTGCCGGAGCTGCTGCGCCGCATTGAACAGCTATGAGTGAAACGGTTTACTTACTGAATATGTTCCCGGACTACGAGCCGCCTGAGGAGATCCGCAAGGCCCTTTCTCAGGCGGCCCTTGTGGCAGTGGATATACGGGCGGAAAACCGCAGCGTAGAGGTGGCCGCCCACACGGATACCTACGTACCCCGGCGACTGACCCGGCAGGCGGAGAAAGACATTCTCTCCCTGTACGGTCTGCGGAATCTGGAAATTACCTTGACCCACCCGGCCACAGAGCTTTCCAAAATCGAGCCCGAGGAGCTGCGGGATTTGTTCGTTGACCTCGACCCCATGACCCGGGCCTCCCTGGCCGGGGCAAAGTGGGCGTGGGATGGAGGACATCTGACAGTCTGCCTGGTTGCCAACGGCAAAGCTGGGGTAGAGGCCCAGATTCCGGCTGTTGTCAAGACGCTGCAGGAGCGGTTTGCTGCGGAAGTCACTATTTCCGTAGAGGCCAACCACGACCTGACCGGAGCGGAGTTGTCCAGGGTCATGGAAAAGCTCCGGGAGGAGGCCCTGAGCGCTGCCCCCGCTGCCAATGCAAAACAGGCGCAGAAGGAGGAGCGGAAACCCCAGGACAGCGATACCTTCTACGGAAAGCCCTTCCGCGGCACAGCAGTTCCCATGAAGGACCTGAATCTGGATATGGGTACCATCATCGTGGAGGGCAAGGTCTTTGCCATTGAGCACAAGGAGCTGACCAAGCGCAATGCCTGGGTAGTGAAGTTCGACATGACGGACAACACCAATTCCATCCGTGTCACCCGCTTCCTGGAAGCCAAGGAGGCCAAGCCCATTCTGGATAATGTGCAGCTCGGCAGCGTCCTTCGGGTTCAGGGCAAGCTGATCGAGGACCGGTTTGAAAACGATATGGTCCTCAAGCCCTATGCCATGATGCCCGGTGTTCTGCCCAAGCGGAAGGATACGTCTCCCAACGGCAAGCGGGTAGAGCTCCATCTGCACACCACCATGAGTAATATGGATGCTTTGACCGATACCGCAGCCGCCGTCAAGCAGGCTGCGGCCTGGGGCCACAAGGCCATTGCCATTACGGACCACGGCGTGGCACAGTCCTTCCCGGATGCCATGAAGGCCGCCGCCAAGGCAAAGGTTGCCGGAACTGACGAGAACATCAAGATTCTCTACGGTGTAGAAGGGTACTATGTTAATGATGTGGATGACCGTATTGTGGTCCACGGAGAGCAGGATATTGGCTTTGGCGACGAGTATGTAGCCTTCGACCTGGAAACCACGGGCCTGAGCTCTGCAAATGACCGGATCATAGAGATCGGCGCCGTTGTCATGAAGAACGGCGAAGAGCTGGACCGGTTCCAGACCTTTGTAGACCCCCAGCGTCCCCTGGAAAAGAAGATCGTGGAGCTCACCGGTATTACGGATGAGATGCTGAAGGGTGCACCGAAAATCGAAGAGGTCCTGCCGGAATTCCTGAAATTTGTGAACGGAAGAGTTCTGGTTGCCCACAATTCTGATTTTGACACCGGCTTTATCCGGGCCGCGTGCGCCCGACAGGGGCTGCCCTATACCTATACGGCAGCGGATACCCTGATCCTCTCCCAGAATATGCTGCCCCAGCTGAATAAATTCAAGCTGGATATCGTGTCCAATGCCCTGAGCCTGCCGGACTTCAATCACCACCGGGCTGCGGACGATGCCGTTACCTGCGGCCTCATCATGCACCGGCTTATGGCCCGGATGGAAGAGGAGCTGGACATCCATACCCTCCAGGAGATCAACGGCCGTATGACGACCTTGCGGGCCAAGGGCCGCATCACTGACCGGCACGCAAGGCATATCATCATCCTGGCCAAGAATCAGATTGGCCTTCGCAACCTGTATCACCTGATTTCCGATTCCAATCTGAAATTTTTCAAGCGGGTGCCCCGCATCCCGAAATCCGAGCTGCTGGAGCTGCGGGAGGGCCTGATCATCGGCTCTGCCTGCGAGGCGGGCGAGCTGTTCCAGGCCATTCTGGACGGCAAGAGCGAGGACGAGCTCTTGCGCATTGCCTCGTTCTATGACTATCTGGAAATTCAGCCCCTGGCAAACAATATGTTTATGCTCTCCAAGGGAATCGCTAAGGATGTGGAGCAGCTGCGGGAATACAACCGTACCGTGGTTCGCCTGGGCGAGACCCTGGGGAAGATGGTTGTGGCCACGGGAGATGTCCATTTCCTGAACCCCGAGGACGAGATCTTCCGTCATATCCTGCTGGCTACCAAGGGCTTTGACGATGCGGATAAGGAAAACCCCCTCTATTTCCGCACCACCGACAATATGCTGGAGGAATTCAGCTACTTAGGGGAGGAAAAGGCCTATGAGGTGGTGGTCACAAACCCCAATCTCATTGCCGATATGTGCGAGACCCTGCGGCCTGTACCCCACAATCTGTTTGCGCCCAAAATCGAGAACTCCGTAGAGGACCTGAAGGCCCTGGTTTATGGCAAGCTCCACAGGCTCTACGGCGAGAATCCCCCGGAGCTCATCACCAAGCGCGTGGAGACAGAGCTGCACGACATCATCTCCTGCCACTATGATGTGATTTATATGTCCGCCCAGAAGCTGGTGCAGAACTCCCTGGAGCATGGCTATCTGGTGGGCTCCCGAGGCTCTGTGGGCTCCTCCATCGTTGCCTATATGTCCGGCATTACGGAAGTGAATTCCTTCCCGCCGCACTATCGCTGCCCGAACCCGGAGTGCAAGTACACCACCTTCGATGTGCCAAAGGGCTATGGCTGCGGTGCGGACCTGCCGGATGCCGTCTGCCCCAAATGCGGCAGCAAATTCGAAAAGGACGGCTTCAACATCCCCTTTGAGACCTTCCTGGGCTTTGGCGGCGACAAGGTGCCCGATATCGACCTGAACTTCTCCGGCGAATACCAGTCCAAGGCCCATGCCTACTGCGTGGAGATGTTCGGAAAATCCCATGTGTTCCGGGCCGGAACCATTGGCACGGTGGCGGAAAAGACCGCCTTTGGCTATGTGAAAAAATATCTGGCCGAGCGTGGTAAGACTGCCAACCGGGCCGAGGAGGCCCGCCTGGCCGCAGGCTGCGTAGGCGTGCGCCGGACCACCGGCCAGCACCCCGGCGGCCTGGTGGTTATTCCCCAGGAGAATGAAATCTGGGATTTCTGTCCGGTACAGCACCCGGCGGATGACCCCAATGCCGACCAGATCACCACCCACTTTGAATACCATTCCATGGAGGAAAACCTTCTGAAGCTGGATATGCTGGGCCATGATGACCCCACCATGATCCGCATGATGGAGGATATGACCGGCGTGGATGCCAAAACCATTCCGCTGGACGATAAGAATACCATGTCTATTTTTACCTCCTCCAAGGTCCTGGGCTATGAAAATGACAAAATTCTAGGCCCTACCGGAGCCGTGGCCATCCCGGAGTTTAACACCAAGTTTACAAGAGGCATGCTCATGGATACCATGCCGGAGCGGTTTGATACCCTGCTCCGCCTGTCAGGTTTCTCCCACGGCACAGACGTTTGGCTGGGCAACGCCAAGGATCTGATCACCTCCAAGACCGCAACGGTTGACCAGGCCATCGGCTGCCGTGACGACATCATGCTGTACCTGATCTCCTGCGGAATGCCGGAGAAACGCTCCTTTAAAATCATGGAGGCGGTCCGAAAGGGCCGGGGTCTGCCGGAGGGTGCGGAACAGGAAATGATCGATGCAGGCGTGCCGGATTGGTACATCGGCTCCTGCAAGAAAATCAAATATCTGTTCCCCAAGGCCCATGCCGTGGCCTATGTTATGATGGCCTTCCGCATTGCCTGGTTCAAGGTCTACCATCCGCTGGCTTTTTATGCAGCCTATTTTTACAGACGAAGCCAGAAAGGCGGCTTTGATGCGGTGCTCATGACCCAGGGCATGGAGGCCATTATGGCCAACATGGATGCCATTGAGACCAATGAAAACGCCTCCGATAAGGACGAGGACCTGCTCACCACCATGGAGGTCGTCTACGAATACTACCTCCGGGGCTTCGATTTCTTGCCCATCGATATCTATAAGAGCCATGCCACCAAGTTCCTGGTGGAGGACGGGAAAATCCTGCCGCCCTTCGTGGCAATCTCCGGCCTGGGCGAAAACGCTGCCTGGGACCTGATGCGGGGCAGGGAAGGGAAGACCTTTCTCTCCATCGAAGAGGTCGCCGCCGCCTGCCCCAAGGTTTCCAAGACCCACATTCAGATGCTCAAGGACGCAGGCGCCTTCGGAAGCCTGCCGGACACCAGTCAGATCAGTCTGTTTTGAGGCAATGCTTGTCTCGACCCTTGCAAACAGAGGCGCTTTGTGCTATACTTTTTGTACAAGTTCAACAAAGGAGAAACGGCTATGCAGAAAACGGAAAAACAGTATCACATTCACTGCACCGAGGGTGATGTGGGCCGCTATGTATTCCTGCCCGGAGACCCGGGGCGGTGCGAGGCCATTGCCGCCCATTTTGAGAACCCTGTCCATATCGGCATGAACCGGGAGTACAATGTCTATACCGGAACCATCCTTGGGGAGAGGGTTTCTGTCTGCTCCACCGGCATCGGCGGCCCTTCCGCGGCCATCGCCATGGAGGAGCTGGCCAATATCGGCGCGGATACCTTCATCCGCATCGGCACCTGCGGCGGCATTGATCTGGATGTCTGCCCCGGCGATATTGTGGTAGCCAGCGGCGCCATCCGCTATGAGCACACCTCTCTGGAATATGCCCCCATTGAGTACCCCAGTGTCCCGGATTTTGATGTGACCCTGGCCCTGCGGGATGCCAGCCGGGAGCTGGGCTTCCGGACGCACGTGGGTGTGGTCCAGTGCAAGGATGCTTTTTACGGCCAGCACAGCCCGGAGAAGAGCCCCGTTTCCTATGACCTGCTGCAAAAGTGGGAGAGCTGGAAGCGCCTGGGCGTCAAGGCCAGCGAGATGGAGTCTGCGGCCTTGTTCGTCGTTGCGGCCGCCAGGGGCGTCCGCTGCGGCAGCTGCTTCCATGCCGTGTGGAACCAGGAGCGTGAAAAGGCCGGAATGTTTATGCCCATGACGGAAGATACCTCCGGTGCCATCCGTGTCGGCATCGAAGCCGTCAAAAAGCTGATCCTGGCGGATAAGAAGTAAGGACAATACCGCACCAATAAAAAACGCCGCTGCGGACCGGTTCCAAGCCGGTTCGCAGCGGCATCTTTGCTTGTCAGATCACTTTTCCGTGGGGTACAGGTAGGCCACGAAGCCCAGAGTCATATAGTCCAGGCACACGGTCTTGTCCGGGGTCTCGCCCATGGTGACCCGGTGGCAGTGGACCTTCCAGACATCGGAACCGTTCAGCTTGTCCTTCCGGATGTCAAACACATGGTTCCAGCTGCGGCCCTCCAGATATTGCTCGTCTTTCACAAACCGGATCAGCTCCAGCCGCCGGAAGTGGGAGGTGGGGAAGGCATTCTCCACGCAGGCATCGAACAGGGCCTCTGCGTCCCGGACGCTGCCCAGCTCAAAGGTATTGCGAATCATTGCACCGTAATCTTCCATGGTAATTCCTCCTTATAGCTTTTGATAGGTTTTTTCCAGGAATTTTTCAATGTTTACCAGCACCCGCGTATGGGTGGCTCTGCCGATTTCCCCAGCCTCGTCGGAGACGGTGATGGCAAAGGTGATTTTCTTTCCCTCTACAGCGGTGACCTCTGCCCGGGCGCGGACCTCCAGGCCGACGGGGGTTGCACTGATATGCTCCAGATTCAGCGCAGTCCCAACGCTGGTCTGCCCCTGGGGGAGGGCCTGCTCGATTGCCTCGCAGGCAGCGCCCTCCATCAGAGCCGCCATGCAGGGCGTTGCATAGACCAGAAGGCTCCCGGAGCCAACGGCCTGAGCCGTGTCCTCTTTTTCCACCAGCGCGGTTGCCTCGCCGGTCATTCCAACGGTAATTTCCATGACACACACCTTCCATTTCCGGTTTTCTTTTTATCAATATATCGCAAAAAAGGCAAAATGTCAATGGAAAGCCATTGCGTTTGCCTGTGGTTTTCTCTATAATAGGCCTATCAAACGAAAGGGTGAAATCGTTTTGCACAATACAAATTCTTCCGCAAAAAATATGGCCCTTGGGGGTGTGCTGGCGGCGGCAGCCGTTTGCATCATGTGCCTTGGCGGCCTGATCCCTGTCAACACCTATGTCAGCCCCATGCTCTGCGCGCTGCTGCTGCAGGTGATTCTGAATATCTGCGGCAGGCGCATAGCCTGGGCCTGGTTTTTTGCTGTGGCCATTCTGTCCCTGCTCCTGTGCCCGGACCGGGAGGCGGCAGGGGTGCTGCTGGTGCTGGGCTATTATCCGATCCTGAAGCAGCTGCTGGACCGGTCACGCCTGAGAGTCCTTTGGAAGGGCCTGTATTTTAACGCCAGCATCTGTGTGCTCTATGCGGTACTCCTGTTTGTTCTGGGGCTTCCGGCATTGAATGAGGAATTCCGGGAGCTTGGGACAGTTATGCTCATTGTGCTGCTCATCCTTGGCAACGTGACCTTCTTTCTGCTGGACAAGGTCCTGGAAAAACCTATGTTTCAAAAGCTGGGCCGCCATGGAAAATGAATGGGAGCTCTATATTCTGCGCTGCGGCGACGGGACGCTCTATACCGGCATTGCCCGGGATGCGGACAAGCGCCTAGCTATGCACCGCAGCGGGAAGGGTGCAAAATATACCCGGGGAAGGGGACCTCTGACGCTGTGCTATCGGGAAATCTGCCCGGACCACGGCACCGCCCTGCGCCGGGAATATGCCGTCAAGCAGCTGACAAGGGAAGAAAAGGAGCTGCTGATAAAAAGCGGCTCCCCATTGAAACAGGGAGCCGACGGACTAGAGAAATAAGTAAATCAGCATGGTGATCAATGCCGTGTTTGGGGTATCTGTGCAGTTTTCGGACATCAAAAGCAGCAAAAGCACTACGATCAGATCCTCCGTATCCAGACCCCGGGGCATCAGACTATCTAGAAAAGTGCCCGCACCCTCTGCAGGCTTGCGCGGAGGGCTGGATGAAGGCGGTGCAGGTGACTGCGATGGCGGCTGCGGACCGTCCGGCAGACTTTGGCGGCGGAAGGAGCCGTCTTCCGTAGGAATATAGCGGTTGTACATGGCCTAGCCCCCAGTCAGGTTTTTCAGTACGCCGGATTCCAGCAGCCCGGAGGTTTGCTGGGCCAGCTTGGCCGAACGCATGGCCTTCTCCAGCTTGGCAATTTTCTCCCGGCTGACATAGGGGGAGAGCGCTTTCAGAAGCGCGCGCTGGTTCTGGTCAATTTCCGCGCCCCTGGCAAAGCCCGTAAAGGCTTTGAGCATCTCCAAATCTCCCGGTCCCGGTCCGGCCGGAGACGGCTGCACCGCGCGCTCCGGTTTCTCCGGCTGTCCGGTGGACTGGGACTGGCCCATGGATTGCGCCAGTGCCTGAATTTTCTGCATCATCTCCGGGTCGCCCAGAATGGCTCCCAGCTGATCCTCCATGCCGCTCATGGATCATTTCGCAGCTGCCGCAAAAGCGCTGTCGCCTCCGGTGTCGCGAGAAAGGCTTCAATGGTTTGCTTGGCGGATGCATAGTCACCTTTGGCTGCCTGATCCATGGCCTGCCGAAGCCCCTGGGCATTGTTTTGCTGCAGGAGGGCCTTCAGCTGCCGCCCTGCGGGGGTGTCCGCCAAAAGTCTAGCCTGTTCCAGTTTTTCCGGTGTGAAATCCGTATTTTCCACGTTTTTGCCTCCTTTTCCGGGATGAACTGCCTTTCTGTTTATTTTATGCAGCAAGCCGGAGATTTTTCCGCACGGGGAAAACTATTTTTTTCAGTAGCAATCTTTTGCCGAGTATGTTATAATAAAATTTGATTAAAAATAGGGAAGAACAGAACTTCCTGTAAGGATGGAAAAATGCGTTTATTGATTTTATCCGATTCTCACCGTTATATGGATTTTATGGAACGCTGCATAGAAGTGTTCCGGCCAGACTGCGTGATCCACCTGGGGGACTACTATCCCGATGGCTATGAATTGCGGCAGCTGGCCTCCGGCGCGGCGTTTTACCAGGTCCCCGGAAACTGTGACGAGTATTCCTGCGATCCCTTCCTTCCGAAAATTCTTGTACCTACCATCGGCGGCGTGCGGTTTTACCTGACCCACGGCCATCAGCACCATGTGAAGCAAACGCTGTCCCAGCTCTTACGGGACGCCCGGGCCGAGGGTGCGCAGGTCGCCCTGTATGGGCATACGCACATTCCGTATCTTCACCGGGAGGAGGACGGCCTTCTGGTCATGAACCCCGGGGCGGCAGGCTTTGCCGGAAGCGCAGGGCTGATAGAAATCGAAAACGGGACTGTTGTTGCCAGCCGTCTGCTGGGCCTGAAAGATTTGGAGGAACAGACATGATCCTTGCAGTGCATATTGGCAATACCAATATTACAGTGGGCGCCGTCCGAGGAAAGGACATTGTCTTTCAAGCCAGACTGCGCACCGATACTACAAAAACCTCCGACGAATACGCCATCGACCTGAAGATGCTGCTGACCATCAACAACGTTTCCGCCTCTGATATTGATGGGGCGATCATCGCCTCTGTGGTGCCCCAGGTTCTGAATCAGATGAAAACAGGCCTGAAAAAGCTGTTTGGCAAGCCTATCCTTGTGGTCGGTCCCGGGATCAAAACCGGCTTGAATATCCGTATCGATAACCCGGCGCAAACCGGTTCCGATCTGGTGGTTGGATGCGTTGCTGCTCAGCGCCTTCAGAAGCCCCCGCTTATTGTGGTCGGGATGGGTACCGCCACCACCATGATGGTCCTGGACCGGAACGGTGCCCTGATTGGTGGCAGCATCAGCCCCGGCGTGCGCATTTCCATGGAGGCCCTGACAGAGCGGGCAGCCCTGCTGCCGGGTCTGCAGCTGGACCAGCCCAAGCGTACCATCGGGCGAAATACGGTTGAATGTATGCGCAGCGGCATTCTCAACGGTGCTGCTGCCATGCTGGATGGCATGGTCGCGCGGATGGAAGAGGAACTGGGGGATAAGGTTGCCGTTATCGCCACGGGCCGAATGGCACAATATGTTGTTCCCCTGTGCAAGACACCCATGCACTATGACCGTGATCTGATCATCAAGGGCCTCGCGATCCTCTACGCCGAAAATACCAAGCCCAAACCCGATTTAGGAGGAAACCAATGAAAAAGAACGCACAAGTTCCGCAAAGCGCCGGGCAGCGCAGTGCCTATGATCAGTTCAAGCATATTGTCGGAATCATTGTCACCTGGTGCTATCGCCTGCGCAAGGTGGTTCTGGCGGCCCCGGTGATCTATTTTTCCCTGCGGCTTGCTGCCTATAATACGGTGAATCTGCCTCTTTCCGTAGGCCTGCTGCTGCAATCCAGCGGCGAGTTTACCTACCACATCTCCCGGTATACGGCGGTCGTTGGCCCGCTTGTCTTAACCGGCGGATGCCTTGCAATGATGTTCCTGTCCAAAAAGGCGCTGTATGCATGGGCTGTCAGTGTGTTTACTCTGGCGGTCCCGGTACTGCTGGTGCTCAGCAACAACTATCCGGCATAATTCGTTTTCCAAACGTTCAAGGATTCTTCACCTTTCTCCGCAGTCCGTATGGTATACTAAGGCTACAGAAAACGGAGACGGTGAAGCCTGCCGATGCCGCGGAAATATCTGCGGATAAGCCGACGGCGGCGCTTGTGACACATTGTCCCCGGAGGACGAGAATGAATACCGGCGGCTGCCCGGAAAGGCTGCCAAGATGTGTTTGGTTTGTAACCGAAGCATCCTGGCCTCGCTTTCCCGGCAGCCGTCTTCTTTTTTATTTCCGGGTGCATTCGTTGACGGGCAGATTGGAGGCCATGGGGAATTGAAGCGCCAGGTGTTTCCAGGTGTGGCGGTCCAGCCTTCCGGTGATCGGCAGGCCGGAAAGCTGCTGGAATGCGGACAGAGCGTCTTGTGTCGGTCCATCCAGAACGCCGGTGACCGGCGGAGCATCCACGCAGTGATAGTTTTCGGAAAGTACGGCCAGAATGACCTGTGCCAGATGTACCGCCGCGTTTTTCTCCCCGAAGCCGATGCATTGTCCCGGGTTCAGCAGAACGCTTAGAACCTGTGGCTTCACAATCTCCACCAGGGCGAGGGCATATTCCTCCACAATCCGATTCCAGGTTTCCAGGTCCGTAACCCCCGTAACCGGCAGACGGTTGCGGCGCTGAAAAACCCGCACGGCGGCCATGGTATCCGGTCCATAGATTCCGTCCGGAATCAGGACCTTGTATTCGTCATCATTTTCCGCCAAAACGCGGAGCATGGTTTGCAGGCTGCGGATAGGCTGCCCCAAAAGGGATTCTGTGGGTTTCATCGTACTACCTCCTGTCTGACAGGGTCTTGACCGCCGATGGCGAGATCATATCCCGGGAATTGGGTCATGGTGGAGGACCGGGCATACCGGTTCCGGGGCAGGGTATTGCCGATCACGGCGCTGGTATAGGGGAAGCGCTCCAAATCCCGGAAGCTGGCGTTTTCAATGCCAGTAAACTGGTCGTAAATTTCATTCCAGGTGGTCAGGTCTACGGTTCCGGTTTGAGGCAGACCGAAATAGCCCTGGGCCGCCAGTACGGCGCTGCGGGAGGCGCTGCCATAAATACCGTCCACCGCAACGCTGGGAATCTGAGAAATATAGGCGGCGAGCACCCGCAGCATGTATTGGAGATGCTATTTGGCGAAATTTGCCATCTAAAAATTAAATATTTATCGTGTTATATGTATGAAATACGAACTTTTTGGCGAAGTACAATTTCAAAGGAATAAACTCATTCATACATTAATCGTACACTTTACAAGTCATTTAATTTTTTCGATTTCTTCACGCAGCCATGCAACGGGCCGATCAGTATATATTTTTTCCGTTATGTCTACGATAGAGTGACCCACGATTCGCTTCAATGCGTATTCGTTCATCTTAGCATCTTTTGCCATGGTAACAAAATGCTTTCGGCAATCGTGCGGCAGGTGTCCTTTTTCAATTCCAGCTCGTTCCATTGCAATATTAAAATATTGCAGATATCCACTATATGTTAAGCATCGATTTTCTTGTTGTGGACTTGGGAACAGCCATTCTTGACCATCCGATGCGGCCCAGAATTCCATAAAGATTTTCTGTACTTTCGAATGGATTGGGACCGTACGGTCTTTTCCAGCTTTTGTTTTTGATCCTCCAATTATTGTCATGTTTTCTAAATTTATATTTTTTCTTTTTATCTGGATCATTTCAGATGGTCTCCAGCCCATATACGTCTGTAAGATAACCATCTTTCCATATTTATCTGTCTCGGACAATTTCCATAATCTATCCATTTCGTCATTGGTGAATGCTTTATGGTGTTTCTCTTCATGATTTGAATAGACCGTTATTTCTCTGGCGTAGTTTTTCATCATCAAATCTTTTTCAAGAGCATAATCACAAAGCTGATTCATCGTACTTTTTATTAACTGTGCCGTTGTTGGTTTTGCCGGTATTTGCGCCCCATCGACTGTTTTATATGGATTTTCAAATAAAGATTTAATATGTCTACCGCGAATACTCTGCACGGACATATTATGTATCTGCTCGCAATAGACCCAGCAGTATTTTATATTTCTTATGCTTCTTGGATTTTCTGTATTATGCTCCGATATCCATAACTTGAATAATTCATCCATTGTTATAGAGGTACCTATGTCATACGGATCTCTATTATATTCTACGAGGGCTATATAGGCTTCATTATACGATGAAAAATACGCCTTTGGTTGAAGCAATTTACAAATCGGTCGGCCATAATCATCTTTTCGTACGGTAACCATTACTCGATAAGGATTCCTAAGATTTCTTCCTGATATTTTTGTGATTTGACCGAATCCATTTGGAAGACGTTTATGGGACCTCGCTTTTTTACGAGGTTTCTCGCTTTTTACATTATCAAATGGGTATCCACAGTTTGGGCAGATGTAGGCTTTTTCGCTTACCAGATGTTCACATTCCGGGCATGATTTTAACATAGATTAAATTCACTCCTTTCAAATGTTATGTCTTTCTGCGGTTTTACATTCTAAGAATTGGTCGCAATTTTTTCAATTGCTATAATGAACAAAATTCAAAGGAGTTGTTTGTATATGACTTATAAACAAATTGAAACAAGCAGAGAGATTCGGCAATGGATTGGTCTTGCAACGAGCGCTGTGTTAGCAGCGACTGCGTTGGATAAGACGTATCCTGACCTGAAAATTAAGGCAAAAACATTTGGGAAAAATCTGAAAAACAGAGCTGAGAAACTGTTCAGGAAGGAGCGTTGAAATGAAAAGCTTTTTTGGCGGCATTGCCGCGGCTATCAAATTCGTGCTCGGTACAATTGCGGTTGTTGGATTAACCGGATTGATCATCGGGTTGCTTGTTGGTATGGCCGTTGCTATGTAACTTAAAAGGCGGGGCATTACAACGCTCCGTCTTTTTTCTGCCTCGCAAAAATTACTTGTATATTAATGAGATAGATGACTATCTTGCAACATTAATTATTATTTGGAGGTATTATTATGGAAACCAACGAAACTATGATTAACGATGAGCAGGAACTGAACGATGTCGAAGTTGTCGACACTGACGAGGTTTGCGAGCATGACTACCCTGAAACCGAGGAAAGCGGTATTGATGGACTGTCATTCGCACTGGGCTCTATTGCGGCACTTCTTGTGGTGAAAGCTGTGAAGAAGGTCGTCAACAGCGAACCTGTGCAGAATAAGATCAGTGAGGTCAAAGCCAATTTCGCGAAGCGGAAGGAAGCACGGCTTGCTGCTAAGGAAGCGAAGAAGCTGAAGGTTGTTGAGCCTACTGCTGACGTTAAGGAAGGAGAAGTTGAAGACACAGTAACCGGCAAGGTTGTTAATGGCAAGTAAGCATTATCATTAAGAGGAGATCTTTTACAAGGTCTTCTCTTTTATTTTTGCGCAATCTTTTAGTGTAATGGATGAAATATACTGGTTATCGACATTTGGTTTGTGTTACATTGGAAACCGAAAGGAGGTTTCATATGGAACAAATCAAATTTGGTCACGGTTCTGTTCCTATCGTGGTTGTCGCAAAAATTTATGGAAAGGATCCTAATTGGGTAAGAAAGGGGATTATTGAAGGATGGCTTCCCATTGGAATCGCTACTCGGGATGGGCGAGAGGTCACCGATTTCAAGGAGCAAAATTCAAAGCATCGAATTAACTATTATGTCTCGCCAAAACGCCTGTATGAGCAAACAGGCTATATATGGAGGAATGATCAAAATGAATAATCAACATAAACCTGAACTTAGTAAAAAGAACCCCTATTGGATTCCTAGAGAGAAATACTACGAACTGTTATATTTCTCCAGACAATATGAAACGATGCGCCAGGAGAAAAGGGAGCTCATGAGATGCTATCCTACTGCCAATCTTGATGAAAAGGTAGCTGTGACGGATATTTCTGACCCGGTTATGAAAGCTGCTGCTCGTATGGAAGTCCTCTCTGAAAAGATGGGGCTTATTGAGGAGACAGTACGAGAGGCTGAGCCTGATATTTACAAATGGCTGTTGATTGGCGTTACGACCAATAAGTCCTATGACTTCCTTGCACAGAAAATGCGCATGCCGATGTCCAGGAGCGCTTATTATGAGCGTTACAGAAAATATTTCTATTTATTATCGAAGAAGCGTTGATAATGTAGAAATATGATGGTATACTTACGGCATACAAGAAAGGAGTGTTCCAAATGAAATTGAAGCCCTTGCAATGTCCAAATTGCCACGCACCCGTTGAGCGTATTGAAGGCGCCAATCATATGTTTTGTCCATATTGTGGCACAAAGATTGTGATTGATGACATTGAGTTTTATAAAGAAGACTCAAAAACGGCTCGAATAGAAAATATCACCAATACTATTAGCAAGGTCATCGGAACAAAGGAAGAAAGAACAAAAGAAAAGCAACAGCAAGAAGAGAAAATGGAAAAAGCCCGTAAGGAGGCTCTGAAAAGGATTCCTTTGTGGATAGCTCTATTTACTGTCATATTTGCACTTTTAGCAATGGCCGAACATTTCGGTTGGTAAATTTCCATCACCCACATGCCCATTTTGTGTGCTATATTTATACCATGACCCGTTGGGAGAAATCCCGGCGGGTTCTTTTTATCGCAAGAAATACAAACCATATAATGAAATCAGTTGAAAGGAGATTTCTAAAATGGATAGAATCACAGACAAGCTGGAGGAAACGATTAAGAGTTCGATTGATCGCTTGGACACGTTGGACAAGACGTCGCCCGAATACGGACAGCTGGTGACGAACATCGCGAAACTTAACGAGCAAAGACTTAAGGAAGCTGAGCTTGATGCAGCTGCGGTTTCGAGAGCGGAGGACCGTGCCATGGAAGATGAAAAGATGGCACATGAGATAGCGCTCAAGGAAGAGGAAACGCGTCAGACAAAGCTGAAGGGGTACTTTGATCTTGGGAAAAGCGTTGTGTCGCTGGTAGGAACCGTTGGGGCAACGTTATTGATTCTGACGTTTGAGCAGATTGAACCTGTTGTTTCGAAGGCTCTGACGTTCATTCCAAAACCGAAAATCTAAAAACTGAACGTTGAAAGAACTGTATGATTTACATATGGTTCTTTCTTTTTTCGGAGGTTTCTATGCGTTACCACTATACGCCCGGCGCAATAAATTCGTCTATATATGCTTCTGTATATGTCTGTGACCATCCAGTTTATAGAAAATGCACATTATACAAACAGGGCAACAAAGGCTTGGCTGTTATCCAGCAGAGATACGATCCAAAAAGGAAGTATACATGGTGGGCCGATATAGATTCCTGGCTTGTAGATGCGCTATATTTAAATGGAAAATTCAAAATGGTTTTTGACACTTATGCAAAAGAGCCAATAGAAGAATTATATCCAACGCTCTCATTACGTCAATTAATGTGGAAATTGCGTATGAAACCTTTGAAACGCGAACCCTGGGAAACGGTCTTCGATAAATGTCCAATCTGATTTTTACCCTTGCTTTCCTCACAGCATTATGTTACAATGGCAACATGCCATATTTTTCAGGAGGTAAATAGATATGAGTAGACAAATCGTTACCTGTAATGGATGCGGAAAGGAAATCGTCCTTGAAGACTTCGACGATGTACTATGCGATGAGTGTGGTAACAACATCTGGATGGATGAAGATGGCAACATCTATCAGGAATGTTCGGGTGAGTTTCACAGTGATGTCTTCGAAGATGGGATCAGGACGTCGGAGGCCGAAATGTTTGAATTTTTTGGAGACCCGGATGACGACGATTACCGGGAATGATATTTAACTCGCAAATATTTCCAGTCCTCTTATGAAGAACAAAAACTTTATAGGAGGTTTTATTATGAAAAACAAATGGAACTTATTCTGGAAGGACTATGTAGATCTAGTGACAGATAGCATTAGATTCTGTCGGAAACACTGGTTTGGTTGCCTTCTGTGCTTGGCTATATCAGCCTTGTACATTATAGGCTGTGTGGCCGGTTGGTTCGAGGATCTGTATTGCTGGATTGATGACAAGATTTCGTTCCTTAAGAACAAAGTGAAGTCGGTTTTCGGAAAAGGCAAACACGAAAAGTAAATCTTCAAACTGGAGAGAGCTCAATTACGGGTTCTCTCCTTTTTTATTTGGCCGAAAGGAGAATTATATGCATTTCAACACGGCAAAACTTAGCAGCGCTATCGCTAAGGCAGTTCCTCACATCTTCACAGGTGTTGGGATCCTCTGGTTCGGTATTTCCGCTGCGACAGCATTCAACACCGGAGAAAAGATGGCAAAAGAACTTGCACAGGCAGATGATTTCGAGAATCCTCCAAGTTCATCTATAAAAGATGTGGTGAAGGATGTGCTTCCGGTTGTAGGCTCTTTTGCAATTGGCGCAGCTTGCGTTATTATGTCCGATGCTTGTCATACGCGGATGCTGAGAGCAACAAACGCGGCATATAATAATTTAAGCAAGAATTTTCAGGAATACAAAGCAGCGGTTGTTGGAGCGCTTGGTGTAGAAGCCAATAAGATTGCTTCTAAGGCCGCTGCCAATGGTCATGAACCAGAAATGGATGAGCCGCCGCTTCCGGATGGAACATATCATTTCTACGATGTGTTCTCTCGGAATGATTTTGTGGCAGAACTTGCGGATGTCTATGAGGCTGAGGCGGAATACAATAAATTATTTCAGTGCTATGGTTACGTTACGATCAATCAATTCTATGATCTTCTGAATCTTCCACATGTCGATCGGGGCGATGATATTGGATTTGATTGTGGGGAAGTTGCTGACTGGACCGGATACGTTTGGATTGACTTCTGTAATGAAGAGCACATCGAAGAAGATGGCTCCAAATGGTATTCCATCAACATTGACCCCTATCCGACAATTGACGGCGTCATTGATTGGGATTCCGTTGTCAACGATCACAAAGTTGCCGGCGCTATCTTCAATCATTGATATTCTCGCAAAATTTTCTTCTGCTACAATGAGGAGGTGACAAATCTATGTTTAAGGGTCTGACTAAAATGGAGATCATTAGCGTGATCGGTACCGCTTTACTCGGCGCTGTAGCATCCACGTTGCTGAATGTGGCTACTATCAAAGCCAATAAGGAGGAGATTCGCGAGTTGGTCCAGAAGGAGATGCCTGACGGGAACGAGGAATAACCTCGTCAAACAAAGGAGACTGTATGATGAATCATATGGTCTCCTTTTATTTTTTCAAAGGAGATAAAGATGTCCTATACAAAAAGATACCTTGAAGAAAAGATTGAGGAAATCATGAATACCTTCAGCGGAGAAGAACTTGTCGAGAAGCTTCGTGCAACATTTGGATATTCTGATGCCGAGATCACGAACACCATTATGGACTATGGAACTCAGGAGGTAAGAAAATGCAGTTGAGGATTTCTCCGAAAGGTGTCATCTCCGCAATGAACGGTTTCGTGAAGGCACATAGCCATGAGATTCTGGCGGCAGTCGGGATTTCATCTTTTGTGACCTCCATTGTTTTGGCTGCAAAAGTCACGCCTGTTGTGGAGAAAGATATTTGCAAGGCAGAGGAAGAAAAAGGCGAACCTCTGACTAAAATGGAGACCATTAAAATTGCCGGAAAGCACTATATTCCCGCCGCCGTTGCTGCTGTATGTGGAACTGCCTGTGTGATTGGTTCTACAGTTCTTGAAAACAAGAAGGTAGCCGCAGTTGCGACACTCTGTCAGCTTACTGAAGACAATCTGCGTGATTTGAAGACCCATATGGCAGAGAGTCTTGGCGAGAAAAAAGCCAATGATATTATCGAGGAAACTGCTGCTAAAAAGGTCGAGAGCAGACCTGTCCCCGATGAAACGCTGACACTAAAATTTGGCGAAAGTGTATTTTACGATCCTTGGAGTGGCAATTTCTTCGGCTGCACAAAGGATAGGGTTGAGAAAGCAGTAAACGCAATCAACCTAAGACTCACCGGCTGTGATTTCGTTTCGTTGAACGAGTTTTACGATGAACTTGACATACCGAATACCAACCTCGGCAATTATGCCGGTTGGACAAGCAGTCTTGGTGAGCTTTTGCATGTAACATATGGCTATGGACCTGCTCCGGATGGACGATCTTGTTGTGTTCTGGACTATACGATCTATATGGAAGATGATATTCGGAAGATGACTGGCATTGATACCGTACTTACATAAGGAGGACTTATGGATAACAAAACGAACGACAAAAAGATCGAGAAAGTTGTTACCGGTAAAACTTCTGTAAGCAAGAATACGGATCCTGGCAACATTATGTCAAAGTTCATCGTAGAAGGTGTTCAGACAGCCGGTAAATCCATGCTGATGGACGTTTTCCTTCCAAAATGTAAACAGGCGGTGTATGACGCACTTATTAATGGCCTTTCGGTACTCTTCTGGGGTGTTGGAGGTGTGAAAAAGACAAGTTCCACGGGTACAGGAACGCGGGTTAATTACTCAAATTCCAGTGGCACAAGACCCGTGGGCGGTACTGCTCAGCGTGTAACTCCAACAATCAAGAAGACAGTAGATCCGGAGGACATTAACTTCGAAACCCGTCTGGACGCTCAGAATGTCTATGACACGATGATTGATATTCTTGAGCAGTACGATAAAGTGAGTCTTGCTGAATTCCTGGAGTTGGCAGGTGTTAGCAACGACGATTTCACTTACAACAAATACGGCTGGAAATCTCTTCCTCCGGCTGATATTCGCAGACTTGGGAATGGCATGTATTATATCCGATTCCCCAAAATGGAAATTATTTAAGGAGGCAATTTTATGAATCTCAGTAACATTGGCGGTGCTCTCTCTCGTGTTGGTACCGCAACACTTCGTACTCTGGAGCATCATGCGCCCAAAATTCTGATGGCCATTGGCATTGGCTGCGGTATTGGTGGAGCCGTAACTGCTTGCAAGGCAACTTTGAAGCTCCCCGAGACTATGCAGGAAATCAACAACGCTGTCGATGCAGCAAAGGCCATGCCCGAGGAAGATGAGGAGCAGAAGAAGATCAAAGACAAAGAAGTAGTCAAGAGTTATATTTCTGGAGGCGTGAAGCTTGCAAAGCTTTATGCGCCTTCTATCGGCCTTGGCGTAACCTCTGTTGCCTGTGTTCTTGGCGGAAATCATATTATGAGTCAGCGCTATTCTGGTGCTGTAGCTGCCGTTAGTGCGACGGAACGGATGTTCGCTAACTACAGATCCCGTGTGGTCGAGGAACTTGGTGCCGATAAGGACTTCCAGTTCGCAAATGGCATTCGGGAAGTTACCGAGGAGGAGCCTGTTCTGAATAAGGATGGTACTCCAAAAACCGATAAGAACGGCGAAGTGAAGACAGCCAAGAAGACTCATATGGAGTTCGACCCAGACATGAACAAGTATTCCAGAATCTTCGAGGAATGCACGACTCGTCATTGGGATCCCGACCCTGATTATAACAGATCCGATCTGATTCTGAAACAGAACCACTTCAATCAAATGCTGCATAGCAAGAGATATGTATTCCTGAACGACGTGTATGAAACCCTTGGATTCCCCATCACGTCTTATGGCCAGGATATGGGATGGATCATCGATTCCGAAACTCCTGACGCATGTGTCGATTTCGGCCTGTACGATTTCAATGAGAACGGTGTGCGGCGAATCGATGACATGGATTACAAGACCAATGCAATTCTGTTGACCTTCAAGGGTGTTCGTTACATCAAGGATAAGGTGTACCGGGCACAGCGTGTCTTTTGATATTTTCGAAGATGACAGTTTTGAGCTTTGGAACCGACGATGAAAGGAGATACATATGACTTATAAAGAACCCTTGTGCTTCCTGGCTGGTGCGGCCGTTGGTGCAGTCTTCACATATTTTGTGACCAAGCAGCAGCGTGACAAGGACATTAATGATGCATGGGAAGAATCCAGGCATTATTACAACGAAAAGCTCGGCGATATGAGCCGGAAGAATCGCAATAAGCCCGATCCGGGTGATCTGCTGAAAACAATTCTTCCGGACGATGCAGTCGCCGAAGTAAAAGATCCTAAGAAGAAGGATTATACGAAATACAATACCATCACAAATGAAGAACCTGAAGATCCAGTTCTTGCGGATGAGCAGGAAATTGATATTTTCCCGATCACTGAGGAGAACTGGATGTACGACCGTGATTATGAGAAGGTAACCGCGATCATCTATTCCGATGGTATCATTGCTAAGGATGATGACGATGATATTCTCGAAGTCGATGAGACTGTTGGCCCAGACGGTTATGATGCCGGTCTCCATAATTCGGATCCGGACAGAGCTGTTTATATTCGGAATGAATCTCGGTCAACGGACTATGAAATCATTACCAGCGATCGTAGCTATCAGGAAGCGACAGGTATCTTCGTGGGCGGAGAAGCGAGGGATTAATGCATGAACCCAATTGAATATGAGTACAGAGAATGGCTCACGTCATTGGCGTTCGGTTTGTGCGAAGGCTTCGGCGATTACAAAGAGCTGTTCGAGTATTTATATTCTCGGGAGTTCGTTTGTGTCCTCGATCGAGATCGCAACCGAGCAGCTGATGGCCTATGTCTGAGAGATAGCTTTGCTGACGCATACGGATATTCTGGTATTCGCGATATCCTGACTATTCCGTGTAACGTCCTCGAAGTAATAATCTCCGTTGCAGACAGATGTGAAAAACAATTTATGGCCGATGCGGAACTTGGAGACAGGACAGGCATGTGGCTTTATGGCATGCTAAATAGTCTTGGAATTGCCGATCTGACCGACGGATATTTTGACATCGGACAGGCCAGGAGAGCTATCGATGTTCTCCTGGCTCGTTCTTATTGCAGAAATGGTCGCGGAGGCCTATTTACAGTGAAGAATCGTAACATAGATATGCGAAAAGCCGAAATTTGGTACCAGATGAATTGGTATCTGGATGAGGTGAACGAAACTATGGACGAGTAAAAATATAAGCGAAAGGAGAAATAGGCTCAATGCTGGACTTCTTGAGGGTAGCAACGAGACAACCTAAGAAAGGTGTTCTTGAAATCTATCCCAAATTCATCTATTGTCCTAGTTCTGATCTCATGGTCCGCGGCGGCGATTTCTATGCGATTTGGGATGAAAAGAAAAATCTTTGGTCAACAGACGAAAACGTCGCCGTAAGGCTCATTGATGCCGAATTGGAGCATTACGCCAACGAGCATAAAAACGACTATTCTGATTTCTATGTGCAGGTCATGTACATGTGGGATACGGATAGTGGGTCCATTGACAAATGGCACAAATTTGTACAAAAGCAACGTAGAGATGATTTTCATCCGCTCGACGAGGAGCTGACTTTCGCTAACACTGAGGTCACGAAGGAAAGCTATGTGAGCAGGCGGCTTCCATATTCCTATGAGCCAGCTCCGACTCCTGCGTGGAATGAAATTGTCGGAACATTGTATGCTCCGGAAGAACGCATGAAGCTCGAATGGGCCATTGGAGCTATCGTAACCGGAGAATCGAAGAATCTTCAGAAGTTCATCGTCATGTATGGTGCACCGAAGACAGGTAAATCAACGGTCCTGAACATCTTGCAAAGGCTGTTCGAAGGATACTGGTGCGCATTCGATGCAAAGACGCTTGGTAATGCGAATGCGTCTTTTGCATTGGAGGCATTCCGGAATAATCCGCTGGTTGGTATACAGCATGATGGCGACTTGAGCAGAATTGAAGATAATACCCGTTTGAACAGTCTTGTTTCGCATGAAGTGATGACCGTCAATGAGAAATTCAAGGCTTCTTATCCCGCCAAGTTCAATACATTCCTCTTCATGGGCACAAATAAGCCTGTTAAGATCACCGATGCCAAGTCTGGCATTATCCGAAGACTGATTGATGTATCACCAAGCGGTCAACGGATCCCATCCGATCGATACAGACAACTCATGGAGGACGTGAAGTTTGAACTTGGCGGAATTGCTGCACATTGCAAAGAAGTTTATGAAAAAGACCCGCATCGGTATGACGAGTATATCCCGATTACAATGATGGGGGCATCAAATAGCTTCTATAACTTTGTGCTGGATAACTATGACAAGTTCAAGCAGGACGATGGCATTACAATGAAGCAGGCCTGGGAAATGTATAAGAATTACAACACCGAGGCAAATGTACCGTATGGATATTCTCAAATGCTCTTCAAAGAGGAATTGAAATCCTACTTCAAAGAATTCTTTGACAGGATAACGCTTGAAAATGGCACACGTGTCTGGAATTACTATCGAGGATTTCTTACAAAAAAATTCGAGATGCCATCTACCGCACCGAAGAACGATATTTCTGTGCCGGATTTTCCTATGGATTGTACAGAGTCGCTCTTCGACAAAGAATTTGCGGATTGCCCAGCGCAGTATGCCACTCAGGCCGGTACTCCTATGAAGAAGTGGTCGGATGTAACTACAAAACTGAGCGATCTTTCGACAAACTTACTGCATTATGTGAACATCCCGGAAGATAGAAATGTTATATTTATCGATTTCGATTTGAAGGATCCACAGGGCAATAAGTCTTTTGAGTTAAACGCCAAAGCAGCAAGTAAATGGCCCAAAACATATGCGGAGCTCAGTAAAGGAGGTGAAGGGATTCATCTTGTGTATTACTACACAGGTGATGCATCTAAACTGAGCAGTTTATATTCTCAAGACGTGGAAATCAAAGTCTTTACCGGTGGAAGTTCTATGAGAAGGCGCCTTAGTCGATGTAATGATATTCCCATCGCCACTATTAGCTCTGGATTACCAATGAAGGAGGAAAAACAGGTGGTGGACTGGAAAGGATTCGAAGATGAAAAACATCTTAGAGCCTGCATTGCTCGAAACCTTCTGAAAAAGAACATTCCATACACAAAGCCAAGCATCGATTTAATCTACAAAGATCTTGAGCAGGCATACAATTCTGGGATGATCTACGATGTCACAAACATGATTCCTGATATTCAGGCATTTGCCCTTCGGAGTAGTCATCAATCGGATTACTGCATGAAGCAAGTTGCGAAGATGAAGTTCAAATCTGAAGATGAGTCTGAATGCAAAGATGCCGTTGGGGATAAACTTGTGTTCTTCGATGTGGAAGTCTTTCCAAATCTGTTCGTGGTGGTCTATAAGCCGAGAGGCGAACCTTGTGTCAGGCTCATTAATCCAACAGCCGACCAGATTGAACTCCTATGCAAGATGAAACTGGTTGGATTCAATTGTCGGGACTACGATAACCATATTCTTTATGCTCGGATGATGCGGTATTCCAACGAGGAGCTTTACAAGCTTTCCAGAAGCATCGTTAAAGAAAAGCGTGGTAAATTCGGTGGAGCCTATAATCTGAGCTACACGGATATTTATGACTTCTCTTCGACAAAGCAGAGCCTTAAGAAATGGGAGATCGCGCTTGGCATTCATCATCTTGAACTGGAGTTCCCTTGGGATGACCCTGTCCCGGAAGAGTATTGGGATAAAGTAGCCGAATACTGCGAGAATGACGTAGTGTCCACCGAAGCGCTATTCGACTATCTGGAACCCACTGACTTTCTTGCACGGGAGATTCTGGCTGAACTAGCGGGGATGTCCGTTAACGCTAAGACCAACGACTTGACCGCTCAAATTATATTTGGAGCCGACAAGAAGCATACACAGCTGGTCTATACGCATCTGGATACTGGTGAGCAGGAACTTCCGCCCGGTGTTGAAGGGTCTAAGGAGATCAATTCCTTTCCCGGATATGAGTTTAAAGACGGGAAGAACATGTTCCGTGGCGTTGATCTTGGAAGAGGTGGATGGGTATTAGGCGATCCGGGCATCTATAACAACGCAGCACTTCTGGATATTGCAAGTATGCACCCGAATTCCGCTGTTGCACTGATATTCTTCGGACGTCATACGGAGAACTTCAAACAACTCTTGCAGGCTCGAATTTACATCAAACATAAAGACTATGAATCCGCAAAGAAACTGTTTGATGGAAAGCTTGCAAAATATTTGGATGATCCAAAGATGGCAAAGAAGCTTTCCAAAGCTTTGAAGATTCCGATTAATGCCGTCTACGGCCTGACGTCTGCCGGATTTGAGAATCCGTTCTACGACAAACGGAATGTCAACAACATCGTAGCTCTTCGCGGCGCATTATTCATGAAGACTCTGTTTGACGAAGTGACAGCCAGAGGTTTCAAAATCTTTCATGTCAAGACGGACTCCATCAAGATTGCAGATGCAACCCCTGAAATCATTCAGTTCTGTATGGACTTTGCCAAGAAGTACGGCTACACATTCGAGCATGAGGCAACTTATGAAAAGATTTGTCTTGTAAATAATGCCGTCTATGTAGCAAAAGCTGCTAGCCCCGAATGGTGCCAGAAGACGTATGGATATTTGCCAGAAGAGAACGAACCTGCCTATCTGGAAGAGAACGGCTATTGGACGGCAACAGGCACCCAGTTCCAGATTCCATACGTCTTTAAGACGCTGTTCTCTCATCAGCCAATCGATTTCGAAGACAAATGTGAAACGAAATCTTCGAAAGAAGGCGCTTTATATTTGGACTTCAATGAAGGGCTTCCGGAAGGGGAGCATCGATATCGATTTGTCGGTAAGGTAGGACAGTTCACGCCGATGAAAGCCGGTTCTGGCGGTGCAAAACTCATGGCGAAACGTGAGGACAAGAAGACGGGAGAGATTAAATATGTTGGCGCTCCCGGCACGGTTGACTATCGTTGGATGGAGTCCGAAGCGGTCCGTATGAATGGCAAACAGGACTTGGTTGATGAAAGCTTTTATATTTCCCTTGTGGATGATGCAAAGGCTGCCGTCGGCAAATATGGTGACTTCGAATGGTTCGTAAGCTGATATTCGAAAGGAGAACGATTATGTTGAAAGAAAAAGCGCAAAATGCCGTTGGTGAAACCGTCGTTGATGGTATCAAGGGCAAGTTGAAACAGGACCTCAAGGAAAATTGGAAGGACTATGCGCTCGTAGCAGCCGGTATGATTGGTGCTGCTGCGGGCGTTAATCTTTTGTTCAATCTGATTAACCGGCCTGTCGCAAGCCGGAACAACATTCACTTTTATATTCACATTGTTTGAGAAGGAGAACATAAATAATGGATAACCTCAAGATTGAAAACGCGCACATCATCTACAAGAACTTCTCCGGTAACCGTGACCAGTATCATCCTGGCCGCAGAAGCTTCTCTGTCGTACTGGAGGAAGCAGATGCCAATATTCTGGAGGCAGATGGATGGAATGTCCGTCATCGCCCCAGCAAGGCGGACCCCGATGAGATCATTCACACACTGCCGGTTGAGGCAAGATTTGACAATTTTCCGCCCCGTGTTGTCATGATTGGCGAAACGAGTAAGCGTGTCACTTTCCTGGACGAGAACACCATCGGTCAGCTGGACACTGCTGCCATCAAGAATTTCGACCTGCTGATCAGTCCCAGCAGATGGACCGCTGCCGGCAAGACTGGCATTAAGGCCTATCTGAAGACGGCATATGTAACGATCGAGGAGGACGACCTTGACATGAAGTATGCTGCGTTGCTGTCCTCCTATGCAAAGGCTCTTTCTGAGAAGCTTGACACTCCAGAAGAACCTGAAGATGACTCCGATGTCCCATTTTAATCCATGGGAGTAAAGCTGTATGACCACCAATTGGATGTACTTGACCGAATTTGTAATGGCTGCATCCTCTGTGGTGGTGTCGGAAGCGGTAAATCCATTACAGCTCTTAGTTGGTATTACCTTGAGAATGGTGGTTGTATAGAGTTTCTGAATGGAGGGTCTTACTCCAAAATGCGAGATCCTCCCAAAGATCTCTATATCATCACCACCGCTCGAAAGAGGGATACATTGGAGTGGGAAGGGGAAATGATCCCTTTCCTGCTCTCTCCCGGATCTGACAACGGATATTCCAATAAAGTTGTAGTGGACAGCTGGAATAACATCGAGAAATATATCGGCGTTGTCGGAGCGGTCTTTATATTTGATGAACAGCGGGTTGTCGGATATGGCAAATGGACAAGGAGTTTCCTAAAGATTACGAAGAACAATCAGTGGATTATGCTTTCGGCTACTCCAGGTGACACTTGGGGCGATTATATTCCTGTATTTATAGCCAATGGCTTCTATAGGAATAAGACGGAGTTCAATGAAGAGCATGTTGTCTTAAAACCTTTTTCGAAATTTCCTCAGATTGACCGGTATATTAACACGCAGCGTTTGATACGTCTGAGAAACAGAATTCTTGTCGATATGGAGTTTAATCGTGACACGGTTCGACACAATATACCAGTCCGATGCGACTATAATGTTGATATTTACAAGACCATCACGAGAGAACGCTGGAATCCGTATTTGGAAGCGCCAATCATGAATGTTTCTGAGCTCTGCTCCGTTTGGAGGCGCTGTGTCAATGAAGATCCATCAAGATCGGAGCAGGTTCTTGATATTTGCAGGCACCGAGACCGGATTATCATCTTCTATAACTTCGATTATGAACTTGATATTTTGAGAGGTCTACCATATGACGAAAGTGTGGAAATAGCGGAATGGAATGGGCATAAACACCAGGAAATCCCAGATTCGAAACGTTGGGTCTACTTGGTCCAGTATACAGCCGGAGCTGAAGGCTGGAACTGTATTAAGACCGACACCATTGTCTTCTATTCTCAGACGTATTCCTACAAAACCCTTGAGCAATCCATGGGGCGAATTGATCGACTCAATACGCCGTATAAAGATCTCTATTATTACCACTTTAAGAGCGTTGCGCCAATTGATATTGCAATCGCTCGTGCAATCAAATCCAAAAAGAAATTTAATGAAACCCGTTATGTGTCCTCTCTGGACAAATTGAAAGGAGTAACAAACTATGCGAAAGTATCGTCGTAACATTGCAAGACACAACATGATGAAAGCCGGTGTTAAGCACTTCAATCGGCACCGTGCCCCTGATGGGAAGCGGACCGACAGTTATTTTGCTCTGAATTGGAGGGATTGGGTCCATGCCTGATATTGCGCAGTTTGAAGTTGACTTCAATACATACTGCAAGCTTTGCAAAAACAAGGATGTCTTGGAAACAGATGAACCTTGTGATTCCTGCCTGACACAGGGATGGAACTGGAATACATCCAAGCCGATCAATTTCGTAGAGGCAAGTAAGAAGGATTCTGTCCGTTCTAGGAAAGCAGACAAAGGCCGTGGCAAATGATATTTTGAAAATGAGGGGTGCTTTATGGGAAAAAGGGGACGTCCTCCTATTGAGGACAAGAGAGACAAGCTATTTCAAATGCGGATGAATGACAAGGACTTAGCTCAGCTTAATTTCATAGTCGCAGAAACAGGCCTTTCTAAGTCTGAAATTATTAGGGAACTAATATATAGGGAATCCACTTTATTATATTATGGATATCCATCGCAAAAAATTCAATCCTTATAATAGAAAGGAGCTGAAAGGCTATGGAATCTAAAAACCAAATCTTCTACTATGGCTTAGGAGGTGCGGACAAGAACTATCGATCCTTGAACTTTGAATTCGTGAATTCTGACAGATACTCTATCTGGATCGAGAACAAGATTATTGATAATATGCTCAATAGAAATCCGGGCATTGTCGAGATCTATGCGATCGATAACAGACCTGGGTTGAAGTGGGATTTCACAGAAAGCATTCGTGAAGGATCTGTAGAAGCTTGTCAGATCTTCAAAGATATTCTGAGAAGAGAAGGCAAAAAGGTTTATCCTAGAAACAAGTGACTTTTACGGAACCTGGTGTATTTTACATCGGGTTCCAATTTTTATATTTTCGAAAGGAGATCGAAAATGGCATATACGATTGATGAAGTTCGTAATTCTCTTCCGAAAGTCGGCGATCGGCGGCATGGGGGTACCGTTGATTATGTGAATTCAGACAATTTGTGGTACCGTGTACGAGATAAATTCGGTACCACTGAGGCATATAAGCTCCCGAGAGCTTACAATAACACACCTGGTCCTAAACCCAGGCCTATTGAGCGTACCATGAAGCAGGAGCCTCGAACGCCGGTTTATACTTACCGAATTAAGGAAACTGGCAAACTCTACCGTAGCTTTTCTGAAATCGCAACGGAACTTGGCTGCTCTAAAGAGTCTGTACGTGGGGCATACCGGCGCGGTGGGAAAGTAAGAAAACAGTGGACGATTGAGAAAATCGGGAAGGAGAAAACCAATGGTTGATATTGAATATGATAAGGACCTTGACACCGTCAATATAGAAGTATTTGAACGAACGGGATTCGATAATTCCACTGAGCGAAGATTTCGCTGTGTCTGCTGCAAAAACCGATATGCATTTCCGAAAGTTTCTCAAGCCGCGGCCACCGCATGATCTGTTGGTCATGCTACTTGAAATACTTCAATGACGATATCTTGGTTGCGCACGCATGGATGAGAGAAGGGGCTCCTGATGGAAATTAAATCTGTAATTGTAAGAAAACCTGTTTCCTATTTGAATCGTATTCGTGGCTTGGCGATTTTTGTGACTTTAGATACTAAGAGAATTCAGGCAATAAACAAACCAGAAGATGACATACCATTTGTGTTACAGACAATTGGACAATTGGATAAAGCAGCAAAATACCTGGGCTTTTCTAATTATAATGACATGATCGAATTCGTAAAACTGTTTGGACCGGAATCTTTGTAAAGGGGAAGACTTATTATGAGCGAACACGATATTGGATGTCAGTGCCTTCCGATTCTATATAAAAGAGCAAAAGAAGCATACATGGAAGAGCACAGAACTTACCATGATATTTTCACACTTAAATCATCGTCGGTCTGTATGGAACTTCTGAACGAATACAATCTGTTCATGGACCGAGAGGTGAAGGATACGATGCACATGATAAATGCGATTAGATTAGCAAATAACCTAAAAGAACTGTCAATTTACGAAGTTTTGGCGATGGAGGACAATAACGATGATTAAACTTGAAAACACTGAAGTTATGGGCTGGGAGGCAGCCATTCGTGGGATGCGGAACCCGATAAATTCTTGGGAGAAGAGTGATAGTGGATGGACTACCAATGGCATCGGCGAAAAAGATATTTGCACAGATTCGGACTATGATGGGTATTATGAATTTAAAATCGGACCCGATGATCAAGATCTCATGAAGCGTCTTCGCAACGCCGGTACAGACCATCGTAAATTCATGCGGATGATTACCGTGTATGTTGATATTACGGCTCCGCTGTATTGGTGGAAGGAGTTCGACACGTACAAGGTAGGCACTGTTGCAAATTCTTGCTCTACTATGCACAAGATTGCTGCGAAGGAGTTTACGATGGAGGATTTCAGTTGTGATCATCTCTTTGGCGTTGAGGATATGATTCCATCAGATCAACGCGATGAAAACAGCATCTATAAGGACATCGCTTTAGCGGCTGTAAATATTGATGGGAACGACTGTTATTTTAGCCCTAAGGGGTTTATTCAAATGACCTGTAATATACTGAACCGCTACCGCAACTGTTTTCTTGAAACGAAAGATAAGCGGTATTGGTGGCAGATGATTCAGCTCCTGCCAAGTTCTTACAACCAGCACCGGACGGTCATGCTGAACTATGAGGTTCTGGCAAACATTTATAAGTCTCGCCGTAACCATAAGTTAGATGAGTGGCGTGACTTCTGTGATTGGATTAAGAGTCTGCCTTATTCAGAGCTGATTACTGGTAAGGAGGAAAACGATGGATGATATCTTAATAGTCAAATGCCGTAAACTACTTCCACGCAAACATTTCTTGGCTATCCTTGATCAGCTTAAAACCCAGAAAGAGACTGGAGTGGTTCTTCTTCCGCCTTATTTAGAAGCTCAAATAGTTCCAGATGACATTGAAATCAAACTTGTTGATGAAAACGGAAAGGAGGAAACATGAAAATATCTGATATCCTGAAGATCGTAAATGACTGTGAGCGGCTTCGTAATGTTCTGATGAGAGACGAAGAGCTTACGGCAGAGGATAAGATGGATATTTGCGACTTGCTGTGGGATTACCGCTGCGAACTTCTGAAGAAAGAGGTTTAGTAGTAGAGCTTGTACGTGCATTTCATTCTCATAAATGGGGGGGGCTAAAGATGATTAAAACATTTGTCAAGAATCCTATAAAGGTCCAAGCAATTCAATACACCGGCAATAATTATGATGAGATTTCCAATTTTACTAATGGTAATATCTTTCAATATGACGAAATAGTTGTCGTTAAAACGCGTGCAGGCTATCGATATATTGAAAAAGGCGACTGGATCATTCGTGGCGTAAACGGACAATTTGGTCTATGCAAGCCTGATATTTTTGAAAAGACATATGAGGAGGTCCGCTAATGCGTAAAACATTCATTATTGTCGCGCTGCTATTTGCTTTTCTCCTTGGGGCGTGTTGCACGGTTAAAGTTGGAGCGGTTCAGGATAATCCGATAAAAATCTGGCCGGAAAATGAAAATGGTCCATATAGAACTCTATGCATTGTCGATGAAGAAACTGGTGTCAATTATATTGTGGCCGGCATTGAAGCATATGGTAAATGGTACGGTATCGCTATTACTCCTCGTTACAATAGCGATGGCAGTTTGTATGCAAGCAAGTGAAACTGGAGGTAGATTTATGATAATCAAAAGAACTTGGACAAGATATGACAGAAGGACCTTTACGAAATATTATTACACAGGATATTTTCTATCAGCTTGGTTCATTCCAATCTTTATCGGTCGGGATACATTTAGACAAGTTTAAGGTGTTCAAAGATCTGAAGTTTACTAATGAAAATCATTAAGCAAGGCGATAAGGAGAAAAGTATGGAAATTAAAAATGCAAAGATTCGTTCCACGATGCTTGGACGAGAAGATCATGGAATTATGACATTCATGATTTATATCGATGGGGGGGGCAGCTTTACTTGTGGTGTCGGAGGATATTGTCTTGATGAATTCAACGCTGCTACTCAGACAAGAGTGTTCCGAGCCAAGTCCATGGAAGCAATATCCAAGGTATTGGAGGTAGTTGGTGTGGATAAATGGGAGGACCTTCCTGGAAAGTATATTCGCTTCGAGGATAACGGCTGGAGTTCTACAATAACCAAGATTGGCAATATCATCGAGGATAAATGGTTCGATTTGAAAGAATTCTTTGGAAAGGTTGGTTGATATTTATGAGTAGACTCGAAGTACCAAAGCCTTGTCCATTTTGTGGCGGACGATCCATTATTGATGTGTGCATGGATAGGATGTATATTCGACCATACCATAAACGAACTTGCAATATGAAGTATTTGGACACTTGGCTTATATCTAGTATGCCAATTGAAAAGCAGATAAAAATTTGGAATAAAAGATACTGATTTAATTTGGTTTGAATAATTTATATTTTTGAAAGGAGAAAACTAAATGAGCTATATGGAACAATGGGCAAAAAAGAGAAATCGAAATTGCTTGCAAACGAGAGCGTGGTGACAAGGATCCAAACGAATGGGATTACGGCGTAGCTTGCTACGAGAGCGCATATAAGGCATTCAAAAGCCTTATGGAAGATGAACATTCCGGTTGCAGCATTGGATTAACCATGAGTATTCTTAAACGACTGGTCCAATGTAAACCGCTAACGCCCATCGAGGATACGCCTGATATTTGGTACGAATTGGGATTTGTCAACACCGGTCTTGTTAAGAATTTGCAATGCAGCCGTATGAGCTCTTTCTGGAAATGTATTTACCCCGATGGGACTATTAACTATATAGACAACAGCCGTGTTGCTGCTTATTGCATAGATCACCAGACAGTTGGTTTGCATAATGGAATGATAACGCATCTTATTCATGAAATGTTCCCAATCACAATGCCTTATTACCCCGCGAGTACGCCCTATAAGGTTTATATTTATGAGGGTCTCACCGATCCAAAAAATGGAGACTGGGATACTACTGCGGTTCTCTACGTCATCAAACCAGATGGTGAGCGCGTAGAGATCAATAGATATTTTGATGACACTGATGGTACCAGAGAAATCACCAAAGAGGAGTATCAGGAAAGAGAGAAGCGGTTCGTGAATCAGGATCATGAGAAATTCGTAATCGCATAAATTACATCGCTATAAATGAGAGGCGGTGACACGCTGTATATTTTTGTGTTGCTGCTTCTCATTTTATTTTTAGGAGGTAACTAGATATCATGAAAATTAAACGACTATTCGAACATCGAGATTGGTTTATCAGTAGCCACGGTTCTAAGACGGTCAAAAGCGAAATCACTTGCCATGGAAATTACTTCCAAATGATCCATGCATTATTCAGAATTATTACTATGAGGTGATATCTATGAACGGAAAAAGGGCGATTAAGAAACTAATGGGTTGCGGGTTTAGCCGTAATAAGGCAGCGAGTATGCAGAAAGATGGTCTTAAGAGCAGTAAAAGCAACATGTGGGTCTTAATATATACCGAGATGGCACCGTTGTATTACGATGTGTTTCCTAATATGACCAGATTGCGCTCTAAGAGATCATAAGTTTAGGAGGTAACAATTAATGAAGAAAATAATGGCACTGATTTTTGCGTTCACAATGGTTTTATCTATGGGCGGTTGCGCGATGTTTGATTCAAAAGTTGAAAGTTTACATGGATCAATCGTTGGCAACACATACGAATGTCAATTTTATACCAATAATGGCGTTAAATTCATGACTGCTGAGGGGGATAAGATAGATATTTTAGCAAATATTGTCAAGGAGCGAATGGTAGACGGCGATGGAGATGGCTACGCTAAAACGCTTTCATCCGTTCTTACTATTACAATCGATGGACATGAAATGAGCAGTTGTGGAAGTACAATTCTTTTTGTAGAAAAAGGTCTTACACCTGATTTAGTGATAAAGAATGATATTTCAAGCCATTCTTATGGGGTCGATTCAAATACGGTAATTGCAAACATTATTAATCGATTTAAGAACAGTTTCGGAAAGCCAGTTGTAGCAGTAATTCAGAGTCAACTTGGCGATCCTATTTGTGCATATTCTGGAAACGAAGTATATTGGGAAGTATGTGAGAACCTTCCGAAGACTACAAAGTTAATGATTGACGGGAAAGCACTTTATATTCACAGAGCTAATTTTCAGCTCATTGACACGGCATTGCTTTCTTAAATTTAACGAGATGTAAAAGAGGAGGCACTTATGAGACTTTGTGAAGTCGATGGGCGAATCGGATATTTTCATTGTTGGGAACAGTATTCAGATGTAATCAAGCCAGGCCTAACCATTGGTTCGCATCCTGGAGGTCAATTTTCGAGAGTCTTTGAGCTTGTCGAATTTGACGGTAAGATTGAACGTATTGAGCCAACGAAGATTATATTTCAAAAAGGAGAATAATAAACGAATATACACATCTATATTGACTTATGCTTTCTTCTTTTCGCAAGGATTACATATTGTATTATGAGAAGAAAGAGAATCATGTATTGGTGATGGCTTTTGCCCGGTGCGGAAGGGGAATTGTACATTATTACAACAATATAGTAGAACTCGCACTTTCTTTTTTTTTGGGAGGTATTTCATGAAGGAACGATTCTGTATCAATTGCGATGCACGAAGGCCATGTAGTCTAAAGGAGCGACGAATCGCCGAATCCAATAGATTGACTGCGTTTGTTTATACGGAGCAGTATCTTGTTTGCTCGGTATGTGGGCAAGAGGTCTATGACCCAATCGTAAATGATCGAAATGTCGTTTCACGGATGTTTGCATTTCGGGATGCTTATTGCAGAAAGTAAAGGAGGATATTTTATGTTTGCGAATAAATGTGATCGGTGCGGTGCATTTTATGTTCCTGCGGATGAAGTGAGAGTATTTACAATCCATAAGCGCGTTTTTCCATCTAATTTACTATTAGATTTATGCCCTAAATGCTATGAAGATCTTATAGATTTTATAGCAAAACCTGATATGGTGTCCGTGTATTTCAAATGTCAGAAAGAGGAGGAATTAGGCATTGAATAAGGAAGAATTCATTAAAAGTTTCAACGATCAATCTGAACTGCATATTACGCCTTCCGATTGGGGAACGATCATGGACATGAGTCTGAAGCGCGATGGGGATACCAAAAAGCTCCAGATTGCTCAGGAGGAGCTTGCCGAGCTTGTTCAGGCAATCAGTAAATATATTAGAGGAACCCCCGATAGCAACATGCTTGTTCTTGAGGAACTTGCTGATGTTACAATTGTCTTATCATACGTTCGGTAAATTTGCGGCTTCAATTTGGAGGACCTTGTGAGGGCTATGAACATCAAACTTGAACGTGAAAAGAAACGTCTTGATAAGATTGAAAAGATGGATGAGTTATATGGAGTGGGGTATTAATTATGACTTTTCAGTTTATCATTGAGTACGTTGACCCTAGCGAACGTCTGCCTTTTGATTTCGATTATTCAGATGAGGCATATGATTTGCTTGGCGACGGTATTATCCGCCGTAAACGTATCCGAGCAAAAAATGGCGAACAGGCCATTGAGATTTTTCAACAGAAATATCCTGAGCTGGAAGTTATCGGATGGAGGTAATGAGAATGGTTTGTTTTGATTTTGCTGGGTTGCTAAGGATGCTTAAATGTAAAGGATATGAGTTAATCTTGTATCCCGGCGATAGAGACGAAGTTCATATCCAATTGACGGATCGGGATTGGGACACCAGTCGTACATTCAACGTGAAAGAAATAGTTTCATTAAGCGCTATAGAACAATATAAAAGCGATCCTAACTACGCTTTATGTAATATTGTTCTTGGCTTGATGGAGCGATTGGATAGCCGGACTGAGTGTTTTGATCGCTATAGAAAACGCGTAGGTGATTCAGATAACAATGAGACCTAATTATACCCTTATATTTTGCTCATGCGGAGGAATCATTGGAGACGAGTCCGGAAAAGCAGATGTTGATATGATTCGCTGCCTTAATTGCGGAAAAGTATATCCGATTTGGAAACTGGATTACGATGTCATATACCGGAACGAGAAAACCAATTGGATTTACCCGGTAAAAAGGAGGGTAGGATTATGATTAATGTTATCGAGCAAGGAAAAGACCAGAGACGGATATTTCGGTTTGTCTGCAAACAATGCGGCTGCGTGTATGACGCGACCGAGGATGAGGGCGAATATATCACAAGAACATCTATGACCACGTTCGAACCGGATTTTACCGAAATAGATATAAATGAGAAAAAGACGCTCCTGTATATCGGCATGAAGTTAGAATGTCCTATGGTTTTCTGTCATTGTAAAAACACAAGTTTCGATATTGTAAATAAGGATGAATTCGAGAGGCAAACTCATTACAAGTTCATCAAAGGCAAGTATCAATATTGTGAATAAGGAGGATTGATATTTATGATTAAAATCACGAAACCTGGGAAAACAATTCGATATGAATTTGTTTGTGGCGAGTGTGGGTGTGAATACACAGCGGATTTAGCTGATGTACGGAAACTGTATTGTGGTACACAAGAGGCGGCTGCTTGTAATTGTCCTAGCTGCGATACGATGAATTTCGGCGCAGAAATCAAATATGAGGAGGAACTCGAAAAATGACTAGAGACGAAGAGATGCATGTATCCCAAAGTCAACTAAGAAATGAAATTCAGCGGCGTCTGGATATTCTTGGGTACGATGTAAACCGTGGTGATTACACGTTCATTCCAACAAGAGATCTAAAGGAGAAGACCGATGATTGTCGTTGGATTATATATTTTGATCCAGTCGGTCTTGACCCGGATAACGAAGATCGAAAAATCATCCAGAAAATCGAGGAGAATTATGGTGTAACCGTGTATGCAGCGATCGCCAATGGGTTTGAGGCTCTTGAAATCGGCGAAATGCTGACTCTTCTGACCATCTCCGGAAATAAAGCAGAGTGGCAGCGAGAAAGAGAAGATCTGGAAGCAAGAATGCCAATTGCGTATGTCCAAAATCTGACATATCCGGAGCTATCGGAATGGGGGACTGTCGTGTTGAAGACGCACGATGGGATCGTAGAAAGGATTGGGTAGAGTGGACACGGTTGTTGATTTCCGGAATGATATTTTCACGCAATTCCCAGAGCGATTTAATCTCTATTTCAAATCGCCAATCGTTATCTTAAAAATTAAAACCATGCTCGCATCTGGTTACGAAATCAAGGCTATGTATTTTGGAGATAGCCTTGACCCGTTTGACTGGATGCGAGTTTATGTTTCCAATCCAAACATCAGCAAAAATGCAAAATATTTTTACACCTATGAATATGGTTTGATACCAAGTGAACTCGGTTTGCTGAAATTTCTTAGAAGTATAGAGGAGATGTTCAAATGAAGCTCAGTTTAATAATTATGCTGTGGATCATTGGGCAAAGGATTAATGGAGGGCCTATCTATTGGATGGCCTATTCTCTTTTCTCCCTTGTGGCCATACTGGGAGACTCGAAATGATCTATCCATGTTATGGATGCGCAGATAGAGTTGTCGGTTGCCATGCTAACTGTGAAAGATATTTGACAGCAGCCGCTAAGGATCGCGAAATCCGAATGGCCAATGTTGACCAAGTTAAGGCGTACGTTCGCGACACAATCAGTCGGCGTGTCAATGATGCCGCCAAAAGGCATCATGCTGGCAAAGGCCGGCTAAATACTTTGAAGAGGTGAAAAAATGGATAACATTAAAATCGGAAGCATTGTAAGATGCAATTATTGGAGTCTTAGGGCTACCAAATGTTACTATCTTAACGGTCTTGTCTATGATCTTCGCTGGGTCGGCGGACAGCGACATCCTATTGCCACGGTTGCATTTGAATACGAAACAAGGACACGTGAAATCTCCACAGAATTCCTAACTTCTGTTGGAGAGATCGAGCCAGCAGAATATATCGCATTGAACTATAGGCCTGGTACTCGTCCTAAATTACATGAGGACTATATCATCGATCACATCGAGCTTACTCCAAAACTTTGTCAATTCGGTCAGGACACCTCGTTCTACAAAGTATCTGCGATCGTTACTCTTGATAATAATACGCTTAAAAATTTATTAATTCCGCATGAGAAAGGAAGGGCTGAATATATAATTAAAGATGATTATGTAACGGAAATTTACACACAAACGGCCAAGCATCTTCTGAATAGCGTTTATGGTGTACCCCATTCTAAAACCTTAAAGGAGGAAATCAACATGAAACCCCAATCTAAGAGTGCATACAACCCAATCGAGAAAGTCATCTTCAACGACCCGGCGACCATCGTCTTCTGGAAAGATGGCACGAAGACCATTGTAAAGTGTCAGGAAGGAGCCAAATTCGATCCTGAGAAGGGCTTGGCCATGGCTATCAGTCGGCATTACTTGTGTGATATTTGCGGTCTGGAACGTTACGATGGCGTTTTCAAGCGATATACGTCTAAGGAGATGAAGAAATGAGTATCGGAGGTATCGTAACATTACTGCTTATATTGCTTGGCGTCTTTCTCGTAGCAGCTCTTATTGCCTCACGTGGGGCTGAGTTGGATGAAAAACGGGCAATATTAGCAGCATCATTAGTCATATGGGGCTTTATCGTCATGGCATTTATAATTGCCATCGTCGTATGTACTATGTAAAAGGAGATTAATCATGCCAATTAAAGACGCGAACAAAGAAGATATTTCCGCCATGATGGCACGGCTGCGAGATGCAAAGGCGGATTTACAGATTGAAATGTCCATTAAGCTAGTCAATCGACACCGGAGAGAAACTAGCAGTACAAGAAGAATGGAGATGATTAGAAGTGGATGATATATTAAAAGAAGAACATTTGCCGATGCACTACACAGTTGATAGATTAAATGGTACCGATCGATTTATCATTAATATGTATTTTCCAGATAATCCGGAGGAGCTTATCGTAATTTCTGCGAATATTGAAGGCGTTGGCTTAACACTAAGAGGTTTCGAAAGTCTCGGCTATATCGCTGACCGAATCGCGTTTTGAGGTTCATAAATGAAAAATGTGATCTCTTACGCGCCGGTAAACATGATCGGCGAAAGATATTTGTGTCGGCATTTTACTGTGTATATAGCTCGAGGCTGCTCTCCGCACCTGGTTGTGATGACAAATTCAAAGGGCAAACTTCTTGCTCATCGGCTAGTCAGAAACGTTGAGTTATATTTTCTGACAGAGCTCCTTCTTGACCATGGTTGTATCTTCGATGGTTATAAGGAATACGAAAATTGAAAGGAATGTTCTGAAAATGGTATTAAGCTCTGGCACATCCGTAAATGATCTGTGTGGAAAGTGCAAAAATCTGGATATTTGCAAGTTCGCTCTGACCTCGCAGGAGGCTTTCAGCGGCCTTAGAATCGGAGATGGTTCTGGGCCGTTTACCATATCGGTTGACTGCAAATACCGAGTTGTAGGGGCGTACAGCAACACCAGGGCGCTTGGTAACACTTTCTCTGATGAGACTGTGATCAACGTGATCAACCAATGTTAAAAGTATGGAGGGCAAATTTTGATTGTCGTAATCCCTAAACAACTGCCCAATAATTCCTGTTATATTCGATTTGATTGTCGCAGCGGATATATGCAAGCAGAGTATCAAAATATGACAATTTTGAACGGACCTGGCTTCAAGAAGCAGCTGATCATAGAAAGGAGATTTCCATGTATAAAATGACTCTGAAACAATGGATCAGATGGAAAATGCTTTTCAAGCGAGTCTCCATTCGATTCCGTATTTGTGACATGATACGAGGTGAGCATCATGCTTTAAGAAATGGACTTATGGCATCAAGAATGGTGTTGCAAAACTACTGTTCTGGTCTGATTACAAGCAGAGGTGATATTTACAACTCAATATACACTGTTTTATCCACCTTAAATTATATCGAATGCGGACGCCATTCCATTGATTTTGATGGAAAATACCTTAAGCGTTTTAAGGTAATCGATTGGATTTATCGTGGGGCACTCTCCAGTAATCTTGATCTTGAAGACTATATCGTCCGTCATGCATGGCTTTGGAAAGACATTGCAGATTCTGAAATTGTATATGACGATGGATATTTAAGGTTCTTATGCGAAACACTAATTGCCGAAATCAATTGGATTTTTACGCATTAAGGAGGATGTAGAAATGATTAATTACAGTAAGGGTCCAACACTTAGATTCAAACTTTGCGACCTGATCTACAAAGGATATTTCAAGAGCGTCTTTATGTTTGATCAAGCAAGTCTTAGCAATTTAATCGTATATGGAACACAATTCGGAACTAATGAATATTGGGTCAAACGATTGGTTGAGTTCATCACGCGGCTGAATTATCTGATAGGTGGCGAAACAGGAGGTGTCATATCGGCGGATGGTAACAAAATCTTTATGAAACGTAAAGCTTTTATTATCGCCGATTGGTTGTACGGCGGATATCTTTCCGCTATATTGCCCCGTGTCATTTCAATTCTTCAGACCATTTCGAATGTTGTAAGACATAATGAATTTAAGCTTACCCCCGACTGTGTCAAAGGTTTACGGATGGTGATTGAAACATACGAACGCATTATGTTTGAATATTGAGGAGATATTATAATGGATTTAAACGACATTATGTTCGATAAAGACAGAAAAGCCTGTGCTTACAGCCTCATGGATATGGGATATTTGAACGACGTTATCGAAGGATATTTGATTGAAGTTCTTAGGAGAACAGATCATTTTCAAGGTGAGATAGGGGAGGCTCTTGACGTCCTGCCACATGTCCTCGATACAATATCGGCTGAAGATGCTTCTAATATTGGGAAGAATTGGAGGCAGTAAGGTGAAACTAAAGTATGTCGGTCACAATAATGATGATCGCGGGCTCATAAATGGCCGTATTTACGAGTGCCGTATACGCGACATTAATAATGGTTTTGGTTTTTCATTTATCGAGCTTCGGACAATTGGATATAGTAAAAGCACAATCATTCTATATACCAGTTTTGACACGTTGCTTCAGAATTGGGAGGAGTTGAAATGATCTGCCCATATTGCGGTTTTACCAGCTTTGGCTTTGAGTTCAGTATGGTGATGAGCTGTCCGAACTGCACAAGATATTTCTATAATGATTCCGCTGCCAATGTTAATGCGGAGGAGCGAGAGGCTCTTGATAAAGCTGTTGCCGATCTGAATAGAAATGTATTCTCGAAGCCATGAGATGCTTTTAGAAAGAAGGTGGTTGATATTTGAAGTCAGGAAGTGAGTTAAAAGCCATTCGGGAGTCGCTCGCGTTATCCGTTGCAGACGTTGCAAGGATGACTTTCATGACACGGCAGCACATTTATCTAATTGAAAAAGGGGGTGCTTCTCCGAGAAACTATCTCTTTTTGGAACTGTTTTATGAGGACTTTCAGCGTAAAAGACTGATGCATCGGCAGTAATTTGTAAATATATTTTACAAACACAAATTTTTTATTTTGTAAAATTATTTTACAAAATTTGAGTGGGTGCTAAAATTTGTAAAATTATTTGACAAAATGCAAAATTATTTTACAATCGCGGCTAAATGGCTAAATCTGGCTAAATTGGATTTAGCCGCAAAATGGCCCCTTTTTGTAAAATTATTTGACAAAATGTAAAGATATTTGACACTTTTGTAAAATTATTTGACAAAATCAGGGTTCGCGGCTAAATGGCTAAATTATTTTCAACTTTACGTGAGAAAAAATAAAAAATATAAAAGAGTTGAAGAAAAAATCTATCCATTTAGCCGCGGGATTGAAATTTGGAGGAGAGCTATAATGTCAGAAATGAAACGATGCCCCATCTGCGGAAAAGAACCAAAAATTATGCGTGATTTGGGTTACGAAATAAGCGGGCTCGGAGCTTGGTGTACAATCCAATGTAAGCCATTTATGCGGAGGCCACATCTTAAAATTCAGCAAGGTGCATCCACATGGGATCGGGCGCTAGAATACGGGACTGAATATTGGAACCAACGTGTTGACCATGTGACTCGGCATATAGGGTAATGATAGTTCAGAGGTCGCAAGAATTTCCCTAAGTTTTATGAGGAATAAAACTTAGGAGGAATTTTTATGAAGACGGCTATTGGATATTTGATTTACACGTTTAGACTGAATGCGATTGCTACATTCATTGTTATGCAATGTATCTGTTTATATTTAACGGTTATCAGACCGGAGAGGATAAGCGATACGTGTATGGCAATGATGTACGCAATGGCATTGGACTCGTTTGTATCATGCGCAATTATTATTGGACTAAAAAACAGAAAAGGAGTTTAGAACCCAAAAGAGGGCTTTCTACGGAGAGTTCTCTTTTTTGTCTAAAACTCGCAATAAAAACATTTCCTATTATGAGGAATACTCAATAAAATATTTGGAGGTATTATTATGACGGTTATGAAAATTATTGGTTTTATGATTGATATGGGTGGTGTGGTCATTCAGATACCATATCTGTCTATTGCCGACACGATTATGAAAAATAATTGTAAGAGAAATAGATATAATCAAAAGGTGTATGCCTGGTGGCCAACAGTAGGGTTTTTAGAGTATCAATACACAGAAACCGGAAAGCTTTGTAAAACAATAATTAAATACAAAGATTTATTTGAATGATATTCTCAAAAGAGGATTACTTGTAAAAGGTAGTCCTCTTTTTTTGTCCTCGCATAAATGGTCGATGAATTGAATTAACTCTATGAAAGAAGATTCGTTGAAATTACAACGGGTCTTCTTTTTTTTGTTAATTTTGGGCCTAAAAATGCGATAAATGACGTTGTGTTAATGATTTCTTAACATTTAGCCAGAAGGGATATTTCGATGCTCTTTTGTGGTGACTCGAGAGGGCTTGCTGTAAGCTTGTGTGGTATGGCGTCTCGCAATAAAAACTGGGTGTTTCATGAGGAAAACTCAATAATGATATTTTGGAGGTTATCGTAATGAATAGAAATTTGTGCAGATTTTATCTTGCAATGATGAAATTCCAACACAGATGCGATGTGCTTGTATCCAGAATGTACGGACGGCACCGAATGGATATTTTGCGCAGAATGTTTGTTGGCGGATATAAACGCTTTTGCAGATACAGAAGTAAGCACGACTATTACTATACGAAATGGGTAGAAGAAGTTTGAGGTAATTGAGTTATCGAGAAAGCCGTTTGATATTTACAGGCGGTTTTCTTTTTGCATCTTTTCGGATAGTTTATACCTCGCAAAAATTACAAGGGGTGTAATAGAGAGGAAAACGATTTTACGTTTTCTTTATATTTTGAGGAGGTATGGAATGAAACGAGAAAATGCTTTTCAAGCGAGTCTGATTGATGAGCTTAAAGAAACTTTTTCTGGTTGTATTGTTTTGAAGAATGATTCTTCGTACATGCAAGGAATTCCAGACCTCTCTATTTTTTATAGAGATAAATGGGCAATGCTGGAATGCAAGAAAAATGCGAACGCAAGTCATCAGGCAAACCAGGATTACTATGTGACCGCAGCCATGGATATGAGCTACGCGGCGTTCATTTATCCGGAGAATAAAGACGAAGTCATGGAAGAGCTTAAGCAGCATTTTGCTTAGGTTCTTTTATTTTTGAAAGGAGAATCAAATGGCTTTTGTATTTAATCCCCATCGTAACCTGGTAGGGCAGCATGCTTTTCTGAGCGCGAGCAAATACCATTGGTTAAATTATGACGATGAGAAGCTGATGACTTCTTATAATACCGCTATGGCCGCAGCCAGAGGAACGGAACTGCATGATTTCGCCGCCAATGCAATCAAACTTGGCGTGAAACTCTCCGGAAATTCTACGATTTCGCTGTATGTCAACGAAGCCATTCGATTCGGTATGACACCGGAGCAGCCATTATATTATTCCGAGAATTGCTTTGGAACCGCCGATACAATTAGTTTCAATGGAAAGGTTCTTCGCATTCATGACTTAAAAACAGGAGAAGGTCCGACATCAATTAAACAACTTCGAATTTATGCGGCTCTATTCTGTCTTGAATATGGCGTCAAACCGGAAACGATTAAAACCATTCTTCAGATCTATCAGCATGGCGATAAGGTAGGCGAAGAATCCGATCCGGAAGAAATCAGAAGTATTATGGATACAATTATGCGGTTTGACAAATTGATATTTGAAATGAAACGAGGAGTGAACTGATATGGCGTTAGAAGGCTATGATATCGCATGCTTAGTAGTTGATGAACTGGATATAGAAGATGATATTCTAGCTGAAGACGAACTGGAACATTATGGTACGCCCCGTCATTCTGGACGTTATCCTTGGGGCTCTGGCGAAAATCCTTATCAGCGAACTGGTTATTTTAGACGTGGTCTTTCCGAGATGCGCAGCCAGGGTATGACCGATAAGGAAATCATGCAGGCAATGGGCATGAGTTCTACCGAATTCAGACAGATGAACTCTTTGGCCAAAGATGCGAAACGCGCGGAATATATTACAGAGATTCAGAAACTTAAAGATCAGGGGCTTTCTAATGTCGAGATTGGCAAACGAATGGATCCCCCTATAGGTGAAAGCCAAGTACGTAACTTGCTTACAGCCAATGCGTCCGAGCGTGCCTCTATGACTTCGAATGTTGCAAACGCTCTTAAAAAGCAAATGGAGACAAAAAGATATCTTGATGTCGGAGATGCATCTGAGCGGGAACTGAGTGATATGCTTGGATTTAAGGTAACAGCCGAGCGACGCGATACAGCCCTGGCAATGCTTCGTCAGGAAGGATATGACGTTGTCGAAATTAGAGTTCCGCAGGTTACAAATAAACGGAATTTTACGACGATGAAGATTTTAACTCCAGAAGGAACAACAAAGCAGGATATTTACAACAATCTCGATTCTGTAAAATCAATTGGGGACTATGACAGTATTTCTGAGATGACTTCTCTTGGTTTGAAACCTCCAGTGAGCATTGATCCAAAGCGTGTGCAGGTTCGGTACCGGGATGAAGGCGGTCTTGAGAAAGATGGTGTAATCGAATTGCGTCGTGGTGTCAATGATTTGTCTCTCGGCAAGGCCAATTATGCGCAGGTTCGTATTGCGGTTGATGGCACGCATTATCTGAAAGGCATGGCGGTTTACTCTGATAACCTTCCGGATGGTGTTGATATTGTCTTTAATACAAATAAGACTTCTGATGTTCCGATGCTTGGACCGAAGGACAACACCGTTTTGAAACCAATGAAGAAAACCGCCGATGGCCAGATAGATATTGCAAATCCGTTCGGCGCAACCATTAAGAAACAGGTTGAATATGACGGTGCGGATGGAAAGAAGCAGCAAGGCGTCGTGAACATTGTTAATGAGGAAGGAAACTGGGGCGAGTATAGTAAAACGCTATCTGCCCAGGTGCTCTCGAAGCAGCCAATTTCGTTGATTAAGCGACAGTTAAATCAGTCCTATGAAGAGAAGAAGCAGGAATATGACACCATTATGTCATTGACCAATCCGGCCGTTAAGAAAAAACTTCTGGACACATTCTCCGAGGAATGCGATTCTGCTGCCGTTAATCTGAAAGCAGCCGCCCTTCCCAGGCAGGCGACCCAAGTTATTCTTCCGCTGACAACCATTAAGCCTACAGAGGTCTATGCACCGCAATATAAGGATGGCGAAGAGGTTGTTTTGATTCGCTTTCCCCATGCTGGTGTATTCGAAATACCAAGATTGATGGTTAATAATCGAAACAAAGAGGGGAAATCCTCAATCGGTTCATCTGCAAAGGATGCTATTGGTATTAGCGCTTCTGTCGCCGAGCAGCTGTCGGGAGCAGACTTCGATGGCGATACAGTTGTTGTTATCCCGGTTAATGATAAGGTTCGCGTTAGATCTGATAAACCCCTTGCACAGTTAAAGGATTTCGATCCTAAAATTGAGTATAAAGGTTATCCTGGGATGAAGAAGATTAACCCAGACTATAAACAGAAACAGATGGGCGTTGTCTCGAACCTGATCACAGATATGACCCTTCAAGGTGCACCTACTGATGAAATTGCGCGTGCTGTAAAGTATTCGATGTGTATTATCGATGCTGAAAAGCATGGACTCGATTACAAGAGATGCTATCAAGATTGCGACATTGACTCTTTGAAAAAGAGGTATCAAGGAGGAGGAGGTGTTGCAACGCTAATCTCTCGTGCTAAGAGTGAAGTTCGTGTCCCTGAACGCAAAAACTTCAGTATCGATCGTGATACAAATCCTGAAACAGGTGAACGTCGATTCCGTGAAACTGGACGAGGTTACGTCGATACGGATGGTTCTGTGAAATATGCTGAAGAAAAGTCGACGCGCATGTTCGAGACCAATGATGCTCGTACATTGATCTCCGATGCGGATACACCTACGGAACGGGCTTATGCGAACTACGCAAATCAGCTCAAAGCTTTGGCTAATAAGGCAAGAAAAGAGTATGTATCCACAGGTTCTATTCCGTTAAGTAAGACAGCTCAGGTTTCTTACGCCGAAGAAGTCAATTCTTTGAAGGCTAAGCTCAACAACGCCATTAAAAACGCTCCAAAAGAACGTCAAGCACAGATTACAGCAAATGTGGTTGTAAAGATCAAGAAGCAGGACAATCCGGATATGACGAAAGGTGAAGAAAAACGTCTTCGTCAACAAGCGTTGTCTGCTGCACGACAACGATTTGGAGCAAATAGACAGAATGTAAGAGTGAACATCACAGATCGTGAATGGGATGCTATTCAGGCCGGTGCCGTTAGCAATAGTCTTTTGGTAAGAATCCTTGCTAACACAGATATGGACGCTGTAAAACAAAGAGCTTTGCCCAAAACTGAACAGGCTATTTCGACTGCTCGTCAGAGAAGAATCAAGACTCTGCTTGCTGCTGGCTATACAGCGGCTGAAGTTGCCGAATCTGTCGGTGTTTCTACATCTACGGTCAATAAATACAGTTAATAGGAGGTGATACTTATGCTAGAGAAACAGGCTATGCTGTCTACAATTGACAATCCTTGGAACCCATTTACACATTTCGATGAATGGTATGCATTTGATGTTGGTCATGGGTATCATTCTTGTGCTGTTCTTGATCGATTTGCGAAGACTTCTAACGATCTCTCTGATGCTGACAATTCTGTTGAGATTAGTAATGCAATTGATGAGATCATTAAGTGCGATCCGAGACATGTGTTTGTTAAGGTAGTTAACTGAACCTTGTTACCAAAGATTTGGTTAATAAACATTACAAACAACAATCAAAAGCTTTTCATTTGAAGATTTTTCTTGAATTTTCAAAAATTTTTCAAATAAAAAGTAAAACAGTTTGCCGCTACAAGGCTACCAATATCCACACACGATGCCATAGGGGAGGGGTAATATCATTACACCCCCACCCCTGCATCGCGGCCCTCTTGATTTTTTCTCCGGAGGGATATTTTGCCAGAACAAAGCTAATATATAAGCTATTCACAGGGAGGCATGTTTTCTTAAAGTACGCTGTTCTCCTTTCCAGCGTATGTCAGACATTCCCCATAATACCTCCAAAACTGTTTTGCTCACGCGGATGGGTATGGTATTGGCCACATTGCCGTTCGTCATGCCTCTCTTTGAATGGCTTATATTATATGGAGGTGAAAATATGTTCGAAATTAAAGGCAACGATTTATTCCTCACTAGAGGCGATAGTGCAAGAATTGAAATTAGTATAATTAATGCCTGCACTGGTGGCGAGTATACGCCAGCATCTAGCGATATATTTCGATTTACTGTTAAGAAAAACGTCTATTCTAAGGCGTTTATTTTTCAAAAGAGACAGGTTGGTTACCCGGCATTTGCTATTTTGCCTGGTGATACTAAGGAACTTGATTTCGCAACGTATGTATATGATGTGGAACTTACAACGGAATCTGGCGATGTTTATACGATTGTCCAATACGCAAATTTACATATATTAAAGGAGGTGACGACATGAGTGATTCGATTACACATATCGATGGAGTTTTTAATCCAAGGATCAATTTTGTCGGAACCGTCCAAATGATGAAAGAGGGACTTACCGGCCCCCAAGGGCCTCAGGGTGAAAGAGGCGAGCAGGGTCCTCAGGGTGAAAGAGGCGAGCAGGGCCCAATCGGCCCCCAAGGGCCTCAGGGCGATAAGGGCGATAAGGGCGATCAGGGACCGCAGGGTCCCCAGGGCGAACAAGGCCCTGCGGGGCCTGCGGGCAAGGACGGGCTGGACGCGCCGCAGATCGATGACGCCGTCGTCAGCGCTGAAAATCCGTGGAGCAGCCGGAAGATCGTCGAAACGCTGTGCCCGCCGCTGGATGTGAGCGGTAACCCGGTGACCTGCGAGCCTGTAGCGGGGTATCCGCTGGGGGTGGTGGCAAACTGGGAGCCCACCCAGGCGGGAGAGGGCGAGCCGTACCCGGCTGGCGGCGGGCCGCAGCTGCTGGATATATCCAGGTGCACGGCGACTGTGGGCAAGCCATACGGCCTTACAATCACTATAGACGGAGACATTATCAAGTGCAGCGGAGTGCCGTCTGCGGAGGTGACAATCACGCAGGCTTACTCCTTCGCCGTGGCTTCGTCCGGTCAGGAAGAGCTGCGGGGAAAGGGGTACAAGGTCACGGCGTGGCCCATCAAGGGCAAAGTGTCCAACGCCTGGGGCCTGCGGACGGCTGACGAGTCATCGTTGGCGATTGCCGCCGAGCTTTCGCCAGGGGTAGACACGGATATACAGCTGCGACTGATGGTGTCCAAGGATACGCCCACATCCTACGCCCCGTACGAAAACATCCGGCCTATCTCCGGGCGGGATGCGGTGGAAATTCGGCGCAATGGCGAAAATCTGTATGATTTTTTAGCTGATTCCCCGGCTGGATACAAAAATACAGTCAACGGCGTAACCATCGAGGTCATGGCAGATGGCCGTGCACACGTATACGGCACACACACATCTGACGGCTACACAAACGTACTGTTTAAATCACTTCCTAGTGAGAAGCGGCGAATATTTCCTGCTGGCACATATACAGCAGGAAATGGAATAAGCTTCGGATTTTTAAACGATTCTGAATCATGGATTAATTATAACAAGACCTTTACGCTGGACAAGGTATATACGTTAATCGGATTGTATATTCAGGTTTTCGGTAAAAAGACTTTTGATTTTTACTGTGTTCCGATTTTGGTTGCAGGCACCACCGCCCCGACCTCTTACGCCCCCTACAAAGGCGACGCGCTGAATTTGCAGCTACCAGAGACGGTGTACGGAGGGACAGTGGATGCGGTGACAGGAGATGGGGAGCAGAAATGGGGACTGGTAACCTTTGACGGGAGCGAGGCGTGGACTATTGGCGGACTTG
>ERZ772831.147-NODE-147-length-70386-cov-14.001251_pt1 | contig 70386 bp, 73 predicted proteins | sample MGYA00580858_ERZ772831 | MGnify/ENA primary metagenome ERZ772831 (study PRJEB29015, sample SAMEA2737694) | human gut metagenome | biome: human gut; feature: human-associated habitat; material: faeces | place: China | collected 2012 ... | reverse complement strand
GCCCGTAAACTCGCTTCGCTCAAACAATACGGGCTCGTGCGTCTTGCTTCGCAAGACGTTCCCTCGCTCCCCTAAGAAAGCTTTCAAACACTGCGGCGTGGCTATTGAAAGTCTGATTACAAAAATCAGTTGAATCACTTACTTTTACTTTGCTACAGCTCGAGCGATAGACAAACAACGTGCTTCTACGCACATTTCGGCGTCCCGTACCATCTGCAATTCTGCGTGGCATAACAGCATAAACCCCGACTACAAATCATAGTCGGGGTTTGTTATTTGGTTTATGCCGAATATGCCTCTTATTTCGGCAGGTTGGCGAACAGCTTTACATTGTCGAATGTATATGTATACTTGCCGTCCTCAATGCCATGGATTATCTCGCAGACCTTGTCGTTATACGGAGTCGGCACACCGTACTTTCTGCCGTAGGCGCAGACAACACCGTTTATCGCATCAACTTCGCACTTCTTGCCCTTTTCAAGATCCTGGAGCATGCTCGCCTTGAGGAGCCTGTGCTTCTTGATGCAAATCGGGATGAGCGCGAAGGATATCTTCTTCTTTATGCCGTTGCCCTTGTAGTCGAGAAGCTTGACGATATCCTTGCCCTGAACTGGCTCGATTTTTATTCCCGCCGCCGCGGCAACATCGATGCACTCCTTTATGAGATTCTGGCAGCAGACACGCGAGTTCTTGTTCTCCGCGGCATCGCCGAAGGTGCCGCCGATAACGGCGGACATGCCGCTGAACGCGGCGTTGATGAGCAGCTTCGACCAGCGGACGCCCATGAAGTTATCCTCAACCTCGACGGGGCACATCTTCTCAAGCAGCGCCTTAACCTGCATGAGTTTGTCGTCCTTCTGACCGTTCATCCTGCCCAGACCGAAGCTCATGCTGTCGGGCTCGCTCGTAAGCTCGGAAACGCCCTTGCCGTGGAGCGTCGCGCCCCAAGCGACGGTGCAGCCCATCGTTCTGTCCTCGCCAACGACCTCGGAGACCGAGAGCTCCGGCAGTCCGTTCTGAAGCGTGCAGACGATGCAGTCGTCGGTCATATTCTTCTGAAGCTTCTTTAAAACATTGACATTGTCGAGCTGCTTTGTCAGCAGGATTATCAGCTCATATTTTTCGGTCATCTCGTCGGGAGTCAGCGCGTGGACGGGCACGGTCATATTGACGGTGCCGATTATCTTCGCGCCGTCTCTGTTGAGCGCGTCGACATGCTCGCGGTTGCGCGTGATAAGATCGACATCCACGCCCGCCTTCGCGAGATATGCGCCGAGCACGGTGCCGAGCGACCCCGCGCCGTAAATTGCAGTTTTCATAGAAATCCCCTCTTTGATAAAATTTTATCGATATGATTATATCACGCAGAGCGGCGATTTACAAGAAAACTTTTCGTTCCCTGCGGAGTATGTCTGCGAGGATTATTTTGATTTATCCCAATAGGGGTAATCGGTAAACACGAACTTTCCCTCCGCATTTTTTCCTGTCGGCAGCTTGACATAGATGATATCGTCAACCGAGCGTTTTCTTACGGCCATAACAACCGTGAAATTCCCGGTGCCGTCATCCTCGACGTGATGCATCCAGCTGTTATAGGAGACTTCGCCGTCGTTTTTCTTATATGCTACATATATGTTGTCGTTATGCTCTATCAAATCCCTGTCGGCGACAGCTTGGCTCAGTATTTTATCTGTAAACTCCTCGGAAAAGACCTCTAAAAATTTTTTACGGACCTCTTCCATGGTGGTCACATACCGGTATTGGGGAAACATTGGAATATACTTTCTGAATCTTATTGTCACAGGCTTCTCCCCGGCGGAATACTCGCCCGCAAAATTCAGAGTCAGCCAGAGGCTTCGCGCCTTATCCGCCAAATCCCGCGCGTCGGTCTCATGCAGAATAGACCCGTCCTCGGGATAGAGCTCATACCCGTTTATGCCGTGCAGGCTTTCTATTATTTCTCGCTTGTCGCTCTCATAGGTCTCCCAAAGCGCAAGCGCGGCCTCGGAAACTTTTTCCGAGTGTGCGTTTATCCGATAATGGTCGCGCGCCGTAACAAACAGGGTATTTTCGTCCGAAACAAGCCGCCCCACTTCCACTCTGCCATTGTAGGAGTCCGAGGAATAGCCGTTGCCGGTATCGATTATAAAGAACGTGAGCTCATCGCCGTCCGTTTTATCGACTGAAAACGCCACCATGCCCTCCGAAAAACTGGCGCTGACTACGCCTACCCAACTTTTGGGCAGCGAAATCGCATAGCTCCCTTCGGAAAACTCGGTGTTTCTTATTTTATTCGAGGTTATCAGCCTGTTAATCCCGGCTCTTAATGTTTGGTAATTTTTCGGGAAGTTGTTGCTCCCGCTCGCCTCAATCTCCGTTCCGTCCGCCAAGACAGCAGAAAAGCTCATCGAGCTTCCGTCGAGAACATCGGGGGGATTTGCGCCTCGGAATCCAGCCCATTCATCTATTCTGCAATTTCCGAACAGGGCGCACACCTCGCGGTAGAGATTCTCGTCCCCGTCAACCGAGCGGATGACGTCGCGGGATTCGACAAAGCAGGACAGCTCGTTATCCCAGTCGTTCGAGCTCATATAATACTCAAGATGTACTCCGTCCTCTGTTTTGCATCCCTCATACACGGCGTTCTGTGCCGAGCAGTTGTTCTCCGTCAGCTTAAAGCTTTTAAATTCCATAGGATTGCCTCCGTAGTCATTGTTCTGTTTCGATGAGCACGCGGGAAAAATCAGCAAGAGAATGCACACGAGTGCAAAAGAAATAAAGCGCTTTTTCATTTTCCTGTTACCTTTCCTTGATATGCCGCACTGCGCCAAAAGAGCAAGGGCTTCGGTTCTCTTATGTCCGTTATATTTTCTGTTCCGAACAAGTCACTCCTTTATAAGCTCATTTCTCAATATTAATTATATCATAACGCATTGATTTTTCAAGAAATAGCCGCAAACTCGGGAGTTTGCCTCCAAAAAAAGCTGCCGGGCGCAAAAAGCCCTTCAAAAATGCAGAAAAACTCCCGAACAGCAATGCTGTCCGGGAGCTGATATTCGTCTTGTAAGCGGTAAAAATTCAGCGCTTCGAGAACTGGGGTGCACGGCGAGCGCCCTTGAGACCGTATTTCTTTCTTTCGGTCATTCTCGGGTCTCTGGTCAGGAAGCCTGCCTTCTTGAGTGCGGGGCGAAGCTCTGCATCATACTGAAGGAGTGCTCTGGAGATACCGTGGCGGATAGCACCTGCCTGGCCGGTCACGCCACCGCCGTTGACGCGGCAGATGACATCGAGCTTTTCGCTGGTGCCTGTAAGAGCGAGAGGCTGGCGGACGATGAGCTTGAGGGTCTCAAGGCCGAAATAATTGTCAATCTCTCTGTTGTTGATGATGATCTTGCCGGTGCCGGCATAAAGACGGACTCTGGCGACTGATTTCTTTCTGCGGCCTGTGCCGTAGAAGTAAGGAACTGAATCGTACATTATTTATTGCCTCCCTTCATTAAAGAGCCCACTCTTCGGGCTTCTGTGCTTCGTGCTTGTGCTCAGCGCCTCTGTAAACGCGGAGTCTGGTCAGAGCGGTGCGGCCCAGAGTAGAATCGGGCAGCATACCCTTAACTGCAAGCTCGACAGCGAACTCGGGCTTTGTCTTCATGAGGGTGCTGTACTTGACCTCTTTCATGTTGCCGATATAGCCGGTGTGATGATAATACATCTTCTGGTTGAGCTTGTTGCCGGTGAGGACAGCCTTCTCAGCGTTGATGATGATTACATGATCGCCGCAGTCGGCGTGAGGAGCGAATGTGGGCTTATGCTTGCCGCGAAGAAGGACGGCAGCTTGAACTGCTACCTTGCCGAGAGGCTTACCGGCAGCATCGATGACATACCACTTACGGGTGATGTCGCCCGCTTTGGGCATATAAGTTGACATACTTGTTACCTCCGATTTCTTAATGCTACGATATATTACCACATCGCTCTATGCTTGTCAAGCACTTTTTCTTTAAATTTTAATTTATGTTTTGCTATCTCCGTTTTTCTCAAGTTTTCTCGTTTTTTCATACCATTTGCTCGCTTATGATTTACGAAAAATTTTGCCGATAGCGCGATAAAATCGACAATCTACCGCTCAAATTGACTTTATCCCCGGCATAGTATATAATAAATGTATTATATAAGCTCACGGAGGCAGACATGAAAAAAGAAGAGATAAAGCGCATGAACGATCTCTATCACCTGTCGCAGGAGAGGGATCTGAGTGAAGAGGAATTCGCCGAATGGGAGGGTCTCAAGAAGCAGTATGTCGCCGATTTCAAGGCGAGCCTTACAGCCCAGCTCGACAATACATATATAATAGACGACAAAGGCAACAAGCGCAAGCTCGAAAAGAAGTCGGGCGACAAGTAATCTGCGCGGACACAAAAATGAAAGAGTGATATTATGTTTTGCAGAAATTGCGGAAAACAGCTCGAAGACGGATTCAAGGTCTGCCCATATTGCGGCGAACCGGTGAGCCTCGCAGAGAGCGACGCCAGACGCGCGGCGCAGGAGCAGACCGCCTCAGAAGATACTCAGCCCGTACATAATGATATTCCGAAAGAGCCTACTCCCCTGCCTGCTCCTGCACCCGTTCAGCCGAAAGCGAACAAGAAGCCCGAGCAGGAAAGCGAAAGCACCGGCGGATGGAAAGTTCTCGGATTTTTCCTCGGCTTCTTCGGTCCGCTGCTGTGGTTTCTGCCGCTCGTCAGCCTCGTGCTCTATCTTATATGGAAGAGCGACAAGCCGAAGGTCGCAAATGGTATCGGTCAGTTTACGCTGATAGGTCTCGCGGTCGGCGTGGGACTCGCAGTTATTATTGCGATAATCGTCGGAGTGCTGTTTGCGATAACCGCGTCGATGACTGTGTTTGAAATGATACGCAGCTTCTTCCACGGTTCGCTCGGCGGGATAAACGATCTCGTCAGAAGTCTCCCGTTCATCGACTGAGCAACATAAAAATATTGAAACCGCCCGTGTTTTTTCCTTCAGAAATTCGGGCGGTATTTTTTGCGCAGTTTTGAATTTATTCATTGACATTCATTCGATATTCAGCAATTATTCATTGATTCTTTTCCGCAAGCGGTAAAGCTTTCCTCCTTGCTGATGTGGATAACTATGTGGATAATGTGGATAACTTTTATGTTTTGATGACTATTCAGAATATATGCGTAAAGTAAAAGACTTTACAGTTTGATTTTAATAACTATATGGAAATATTCTGCATAAGCCGCATATGCAGTGACAAAAAAATTAACCCGGTTGCAGGAAAACTTGCAGCCGGGTTTTATGCATAAAATTTTACGCGTGATTTTTGTCTATTTTGCCAATATCAGACGTTCGCGAGAGCCGCGTCGAGATCGGCGATTATGTCATCGACATTCTCGGTTCCGACGGAGAGTCTGACAAGATTTTCATAGACTCCGCAGTCGTCGAGTTCCTGCGCGGTGAGCTGGCGGTGGGTCGTGCTCGCCGGGTGCAGGCAGCAGGTGCGGCTATCCGCAACATGGGTGACTATCGCCGCGAGCTTGAGGCTGTCCATGAATCTGACCGCGTCCTCTCTGCCGCCTTTTATTCTCAGCGAAATGACGCCGCAGGTGCCGTTGGGCATATACTTCTGCGCAAGGTCATAGTATTCGTCGCCCTCGAGGCCGGGATAGCGGACGGACTCGATCTTCGGATGAGCCTTCAGGAACCTTGCAACGGCGAGAGCGTTTGAGCAGTGGCGCGGCATACGCAGATGCAGAGTCTCAAGCCCGAGGTTGAGCAGGAATGCGTTCATCGGGGACTGAATTGAGCCAAGGTCGCGCATGAGCTGAGTCGTACACTTTGTTATATATGCAGCCTTGCCGAACTGCTCGGTGTATACAACACCGTGGTACGACTCGTCGGGAGTTGTAAGTCCCGGGAACTTGTCGTTCTGAGTCCAGTCGAAGTTGCCGCTGTCAACTATAACTCCGCCTACGCTTGTCGCGTGGCCGTCCATATATTTTGTGGTCGAATGGGTAACTATATCCGCGCCGAACTCAAACGGGCGGCAGTTTATCGGGGTCGGGAAAGTGTTGTCGACTATCAGCGGCACGCCGTGGGAATGAGCCGCTCGCGCATACTTCTCAATATCGAGCACAACGAGCGAGGGATTAGATATAGTCTCGGCGAACACTGCCTTGGTGTTATCTTTGAATGCCGCGTTGAGCTCCTCCTCCGTCGCATCGGGGCGAACAAAAGTGAAATCGATGCCGAGCTTTCTCATCGTGACATTGAAAAGATTGAAAGTTCCGCCGTATATCGCGGATGCTGCAACGACATGGTCGCCAGCGGAGCAGATATTGAAAACGGAGAAAAAGGACGCCGCCTGGCCGGACGAGGTAAGCATCGCGCCGACGCCGCCCTCAAGGTCGGCAATCTTTGCGGCGACGCAGTCGTTTGTGGGATTCTGGAGGCGGGTGTAGAAATAGCCCGATTCCTGAAGGTCAAAGAGCCTGCCCATCTGCTCGCTCGATTCGTATTTATATGTCGTGCTCTGGACTATCGGCACAACGCGCGGCTCGCCGTTTTTCGGAGTGTAGCCGGACTGCACGCACTTTGTTTCTATATTAAAGCTCATTTTGTTCTCTCCTTTTTGTCAGTCTTTGAGAAAATGACCCATAAGGTCGAAGCCGGGATCAACAAAATTGCCGGTCTCGGATGCTGATTTTTCATTTATGCTCGCAACGCCGCTGTCAAGCTCTTTGCCTTTACAATAAATCAAATACGGCACGGGGTCGGATGCGTGAGTGCGGGTCGATATCGGGGTCGGATGATCCGGCAGAACCATGACTTTATAATCGTCCTGAGTGTTGAGATAGTCAAGGATTATAGGCATTATACGGCTGTCAATAAGCTCGATTGCTTTGACTTTATTTTCGGGCTCGTTTCTGTGGCCGCACTCGTCGGGAGCCTCGACATGGATATAGACAAGGTCCTGACCTTTACGCCATTCGTCGATTGCAGCGTTCGCTTTGCCCTCGAAATTCGTGTCGATATAGCCGGTTGCGCCCTCGACTTCGGGGGTGTTCATGCCGGCGCAGATGCCGATGCCCTTGAGCAGGTCAACTGCCGAGACGATGCTGCCTTTCACGCCGAACTTCTCTTCAAAGGACGGCAGAGCAGGACGGCTTCCCTCGCCCCAGAGCCAGATAGAATTTGCGGGGAGCTTGCCCTCGGCTATTCTCTTCTTGTTCACGGGGTGATCCTTCAGAAGGTCGTAGCTCTCGCGCATCATGGCAATGAGCTTTTCGGCGTTCGGCGAAGTTGAAAGATACTCGCCGATAACTCTGCCGGAGATATCATGCGGAGGAGTCATCTTGCCGAGATCCGTCGTGCCGTTATGTACGATAAGGCAATGACGATAAGCCACGCCGCTGTAAAAATCAAATTCGCTGCTGCCGAAATGCTCCTGCACGGTCTCGATTATCTGCGCCGCCTCTTCGGTCGAGATATCGCCGCCGGAGTAGTCGAGCATGGTCTTTGCGCCGTAATCCGCCTCGTCGCTCAAGGTGACAAGGTTGCAGCGCAGAGCGATATCCGTTTCGCTCATCTTGACTCCGATGCTGACCGCCTCAAGAGGCGAGCGTCCTGTGTAGCACTTCTTCGGATCGAATCCGAGCACGCTCATATTTGCAACATCACTGCCGGGTTTGAGTCCCGCGGCAACGGTTCTGACAAGTCCGACTTCGCCCTTCGACGCGAGCGCATCGATATTGGGCTTCTTTGCGACTTCCATCGGCGTCTTGCCGCCGAGAGCCTCAACGGGATAATCCGCCATGCCGTCGCAGAGAACTACAGCATATTTCATATATCTTCACCCTTTCAGAGAATTTATGCACAAACGATGCATACCTGGCGCGGCAAGTTCGGTTAGCATATGCATACTTGCCCGCCGCTGATTTAATTATATCATAAAGTATCAGCGCATTAAAGCAAAAATTAAGAGAGAATATACATATATACTATATAAAAAAGAGTGCAAAATGACGAAAAATTATTTGTCAAAATGCGCTTACGGCATATAATTGAGCGAGGCACAATGATATAATCGATTTGGAAGAAATATTCAAAAGGAGGATACATATGACAAGAAAATTATTCGCGCTTTTGCTCGCGTGCCTGCTGATTCTCATGAACTTCACGGCATGCGGCACAAAAACGCCCGAGCCCGGCACGACCGCGGCAGAAGACATATCCGCCGCAGAAACCGAAGCCAACGCGCAGACGAGTGCAGAAGAGACGAACTCCGAAGCGGTATCCGAATCCGCAGAGGAAAGCACTGCTCAGAACACGCAGAAACCGACGGCAGATAAGCCGGCATCGAAGCCCGCAACAACTGCAAAATCGAATAATTCCGGCTCAGCTTCAAAAGGCAAGCTTGAAGTCAGCGCAGGAAGCGTAAAAAGCATCGCCGGCGCAAAAGTGCTCAGGGCGTGGAAGCTCAATTCAAACGGAGTGAATATAGAAATCCACCGAATAGCCTATGGGCCGCAGATAACTCAGGCTTTCAAAAAAGCGAACGCTGACGGCGCTATCGACTACGACAAGACAGTCACTTATCAGCCCATAATCAATGTCGCGATAATCACCTGCTCGCCCGAGCACATCGGTGTTGCATCGAGCCAACAGCTGCTCGGCACGAATGTCGGCAAGGTCGAAGATATGGGCAGAAAGAGCGGCGCGCTCATAGCGATAAACGGCGAGGCAGGCTCAACATATAAAAAAGGCGCGCCGACAATTCGCAGCGGCTCTGTAGTTTCGACCGACGGCAGCGGGCAAAAGCGACTGCTGATCTACAAAAACGGCACATGGAAAGTCGAAACGCTCACAAACGAGAACTGCAAATCGTACATCTCGCAAGGCGTTTACAATTCCCTGCGCTACCAGCGGCAAGTCATAACAAACGGCAAGGCGACCAACGAGCACGACACTTATTATCACAACCGCACGGTGTTCGCGCAGATATCGGAGAACAAATATATCATGGCCGTCGGCGAATTTATGCCGCTCGACAATATGATGAAAGTCCTCATAGCATACGGCGCGAGAAATGCGTTTTTGCTAAACGGTGGCAACTGCTCGTCGATGTATGTCAAGGGCATCGGCAACACGACCGGCACAAAAGCGACTCAGCTCAAGAATCTCAACAAGCCGTGCGTTATCGAGAGCGAATTTTTCGCGGCAAACGGCATGCTCGGGCTCAACTCCGCCGGGAAGCAGAAGCTGGGCGGACCTTGCAACGAGCTCGACATAGTATATGTAAAATAAAGCAGAAGGGGTGAGACGATGAAAAAAGCTTTCAGAGCGGCTGCAATTGCGGCAATTCTGCTGTTTGCGCTGACTTTTATCGGGAACGCAAAAATCAAAAGCGCATCGGCTCACCTGCTGTTTTCTTCGTCCGTCAGCGTCGGTGGCAATGAATCGTGGGAAGTCACGCTCAAGAGCGGCGACAGAATAGCCATCGGCTCATATCTCGGCGAGCCTATTATATGGAGAGTCATCGAAACGGGTGGCAAAACTCTGCTCATGAGCGAAAAAGTGCTGTGCTTCAGGGCGTTCGACCCGTCCGAGGACGGCATCGGCAGTTCCGATTATCTCGCCTCTCCCCTGCGCGCATGGCTCAATTCGGAGAGCGGATTTTTAAATCCGGAGAATTTTTCAGAGTTTGACCTTTCGCTCATATCGCCTGACAAAAACGGCGATTCAATATTCCTGCCGTCAAAAGATATGCTCAAAAATATAAGCGCCGCCGACCGCCGCAGAAGCCCGACCGAGCAGTGCATCAAAAATGATACTTCGCGCTATTTAACTCTGCGCAAATACTGCTGGTATTGGACAAGCTCCCCGGTTTCGACAAATCAGAGCAGCGTTACGGCGGTCACCACAACCGGCGGGTTCTATAAAACGCTCGCAGCGGACGAGCTGTGCGGCGTATGCCCGGCGATGTATCTTCGCAGCAATGTTCTCGTTCTTTGTGGGAGCGGAACCGCCGAAAATCCGTATGCGTTGGCAGGAGGTGGCGAAAGATGAGAGAGAAGCTGAAAGAATTTCAAAACTCTCCGCGCTCGATAATCGCCGCATTCTCCGCCGCCGTGCTTTTTTTCTGCACGGTGTTCACGCGGCTGATCCTAAAAACCGACGACGGTCACTTTCTCGGCATACTCCACCGAAACGGATTCACAGTAACAAGCTGGCTGCACGAGCGGTACACGACCGTGTCCGGGCGGATAGTCGGCGAATGGCTGATGATAAATTTTCTGCGCCTGCCGCTCATTTTCTGGAAGCTATTCATCGCCGCGCTGATTATATATATAATGTATTTTCTCTGCCGCCTGTCGGACTTTTTAGGCGAAAAGACAGATATAAGACAGAGATATATCTTCGCCTGCTCGGTGCCGTTGGCAGTATTCCTGCCATGCCTCAACCCGTCGGTGTTTTGGTTTGCGGGTTCGTTCACATTCCTCGTTCCGTTCGCCGCCTTGCTTATCACGGTGACTCCACTCACATTCGAGGTGTTCGGCGGGCGCGTGAATCCCATGGCATATGTCGCCGCCGCGATTGCTTCTGTCGTCGCGGCATCTCAGGAGCAGTCCTGCGCCGCGGCGCTCGCGCTGCAAGTGATTCTGCTGATTTTTTCGGCATATCAACGCAAACTCGGATTCCGTCAATTCATCCCGCTCCTGCCGAGCGCGGTTTCCGCCGCTGTTCTGGTTTTCTCGCCCGGGCTTCGCGGGCGCGGAGCGATGGAAGCGGCGTCGGGTTTTGAAAGATTCTCTAAAATGAATATATTTGAAAGACTGCTCTGCGGATTTTCAAATTATTTCGCATTTTCATTTTTCTTCTCGCTGATAACAGCAGCTGTTTTTCTCGTTCTGCTCGGCGCATCGGTATATGAAGCGTTCGGCGGTTCGCGGAAAATAAAGAAAATCACATCAGTCTTTGCAATATTCGCCTCGGTGCTGTGCGTCGGAGTCAACGCCGCATATATTATTATCCGCCGCACCACCCCGGACAAGGGCTTTGAAAAGATGTTCAAGAGCGGCAATTATCTTCCGCTCGAACTCGCGGTTATCGCGCTCTGTTTTGTCTTTCTCTTTAGCCTTTTCATTCTTATAGCGGCGCTCATCAAAAAGAACAAAAAGCTCGGGTTCACCGTCGGCGTGCTGTTCAGCGCCGCTGTCTGCTGCGCCGCAGTGCTCGGATTCTCTTCGTCCGTCTACGCCTCCGGTCAGCGCGTGTTTTACTACACCGAGATGTTCACGCTCATCGCCTGCGCAGCGATGTATTCTTCGCTTTCCGATAGCAAAGTGAAAAAATTCGCGGGATATGCAGTCCCGACAGCCGCATTTATTTTCTATATTATCAATTGTTTCACCTACACATTCCTTGAGATACCCATAATGGGCTAAAATAAATTGTAAAGCGATTTGCTTTACAATTTACATACCTATTTTTTAGCGCAAAAATCAAAGCTCCCGTGCGACTTTCCCGATATATCAACACATTCGGGGACGCATGGGAGCTTTTGTTTTTTTATTTATAAATCATGTAAAGCTTAACAGCTTGTCATCAATGACCGTGCGGAACGACATCGAGTTTGTCATGCTCCTCGCCGAGATCGGCGCGCAGGAGCGCAAAGAACACTATCGCGAGCAATATTTCGGCGCACCAGATGGTCTTGCCGCCGAGATAGCCGCAGAGAAAAGTTGAAGCGACCGCGCCCGCGACAAACGAGCCTATCATCAGCAGATGCGCGAACATCTTGCCGCGCGCCTCTTTATTACCGCTGCGAAGCCACTTGACGAGGTTCGAGCCGACCTGGCGGACATGGTTGGTGCAGAAGGTAGTCGCCATCGGAATCTTTTTCGCCTGGCGGAATGTGTTGAACTGCATCGAAGCGATAAAATTCACAGCCACCTGGCAGATCTGCGGCGGCGCATCGTCCGGGACAAAACCGAGCGCAAATATCCACGCCATTTCAAACGCCACGAACGCCGTGTCCCAGCGAACTATCTTGCGGCGGTTTATATGCTTGGGCAGAAATTCCGAAATGACCGTGCCGAGCAGATAAGCCGAAGCGGGCAGGAGATAATACAGCGCCTTGCGCCAGTTCCCGCGCCCGAGCTGAACCGCCATGAGCACAAAGTTCGCTGTCTGCGCGTTGCAGAACACGCCGCCCTTTTGAACATAAGTATATGCGCCGAAAAATCCGCCGACCGCTATCATGACGGCAAAAATCCAGAGCTTTTCGCATTCGAGAAGCTCTTCTTCTTTTTTGAGAGCCTTTTCTTTCATCGTTCACCACACCGTTTCTTTTTTCAAATACTCTTTAATTGCAAGATAGTATCTAACCGCATTGGCACGAGAGTCGGATACAATAATATCCTTACCTTTACCGTCAATAGTAAATCTTCCTTTTGATAGGAAGTTAGACATTATCATACCTAACTTAAACATAATAAGCCGCTCCTTTAATTACACTCCTATTTTTTTCAATCCAAATATCCATTTCACTCCTGCACAATTCCTCAAATTTTTATAACAGTTCATTCATTAACCGCTCTATTTGTTAAACACCTTTACATCTCCAAGCAATTTGACATTACCGTTATCTACAACAACAGCCCCTGCCATGAAAGCCGTTGCATAAACTGTTTTGCCTCTTTCAGATAATACACGATAAATGGCTTTGTTTTGTACCTTTGTATTTTCATAATGAACCTCCAGATAAAAATCATCAAGGTAACCTAATCCGTCATAGTATTGAAATTCTTTATAGTCCTTATCAGGTGATAAATGATATTCGGAAAGTTGAATAACTGCACCTGCACTATACCCCATAACAATTCCTTTATATTTTCTTAAAACATCTGCCAAATCAAATTCCCTGATTCTGTCCATCATTCTGTCAGGGCGACCTCCGGTGAAATAAAGAATATCTGCCTTTTCTATTTTTTGTATGGCAGACTCCTTTGTATCCTTAAAATAGTTAACAAATGTAATATTATCTTCCGATATTCCGTAGGCGGTAAAGCCGCCGACAATGCCATTATAATAAATACCTTTTTCCTTGCTGTATAAGGAAGCCCAATCTTTTAAATTCTTAACCTCGCTGTCACGAAAGGAAAAAGCCATTACTGCAATCGATTGATTCGGCAATATATATTTTTTTAAATCATCATAAAGCCAAGGGGCATTTATTTCATATCCTTCAAGTAAAATGTTAATCATTCATTTACTCTCCCACAAATTCGAAATATTTTGCAAGCTTACCATTCAATCTATTTGTCAATGATAATTAGTTTGTTTTTATTTCACTTTTCAGCAATGAATACAACAAACAATCTTCAATACCAAAATTTGTTTTATCTCATTGCCGTAATGTGGCTTTGCTTACAACGCATAAGTTTATCACTGCTCCCCGTCTCTGTCAAGGAACGGGAAATAGCCGCAGCATCTTGAAAAAAAGCCGTTTTCATGGTATTATTTAGGGTATTATATACCATTATAGAATACAGTATAAAACAAGAGGAGAATAGCATGTCAAAGCTTTTGAAGTATTTGAAAAAATACAAAATTGAAAGTATTCTCGCGCCGTTTTTCAAGCTCATTGAAGTGGCGTTCGAGCTGATTGTTCCGCTGATAGTCTCAACTATAATCGACATCGGCATAGAGAACGGCGACAAGATTTATATTATCAAGCGCTGCCTGCTGCTCGGTCTGTTTGGCATACTGGGTCTTTGCAGTACGCTTGTGGCGCAGTATTTCTCGGCGAAAGCGTCAGTCGGCTTCGCTTCCGATATCCGCCACGCGCTCTTCCAGCATATCGGCAAGCTCTCTTATTCCCAGCTCGATTCGCTCGGCGCGCCGACGCTTATAACCCGCCTGACCGGCGACATAAATCAGGTTCAGACCGGAACAAACCTGACCCTGCGTCTCGTCCTGCGCTCGCCGTTCGTCGTATTCGGCGCGGTGATAATGGCGTTCACGGTCGACGCAAAATCGTCGCTCGTGTTCGTCGTTGCGGTGCCCGCTCTCGCCGCGGTCGTGTTCGCGATAATGCTCGTGTGCATCCCGATGTACCGCAAGGTTCAGCAGAAACTGGACGGGCTGCTGAGCAAGACGCGCGAAAACCTGCTTGGCACCCGCGTCGTCAGAGCGTTCTGCAAAGAGGAAGAGGAAATTGCGGACTTTGACGCGAAGAACAACGCCCTGACCGAGATGCAGACAGCTGTCGGCAGGATATCCGCTTTCATGAACCCCGCAACCTTTGTGCTCATAAACCTCGCGATAATCGCGCTGATATATGTCGGCGCAATACGCGTTGATTCCGGCGCCATTTCGCGCGGCGCGGTCGTTGCGCTCTATAACTACATGTCACAGATCCTCGTTGAGCTGATAAAGCTCGCGAATCTCATAATCAGCGTCACAAAGGCGATAGCCTGCGGCAACCGAATTCAATCGGTGCTCGATATCGAGCCCGGCACCGTCCCCGGCACTGTCACCGACGGCAACGAAAACAGCGAATATTCAGTCGAGTTTGACGGGGCGTGTCTCTCCTACAACGGGAGTGAGGAGTCCCTGCACAATATTGACCTCAAAATCCCGCGCGGCAGCTCGATAGGCGTTATCGGCTCGACCGGCTCGGGCAAAACCTCGCTCGTCAATCTTATTCCACGATTCTACGATGTCACCGGCGGGTGTGTGCTCGTTGACGGCGTTGACGTGCGCGACTACGACACAAAGGCTCTGCGCTCAAAAATAGGCGTCGTCTCGCAGAAAAAAGCCCTGTTCGCCGGCACTGTCAGGGACAATATCCGCTTCGGCAAGCAGGACGCCACAGACGAAGAAATCTGGCAGGCGCTCGAAACGGCGCAGGCAAAGCAGATGATAGAGGACAAGAGCGGGCAGCTCGACTTTGTCCTTGAACAGGAGGGCAAAAATCTCTCGGGCGGTCAGCGTCAAAGAATGACTATAGCCCGCGCCCTCGTCAGAAAACCAGAGGTGCTCATCCTCGACGACGCAGCGAGCGCACTCGACTACGCCACCGGTGCGGCGCTGAACAAGGCGCTGAGAAACACAGACTTTGCCCCGACCGTCATAACCGTGTCCCAGCGCGTTGCGGCGATAAGAAACGCCGATACCATAGTAGTCCTCGACGAGGGCGAGATAGTCGGCATGGGCACGAACGACGAGCTTCTGCGCTCGTGCGAAGTCTACAAAGAAATTTTCGATTCCCAGCTTGAAAAGGAGGATGCGTAACCGTGAAGAACAAAACCGTTTTCAAGCGAGTTATCGCGGTCATCGGCCGCTCGAAGCTTCTGCTGTTCCTTTCGCTCATCCTCTCCATTGCAAGCGTAATTCTCTCGCTGTATATCCCCGTCCTCGCCGGACGCGCGATAGACGGAATAAAGCTGCACGGCAACGTTGATTTTGAAGTCATAAAGAAGTGTCTTTTCGGCATTCTGATCTGCGCCATAGTCGGCGGAGTGCTCCAGTGGGTGATGAACATCATCAACAACCGCATAGCCTATAACACCGTGCGCGATATACGCTCAAAGGCGTTTTCGCATATGCAGACCCTGCCCGTGGCGTTCGCCGACTCCCACCCCTACGGCGATATCGTCAGCCGCATAACGGCGGACGCGGAGCAGTTTGCCGACGGACTGATTCTCGGCTTCTCCCAGCTGTTCACGGGCGTTGTCACGATAGCCGTGACGCTCGTTTTCATGCTTACTATATCGCCGCTCATCACTCTCGCGGTCGTAGTGCTGACCCCGATATCACTGTTCACGGCGCGTTTTATAGCACGCCGTACTTATTCGATGTTCAAAAAACAGTCCGAGACCCGCGGCGAGCAGACTGCGCTCATCAACGAGATGATACAGAATCAAAAGACCGTTCAGGCGTTTTCATATGAAGACAAAGCGGTTGAAAGATTTGACGAGAGCAATGAAAAGCTGCGCAAATATTCGCTCAAATCCATATTCTTCTCGTCGCTTACAAACCCGACCACCAGATTTATCAACAATCTTATCTACGCCGTAGTCGGGCTCATGGGCGGAATATTCGCCATCGGCGGCATGGTGACCGTCGGCGGATTCGTCAGCTTCCTCGCCTACTCGAACCAGTACACAAAGCCGTTCAACGAGATTTCCGGCGTCGTGACAGAGCTTCAGAATGCACTCGCCTGCGCGGCAAGAATATTCGAGCTCATAGACGAAAAGCCCGAGGAGTCGGACGAAAATTGCTCGGCGCTCAGCGACCCCGAGGGAAGCGTGGAATTCGACAATGTCCGCTTCTCATATGACAAGAGCAAAAAGCTCATCGACGGCTTCGATTTCTTTGCCCCGTCCGGCAAGACAATAGCCGTTGTCGGTCCGACAGGCTGCGGCAAGACTACGCTTATCAATCTCCTGCTTCGCTTCTACGACGTTGACGGCGGCAGCATAAAGGTTGACGGCGAGAATATAAACGACATCACACGCCACAGCCTCAGACACCATTTCGGCATGGTGCTCCAGGATACCTGGATAAAGAACGGCACAGTCCGCGAAAATATAGCGTTCGGCAAGCCCGACGCCACGGATGAAGAGATAATCGCCGCCGCCAAGGCGGCACGCGCTCACAGCTTTATAAAGCGACTCAAAAACGGTTACGACACCGTCATCGGCGACGACGACGGACTCTCCGAGGGTGAAAGACAGCTGCTCTGCATCGCGCGCGTCATGCTCATGAAGCCGCCGATGCTCATCCTCGACGAGGCAACTTCATCGATAGACACTAGAACTGAACTGAAAGTTCAGGATGCGTTCAATACACTCATGCAGGGGCGCACCTCGTTCGTCGTGGCGCACAGACTCTCGACCATCCGCCACGCCGACTGCATTCTCGTCATGAAAGACGGCAAGGTTGCCGAGCAGGGCACGCACGAGGAGCTGCTCGCGAAGAACGGATTCTATACGAAGCTCTACAACAGCCAGTTTGCGCAGTGAAATATATGCCATGGAACAACGGAGAAGAAAGCCTAACAAGCTGAAAGATTACGACTATTCGCAAAACGGAGCATATTTTATCACAATTTGCATAGATGACAGAAAGCCCATATTGTCACGCATTGCCGTAGGGGCGACCGCATAACACAACAGTTCAAAGGTTCCGTAACTAAGCAAGTCAAAAAATCGATTTGGCAAAAAGGTTTTTATAACCATATATCCGTGACGAATACGATTATCAAGTCAAATGGCAATATATTGACGACAACCCGATCAAATGGGCTGAAAACGAATTACATCAGGATTGAAAAACAGCCGAATAACCGCCGCAGTATCTTTCATTTGAAAGTTCGCGGCGGTTATTTTTAACTCAGCGTAAAATGGCGGTTCAGAGCGAAAATATAAAGCTCAATTCGACAAATATCATTTTTTAGTCTGCCTTGTTGACATCGACAAAAAGTATGATATAATTATAACGGCTGTTATAAAACAAGCGTTTTATAATTATTATTGGAGGACGCCATGGACTACATTCGCCTGTCACCCGAAAATCTCGAAAGCGAGCACATATGCTGCGCTATATCAAACGCCAAGGACCCGCAGGTCATTGCAAAAAAAGCAGTGGCTCGCCGAAAGGCTCGGCGAGGGTCTGGTATTTTTAAAAGCCGACGCGCGCGGGAAGTGCTTTATTGAGTATATCCCCGCCGAAAACGCATGGACGCCGATAGACGCGCCCGGCTATATGTTCATCGACTGTCTCTGGGTCTCCGGCTCTTTCAAAGGACACGGATATTCAAACGACCTGCTCAACGAATGTATCCGCGACAGCCGCGAAAAGGGCAAATCGGGGCTTTGCATACTCTCGTCGGCGAAGAAGCGCAATTTTCTTGCCGACCAGAAATATCTGAAATATAAAGGCTTCATAAAAGCCGATTCGGCAGAGCCGTATTTCGAGCTGATGTATCTGCCGTTTGATCCGTCCGCGCCCGCTCCGCGCTTTCACGAGCAGGCAAAGAGCGCTCAGACTGACGGCAGCGGGTTCGAGATATTTTATACAAGCCAGTGTCCGTTTACGGCAAAATATGTTCCGATAATTGAGAATATGTCAAATAATATGAATCTTCCGCTGAGCGCCGTGCATATCTCATCGCGCGAGCAGGCTCAAAACGCGCCCTGCGCCTACACCGCATTTTCGCTGTTCTATAACGGAAAGTTCATAACGCACGAGATACCGAGCGAAAAGAAATTCGCGGCGATTTGTGAAGAGTTCGTAAAATAAAACACCGCCGGATTGACCGGCAGCGTAAAATATACTAATATAGAAAAGGGAAAAGATATCTGTCCGCCACGGCGGGCCAAAAGGAGACATTATGCTTAACATCAAAAACCTGACCAAAACCTACGGCGAGAAAAAGGCTGTTGACGACCTGACGCTGCATATCGCGCCCGGCGAGATATACGGCTTCATCGGCCACAACGGCGCGGGCAAGACCACAACGCTAAAATCCGTTGTCGGCATTCTGCAGTTCGACGAGGGCGAGATAGCGATAAACGGCATCTCGATAAAAGATGACCCGCTCGCCTGCAAAAAAATCACAGCCTATATCCCCGACAATCCCGACCTCTACGAATACATGACGGGAATAAAATATCTGAACTTCATCGCTGATATTTTCGGCGTCAGCGCCGACGACCGCCGCGAGCGCATACATAAATATGCCGATATGTTCGGACTGACTGCTGACCTCGCGCAGCCTATCTCGGCGTATTCTCACGGCATGAAGCAGAAGCTCGCGATAATCTCCGCATGGATCCACGAGCCCAAGTTAATCATCATGGACGAGCCCTTCGTCGGTCTCGATCCCGCCGCATCGCATCTGTTAAAAAGCATGATGCGCGAGGTCTGCAACTCCGGCGGCGCAATATTCTTCTCGACCCATGTGCTCGAAGTTGCCGAAAAGCTCTGCGACAAGGTCGCGATAATAAAAAGCGGAAAGCTCATCCGCTCCGGCACAATGGAAGAGGTCAAGGGCGACTCCAGCCTTGAGAACGTGTTCCTCGAACTGGAGGGAGAAGAATGCTGAAAACACTGATAAAAAAACAGCTTCTCGAACTCAATAAAAGTTTCTTCGTTGACCGCAAGACGGGCAAGGGCAAATCTGCACGCTCGGCGACGTTCTCGATAGTGCTGTTCATATTGCTCATGATTTTTGCCATCGGCGGAATGTTCTGCTATATGTCATATTCGATGCGCCCGCTGATAGCCTACGGCATGAGCTGGCTCTATTTTGCCATTATGGGCGCTACCGCTGCGCTTTTCGGCGTTTTCGGCAGCGTGTTCAACACATATTCGAGCCTCTATGACGCAAAGGACAACGACCTTCTGCTCTCGATGCCCATTCCCGTGCGCGATATCATGGCGGCGCGCCTCATCGGAGTCTATCTCATGGGGCTGATGTATTCGGGCGTTGTGGTAATACCCGCCGTCGGCGTGTATTTCATAACCGCGCACCCCGGAATATCCGGCATAACAGCCGTTATAATGGCCGTTATGGTGACTGTTCTTGTGCTTATACTGTCGTGCATACTCGGCTGGGTCGTTGCAAAAATCGCAGTTAAATTGAAAAACAAGAGCATTATAACAGTTATAGTTTCAATAGCGTTTCTCGGCGGCTACTACTATGTCTACTTCAGAGCGAACGAGATAATCACCGGCATCGTTGCGACCAGCGCGGCTGTTGCCGCAAAGGTGCGCACGTCCGCCTATCCGCTCTATATTTTCGGCAAGGCGTTCGCGGGCGATGTTCTGCCGACAATTATAATTTCACTCATCATTCTCGCTCTGCTCGCCGCGACATGGCTCATAATGTCGCGCACATTCTTAAAGCTCGTCACGAGCAGCGGAAAGACCGCAAAGACAGTCTACAAAGAGAAGACGGTCAAGCAGCAGGGCACCGACCGCGCGCTTCTGCGCCGCGAGATAAACCACTTCCTCTCGAGCCCGTCTTATATGCTCAACTGCTCGCTCGGGGCGCTGTTTATGATAGCCGTCGCTGTTTTCTCGCTGATAAAAAGCGACTGGTTTATCGGCGTTGTCACCCGAATGGATGAGGATTTGCTGGAATATGCCCCGACCTTCGCGTGCTTACTTTTATGCCTGCTCTCTTCGATGAATATACTCACCGCGCCCGCGATATCCCTCGAGGGCAAGAGTCTCTGGATAGCCCGTTCGCTCCCCGTCACCTCGTGGCAGATTCTCAGAGCGAAGCTGAAGCTTCATATGCTCTTCACCGCCGTCCCCGCACTGATATGCAGCATATGCTTCTGTATTGCCCTCAAGCCGGAGCTTCTCACCGCGACGGTCATGATTATACTGCCGCAGATATTCACGCTCCTATGCGCCGTTTCGGGGCTCAGAGTAAATATCAGGATGCCCAACCTCACCTGGAGCAGTGAGAGCGGAGCAGTCAAGCAGAGTCTCGGCATCATGCTCGCGATGTGCCTCGGCTGGGCGTATATCATCGTGCTCATCGCGGTCTATCTGTTCGCGGTGCAGGTGCTGCCGAATGTATTCGCGCTGATGATCGCGACGGCGGTCATAGCAATAATAACCGTGATATCCTTTTCAAGGCTCAAGCGCAAGGGCGTAAAGAGATTTGAGACACTGTAAGCAAAATTAAATATCAGCAGCCGTGGTTCGTTGAGAATCACGGCTGTTGTTTTTTGCGATAAATTAAAATATTGAAGTAAATAAATATAAGAAACTACGCCGACAGCGCACAAAAAATTATCTGACATTCAGCGACTTGAGTTATCGCGGCTTCGTATCGGCTGCGCCGATATCGGACAGCCGCAAGGGCTGTCCCTACAATTTGCGCTGCAATTCCCGGGTAAAAGCGCGGTTCGAAATAAAAAAGCGGCAGACAAGCACAAAACCTGTCTGCCGCAATTTTATTTAATTATTTCTCAAGATTAGCCTTGAGGGTGTTGAGCTCGTCACTCAGAGCCTTGGGAAGTCTGTCGCCGAACTTAGCGTAGAACTCCTCGATGCCCTTTGCCTCGTCCTCCCAGAGGGAGTTGTCAACGCTCAGGATTTCCTTGAGCTGATCCTCGCTGACCTCGTCCTCGATGCCCTCAAGGTTGATGTCCTCAGCCTTGGGCACGAAGCCGATAGCGGTCTCCTCTGCGTCGACCTTGCCCTCGCAGCGCTTGATTATCCACTCAAGCACGCGCATGTTGTCGCCGAAGCCGGGCCACAGGAAGTTGCCGTCGTCGTCCTTACGGAACCAGTTGACGTTGAAGATCTTCGGAGCCTTATCCTCGTCGAGGCCTGCGCCGATGTCAATCCAGTGCTGCCAGTAATCAGCCATGTTGTAGCCGCAGAACGGAAGCATAGCCATGGGATCGCGGCGGACAACGCCGACTGCGCCGGCTGCTGCTGCGGTGGTCTCGGAAGCCATTATCGAGCCGACGAACACGCCGTGATTCCAGCTTCTTGACTGATAGACCAGCGGAGCGAGCTTAGCTCTTCTGCCGCCGAAGACGATAGCGGAGATCGGAACGCCTGCCGGATTCTCAAACTCGGAGCTGATGCACGGGCAGTTGACAGCGGGAGCGGTGAAGCGGCTGTTCGGATGAGCGCCCTTTTCCTCGCTCGTCTTGCCGTTCCACGGTCTGCCCTGCCAGTCGATGGCGTTCTCGGGCGGATTCTTGTCGAGGCCTTCCCACCAGACGGTGTTGTTGTCAAGGTTAAGCGCAACGTTTGTGAAAATGGTATTCTTTCTTGTCGCGGCAAGCGCGTTGGGATTGGACTTCTCGTTCGTGCCGGGGGCAACGCCGAAGAAACCGTTCTCGGGGTTGATAGCATAAAGTCTGCCGTCGGGACCCTTTCTGATCCAGGAGATGTCGTCGCCGACGCACCAGATCTTGTAGCCCTTGTTTCTGTATCCCTCGGGCGGGATAAGCATGGCAAGGTTGGTCTTGCCGCAGGCGGACGGGAATGCCGCGCAGATATATTTGACTTCGCCCTTCGGATTCTCGAGGCCGAGGATAAGCATATGCTCAGCCTGCCAGCTCTCTTTCCAGCCCTGATAAGAGGCTATACGAAGAGCAAAGCACTTCTTGCCGAGGAGGACGTTTCCGCCGTAAGCGGAGTTGACGGAGATGATGGTGTTATCCTGCGGGAACTGGCAGATATAACGCTTCTCGGGGTCGATGTCGCAGCTGCAGTGCAGTCCGCGAACCCAGTCGTTGCTGTCGCCCAGAGTATCCATAACCTTCTTGCCGATTCTCGTCATGATAGCCATGTTGAGAACGACATAGATGGAATCAGTCAGCTCAACGCCGATCTTCGAGAACGGAGAGCCGACAGGACCCATCGAATAAGGGATAATATACATTGTTCTGCCCTTATAGCTGTCTCTGGCTATATCATAGAGCATCTTATAAGCCTCAGCGGGATCCATCCAGTTGTTGGTCGGACCTGCCTGATCCGCGCTCTCGGCGCAGATGAATGTGCGGTTCTCAACACGCGCAACATCGTTGGGCTTGGTTCTGTGAAGCAGGCATCCGGGGAGGAGATCCTCGTTGAGCTTGGTCATCTCGCCGGTCTCGCATGCCTTGGCGCGCAGAGCGTCAAGCTGCTCCTCGCTGCCGTCGATCCACATGACTTCATCGGGAGATACAAGAGCTATCTTCTCTTCGATCCAGTCGATCACTGTCTTGTTCTGTGTCAAATGTTTCATGATATTTGACTCCTTTCGTCTAATCTATTAAGAAAGGTACCATCTTTACCCAGTATGTATTATACCCCAATAAACTCGGTTTTTCAATGACGAAACTGTTAACTTTCAGACCTTTTTTGATAAAAATTTATCAATTTCATCAATAGGCATCGAAGCTCGTGCATTGAGGGTCAGCGGGGCTATGTTTCCCGCCTTGAATTCATAGTAGCCCTGGGCGCCGACCATTGCCGCATTGTCGCCGCAAAGCGACAGCTCGGGCATGAACAGCGACCATGAATGAGCCTTGCAGATATCGGTCATTTCCGCTCTCAGGCGCGAGTTTGCGGACACTCCGCCCGCCAGAACTATCTTGTCGAAGCCGAAGTTCAGCGCCGCTTTTTCGGTGTTTTCGCGCAGGCATCTGACGACCGCCTCGATATACGACGCGCCGAGATCGGGCACGCTTATCTCCTCGCCCTTTTGCTTTGCGTTGTGGATAATATTGACGGCAGCAGTCTTGAGTCCGGAAAAGCTGAAATCATATTCGCTTCCGTCAACATGCGGACGCGGGAGCTTGTAGCTCTTCGGGTCGCCGTCCTTGGACACTCTGTCGAGGTTCACGCCGCCGGGATAATCGAGCCCCATGGCGCGCGCCGCCTTGTCCATCGCCTCGCCTGCCGCGTCGTCGCGCGTTCTGCCGATGATATGAAAATCCGTGTAGTCGCGCACCTCGATTATGTGGCTGTGACCGCCTGAGACGACGAGCGCGAGAAACGGCGGCTCAAGGTCGGGGTGAGTTATATAATTCGCCGCGATATGCGAGCGCAGATGATGCACGGGCACGAGCGGTTTGTTCGCGGAAAACGCGAGTCCCTTTGCAAAATTCACGCCGACTAACAGCGCGCCGATAAGCCCGGGTGCATATGTGACGGCTATCGCGTCAACATCGCCGACATTCATCTCCGCCCTGTCGAGCGCCTCGCCGACAACGCCGGATATCGCCTCCGCATGGCGCCTTGACGCTATCTCCGGCACGACTCCGCCGTAGAGTATATGTTCCTTCACCTGCGACGCTATGACGCTTGAAATAACACGCCTGCCGTCCTCGACGACCGCCGCAGCGGTCTCGTCGCAGGAGGATTCGATTGCAAGTATCTTCATTTCGCTCACCCTCATCTGTCAAAAAACTTTGTCATTATCTCCGCATCCTCGCGCGGATCGGAATAAAAATTCTTTCTTGTTCCGACTTCTTTGAAGCCGCGTTTTTTATAGAGCGCCTTCGCCGGGTCATTTGAAGCCCTGACTTCGAGCGTTATCAGCATGCAGCCGCGTTTTATTGCGCCGCGCTCCGCCTCTTCGAGCAGCTTTTCCGCTATCCCGCGGCGGCGGAATTTTTCGGACACGGCGACATTGGTTATATACGCCTCACCCACTATCTCCTGCACGCCGATATATCCGGCGACGCATCCGTCGGCAACCGCGCAGAGAAAATGAGCCTGATCGTTATCAAGCTCTTCCCGAAGCGACTTCTCGCTCCACGGATGCGAAAAACATTCGCGCTCGAGCGACACGACGCCGCCTATATATTCTTCCGTCATCGGGACCGTTTCAACTTCAAAAATACCGATCAGCTCCCGCTCTTTATCTTTTCGTAAAGCTCCGGCAGCGCGCCGTTTATCTTCTTTGCGCACTCGCGGTAGACTTCGATATCGCATCCGTAGGGGTCGTCAACTCCGCCGGCGAGCACATAGAGTCTCTCGTCGGGAATCATGCGGTTGAGCATCTCATACTGCTCATCGGTCATGCAGACTATCAGGTCTGCCTTGCGCGCGATGCTGCGGGTCAGCATACGCGATTTATGCTCCGAGATATCGACTCCGTATTCGAGGACGACCGCCTGCGCGTTGTCGCTCGCGGGGCGCCCGTCAAAGGTCGCAAGCCCCGCGCTCGAGCAGTCTATACCGCTCTCTCCTTTTTCTTCGAGCAGTTTTTTGAACATCCCCTCCGCCATCGGGCTGCGGCAGATGTTGCCCGTGCAAACAAAAACCAGATTCATGTTTCCTCCGTTTTATCAGCCTTTCGCGTCATACCATGTGCGCCCGGAATGGACATCCGCAGTGAGCGCCACAGAGAGCTTAACAGCGTTTTCCATTTCCTCTTTGAGCAGGGCGCTCACGCGCTCTTTTTCGTTCTCCGGCGCTTCGACTATCAGCTCATCGTGCACCTGCATTATCAGCTTCGCCGCCAGATTCTCGCGTTCAAGGCGTTCGTAGACTCTTATCATCGCTATCTTGATTATATCCGCCGCCGTGCCCTGAATGGGCATATTGCGCGCCACGCGCTCGCCGAACGCGCGGGTGTTGGCGTTCGATGCGGTGAGCTCCGGCAGATATCTGCGCCGCGCAAACATCGTCTCGGCGTAGCCGTCTTTCTTCGCCTTTTCGACCACATCGTGCATATATTTGTCAACGCCTGAATAGTGCCTGAGATAGCCTTTTATATATTCATCCGCCTCGCTGCGGCTGACTCCGATATCTTTGGCGAGCGAGAACGCGCCGATGCCGTATACTATGCCGAAATTGACCGCTTTCGCGCGGCTTCTCATTATCGGAGTGACAAGCTGCGGCGGCATATCAAAGACCTCGGACGCGGTCACAGTGTGGATATCCGTGTTGTCGTTGAACGCCTTTATCATGTTTCGGTCGCCCGAAATATGGGCGAGAACGCGAAGCTCAATCTGCGAATAGTCCGCGTCAACGAGCACATATCCGTCCCGCGCGACGAAGAATTTCCGCATCTCGCGCCCGAGCGGAGAGCGCACGGGGATATTCTGAAGATTCGGCTCGGTCGATGAGATTCTGCCCGTTCTCGTCTCGGTCTGATTCAGAGTCGAGCGGATGCGCCCGTCCTCGCCGATAACCTTGAGCAGACCGTCGCAGTAGGTCGACCTGAGCTTTGAAAGCGTTCTGTATTCGAGGATATCGCGCACAGCGGGGTGCTTGTTTTCGAGCGATTCGAGCACCTGCGCGTCGGTCGAATATCCGCTTTTTGTCTTTTTTCTCGCGGGCAGCTTGAGCTTTTCAAACAGCGCTTCGCCGAGCTGCTTGGGCGAGTTCAGATTGAACTCGTAGCCAACTAGAGCGTATATCTCCTGCTCAATTTCGGCTATCCTCTCGCCGAGCTGTTTGCCGAATTCCGCGATTCCGTCGCGGTCAACAGCGAAACCCGTCTGCTCCATTGAAGAGAGCACATGAGCGAGCGGAAGTTCGATGTCATGAAGCAGCTTCTGTTGTCCGTTTTCCTCAATTTTTTTGTCCATCGCCGCAAATAATCTTCTCAGCGACGCGGCGGCGCAGTCGTTTTCATCGCCGTTTTCAACCGGCACTGCCGCCGAATATTCGCCCGCAAGGCGCAGCGCGTCATAGGACGAGGCGGATGGGTTGAGGACATAGCCCTCAAGCTCCAGGTCGCCGCACATATTCCTGCACTGAGCCGAACAGCCCTGCGCGAATGAATAGAGCGACTTTATGTCCGCCGTGTATTTTTTTATATTTTTATCTTCGAGCAGCTTTATAAAGAACGGATAAAAATTCTCGTTTTCGCAGTCGCACATGAGCACTTTGTCCCCGAGATCGAAACGGCACTTTTCGCCGTCCCAGAGAAAATAGCTCTCGCCGTCAGATTTAAGGCGCGTCATCAGCTGGCCTAAATCGTCCTCGGCGCAGACCGGGACGGGCTTCTCCTCTTTTTGCGGCTCAGAGGCTGTGTTTGATATCTCGAGCCCGAGGCGGTCGATGAGCTTGAACATCTCGAGATCCGCGAGCATTCTTGTGACCTTGAAATTGTCGGGCGCTCTGAGAATATAGCTCTGCGGGTTATTGTCGATCGGGATATCGCAGTTTATCGTGCCGAGCTTCTTGCTCAAGAACGCCATGTCCCTGTCTTTTTTCAGCTTGTCCCGCACTCCGGGTTTGATATCTATCGTGTCAATATTGTCGTAGATATATTCTATCGAGCCGAAGCGGGCTATTAAATCGCCGGCGGTCTTTTCGCCGATTCCCGTAACGCCGGGGATATTGTCCGAGCTATCGCCCATGAGGGCTTTTATGTCAATGAGCTTTATTGGCTCAACGCCGTATTTTTCGCGCACTGCCTCGGGCGTGTATCTGTCGGTCACAGGTCTGCCCATCTTCGTCGCGGCGAGCAGAACATTAACGCTGTCGGACACCAATTGCAGGCTGTCTCTGTCGCCCGTGGCTATCGTGCAGACGGCGTCGCCGCTGTGGCGCGCGAGAGTGCCGAGAATATCGTCCGCCTCATATCCGGGCTTTTCAACTATCGGCACGCCCATCGCCTCAAGCAGCTCCTTGAGCACGGGCATCTGCTGCGCGAGCTCATCGGGCATACCCTTTCTTGTCGCTTTGTAGTCGCCGTACATCTCATGGCGGAAAGTCGGCTGTTTGACATCAAAAGCGACCGCCACCGCCTGCGGCTGGCACTCGTCTTTGAGGCGCAGAAAAATATTCATGAAGCCATAGATGGCGTTGGTGAATCTGCCGTCCTTCGTCGTGAGCACCTTTATGCCGTAAAACGCGCGGTTCAATATGCTGTTGCCGTCAATAACAAGAAAGTTCATGTTCAGCCTCCGAGCTTTGAGTCTAAGATACTATATTATACCACACAAGCGGCGATTTGCATACTTTTTTATATCCTTTTTCCCTTTATATAGACGCACTCGAGCTCTTTCAAATCGGACGAAAGAACAGTGAAATCGGCGCGCTTGCCGACTGCTATACTGCCCGTCACATCGTCGACGCCTATCGCGCGGGCGGGATTTATCGTGCAGGATTTCACCGCATGGCGGACGGGCACGCCGAAGCTGATTATATTCCTGAACTCAGCAAAAATATTCGTCGTGCTCGCGGCTATCGTACCGTCGGCGAGCAGAGCCTTGCCGTCTTTTACGTACACTGTCGTGCCGCCGAGCTCATATTCGCCGTCGCCGAGACCCGAGGCGCACATGGAGTCGCTGACCGCGACGCTCCTATCCTCGCCGAGTATTTTATAGAGCAGGGCGAGATACGCCGGGTGGATATGCATCCCGTCGCTTATCAGCTCCGCCGTGGCGTTTTCGGCTCTGAGCGCCGCCACTGCCGCGCCGGGCTTGCGGTTATATATCGGATCCATGCCGTTCAAGAGATGCGTCGTGTGGGTTATTCCGTTTTTGTAGCCGACCTCCGCCTGCTCAAATGTCGCGGCGGTGTGCGCGGCGGACACCGTGCATATCTTCGACGCCTCGCGCGCGAATTCTATAGCTCCCGGAAGCTCGGGTGCCAGCGACACAAGTCTTATTTTGCAGATTTTATCGAGCTTTTTGAGCTCGTCTATGTCCGGCTCATGCAGATATTCGGGATTCTGCGCGCCGCGCTTTGCATATGAGAGGAACGGTCCCTCCATATTGATGCCGTGGATATATGCGCCGCACTCCTTGCCGAGATATCCCGCCGCATTCTCAAACGCCTTTTCTATCCTGTCATATGGCAGAGTCATCGACGCGGGGCAGAACGAAGTTACGCCGAAACTCGCGAGAGTCCGCGACATGGTTTCGAGCGTATCCGGCTGAGCGTCGGAGAAATCCGCTCCCCCGCAGCCGTGGATATGTATGTCGATAAAGCCGGGCAGGATAACGCATCCGGAAAGATCGTGCTCCTCCCCGCCGTTTAAATTTTCGCCTATTTCAGCTATTTTGCCGTCCTCAATGCGCACATCTGCGCGGCGCAGAGCAAACTCGGAATCGAAAATATCCGCATTCTTCAGTATCATTTTATATCCCCCCGTTGCGGCAAAAGGGGCTGTTTCATATTGAATCCAATACAAAACAGCCCCTTTGTTATTGATTATATTTACGCGTTGTCTTCGATGAACTTAACGATATCGCCGACAGTTCTGACATGATCGAGAACATCGTCGGGAACTTCGAGGTTGAATTCCTCTTCGATGGACATAGAGAGATCGACAAGATCAAGGCTGTCTGCGCCGAGATCTCCGGAAATAGATGCATCCTCGGTAACAAGATGGCTGTCTATCTCGAGCTGCTCGCAAATGATTTTCTGGACTCTTTCAAAAGTTGACATTTTTATTTCTCCTTATACTATAATTTTAAAATCAACCTTTTGTTTTCGAGGAAAGCGGAATTAATTTCCGTGCCTCTTATAGTATAGATATTATTAATATTATCGCCGTTTGTCAATACTTTATCTGTAAAAATTTTATTAATTTCACAGTGTGTATTTTTTCCCCGATACAAAAGGCGTGAATATAGCCGCGTCGCGGGGAAAAAATAGATTTGAAAAAAATACTTTCGGGTGATGATATGGATATATTTCTCAGCTTTCTCAAGGCGTTCGCGGTCGGCGGCGCGATATGCGCGGTGGGTCAGATAATAATGGATCTGACAAAGCTGACACCCGGGCGCATACTCGTCTGCTTCGTCGTGGCGGGAGTCGTGCTCGGCGCGGTCGGAATCTATGCTCCGCTCGCAAAATGGGCGGGCGCGGGGGCGACGGTTCCGCTGACGGGCTTCGGCTTCGCCATGGTAAAAGGTGTCAAGGAGGCTATCGCCGAAAAAGGCGCGCTCGGCATCCTGACGGGTCCTCTGACCGCATCGAGCGCGGGGATAACCGCGGCGGTGCTCTGCGGTCTTATCGCGTCATTTGTTGCGAGACCAAAGGAAAAATAAAAAAAAGTCACCTGCCATACACAATAGCGTATAGCAGGTGAAATTTTTTCAAAAAATCAGTTGGCTGCGGGTGCGCAGGTATCGCAGCAGGAGCAGGAGACATAATTCTCCGGCTCGTCGGCAGCAGCCTTCTTCTTGTCTATGATCTTCTTGACGGCAAACGCTATACCGACAACAGCGGCGGCAACAGCGATGATGATAGCGACGATCTTGATTATCTTCTTAGCTTTGTCCATGGTCTCACCTCCTGTTTGATTCTTATCGATTATGATTATACGCCAAACGCAGGCAAAAGTCAAACCATACGATAAAAATTTACAAACGGATATTATGCCGCATCAAAAAGAAAAATCGCGAAAAGAGTAAAATAAAAAAATTAACGGTCATGGCAAAAGCCAGAACCGTTAATCGTTTGTTTGCAATCTTACGCCTCGTTGAGAAGCTTTGCAAGAGCGGACTTCTTGCGAGCAGCATTGTTCTTATGAATAAGGCCCTTGGCGGCTGCCTGATCGACCTTCTTTATAGCTGCGGTGACAACTTCCTTCTTATCTGCCGCGTTGGTCTCAGCAGCAGTGTGAGCCTTCTTTATGGCAGTCTTAAGGGCTGAATTGCGGGACTTGTTGCGGGCGGCCTTTGTCTTGTTGACGATGACACGCTTCTTAGCTGACTTGATATTAGGCATTTTTGCACCTCCTTCATCATACAGTTAATAATCTTATCATAGACTTTGCCAAAATGCAAGAGAAAAAGAAAAAATTTTTGCCTTTCGCACCCCTGCGAAAGCGAAACGGAGACGAAAAAATGAACTTCAGAACAGACCTTGCGCTCGAAGTGCGCGAAAATCTCGAGGGCAGCAGAATCGACGGCGTGGAATGCACGAGCTTTGAAAGCGCGGGCGCGGAAATAACCCGCTTGCGAGTCACGGACAGGCGCGGCGAAGAAATATTGGGCAAGCCGCGCGGAGAATATATAACCGTGCAGTCGCAGTCGTTCGCGCGCTCCTCGCGCATAAGCGACGAGCTTATAGATGCCGTGGCGCAGGAGCTCTCTCGCCTGCTCCCGTCCGAGGGCACGGTGCTCGCCGCGGGGCTCGGCAACACGAATATAACCCCCGATGCGCTCGGCCCCAAATTTATCGGCGGCGTGTTTGTCACAAGACACCTAAAGCGCGAGCTATGCGAGCAGCTGGGGCTCGGCAGGCTGCGCCCGGTCGCGGCGATAGCCCCCGGAGTGCTCGGTCAGACAGGAGTCGAAACAGGCGAGCTGCTGCTCGGCGCGGTGAATGTGATAAAGCCCTGCGCCGTGATAGTCGTCGATGCACTCGCCGCGCGCAAGCTCGGCAGGCTCGGGAGCACAGTTCAGATATCTGACAGCGGAATAATCCCCGGCTCGGGTGTTGGCAATTCCCGCGCCGAGATAAGCCGAAAAACGCTCGGCGTCCCGGTCATATCCGTGGGCGTTCCGACGGTCGTTGATGCGCACACACTCGCCCGCGATGTGTCGGGTAATAGCACAAATGAACCTGCCGAGGACGCAAAAATGATGGTCACACCGAAAGAGATAGACCTGCTTATCGAGCGCTGTTCGGGACTGCTCTCGCTCGCCGTAAACCGCGCTTTGCAGCCGGAGCTGAGCATAAAAGACCTCATCGAGCTGACAAGTTGACAAATTTGCCTGAAATTGTTACAGAAATGTTACAATTTAATCTTTCTTTGTAACCATTTTGTATTCAACTGTAATCGTTTTGTGGTGGCTTTAGCCCCCTGTTCGGTATATACTATGTATCGTAGGAAAGAGAAACTACGAAACGGTTAAGGAGGACAACAAAATGATATTACAGGCATTAGGAATCATCTTGGTATTGGCAGTCGTCATGTCAGTGGCGGCAGTAAGCAGTTCGACCTCCGGCAGAACTGAACCGTAAAAGTGTTCTGAACGGATAAAAAAACAAAACAACTTCTCGATTGCCGCCGCTTGTGCGGGCGACGGCAAATCAGTTCCCCATCACCCCCAGAGCTTCCGGTGCTCTGGGGGTTTCCCATTTTAAACTAAATTTTACGTCATCAAAACAATACAGTCGTAACTCGTTATAAAACGGCAGAAAAGAATATTAGTCTCTACGATATAACTCATGCTTCGTGACCCCTAATTTATTTACACGAATATACCGTTCCTCGCTCATGCTAAAATATAAATACTATCCGCCCTATTTAATCCTGCTTTCAATAGCCGCGCCGCAGTGTTTGATAAGCCAATTGAGACAGGCGAGGGAACGGCTTGCGAAGCAAGACGCACGAGCACGCACTCGTTCAAGCTCCGGCGCGTTTGCGTGCGAATGTGCCGAGCAACTAACTGAGAGCCGCAAGCTATGTACCGCGGCGTGGCGTTGTCGGGGGTACAGGGGGATTCCCCCTGTTTTGCTTTTCTTTTGCAGGCGTTTTCTTTTTCAAATAAAAATAAAATGCCGAAACGCGGGTAGTATATATCTTTTGATTATAGTACGTAGCGAAGGCAAAAGTCCATTTTAGTTAACACAAAAAGAGCCGCCATATTGGCAGCTCTCGTCTTTTTTGATTTTACTCTGCGTCGTCGGCGTTTTCCCAGTTGTGCCAGACGTTCTGAACGTCGTCGTTATCCTCGAACATCTCGAGCATCTTGCTCATGTTCTTGATATCGTCCTCATTTTCGAGTCTGGTGTAGCTCGAGGGAACATACTCGACCTCTGCGGAGAGGAAGGTGTAGCCCTTCTTCTCGAGATCCTCGCATATTGCGGAGAAATCGTTGGGCTCGGTGCGGATATCAAAAACGCCGTCGTCGGTCAGGAAGTCAACGGCTCCTGCCTCGAGAGCATCCTCCATCAGCTTCTCCTCGTCGATATCGTCGTCCTTTTCGATAACGATAACGCCCTGCTTCGAGAACATGAACGAGACACTGCCGCTCTGACCCATGTTGCCGCCGAACTTGTCAAAATAATGGCGCATATCGCCCGCAGTTCTGTTGCGGTTGTCGGTAAGGGTCTCAACTATAACGGCGATGCCCGACGGGCCGTAGCCCTCGTACATGATCTCCTCGTAGTTGTCCGCATTGCCGTCGCCGGCAGCTTTCTTAATAATACGGTCTATGTTGTCGTTGGGAACGTTGTTCGCCTTAGCCTTGGAAATGATATCCTTGAGCTTCGAGTTCGACGCCGGATCGGGGCCGCCCTCACGCACCGCAACGGCTATCTCGCGGCCGATCTTCGTGAAGATCTTCGCGCGCTGGTTATCCGTTTTTTCTTTCTTTCTCTTGATCGTACTCCATTTTGAATGTCCTGACATATAAGCCGCGCCCCGGGCGCGTCCCTCCTTTGACTATCTGATAAAGCTTGTTTCTAACGGTTAATTATACAATAAAAACTCGCAGTCTGTCAAGTGCTGCGCCTTTATTTGACTATCGCATCGACTATCCTCTCGGCGCTTTTGCCGTCGAGGGCGTCAAAATTGAAGTTTTTGAACTTCTCCTGCCTGTCTTTTCCGAAATCGCCGCTTGATATCACATCGAGCAGTTCGTCAAAAGTTTTTGCCATTCTGCCGGGCACATAGTCTTCATAATTAAAGAAGAACGAGCGCTCGCGCTCATATTCCTCGAGGTCGAATGCATAGAAAAGACAAGGCTTTCCGAGCAGAACGAAGTCCATACATATTGAAGAATAGTCGGTTATCAGCAGGTCGCATATCTGAACGAGCTCGCCGACATCCGGATATCCCGTCATGTCTATCGCGCTCTCGCCCGCGTCCACTTCGCCCGTGTGAACCTGCGGATGCAGGCGGATGAGCAGAACATATTCATCAGAAAAACGCTCCGCAAATTTCTTCGCGTCGAAGTTTTTCATTATCTCGCCGTCGCGCTTCGGGTCATCGCGGAATGTCGGAGCATAGAGTGCGAGCTTTTTGCCCCTGCACTGCGGATATTTTTCGTCAAACTCCGCTCTGAGCTTTTCGGTGTCAGAGGGCAAGAAGAATCTGTCCGTGCGCGCGCTTCCCAAGGGCAGCACACGCTCCTCGGGCAGGCCGAACGCCTTGGCATAATACGGCACGACATTTTTTGACGAGCAGACCGCGTGGGTATAGCGCTTGCAGCAGCGCTTTTCAAGCTCCTCAATCTCCGGCGGAAGCGCCGAGCAGAGCCCGAATCGCTTGAACACGCCCTCAGCGTGCCAAAGCTGGACAACTTTCGTCTCCGGGCTGAAATTTATATAGGCGAGGGGCATAAAATTGTCGTTCAAAAAGACATACTGCGCTGTTGCAAGGCGGTATGAGCTGACGAAAAAGAACCTGAATGCACCTTTTATGAGCTTCGCCGGGTTCTTTGAAAGCTCGATGTCGCGGCGGGTAATGAGCTTTATATCATAGTCACCGCGCCTCTCAAGCTCCGCCTTAACCGTGCCGAGCGAATCGTTGAAATCCGCGTTGTGCGGAGATACCAAAGCCACCCTTCCCCTTTTGACAGGGAAAAGGCGGCATATTCTGAATATCACTGCGTAAATAGTATAAAACAGCTTTTTCATTATTTATCCCAATCGATGACGGTCTTGCCGAAGTTTCTCATATAGTCGGCGTTGAACGCCTTGTGGATATCCGGGATATCGCGAACCTTGAACTCATCGCCGATAAGATTCTCAAGATAGTGTCCGACCTCCGGATGCTCTGCGAAAATCTGCATCGTGCGCAGGAAATCTTTCCTGCCGCTGCGCGAAGAGCCGAAGAGATTGAGACCTTTTTCAAGCACCATTCTCGTGTTGATATCGACGAAGTTCTCGCTGACGCCCATGAGCGAAATGCTGCCCTCGGGCTCAATGAGGTCTATCATCTGATTTATCGCGGGTCTTGAGCCGGGGCCGCCGACGCACTCGAACGCGTGGTCGATGCTGACTCCCTCAGGCACCGCGTCAACATGGAATGTCTCTTTTGCAAAGGTGAAGAAATTGAGCTTGTCCTCAACCGTGCCGAAGATATAGAGCTCGGCGTTCGGATAGAGATAGTGCAGCATCAATGCGGTTATAAATCCGACGTTTCCGTCGCCCCAGATACCGATTCTGCGGCGGTTGGAATTCGCGAACTTCTCGAAACGCGAGATGGACTGCACGCTGACGCTGACGAGCTCCGAGAACGAAGCGACGCGCATATCGAAGCCCTCGGGCACCTTGACAAGGCGGTCGTGGGGCATCTGGATATAGTCGCGCATGAAGCCGTCATATCCGCTCGAGCAGAAGTGGCTCGAACGCAGATAGTTCTCGGCGATGACCGGGTCGGTCTCGGTGGGTGTATTGGGTATCGGTATGAGCATTTCGCCGACCGAAAACACGCCGCTCGGGTCATATATTACTTCGGCGACACACTCATGGATAAGAGCCATGGGCAGCTTCTTCATGAGCACGGCGCGGTTGCGCAGGCCCTGATAGTAGCGCTGATCCGCCTTGCATATCGACATCTTGACGGGGCGGAGAATGACCTCGTTCTTCGAGAGGTCTATCTCCTTGTACGCCGTGTCAATGAGCTTGGGCGCTATAAGCTGATATACTTCATTTATCATTGTTCACAACCCCCAGAAGTGCGTTTGCAACTTTGAGATCATAGGTGTAGGTTATCTTGATGTTGAACACTTCGCCGTCAACGATGCGGACGGGCTTGTTCTTTATTGTATAGATCTTGCACGCATCGGTCAGCGTGTTCTTCTCGTCCTCGGTGAGGCTGTTGAGAACGCTCTCAAGCTCCTTTATTCTGAAGGACTGCGGAGTCTGACCCTGATACAGCTCGCTTCTGGTCGGAATGCTGCTGACATTTTCGCTGTCCTCGCTGCGGACTATTGTATCCGTTGCGGGAATAACAGTGTCGCACGCGCCGTATTTCTTCGCAGCCTCGATATTTTCGTCAATTATTCTGTGGGTGACAAACGGACGGACTGCGTCGTGGGTAACAATAACGCTGTCATCGTCAATGGCGAAATTCTCGTTGATGAACTTGAGCGCGTTTTCGAGCGTGCCGTTTCTTGTCGAGCCGCCCTCAACGACATTTATCTTCTCTGCGATAGCCTCGCCGAGATATTTCTTCACGAGATCCTTCGTGTGGGCTATCCATGCCTTGGGGCAGAGGACTATTATGCGGTCGATTCCGGGATTGACGACAAACTTCTCTATCGTGTGGACTATTATCGGCTTTGAGCCGAGCTGGAGATACTGCTTGGGCATATCTGCGCTGCCCATTCTGCTGCCGATACCGCCGGCAAAAATCGCTCCTATGACCATCTGAAAAACACCCTTTCTTATTTTATTCCCTTGACCATACGGTCGTAGATATCACAGACCTCCTGGCTCGTTCCGGAAGCTATCATCTTGCCGTGATCGAGGATTATGGCCTTGTTGCAGAGTCTGCGCACCTGTTCTGTCGAGTGCGAGACGAAGAGCACCGTTACATTGTTTTCAAACATCGACATGACGCGTTTCTCGCTCTTGGCTCTGAAACGGGCGTCGCCGACAGAGAGCACCTCGTCGAGAATAAGCACCTGCGGATCAACCGCAGTAGCTATCGCGAAGCCAAGACGCGCACGCATACCGGAGGAATAGTTCTTGACCGGGACATGCATGAAGTCTTTGAGCTCGGCGAATTCGACTATCTCATCATAGCGCTCCTCGATGTATTTTCTCGAATAGCCCATCGTTGCGCCGTAGAGATAGACATTCTCCTTGCCGGTGTAGTTCATGTCAAAGCCCGCGCCGAGTTCAAGCAGAGGGGCAATAACACCCTTTGTCGTGACCGTGCCCTTGGTGGGCTTGAGAACGCCTGCGACAGTCTTGAGCAGTGTACTCTTGCCGGCTCCATTGAAGCCGAGAACACCGAGGCGTTCGCCCTTTTCGATCTGGAAATTGACATCGGTCAGCGCCCAGAAATCGTCATACTTGAGCTTGCGGGTGACGAGCTTTATGAAATATTCTTTTAGATTGTCTACCTTTTCCTGATTCTGAATGAATCTGATGCTGACGTGATTTACATCAACCATTACGTTGCCCATAATTACGCCCTCCCATCAGATGTGCAGGATGAAATCATCCTGCTTCTTGTAGAACACCAGCACGCCTATGAGCAGCATCGCAACGCTGAAGACGGCGGAGTAGATTATATGATTCGGATTCATCGCCCTGCCGAAAAGCACGCAGTCCCTGAACATCGAGACTATCGAATAGAGCGGGTTCGCCATGAGCGCATACTGTGCATACCTGTTGGTTATATGCAGGGTCTCGACATTGTAGAATATGGGAGTCGCATAGAACAGCAGCATGCAGAAAACTTCGTACATATACTCGACATCCTTGAAGAAAACCTCCATGGTGCAAAGTATCATTCCGACGCCGACGCACAGCACAAAGAGGATGAGTATCGGCACGAAGGAGAGCAGGATATACGGAGTCAGGCGCATGGCGGTGTCGGTGAATATCATGTAATACGCCATAACGACCGCAAGCACAAGAAGCGAAATCAAAAACGTTATGAAGTTCGACGCGACATTCGCCATGGGGTATATGTACTTGGGCACATACACCTTCTTTATGACCGATGCGCTGTTTCTTATCGAGCGCATGGCGCGCTTGGTCGCCTGGGAATAGAACTCATAGAGCAGACGGCCGCAGAGCAAATATACGGGATAGTTGAGAACCTTCGACTCATCGCGTCCGAAGATATTTCCGAAGATGAACGCGAGCACGATCATCGTCAGAAGCGGCTGAAGAAATGTCCAGAACATGCCGAGAACCGAGTTCCTGTACTGGAGCTTAATGTTCTTGCGAACGATCTCGGTGAAAAGGAAACGGTACTTATAAAAATTCTTGAAGTATTTCTTCATCCGGATCACCTCCACTTTTTCATATAGTAGAACATCGAGCGGATATGGACGAGCAGGAGTTTGAAGTTGTGTTTCGACTCCCTCTCCCATTCGTGATAGACGACAACCGACGGATCAAACACGACGCGGGCATATTTGCGCACGGTGCGGGTTATGTCGCTGTCTTCAAAATAGAGGAAATATCCCTCGTCAAAGCCGCCGATTTTGCGAAACAGCTCCGTTCTTATCATGAAGAAGCATCCGGAGGCGTTCTCAATGTCAAAGGGCTTTGTGTAGTCCTCGTCGAGCATTGCGTATTCGCGCAGGAGCCTGCTCGGCTTCTCTTCGTTGCGCAGGCGGCTGGCAAAAAGATATTTTATCTTCGGGTCGCGCTTGCCGAGGATCTGCATACGCCCGTCTGGGAAACAGATTTTCGGGGCGAGCATACCTATATCCTCATGCTCTTCGAGATAGTCCGCAAGGGCGGATATCGCGTCGTTCTTTACTGTAATATCCGGATTTATGACGACATGATATTTTGAATCAAGCCTGTCCATCACCAGATTATGACCCGCTCCGAAGCCGGTGTTTCCGGCGTTGCGGATAAGCTCAAGCTGCGGGTAGTTCTGCTCGATAAACTCCGGGGTGCCGTCGGTTGAGGAATTGTCCACAACATAGAGCTTGAAATCGGCACGGGTGAACTCGAGCAGAGAATCAAGGGTCTTTTTGATGGAATGCATATTGTTGTGCGTCACTATGCACCCCGTGACCTTATATTTTCCCAATTTCACACCTCTTTAAAGTGCTGACTTATCACGGTCAGCGTCAGTCTGCGTTTTTGTATCGCAGTATATCTCCCGCCATCTGAATGCGCCAGGATATCTTCTGCGCGGCGGTGGTCTTGCCTCCTGTCACATTGCCGCCGTGGCAGCGATGCTTGATAAGAGGCTCGTATATGAACTCGACCTTGCCTTTTAATTCGGCGTTGAGTCCTATCCACCAGTCATGCATGGCGAGATCTTTGGGGAACGGCATAAACGCAGGCTCGAAATCGCGCCTGAACGCCATGCAGCAGCCCATATATGAATTCTTCAGAAAATTTCTGACAAATCCCCTCTTCGAGCCGTTGAGGCTGAAGAAAGATTCGTCGGTGACGTTCAGTTCCCCGTCCGTCATCATTGCGTCATGCAGCACGACGTCTGCGCCGTTTTCAATCGCTTTCATGACGCGCTCAACCTTGTTCGGGAGCCAGACATCGTCCTGATCGCACAGGAAGATTACATCCCCCGAACAGTTGAGAATAGCGTTTTCAAAATTTCTGCATACGCCCTCGCCCGTGCCCTCGACATATCTGACTCGCCCGTCGTATGCCGAATAGAATTCGACCGCCGCGCGGGTCTTGCCCGCTGGGTTATCGTCGCTGACGACTATCTCGTCGTCCCTGCCGAGCTGAGGGAGTATGGATTCGATCTGTTCTCCTATATATTTCTCGCCGTTATATGCGGCAAGAGCAACCGATATTTTCATATATCAATAGAGCTTTGCGCCCGCAGGGATGCGGCCGGAGACCATAAGAAGATTGAGCTTCTCTTCGCCCTCCTCCGAATGTACGGCGCTCAGGAGCATTCCGCACGAATCGATGCCCATCATCGCTCTGGGCGGCAGGTTGGTTATGGCTATGAGCGTCTTGCCGACAAGCTCTTCGGGCTCATAATAGGCATGAATACCGCTTAAAATAATGCGGTCGGTGCCCGTGCCGTCGTCGAGGACGAACTTGAGCAGCTTCTTGCTCTTGGGCACTGCGGTGCATTCTTTGACCTTGACGGCTCTGAAATCGGACTTGCTGAAAGTCTCAAAATCGACAAAATCCTTGAAGAGAGGCTCTATCTCGACCTTTGAGAAGTCTATGGTCTCGGGAGTCTCCTCCTCTTTTTCCTCTTCGACAACCGCGGTCTTCTTGGACGCATCGCCGTCAAGCGACTTCATCGTCGGGAAGAGCAGAACGTCGCGGATTGAGTAGCTGTCGGTCAGGAGCATGGCAAAGCGGTCGATACCGATGCCGATGCCGCCTGTCGGGGGCATACCGTATTCGAGAGCCATGAGGAAGTCCTCGTCGGTGTGGTTCGCCTCATCGTCGCCGGCGGCAAACAGCTCTTCCTGAGCCTCAAAGCGGCCGCGCTGGTCGATAGGATCGTTGAGCTCGGAGAAGGCGTTCGCCATCTCGCGGCAGGTTATGAACAGCTCGAAACGCTCCGTGTAGTTCGGATCGTCTGGCTTTCTCTTTGCAAGCGGGGAAATCTCGACCGGGTGCTCCGTGATGAAGGTCGGCTGAACGAGCTTGTCCTCAACATATTCCTCGAAGAAGAGGTTGAGCAGGTCGCCCTTCTTGTGTCTCTCTTCAAATTCGATGCCGCGCTCCTTGGCGAGCGAACGGGCAGTTTCAAGATCGATTTCAGCGAAATCGACGCCTGCATATTTCTTGACCGCCTCGACCATCGTCATGCGGGCAAAGGGCTTTGAAAGGTCAATTTCCACGCCATCATAGGTGACGACGGCAGTGCCGAGAACCTTGAGAGCAACGGTTCTGTAGAGCTCTTCGACAAGGTCCATCATGCCGTGGAAATCTGTATACGCCTGATATATCTCAAGGAGCGTGAACTCGGGATTGTGGCGCACGTCAAGACCCTCGTTGCGGAAAACTCTGCCCATCTCGTAGACTCGCTCAAGTCCGCCGACTATGAGGCGCTTGAGGTAGAGTTCAAGGGAAATGCGCAGGTTGAGATCCTCGTTGAGGGCGTTGTGATGGGTCACAAACGGACGCGCGGCAGCGCCGCCCGCATTCTGAACAAGAATGGGCGTCTCGACCTCGATGAAATCCTTGGAATCGAGATAGTTTCTTATCTCGCGGATTATCAGGCTTCTCTTTATAAATGTATCCTTGACATCGGGGTTGACTATGAGGTCAAGGTAGCGGCGGCGATAGCGGGTGTCCGTATCGCGCAGACCGTGAAACTTTTCGGGCAGCGGAAGCAGCGACTTCGTCAGCAGGCGAAGCGCGGTTGCGTGGATGGATATCTCGCCCCTGCGGGTCTTGAACACCGTGCCGCGCACTTCAAGGATATCGCCGATATCCCACTTCTTGAACTTTGCAAATGTATCCTCGCCGACATCGTTTATGCGCACATAGACCTGAATACGGCCCGAGCGGTCACGGATATCGATGAAGTTCGCCTTGCCCATATCGCGTCTTGACATCATTCGTCCGCATACGGAGACCTCTTTGCCCTCCATCGCTTCGAAATTGTCAACTATCTCCTGTGCATGGGCGGACTGATCCGCTGTTGTTATCTTGAACGGATCCTCCCCTGTGGCGCAAAGCTCGTTGAGCTTGTCCAGGCGGATCTGACGCAGTGCGTTTATGTCCTCCTGAGCCTCTTCGCTCTCGGCGGAGACGGGGTTGGTGTTTATCTCATCCGGCATTTTTTTCACTCCTTGGATTTATGTGAACTGTGCTTTTTTTACTTTGACTTTGCAATGCTGAGAATCTTGAGCTGAAGAATCTTTCCGGTCGGCAGCGGAACATCGACTACATCACCCTTGCGGTTGCCGATAAGCGACTTGCCTATGGGCGACTGGTCGGAGATTATGCCCTGAGAGGGGTTCGACTCGCTGGGTCCGAGGATAGTATACTCGCTCTTCTTGCCGGTCTCGACATTCTCGACCTTGACCTTTGAGCCGGGATGAACCACGCCCGCATTCAGATTGTCCTCATCGAGGATATTCGCGTTGCGGATGTCGTTTTCAAGGCGGGCGATTTTAGCTTCGAGCTTCGCCTGCTCGTTCATCGCCTCATCATACTCGGAGTTTTCGGAAAGGTCGCCGAAAGAACGCGCAACTTTGATGCGCTCGGCTATCTCATCTCTGCCGGTGGTTTTGAGCTGTTCGAGCTCCTTGACCTTGGCATCGTAGCTCTCTCTTGTCAATACGATCTGCTTTTCCATTTTAAGGCCATCCTTCTTCCTTAAATTTTAAAAATTGATACACTAAGGCCTTTTCAGGCACTTATCCACAATATTGTTATTATATTCATTTTATCGCCTGTTGTCAATAGTTTACGGCGCCGCCGAGAGCCTTATAAGCTCCGACGCGGCGCGCAGAGAAAGCGGTTTTCCGCCGTGATATATTTCGGAAAAACAAAGCTGTGCGAGCGAGTGGATTCGGCTTATAAGATAAAGCGCACCCGCGAATTCAAGCGAGTCCGCGCCCGTCGGCATGAGACGCGCATATGCGCTCGGGAGCGTTATTTTTCCCGCCGTAAAAACTTCGCCGCCGCAGACAAACTTTTCGGGCGATGAATCGAGGTCGATGACTGCATCCGCGCTGTCGCTGATTCCGTCGAGAACCGCCGCGCCGAATTCGTCCATGGCGTTTTCTATCGGGCGCGAATACCCGTCCGGGCACGAAGTCGCGACGCGGATATCCGAAAACAGCGGCACTGCAATGCCGAGCCTCTGGGCAGCGGAGGCGTTTTTGTCTTTTATCAGCAGCTCGCCGCGCACTCCGCACCCGCAGGACGAGCGCAATATAGAGCACGCAGTGTTGAAGAAAACGAGCTTTCTGTAATCGGAGAGATCGGGCTCGTCTATCCCGCCGCCGGGCGCTATATCTTCAGGCAGAAGCATTGTGCCCGAACATCTGCCAGCCGCTTCGCATATCGCCGCGCGGTTTATTTTTCCGCGCCGCCTGGCTGAAATTATCTCGCGAAACGGCAGACCGCCGTATACGCGCACATCGCGCACCTGCGGAGCCCTGAACAGCCGCCTTCGCCTGAAAAAGCCGGCATCGTCAGCAATAACGAGAACCGAAAACATACTATCACCGCCGAAAATATCCTTCTCAAAGATATTATATGCCGCGAAGCGATGAAAATAGACAAAAAGAAAAAGCAGGCCTAAGCCTGCTTATCTGTATTAAAATGATATTACTCGGCGAAGCCGGACTCAACAAGCTTCACAAGCTCATCAACAGCCTGCTCCTCGTCGGGGCCGCCTGCGATGATGCGGATCTGGGTGTTGCCCATGATGCCGAGGGAAAGCACGCCGAGAAGGCTCTTGGCGTTGACTCTGCGCTCGTCCTTTTCCACCCAGATGGAAGACTTGAACTCGTTAGCCTTCTGGATGAAAAAAGTTGCCGGACGTGCATGAAGTCCTACCTGATTCTGTACCATAACATCTTTAACATACATAATATATAATCTCCCACACACAAATTCAAATTTTATTCTACTGCTTATATATTATATCATAAAACTTGTCCCCGTCAACAATTTACTTGCGACTTTCGCCCTCAAAGGCGATAATTCGTTGCCTGTTCCAAAGTTAAAAATTCGGGCGGGGGCTTTGTTGTGTATTTTGACCATACAAGGCACATCTTTTTAATGCAGGTTGCACATTAAATTATTGCCTCGGAAATCAGTCCTCACTCTTCAAAGACGAGAGAAACGCTCGGTCTTTTCGGCTCAGCTCCGCCTTTTCGAGCATATCGGGTCTGCGGCGGTAGGTGCGCTCAAGGCTCTGTTCCCTGCGCCACTTCTCGATGTTCGCATGGTGACCCGAGAGCAGAACGGGCGGCACCTCTTTGCCGTGCCATTCGACAGGGCGGGTATACTGAGGATATTCGAGCAGGGACGAAAAATGGCTCTCGAGCTCGAATGCATCTTCGTTAGCGAGCACACCGGGGAGCATACGCGCGACGGCATCCGCAAGCATAAGCGCGGGCAGCTCGCCGCCCGTCACCACGAAATCGCCAATCGAAATTTCCTCGTCGACTATCTCTTCTATAACGCGCTCGTCTATTCCCTCATAGTGACCGCACAGCAGAGCGATATTGTCGAGCTTCGACAGCTCGACCACGCGCTTTTGGGTCAGCGTCTTTCCCTGCGGGGTCAGATATATGAGATGCGGGCGCGTGCCCGTGTCGTGGCAAAGGGACTCGTAGCAGTCATATATCGGCTGCACCTGCATTATCATGCCCGTCCCGCCGCCGTAGGGCGAATCGTCGACGCGGTTGTGCTTGTCGAGCGTATAGTCGCGGATGTTGCGGCAGTTTATTTCAACGCAGCCGCGCTCGCGCGCTCTGCCTATGACGCTCTCCCTGAGCACCTCACAGCACATCTCCGGGAAGAGGGTAAGAATATCAATCCTCATCTGAAAACAGCCCTTTCAGCGGTGTTATCAGGACAATTCCGTTCTCTACATCGACGCTCGAGACAACATCGGGAATTGCGGGGATAAGAGTCTCGGTGCCGTTGTCATCCGTTATGTGCCAGACATCGTTTGCGCCGGTCTGGCTGACATCGGTAACGGTTCCGTAGACTTTTCCGTTGTTTGCGTCCTCGGCGCGGCAGCCGATGAGCTCGGCTATGAACCAGTCGCCTTTCTTGAGATGCGCGTCGCTGCGGCGCATATAGAGCACCTTGCCTCTGAGTGAGGCCGCCTTTTCGACCGTGTCGCAGCCGTCGAGGCGCAGCAGCGCAATATTCCCGTGGGGGCGAGCGCAAACAACGCCCACGCTTTTTTCACCGTGTGCGTCGTAGTAGAGCGTTTTGAACTTTTTGAAGAATTCGGGCGAATCGCACCACGGCTGAACGCGCAGTTCCCCGCGCACGCCGTGGGTGCCGACTATCTGCCCTATTTCAAGATAGTCCTTTATCATCAGTCTATCTCAACTGCGACCTTCTCATCGCAGCGCGTTGCGGCAGCGCGCATAACAGTGCGGATAGCCTTGGCTATTCTGCCCTGCTTGCCGATAACTCTGCCCATGTCATTCTCGCTGACGTGGAGATGATAGACTGTAACGCCCTCATCATCCGGCTCGTCAACGGTGACGGTAACTGCATCGGGCTCTTCAACGAGACCCTGAGCGATGGATATAAGTAAATCCTTCATTTCGATGTTCCTTTCATAGAAAAACAAAACTCCCCGCAGACTGCCGAGAGCCATGTTTTACGCTGAGCGTTATCAGTCGATGACGCCGCTCTTCTTGAGGATATCCTTAACGGTATCGGTGGGCTGAGCGCCGTTGGCGATCCACTGCTTTGCCTTGTCTGCGTCGATCTTCACATCAGCGGGAGTCTTGAGCGGATCATAGGTGCCGATCTCCTCGATGAATCTGCCGTCACGGGGATATCTCGAATCTGCAACGACTATTCTGTAGAAGGGGTTCTTCTTTGCGCCCATGCGGCGAAGTCTGATTTTAACTGCCATGATAATTGTACCTCCAAAAGTAATACAAAATTAATATATAATGTAAACCCTAAGGCTGACCTATAGGATAACATCCGTTTTTACATTCCGAGCTTGCTCGGGTCGAAGCCCATACGGCGCATCTTTTTCTTTGAGCCTTTGCCGTTGAACTGCTTGAAGAGCTTCTGCATCTGCTTGTGCTGGTTGAGAAGCCTATTGACATCCTCGACCTTCTGTCCGCTGCCCGCGGCGATACGCCTTTTGCGGGAGGGATTGATTATATCGGGATTCTCGCGCTCCTTCGGGGTCATCGAGCGGATGAGCGCCTGGAGACGGTCGAACTGCTTCTCGTCAACGTCCACGCCCTGGAGCTTCTTGCCCATGCCCGGGAGCATTGCGAGCGTGTCCTGAATCGAGCCCATCTTGCGAAGCTGGGTTATCTGATCGAGCAGGTCGTTGAGGTCGAACTTGTTCTTTCTTATCTTCTCCTCGAGTTCCGCCGCCTTTTTCTCGTCAATAGCGGTCTCCGCCTTTTCGATAAGCGAGAGGACATCGCCCATGCCGAGGATTCTCGAAGCCATGCGGTCGGGGTGGAAGGTGTCGAGATCGCCGAGCTTTTCGCCGACGCCGACGAACTTTATCGGCTTGCCCGTGACAGCGCGCGCGGAGAGTGCAGCACCGCCTCTGGTGTCGCCGTCGAGCTTTGTCAGGATAAGTCCGTCAATGCCGAGCGTCTCGTTGAAAGTCGAGGCAACATTGACCGCATCCTGACCGGTCATCGCGTCGACAACGAGGAGAATCTCGTGCGGGCGGACTTTCGACTTGATGCGCTTGAGCTCATCCATGAGCTGCTCATCTATATGCAAGCGGCCTGCGGTATCGATGAGAACATAGTCGTTGCCCTCGTCCCTTGCAAGTGCGACCGCCTGTTTGGCTGTTTCAACCGGATCCTGCGTACCCTTTTCAAAGACCGGTACGCCGACCTTTTCGCCGAGCACCTGAAGCTGTTTGATAGCCGCGGGACGATAGATATCGCACGCGACGAGCATCGGTCTGCTACCGCGGTTCTTGAGCATGAGCGCAAGTTTTGCGCAGTGCGTCGTTTTACCTGCGCCCTGAAGACCGCAGAGCATTATCACTGTCGGCGGATGCGGAGCAGTCGCAAGGCGGGTCTTCGTGCCGCCCATGAGGTCGATAAGCTCTTCGTTGACTATCTTTATGACCATCTGCGCGGGAGTAAGGCTCTCCATAACATCCGCGCCGATAGCTCTCTCGGTGACCTTGGCGGTGAAATCCTTGGCTACCTTGTAGCTGACGTCCGCCTCAAGCAGAGCCATACGCACATCACGCATCGCCGCGCGGACATCCGCCTCGTTGAGGCTGCCCTTGCTTTTAAGACGCTTGAACGCCGCTTCAAGGCGTTCCGAAAGACCTTCAAATGCCAATGTTTTCACCTCTGTATAAAAAGTAAGTAGTTTTTATGTTACCGTTTCAAGCCGAACCATGCGGACGGTGTCAACGCAGCCCCGGCGGATTTTTCCGCATCACATCACTCAGTCGAGGACTGTGCTGATTTCGCGGGCGGATGATATCCGCCCCTACAGCAGCAACCGAGCGAACGGGTTCCTGCAACGCAGCTATGGCAAACTTTTTCCGCAATCATATCCGCACAATCGAGGACTGAGAAAAATTTGTCGGAGCAAGGCGTGGGGTTCTGTGAATGAAGGAGCGCACTTTGTGTGCGTGACTGAATTCACAGGTTCTCACAACGCGGCTCCGGCGGATTTTTCCGCAGTCCGATCACTCCATGAGAGACATGGCGATGGCTTTTATCTTCACGGTATAATCATTCACTTCGCGCGACAGGCTGTGGTTGAGATTGTAGTCCCCTATCTCGCCGGCGCAGTCGATGATTTCAGTGAGTCCGCTGCGTATCTCGTCAAATTTCGAGGCGAGCTTGAGCTTCGACTCCATATCGAAAAGCTGGGCTTCGGCGCGCTTTATCGCATCGCGCACGCCCTGGCGGGTTATCCCCTCGTTTTCCGCGATCTCGGAGAGCGACAGGTCGTCGTTGTAGTAATAGCCCAGAAAGTCGCGCTGTTTTTCAGTCAGCATATCGCCGTAAAGGTCAAGCAAAACAGCTATTTCCAGATTCTTTGCCACTTTATTTTCTCCCCCTTTTCATCATGATCGCGTAAAGGTTAAACCCCTCTGTAAAGTCAAAACGCTTTACAGGGGGTTATTATACTAAAAATATCGTCGGCTGTCAAGCACATTTTTTCGCCAAAACCGAACTTTTTTCAACATTCCGGATGTGGAAAAGCGGCGGAAAAACAAGATTGTTTTTTTATCATCAACCGCTTGTGTTTCGAGCGGCAAAAAACAACAAAATGTGCCGTTATGCGCCCGCAGGCATGTGGAAAACCGTGTGGAAAACTTTTTTCGAGTCACTTGAGCACGACTATTGTCACGCCGTCCTCGCCCTCGCCGTAGACTCCGAGTCTGAAGCTCTTGACATACGGCGACTTGCGCAGATACTGGTTGACGGCGCTCCTGAGTGCGCCGGTGCCCTTGCCGTGGACAATGGTGAACTCGCCGAGACCCATACGGAGCATATAGTCAATATATCTGTCGAGCTCCATGATGCAGTCGTCAACGGTCAGCCCGCGGACATCGAGCCGCGCAGAGGCATCCATGTTCATCTTGCTCTCAACTCCCGTGCGGCGAGCGCCGGAGTTCGGGCTGCGCTTTTTCGGCGCGTTCTCGATAAGGCGCAGGTTTTTGAGCTTTACACGCGTCTTTGCCGCGCCTGCGAGGACTTCGACATTTCCGTTTCTGTCAACGGGCGAAAGCACTGTCGCCTCCTTGCCGAGATCGGCTATCAGAACGGCGTCGCCCTTTTTGAGCTCGCGCGGGAGGACATAGCCGTCGTTCTCAACGCCCATGGCGACCACGGGGTCGACCGCCTCGTCTATCGCGCCGAGACCCTTTCTGACTGCGGCGCGCGCGCGGCGCGCAAGGTCTGCGGCATCTTTTGTCTTCTCTTTTTCTTTTTTGAGCCTGTCGAGCTCGTCGAGCAGAGCATAGCTCTCGCGTTTTGCCTGCTGAGTCAGCTTCGCTGCCTGCGCCTTGGCTTTCTCTATCTCCGCCTCGCGCAGAGAATCGACTTCGGCGAGCCGCTTTTCGGCTTTCTCCAGCTCGGCGCGCGCCTTCGCGGTCAGCTCCTTGGCACGCTCGTGCTCCTCCTCCATGCGGCGGCGGTTCTCTTCGAGCTTGTCAACGACATCTTCAAATCGGACATTCTCGTTGTTGACGAGCTCTTTCGCCCTGTCCACAACGCGCATGTCCATGCCCAAGCGCTCGCATATTGCAAGCGCGTTCGAGCGTCCGGGAACGCCGATAAGCAGTCGGTAGGTCGGGCTTAAAGTTGCAACATTGAACTCGCAGCAGCCGTTTTCGACGCGCGGAGTTTCAAGAGCATAAGCCTTGAGCTCGGCATAGTGCGTTGTCGCGGCTATTTTCGCGCCCTTGAAATGCAGGTCTTCGAGCACCGCCATTGCAAGAGCCGCGCCCTCGACGGGGTCTGTGCCCGCTCCGAGTTCGTCTATGAGCACAAGACTGCGGTCGCCCGCCTGACCCATGATATCTATAATATTTGTCATATGCGCCGAGAAAGTCGAGAGCGACTGCTCTATCGACTGCTCGTCGCCGATGTCCGCGAGGACTTCGCTGAACACGGAAAGTCTGCTTCTATCGCCTGCGGGAATCATAAGTCCGCACATCGCCATGAGCGTGAAAAGACCGACGGTCTTTATCGAGACGGTCTTGCCGCCCGTGTTCGGACCGGTTATAACGAGCGTGTCAAAGTCCGTGCCGAGCCTTATATCAACGGGGACTACTTTGTTTTTGTCAATGAGCGGATGGCGGGCGGCGCGCAGCTCAATCTCGCCGTCGGAGTTGAGTAGCGGCACCGTCGCGCCTATCGAATAGGCATACTGCGCCTTTGCGAAGATGACATTGAGCTCAACGGCACACTCGTAGCTGTTTTTTATCCCCTGCTCAAACTCGCCGACCATCGCGGAGAGCGCTGTAAGTATGCTTTCAATCTCGTCCTGCTCTTTAGAGCGCAGGACTTTTATCTCGTTGTTCGCTTCGACGACCGGCATCGGCTCGACGAACACAGTGGCACCCGATGAAGACGTGTCATGGACAAGTCCCTGCACCTCGCCGCGGTATTCCGCCTTGACGGGCACAACATAGCGCCCGTTTCGCTGGGTTATGATATTCTCCTGCATGAACTTCGAGTAGTGCGCGGAGTGTGTCATCTTATCGAGCTGGTCACGAACTTTCGACTCCTGCATGCGAATCTTGCGCCTGATTTCAAAGAGCTCGGGCGAGGCGCTGTCCGCTATCTCCTCCTCGGAGATTATGGCGGAGGTTATCTTCGTTTCGAGATATTTGTTCGGCTGAAGCGCCGAGAAAAGCGGGTCGAGAACGGTCTCGACTCCCGCGTTCGTGCTGCGCCACTGGGCGAGAGCACGCACGGTTCTGAGCACCTCGGCAACATCGAGCAGTTCGCGCATGGAAAGCGTGCTGCCCGCGCCGGCTCGCGCTGCAGCGTTATTGACATTGCGAAGCCCGCCGAAGGACGGACCGCCGAAGCGCGCAAGGAGCATATGCGCGTCGCGCGTCTGATTCATCTGCACCTGCGCGAGATCAATATCACTCTCCGGACGGAGGCTCAGCGCAAGCTCGCGCGCGTCGGGGCATGCCGTGAACTGTGCGAGGCGCTCCAATATTTTATCAAATTCCAAAGCCGTTAAATGGCGGTTCATATTCTGAGACATTGTTATTCCTCTCGTTTAAATTACTGCTTATAAATATAAAGTTATCACATCTGTGCCGCCATGTAAAGCAAAAAGAAAAAATAAGGCCGACGCATTTGCGGCAAAAAATAAAAAGGCCACAATCTGCGTTTTCGGACGCAAACTGTGACCTTCAACATTTTTGCTCTTTGGTCTGCGCTGAATGCGGCAGCCGTAGACAGCTTTATCAGTCGCTCGTGTAAGGAAGAAGAGCAACGTGACGGGCACGCTTGATAGCGGTGGTAAGCTCTCTCTGGTGAGCGGCGCAGTTGCCGGTGACTCTTCTGGGAAGAATCTTCGCTCTGTCAGAGATATACTTATGAAGTTTGGCTGTGTCCTTGTAATCTATGCACTCAACCTTGTCGACGCAGAAAGCGCAAACCTTCTTGCGGCCCTTGCGGTTGGGTCTTCTGTCGTTTTTCTCATATGCCATGATGTTAACCTCCTCTTTGGCTAAGGTGGAAGCCGAAAGCCGTTTCGCGGCTCGGGGCTATTCGTTCGGCGTCAGACGCCGAGTTCAAGTTTTTCTCAGAACGGGAGATCGTCGCTTATCGGGATCTCCTCAAAATCGTCCGCTCCGCCTGTGGCGAAGGACGCTGCGGGCTGAACGCGCGCGGGCTGCTCGTTCTGGCGGGCACCCGTGCCGGTCTCTGCCTTTGATCCGCAGAAGCTGACTTCCTCGGCAACTATCTCAAACGCAGTGCGCTTGTTGCCGTTCTTGTCCTCGTAGTTGCGCTGCTGGATACTTCCGCGAACAGCGATCATAGATCCTCTGTGGAAGTAGCGGGAGACGAACTCTGCAGTCTGTCTCCAGGCGACAACGTTGATGAAATCGGTCTGCTTCTCTTCACCCTGTCTCTGGAAGCGGCGATCGACCGCAACGGAGAAAGTGGTGACTGCGACGCCGGAAGCGGTGGTACGCAGCTCGGGATCGGCAGTGAGTCTGCCCATAATTATTGCAACGTTAAGCATCTTTGTTTCCTCACTTTCTGACAACGAGTGAGCGGAGAACGCCGTCGGTTATACCGGCGATACGGTAGAACTCCTCGGGGAACTCAGGTGCAGCGCTGAAATTGAACAGAGCGTAGAATCCCTCGGGCTCATCGTCGATAGCGTAAGCGAGCTTGCGCTTGCCCCACTCATCAATGCTGTCCAGAGTGCCGTTCTGCTCGATGAGAGCCTTGAACTTCTCGATGAGAGCGGGAACGCCCTCCTCACCGTTCTTGACGGAGAAAACCATCATTGCTTCATAGCTGTTGTTTGCTGACATTCTTAAAGCACCTCCTTCTGGTCTTTTGGCTGCGGTTCGTCCGCAGCAAGGATTAGCCGCCTTTTTCCTGCGGCAATTAGTTATTTTAACAGTGTTTAGCACTTTTGTCAACATATTTTTTTACATGAGTAAAATCGCGCTAACTCTTGTCAATCAGGCATATTAGTGGTAATATTTATATGAATCAGAAACGAACGCAGGTGATTTTCATGACAAGCCCGGCAACCGGAAGGCCCGCGCACAACAGGCGCACGGCATACACAAAAACGGCAATACGCCGCACCTTCTTCGAACTGCTTGAAGAAAAGGACTTCGACAAGATCAGCGTGCGAGAGATATGTCAGCGCGCAGACATCAACAGAAGCACCTTCTACCGCCACTATGACGACATCAACGCGCTGATGAAGAGCATCGAGGCTGAGTTCGTCTCCGATATCGATAATCAGATCGAGAGAATGGATCCCGAGGTTTTCGATGCAGTATTGGTCGGTCTGTTTGATATTGTCAGGGATAATTCCGACCTGTGCTGCTACATGATGAGATGCGGCCCGCGAAAGGGCTTCATCAATTCATTGTTCGTAAAGAACTATGACAGGACACAGATAAAGTGGAAGAAGTTTTTCCCCGAGATCACGGATAAGCAGTTCCGCTGGATGTATATAATGTTCTTCAACGGCATCGTCAGCGTTATTGCGGAGTGGATAAACTCCGACTTCCGCGAAGATCCATCGACTATCGTCTCTTTCACCACAAGCATATATTTTAACGGCTTCAGAAAATATTTCTAAACCGTTTATAATTTTTGGCGACACAAATCACTTTTTGTGTCGCTTTTTGCACATGCTTCCAGATACTGTTCCTTGTTTTTAAGTTTGAGGACAATATATACTTTTATTAATGCGGCATAACCGCTAAAATGAAAGGAGTCCTCAGAATGAGACAGTCACTCACAGTCAGAAGAGCCGAGCACTTCGGCATAAACAGGAAGATAATCGCAAACATGACCGCGCAGAGCTGGCACGACATTCCCCATGTCGTTGTTACAAACGAGCCTGAGGCGTCCGAATTTCTGAAAGTTTTCAAAGAAATCAACGAAGGGCGCGCAAAAGAAGATAAGATCACGCTCAACGCAGTTATATTAAAAGTAATAACAGAGGCGCTCAAGAAGTGCCCCGCGATGAATGCACATATCGATTTCAAACCCCGCCTTGTCCGCGGATGCGTGACGGAGTTCGACGAAATAAATATCTCGATGCCCATGCTTCTCGACTCAGGTGAGATGATGACAGTAAATCTGCACAACATGCAGGACAAGAACCTCAGGGATATCAGAGATACGCTCGCCGATGTTCAACGCAGAGCGAAAAATTCAAACATGTCGCAGGTCATGTACGACGTCTCGCTCAACGACACGCTGCAGGGGCTTGCAAAAGGCAAATTGGTTCAGACGATATCCCGCCTCATCGGCTCAAAGACCGGAAAGTACAAAGTAAAAACCCTCTCCGGCAAGAGCAAGAAAGAATATTATGATATACCCGAGTACGACAGGCTCACAAAATACGACATTGAGCAGGGCACGATAACCGTATCGAACCTCGGTTCGCTCTACAAGGACTGGGACGGCATCTGCGCACTGCTTGAGATAATACCGCCGCAGGTCGCCGCGATAGGCGTCGGCGCTCCGCGCGACACGGCTATTGCGAATCCCGACGGCACGGTAACGGTCGGCAAGAAGCTCGTCTTCACCGTCGTTTTCGACCACCGTGCGCTCGACATGGGCGATGTAGTCCCCTTCCTGAAGTCTATAGACGAGACTTTCAAGAACCCGGAAGTTATCAAGGAGTGGATTTGACGGAGCCTTTAAAAAAGGAGATAATATGGACAAACAGAACAGTTGGCTCAGCTGGGCTATTGAGCTCCAGAGTCTCGCGCAGGCGGGGCTGACATATGGACACGACCCCTATGACCTCGAGAGATACAAGCGGATAAGAGAGATATCCGCCGAGATGGTAGCCCACAAAAGCGACATCCCGGCAGAAAAGGTCAAAGAGCTTTTCTGCAACGAGACCGGATATCAGACACCGAAGGTCGATACCCGCGCCGCAATTTTCAATGACGGAAAGATTTTGCTCGTCCACGAATCGAACGGCACATGGTCGCTCCCCGGCGGCTGGTGCGATGTAAATCAGTCGGTCGCGGAGAACACCGTAAAAGAGACTTTTGAAGAGGCAGGCTTGCGCGTCACCGCGGACAGGCTCATCGCCGTTCAGGACAGGAACAAGCACAATAAGCCAATATACGCTTACGGGGTCGTAAAAGTTTTCGTCCTCTGCTCCGTTGTCGGCGGCGAATTCATTCCGAATATCGAAACGACCGAAACAAAATATTTCGGAAGAGACGAACTGCCGGAGAATCTCGCGGGCGAAAAGACCTCGCGCGAGCAGATACTGATGTGCTTCGATGCGAACGAGAGCGAACATTGGGAGACAAAGTTTGATTAAGAGAAAAATCCATATGTAAAGTGATTTAACTTTACATATGGATTTTTGTTATATCAGCGAAATTTTATATAAAATTGCCGTCGAATCGCAGTAATATCAAGTGTTCTGCGATGTTGATCCAAAAAGTGTATTCAACCGTTGAGCTCCGTGTAAAGTCATATCACTTTACAGCAAAGAATCACAAAACCGACCCGAAAAATTATATCTTCGAGTCGGTTTTCATTATAAAATTCAGGCTATTTCTATCTCAAACGAAACCGTCAGCGACTTCTCTGCGCCGTTGCTGCCGTCCCATTTGAAAGTCGAGGTTCCCGCGCATTTTCCCGCGCCGTAGGGCACTGCGTCGGCGGTGCCGCTCATGCCGGAGTTCATCTCGGCGGCGACGAGATACATATCCTGAACATAGCTCTCCCCGCTCTTGACGATAAATCGGCGCGTGGCGTCCTCGGTCACTTCTATGGGATAATCTTTGTCGTAGAACGCTTTTCCGTCCTGCGTCAGAATTTTCGTGCGTATCTCATAGTGCTGCCGGTTATATATCGGGAGCGTTGAAACTATATCTTTTCCGCTGTTATTCGTGACGGTCGCCGTGATATGCACTTCGCCGCCGGATTTGACCTTCGGATTTTCGATATAAACTTTCAGCGTCACTCCGTCGAGAGTTTTTTCGATTGTCTGCGGAGCTGAACTTATTTCGGCTGTACTTTCTGCCGTGGTGTTCTCCGGAACGGTCGTTCCCGCCGTCCCTGGCGTATCCCCGTTTCGGCACGCCGCAAAGCTCGTTATGAGAAGAACCGATATTAATATAATTATTGCTTTTTTCATATAGCTTTCGCCTCCGGGCATTTATTTTTTCCGCCCTGTTTTCCCCCGATTATCGAGTTTAACTAACCATCGGTATCACCGCCTGCTTTTTAATTGAAAGATTTTCCTACAACCAAATAATAACAAATATCACAAGCATCGTCAATCTTTTTTGCAAATAAAATTTAACTATAAAAACACCCGAAGCTGTTTTCACAGCTCCGGGTGCTCGCACTTAATTATTTAGTTTACCTTCGTTTCGGTTATCTTCACTCCGGGCTCGATAACATCGATGCACTTGACCGGGCACGCCTCGTGGCACTTGCCACAGCCGACGCACTTGTCGTAATCGACCTTCGCGCAGAAGTTCTCGACCGTGACCGCGCCGTATTCGCAGGTCTTGACGCACTTCATGCAGCCAATGCAACCCGCCTTGCACTCTTTTCTGGTCTGGGCGCCCTTGTCATGGTTCTTGCATATGACGGCAGCCTTTGCCTCGTGCAGGGGCATCAGATCGATAATGCCCTTGGGGCAGGTGTTGACGCACATCTTGCAGGCGTGGCACGCGAGCGGATTTATTCTCGCAACGCCCTCGCAGATATGTATCGCGTCATAGGGACATACCCCAACGCAGTCGCCGAAGCCGATGCAGCCGTAGACGCACTCTTTCGGTCCGCCGAAAAGCTGAGTTGCCATTTTGCAGCTCTTGACTCCGACATAGTTGAGCTTCGTGTCCGTGTTGTGCATGTTGCCCTGGCAGAGGACAACGGCAGTCATGGGGACAACATCCCCCGCCGCGAGTCCGGTTATTTTTGCAATAGCTTTGCTGACCTCCGCGCCGCCGGGCATGCAGCGTCCGGTGTCGGTGGTCTTGCCCTGAGAGAGGGCTGCCGCATAGCCGGAGCAGCCGGAGAAGCCGCACGCGCCGCAGTTTGCGCCGGGCAGCGCCGCCTGAATCTCCTCAGCCTTTTCGTCGACCGGGACAGCCATGACCTTTGACGCAACGGCGAGACCGAGACCGGCTATAAGTCCGATGACGGAGACGATGACAACCGCAATTATAATAAGATGCATATTATCCCGTCCTTTCTCAACCGAATATGCCGTCGACAACGCCCGAGAATCCGAGGAAGGAGACCGAGGTAAGCGATGCGGCAATGAGCGTTATGGGCAGACCCTGAAGGAATTTCGGCACGTCGCAGCTCTCGAGGCGCTCTCTGACGCCCGCGAACATGACCATGGCGAGCATGAAGCCGAGACCGCCGCCGAGCGAACGCATCATCGACTGGCCGAAATTGTAGTTATTCTCAACGTTTATAAGCACGACGCCAAGCACCGCGCAGTTCGTTGTTATCAGCGGAAGATAGATACCAAGCGCGTTATAAAGCGCGGGCATATACTTCTTGAGGATTATCTCGACGAGCTGAACAAGAGCCGCTATGACAAGAATAAACACTATCGTCTGGAGATATTCGAGATCATTGGGCACGAGCAGCTTCGCGTTGATGGGATATGTAACGGCAGTCGAGAGCAGCATGACGAATATAACGGCGGCACTCATTCCGACTGCGGTGTTGAGCTTCTTCGACACGCCGAGGAACGGGCAGATGCCGAGGAACTTTGCGAGAATGAAGTTCTCTGTAAGGATACCGGTAAGCAGTATTGAAAGCATTATTTTCATTTGCCTGCCGCCTCCTTTCCGTCCTTTTTGTTTTCAACTTCGCCGCGAAGGGAGCAGGAAGCCGCCATCGGGCAAGCCTCGCAGCCCTTGAGTTCCGCCTTTGAAAGACCCTTCTTGTCGGCAAGCTTGTTGGCGCACGCCATGAGTATGCCGAAGACGAAGAAGCCTCCGGGAGGCAGAATGAATATCAGCATGGGGCTGACGGAAGCCGGGATTATCTGAAGTCCGGCGATAGCGCCAGTGCCGAGCAGCTCTCTGACTGCGCCCATGAGGAGCAGCGCCGCGGTGAAGCCGACGCCCATGCCCAGACCGTCAACGGCGGAGGCCGCAACGGAGTTCTTGCAGGCGAACGCCTCGGCTCTGCCGAGGATGATGCAGTTGACGACTATCAGCGGCAGGTAAACGCCGAGCTGAGCGTCGATCTGCGGAACGAACGCCTTGACGAGCATCTGGACTATTGTAACGAACGAAGCGATTATAACTATATAAGCGGGGATTCTGACCTTCTGGGGAATCACCTTTTTGAGCGCCGCAATAGCGATGTTCGAGCACACAAGGACTATCGAAGCCGCAACGCCCATGCCCAGAGCACTCTCGACCGAGGTCGAGACGGCGAGCGTCGGGCAGGTGCCGAGCACCAGACGGAGAACGGGGTTCTCAACAAGAATGCCCTTGGTAAACTCCTGAAAAAGACTCTTTTTCTTTGCCATTTTTTACTCCGCCCCCTTTAAATTGGAATCATAGTAGCTCAGCGCCTCATTGACTGCCGCCGTGACGGCTTTCGAGGTTATCGTAGCGCCGGTGAGCGCCTGGATCTCGTTGCCGGAGGCACTGTTTTTGTTGACTGCAATATCCTTGACCTTTCCCTTGAACTGGTCGAGGAAGCTGGTGTTCTGAGCCTTCATGCCGAGACCGGCGGTCTCGTTGAGTTCGAGCGGCGAAATGCCGGTGACTTCGCCGTTTTTGTCGACTCCGGTCATTATCTTCACATCTCCGCCGTAGCCCTTGGAAACGGTGACAAAGACATAGCCGACTTCGTTGCCGCTTGCATCCTTGCCGACGGCATAGGTTCCGCTGCCGCCCTTCATCTCCTGCGTTTCGCCGAACTGAGTCGCGGCGGGCAGGACTTTCTGCCTTGTTTCGACCTCGGTCTGCGCCGAGAGCTCCGCTATCTTCGGAGCCGTGACTTTATTTGTAACGGCGAGAAGAGTCGTGGCGACGAGGCATATCAGAAAGAGCGCTACAGTCGGGATGGCAAATTCCTTGAAATTTTTCATGCCTTCTCAGCCCCTTTCTTCTTTTTTTCCTTGACCGTGCCGAAAGGCTTCGGGGTGGTCAGATGCTCTATATGAGGAACGAGTATGTTCATAAGGATTATTGAGAACGAGACGCCCTCGGGCAGCGAGCCGAAGAGTCTGATGAACGAGGTCAGCAGACCGCAACCGATGCCGAAGATTATCCTGCCCTTGAGATTGATGGGCGAGGTGGTGTAGTCGGTAGCCATGAAGAACGCGCCGAGCATAAGTCCGCCGCTGAGCAGCTGATAGGCGACAAAAGTGAAACTGCCCTTGCCGGCTATGAGCATTATAACGGCTACAGTGCCGATAAACGACAGCGGAATGGCGGGAGAGATTATCTTTCTTATCATCAGATAAACTCCGCCGATTATCAGCGCCACTGCGCAGGTCTCGCCAAGGCTGCCGCCGCGGATGCCTATGAGCATATCAACGAGGCTCGGCAGTCCGTCGGAGAGCTCGCCGCCCTTTGTCATCATGGTAAGGGGCGTTGCGGTGGTGACCGCTTCGGCGCCCTTGTCGAACCACGAGAGGGGCTTTATCCATGTGGTCATGGCGGTCGGGAACGAGACCATGAGAATGATTCTTCCGGTTATTGCGGGGTTGACGAAGTTCTGGCCGATTCCGCCGAAGAGCTGTTTTACAACAACTATCGCGATGACGGAACCTATCGCCGCCTGCCACAGCGGAATAGACACAGGCAGGTTAAACGCGAGCAGAAGTCCGGTGACGACCGCGCTCAGATCGCCGAGCGTGTTGCTGCGCTTCATGATTTTGCGCGACAGATACTCGGAGAGCATGCATGTGCCTATCGTTACGAGGCAGATGAGCAGGACGCGCGGACCGAAGAGCCAGACGGACGCCGCAAGGGCGGGAATCAGCGCGATAATAACATTGAGCATTATTCCGCTGACCGTCTGAGCCGAGCGCACATGGGGAGATGCGCTGACTGTAAGTTTCTTTTCAGGCATTTCAGGCATTTTTGCTCTTCTCCTCTCTCAGCATCTGTTTTGCAAGGCGCATATACTGGACGAGCGGCTTTGCCGCGGGACATGAATAAGCGCATGAGCCACACTCCATGCAGACCATGGCGCCGGATTTTTCAAGCCTGTCTATATCCTTCGCCTTTATATAGCGTTCAACAAGCGTGGGCATAAGGCTCAGCGGACATGCCGCCGCACATCTGCCGCAGCGGATGCAGTCGCGCTCTTTCTTGACCTTCGACGCATCGTCGGCAAAGGCGAGAATGGCGTTGTTCTGCTTGAGAACGGGAATATCCGTGTTGACAACGGCAAGTCCCATCATCGGGCCACCGGTTATTATCTTGCCGGGTTCGGCTTTGAAGCCGCCGCAGAAGTCGATTATCTCGCCGACGTTCATGCCGATTGGCACGCGGACGTTCTTCGGGTCGGCTATCGCGGAGCCGTCAACGGTCAGCGAGCGGCTGACGAGCGGCTTGCCGCTCTTGAGATATCTTGCTATAAATGCGACGGAGGCAACGTTCATAACAACGCAGCCAACATCGGCGGGCAGCTTTCCGGGCGGAACCTTTCTGCCCGTGGCGGAGAGCACCATCATCTTCTCTGCGCCCTGGGGATACTTCGACTTGAGCGTCATGAGGCGCACCACGTTATCCTCCGCAACGTCTCTGTCCGCTATAGCCTTGAGCACTTTGAAAGCTTCGGGCTTGTTGTCCTCTGCGGCGATAACGACGCGCTTGAAGCCGAGTATCTCTTTCAAAGTATAGATGCTCGAGAGGATGTCCCACGAATTTTCAAGGCACTCGCGGTAGTCGACGGTTATGTAGGGTTCGCACTCCGCGGCGTTGACTATGAGTGTGTCAACATTCTTGTCGGGCGGGATACGCAGCTTGACATGCGTGGGGAAGCCCGCTCCGCCGAGTCCGACAAGGCCGGAATCCCTGACGGCGCGAAGGAAGCTCTCCTTGCCCGTCACCTTCGGCGGCTCAAGACCGTCGAAAAGGCGCATCTCGCCGTCGGACTCTATCTCCACCGCCTGAGTGATAACGCCGTTTGCAAGCGTCGCCTGCTTGACTGCGCTGACGGTACCGGATATAGATGCGTGGATCGGCGCGCTGAGGAATTTGTCGCTGTCGCCCACTATCTGTCCGACCGAAACTTTGTCGCCCGCTTTTACAGTGGGTGTGCACGGTACACCGATATGCTGCTGCATGGGCAGGAGCACTTTTTCGGGGACTGGAATTCTTACGACTTCACAGTCTGCGGTGTTCTTGTTGTGGTTGACATGCACGCCGCCGCGTACCTGCTTGACAGCTTTGAGAACACCGTCGAGTTTAACCGAGCTCATTTCTTCAACTCCTTATGATTAATTATTACTTCTTTATTATAAACCGCGTCTGTTTTTCGAGCGCCGGCATGACTATGCGCAGCACCGTTCCAGTAACAGCTCCGGTTATAAGCGAAAATATCAGCAGTGCCGGCGCATAGCCGAGCACGGCTCCCGTCCCCGTAAGCACCGCCGCGGCGGCGAGCTGACCTGCGTTATGGCATACGGCGGCGATTATCGACGCGCCGAGCAGACCGAAGGGATCGGATTTTATTTTTGTTGCCGCCCACATGGCGAGGGTGCTGAGCACTCCTCCCGCGAGGCTCATAAAAAACGCCGTCGCGCCGCGTGTCATCAGCGCAAAGAGCGCCTTGAACACGGTTATGCACATCGCCTGCGGCAGTCCGAGAGTAAGAACAGTGAACATCGTCACTATATTTGAAAACCCCGGCTTAGCTCCCGGCGGCAGAAACGGCAGAGAGGGAATCAGATTTTCAAGAAACGAGAGCGCGATTGCCTGGGCGCAAAGGATACCTAAAAGAGCGGTCTTTCTCGCTTTCATGGGCATATCCTCCCGGTCAGGGCGTCGTGCCGCTTCTCCGAGCCCTCGAGCCTTATCACAACTCCTGCGGGCAGGCACGCAGCGGTGTCGCCCGGGCGGGTGAGTTTGCCCGATTTTACGCACAATTTATCGCGGCAGTCCGCGTCTTCGAACCAGACAGCTCCGTCCTTTATTTTTATCACGACCTTGGGGTCGGTGTCGGGTGTTATTGTCATATCAGCGCTCTTGTCGAGCGTTACGCGGCGATATACTTCGCCGCCCGCATAGATGACCGCCTCGGGTTTTCCGTTCGACGGCAAAAATCGCCATATCAGAAGAGCCGCGCCGACGCAGAGTATGACCGCTATCAATGCGATATCGGCTTTTTTTACGAATCTGCGCTGCATCTGTCTCCCCCGTTATAAAAGTTTGAATCCGTCCTTTTCAAGTTTGAAGCTGTCCGCGAGAGAACCCGTGACCCTGACGCTCCTGTCATTGAACACGAACACAGCCTGCGCACCGTATTTTTCAAGCAGCGGCAGCGATTTTTCGTAGCCGAGCACGAAGCAAGCAGTTGAAAGCGCGTCGGACATAAACCCGTCGCCGCAAACGACCGTCACGCTGACAAGTCCGCTCTCTGCGGGATAACCCGTTTTCGGGTCGAGTATATGATGATATCGCACGCCGTCGCGGTCAAAATACCGCTCGTAGCTGCCGGAAGTAGAAACACAGGTCGCGGGCAGAGTCAAAACCGCAAAGCTCTCAGTCGAGCTCTCCGAAAAAGGATCTCTTATACCGACAGTGAATTTTTCTCCCTCGCCGTAGAGAAGTATGCTCCCGCCGACGGAGACGACCGCGCGCTTTATTTTCGAATTTTCGAGCACTCCGCGCACCTCGTCGCAGGCAATGCCCTTGCCGACCGAGCCGAGGTCCAGCACCGTGCCCGACGGTATTTTTATGCCGTTCTCGTTTATCTCTATGGCGGAACCGGTGCCGTTGAGCGCCGAGTTTATTTCATCCTTGCCAGGCACTCTCTCATTGCCCGTGCCGAATCCCCAAAGGTCGCTGAGTCTGCCGAGCAGAGGGTCGAACGCGCCGCCGCTCGACTTTCTCAGCTCTTCGCACTTCGAGAGTATATCCCCCATCTTCTTTTCGGGGTCGTTTATCTTCCCGTTCGCAGAAGACGAAAAGAGAGTTATCTTAACGCTCTGTCCCGCCGCGTCGTTTATCTCGCTGACGGCGGATGTTTCGATATGGCGCGAGAGGAGCTTGTTTTCGAGCTCCGATATGCAGCCAAAAACCGCCTTACCGACCTTTTTCGCGTCTTTTCCCTCGATGTCCGCGCTGACGGCGGTGTTCATCATCGCAGACGAAGACGAGAACTCACAGCTCTGCTTTATGCCGTCGTATGCCACGAGACCGATCAAAACGGCAGCCGCCGCGCACAAAAGCGCGACAATCAGCTTTTTCGAGCTTTTTTTCATCGGTCTCCCTCCGCAGTCAAGACTTCCATATACCTATAACATATATATTTTACATTGTTTTTCTTCAAACTTCAAGGACTTAAAATCGTCATTTTCGACGGCGAAAAAATATAGAAATATTTCTTTATCGATACAAAAATTGCTTTTTAAGCTTGATGTACAAAAAAATACAAAAATTTTATTAAAACTTAATAAAATTTCGTCCTTTTTATGGTGACAGAACTAAGAAAATATGGTATAATCTAACAAAATATTTCGATAATATTATCAGTTATGACGAAAATTCATTTTGCCGTAACGCTAATATAAAGCAAAATTCGGAGATAATCTATGTTTGAACAGTCAATCAGCGTCGACAGGATGGAGCAGGCGGTCAGCCTGTTCGGCAGTTTCGACGAAAATATTAAAATGATAGAAAAAGAGTTCGATGTCGGCGTCGTCAGCCGCGGCTCGGAGATAAAAGTCACGGGCGAGGCGGAGAACGTCTCAAAGGGCGTGCGCGCGATAAACGGACTTCTGATGCTCATCAACCGCGGCGAGGCGCTCAGCGACCAGAATGTCCGCTATGTCATCTCGCTCGTCAACGAGGGCAACGAGGATCAGCTTCCGCAGATGACTGCGGACTGCATCTGCATCACTTCAAAGGGCAGACCGGTCAAGCCGAAAACGCTCGGTCAGAAGAAATATATCGAAGCCATCCGCAAAAACACGGTCACTCTCGGCGTCGGACCCGCCGGCACAGGCAAAACTTATCTTGCGGTCGCCATGGCGGTGACGGCTTTTCGCGCAAAGGAAGTCAACCGCATAATCCTCACCCGCCCAGCAGTTGAAGCGGGCGAGAAGCTCGGATTCCTACCCGGCGATCTTCAGCAGAAGGTCGACCCCTATCTGCGCCCGCTCTACGACGCGCTGTTCGATATGCTCGGCGCGGAGAGCTTCCAAAAGCAGCTCGAGCGCGGAAATATAGAAGTCGCGCCCCTTGCATATATGCGCGGACGCACGCTTGACGACAGCTTCATTATCCTCGACGAGGCGCAGAACACCTCGGTCGAGCAGATGAAGATGTTCCTGACCCGTCTCGGCTTCAACTCGAAGATGGTCGTCACGGGCGATATCACCCAGATCGACCTGCCCGACGGCAGGCGAAGCGGTCTCGTCGACGCGGTGAAGATTCTCAAAGATGTCGACGATATTCAAATTGTCAGGTTCAACGAGCGCGATGTGGTCAGACACAAGCTCGTTCAGGATATAATCAAAGCCTACGAAAAACACGAGGATGTGAAAAAAAGAAAATGAGAGGCAAAGTTAAGGTAATTATCACAAACGACCAGCATGAGGTCAAAATACCGACAGGAGTAAGAATGCTCGTGCGCCGCGCATGCACCGCGGTTCTGACACTCGAGGAATTTAACGATCCTGCCGAGATAAGCGTCCGCTTTGTGGACGACGAAGAGATACACAGACTCAACCGCGAATACCGCAACGTGGACAGGAGCACCGACGTGCTCTCGTTCCCCCTTGGCGAAAACGGAGTGTATGACACAAATCTTGACACGGGCGCAAAGATGCTCGGCGACATAGTCATTTCTATCCCCCACGCAGTCAGCCAGGCCGAGCGTTTCGGCCACACGCTCCAGCGCGAGATAGCATTCCTTACCGTACATTCGATGCTCCACCTGCTCGGCTATGACCACGAGGGCGGCGGAATCGAGAGCGTGCGCATGCGCGAAAAGGAGGAGACCGTCTTGACTCAGCTCGGTCTGCCCAGAAGCGGAAGCTACTATATGGGTGACGAATAAATGAAAGGTCTGCTCAAGAGCTTTGTCTATGCGGGGTCGGGCATCATCACCTGCATCAGGCAGGAGAGAAATATGCGCGTGCACCTCGTGTGCATGATATATATGTATTCATATCTCCTGATCTATGACTTCTTCGAGGTCTCGCGCACCCAGTTTGTGATAATTTTTATCGCAAACGCGATAGTTGTCATGGGCGAGCTGTTCAACACCGCTATAGAAGCGGTCGTTGACATGGCGGAGGAGAAGTTCAGCGAGAAATACAACCGCCTTGCTAAAATATCGAAAGATACCGCGGCGGGAGCCGTGCTCGTCGGCGCGATATTCGCCGTTTGCACGGGCATTGCGATTCTCGCTCAGCCCGAGGCGTTCAAGGCAATGTTCGCCTACTACGCAGAGAAGCCGTATATGATAGCTGTTTTGATCGCCAGCCTTGTGCTGAGCTTCACTTTCATATTCACGGGCTTCAATTTCAAGAAAAAAGACAAATAATATATAAAAAATCAATGACCGCTGACTGTCATATCAGCGGTCATCTATATGAGGAGAAGTTATGACTCAGACAAGAACCGCTTTCATCGCAATAGTCGGCTGCCCGAATGTCGGCAAGTCGTCGATACTCAACCGCCTGCTCGGCCAGAAGGTCGCCGTCGTGTCGCCAAAGCCGCAGACCACGCGAACGAAGATAATGGGCGTGCTGACCGAGGACGAGGTTCAGCTCGTCTTCACCGACACCCCCGGCTTCCACCGCCCGCGCACAAAGCTCGGCGAAAAAATGATAAAGGCGGTCAGCGACAGCATCTCGGGCGTTGACGCATGTCTATTTGTTGTTGAGCCCTCGGGCGAGCTGCGCGATGCGGAAAAAGACCTTCTCAAGAAGTTTAAGGACGAGAAAATGCCCGTCATTCTCGCCATAAACAAAATAGATTCAGTCAAGCAGAAAGAATTGCTTATCGAGCGCATGGCGCAGTTCTCCGCGCTCTATGATTTCGAGGCGATAGTCCCCTGCTCCGCGCTCAAGGGCGACGGGTTCGGCGATCTAAAAGACGAGCTGTTCAAGCAGGCTCAGCCCTCGCCGCATTTCTTCCCCGACGACACCCTGACCGACCAGCCCGAGCGCGTGCTCGCCGCCGAGATAATCAGAGAGAAGCTTTTGAATCTCCTCGACGACGAAGTGCCGCACGGCGTTGCGGTATGCATAGAGAGAATGCATGAGCGCGAGGACTCGAATATAACCGATATCGACGCCACAATTTACTGCGAGCGCGAGAGCCACAAGGGCATAATAATCGGCAAAAAAGGCGAGATGCTCAAAAAAGTTTCGACAAAGGCGCGCGAGGATATGGAGCGCTTCTTCATGTGCAAAATCAATCTCCACTGCTGGGTAAAGGTCAAAGAGGGCTGGCGCAACAGAGAGGGACTCATACACAATTTCGGGCTCGACAACGAATAAAATTTTTCCTATCATAAATGCGCCGCGCAGTGAAAAAAATATTTTTACACTGCACGGAGGAGCGCACATCGCGCGTTTATCATAGATGAAAAATACGGACAAAAACACGGTTCAGAATGCATGGAACGCCTTTGAAATGAGCGGCAGGGTCGAGGACTATCTCCGCTATGCAAAGACGAATATCCGCGCGGGAGGTGAAACGGCAAGTGCAGACGCAGACAGAGGGGCTGATAATCAAGTCCCGCGATATCAATGAAAACGATACAGTCGTCAAAATTCTGACAGGCGACCTCGGGCTCATCTCCGCCTTTGCCAACGGCACGAAGAAAGTGAAGAGCCGAACCGCGAGCGCCGCCGTTTCGCCGATGACATACTCCCGCCTGACCCTCTACCGCGGGCGCGAGAGCTACATAGTTGACGACGCAAAGGCGATAGACGTGTTTTTCGGGCTGCGCGAGGACATTGAAAAATTATCGCTCGCGAACTATTTCTGCGAGCTTGCGGGCGAGTTTTCGCCCGAGAACACCGAGGCTCACGAATTCTTGAGCCTGACGCTGAATTTACTGCACCTGCTGTCCGAGGACAAGCGGAGCGCGGATTTCTTAAAACCCGTCGGTGAGCTTCGTATGCTCGCGCTCGCGGGCTATATGCCCGACCTCGCCGGATGCCAATCCTGCGGGAACGAGCTGCCCGACGAGCCTGTTTTCAGCCTGCGCCATGCGGGATTTTTCTGCCGCGTCTGCGCACCCGACGGTGAGGGAATACCCGTGACACCCGGCGTGATAAACGCGATGCGCCATATCTGCACCTGCGATGACCGCGCGCTTTTTGCGTTTCGTATGCCGGACAGCTCGCTGAAAATTCTCGGCGATATCACCGAGCGCTACCTGCTTCTCCAGCTCGGGCATAAGCTGAGAACACTGGATTTTTACAAGAGCATAAAGATGTGAAAAAAATTGTCTCTCTTGAGAGGCGATTTTTTATTTGCTTCGAAACACTCTTATTTTTCTTCCTGTTTTCATGCAATTATCTATAACATATTTTGTTCCCGTTGACTTTCCGTCCCAAAAGGCGATAACTTCATCAGCATATTCTATTATTTGAATGTTTCGATATAGCGGCGCTAATTTACCATACCTTTTATAGTCCGGAAAAAATTCAGTTAATTTTTTACCGTTTCTTCGTGCGTACTCCCTTGCGCAAGTATCCACTCCGGCTGCTCCTCCGGAAACAATTTCATCAACATCACTCGGAATAAAATCTTCCAAGCAACTCACATTAAGACTTCTCGAACCCACAACAGCTATTTTCATCGGCTTTCTCACCCTTTTATACGCACTTGCGTATAAATTATATCAAATGCGTTTCTATTACGCAAGTGCGTATACTATCGTGCGAATATTTTTATAAAATTTGCACGAGGTGAGGATATGCAAATAAAAGAAGCTATCGTTAAGCGGATAAAGAACATCTGCCTTGAGCGCGGCATGAAATATAATGAGCTCGCAACCCGCTCCGGTGTCACGCCGTCAACGGTTTACAGTATGCTCGACCCGAGCCGCCGTGATCTGTCGGTTATAACTCTCAAAAAGCTCTGCGACGGGCTTGATATGACAATAACCGAGTTCTTTGACGACGACATATTCAAGACCCTCGAACAGGAAATTCAATAAAATATCAGCCGGGCGGATATCCGTCCGGCTGTTTTTATCATGTCGTGCTCTCGTTCTGCGCGGCATTTTTTGTCGGGAAATCGAAGCCCTGCATAAAGCCGTCGAGCTCGGTCGAGCAGATGTCGCCGCCTATCACCGCGCCCTCGTAGACGAGAATATTCGCCTGCACCGTTCCGCTGTCGCCCTCATAGCCGGGATAATTTCTTATGTTATATGTCCAGCGCTTTGCGCGCTTTCCCGCATAAGGCGTCAGGTCGAGGTTCTGCGCTTTCTGAATCTCATTGTATTTTTCATATCCCCTGTCGAATTCGGCGGGGATTATAACCTCTGCGACCTCGACCGGGTCCTCCTCGATATCCCAGCCGAACTGAGACAGAAACGCCGCGCGTTCCGAGGCGTTCGACGCCTTGAGGCTTATCGCGTTGTCGCTGACCGCGGGCTTGCCGCGGTTTATCAGCAGCACCACCGCCGCCACGGCGAGCACCGCCGCGAACGCAGTCAAGGCAATTTTCAGCTTTGAGGATTTTATCGAAAACACAAACACTTTTCTCCGCCCCTTCGCGCTTATAAAGATAGTTGATATATATGCTCATTTCTTCCGCTTTATCACGGTTGACAAATCTTGCTGAAATGGTAATATTATACTGTAACTTATTTCACATTTCGGAGGCACGAAAAAGCATGAAAAAATGCAGTCTCATCCCCTTTGCCGTCCTCGCCGCAGCAGCGGGCGCAGGCGCGGCGGTCGGCAGAAAATTAAAGACCGACAAGGCTTTCCGCCGCGACTTTGACGACGCTGTCGGAAAAGGTATCCTCGCCGCCGTCGGCAAAATTGCCGACAAACTCCCCGAGCCGAATTTCGGCGATGTCTCGAACTATCAAAGCCGTGATTTCTATCCCGGTCACAGTGAGTTTGCCACATCCGGCAAGCGCGGTTCAAGATGGCGTCTCGGCTACGCCCGCCGCAGCCTTGTCCCCGACGACTACAATCAAAAGGACTACTACATAGCGGGCTATCTCTCATATCCGCCTAATATAATGAGCGGGGTTATCGACGACCAGGCGGTGCGCGTTATCTGCCTCGACGATTCGAGCGGACGCGGGAGCGTAGTTTTTGCCGTCATTGACTGCGTCGGAATATCCGGCACGGACATACGCCGCATACGCGAGAGACTGGCGGACTTCGCAAAAGAAAATAATATAGTTTCCATCAATATTTCCTCCATCCACTGCCACAGCGCGATTGACACACAAGGTCTTTGGGGCGATCTGCCGAAGATGCTCAAGAACAATGTCAAGGCTATCAAGGACGGACGGTATGACGATATAATTTCAGGGCGCGACCCCGAGTTCATGGAGAATCTGTTCAAAAAGACCGCAGACGCGATAAAAGAGGCGTTCAACTCCATGCAGCGCGGAAAGCTCACCTATGTGCGCACCGACGCTATCGACTTCGCGCGCGACAAGCGCCCGCCTTATGTATGGGACAAAGATATAGTCCGCCTGCGCTTCATCCCCGACAACGGCTCAAGGGAGACCGTAGCCGCGTTCATGGCGGCTCACCCGACCGCGCTCGGCGCAAAGAACACCCTGCTCAGCTCCGACTACATCGCATCGATGGAGCATGAGATAAACAAAGCGGGCAAGAACTTTATATTCTTCCAGGGTGCGGAGCTTGCAATAGCCCAGCAGCGCGACTGCATAACCGAGCACGACGGCTCGGAGGGCTGGCAGGAATACGGCAAAACGCTCGGACGCTTCCTAAACTCTATCCCCGAAGAGGACGAGAGGCGCGTCGCGACTTTTATAAATATTAAAAGCCGCGAAATATTCATCCCGGCGGACAATCCGATACTCATCGCCGCCGCAAAGGCGGGACTCGTTGACAACACCGTTCTGCACGACCCGAGCGAAAAATCCGGCTACTGCTTCGTCAGCGAGGTCGGCTATGCAGAAATTGGCAAGGAGCTGTCCCTCGCACTCATCCCCGGTGAGCTTGCGCCCGAGATTTTGCTCGGCGGCGCATACGGCGCGGACGAGAGCTTCAACCGCACCGCGTGGGAATATCCGCCCATGCGCGACATGATTCCCGAGGGCAGAGAGCTCAGCGTTATAGGTCTGTGTAACGACGCGATGGGATATATAATTCCCGACAACGACTACGGTAGCGTCATAGCAAAAGACCACTACGAAGAGGCGGTCTCGGCGGGAAGGCGCGCGGGGTCTACAATAACAAAAGCTTTCGGAGAGCTTGTCAAAAGTCTCCGATAAAAATAAAATACAACGGAGGGAAACCCCATGCGCAAAAACATCCGGCGAATCTTCAGCATCATTCTTGCGGCGATACTGCTGCTCTGCGCGAGCCTGCCCGTTTTCGCAAAGAGCGAAAAATGCTCCTGCGGCACGCCGCCCGTAATCTACGTTGCGGCCTTGGGCAGCGCGAAGCTCTATCTTGACAAGGGCACGGAAAACGAGCGACTGCTGTTCAGACCCGACACCGCCGCCTATCTGCTCCTTGCCGCACGTCTCGCCCCGGCGATAGCGCGTCTCGCCATAGACAAAAACTATGACGCTTTCGGCGACGCGCTCATCGGCGGAGTCCGCGGCGTCTTCGGCGATTTGCAGATGGACGAAAACGGCGACTCCACAGATCGCGTGACCTCGGACGCCAAGCTGCCCGACAACCCCGACCACGGCGTTGACAAGAGCTACTATTTCGCCTACGATTTCCGCGAGGACCCGCTCACGGTCGCGGACAAGCTGCACGAGTACATCGCCTGCGTAAAGAAGCTGACCGGACATGACACCGTGCTTCTGCGCGCCTCGTCCATGGGCGGCGTTATGACCATGGCGTATTTCTACAAATACGGCACAGACGGCATAGACGCCTGCATATTCCAGTGCTGCCCCATACTCGGCACGCAGGTGGCAGGCGACCTGTTCACAAAGAAAATCACTATCGACCCGGACGCCCTCGTCCGTTACGCCTCGCAGCTGCCGACAGACGAGCAGTGGCAGTCCGATTTGCTCTGCATAGTGCTTGATATGTTAAATTACGCGGGTGTTTTCAAAGCCCTCGTCGGCGTTGCGGATAAGCTGCTCGAGAATCTGACCGACAGGGTCTTTGACGAGTTCATGTACCCCGTGTTCGGCTCGATGCCCGGAATATGGAGCTTCGTGACCGACGACGAATACGAGCAGGCGAAAAAAATGGCTTTCGATGAAAGCACCTCGAAGCGTTTAATCTCCCGCCTCGACGAATATCACTACAACGTCCAGTGCAAAGCCGGAGAGATACTGAACAGAGCTAAGAACAACGGCGTAAAAATAATGATAGTCGCGGGCTACAACAAGCAGCGCACGCCGCTCGTCGAGTCATATATGGCAAACAGCGACGCGACCGTCGACACGAAATACGCCTCCGTCGGCGCGACTGTGGCAGACCTCGGCTCCGCTCTCCCAGACGGCTATGTTCAGAAGAATGAGGCGGGCGTTCACGACCACCTCTCGAAGGACGGCGTGATAGACGCATCGACCTGCCTCCTGCCCGAGAACACGTGGTTCATAAAAGATATGCTCCACTGCAAGATACACGATGGGCACAAGGCGATGTACAACTGGTTCTTCTATTCAGAGTCTCAGCCCGATGTCTGGTCAAACGAAAAATATCCGCAGTTTTTACAAAATGACGTAAACGCAAAGACGCTCACTCCCATAGGCACTCAGGCAAGACCCGCTGCATCGAACGGCGGTTCGGGCAGCTCGAAAGAGCCTCTGACCCCGCAGACCGGCTCGGCATCCTTTGCGGCGGTTATCCCGCTCCTGTTTGCCCTGCCCGCCGGAGTTGTTTCAAGGCGGCGCAAACGCTCATAAGAGAAAATTGCAACAGCCGACGGTCATATGTTTCGCTGTCGGCTGTTTGTTCTTTATTTAACGGTTAAATATTTGTAAATCCTACTTCTTCGGGCTTGAAATAGGAGTAAATAATGTATAAAATAAGACTGTAAATCAAGTGCTGCTTTTTATACGGCACAACAAGAAAGGTCGTGCAAAGATGGCAAGATTTCTCTACTCCGCCTTTTCCGACGAAGCCGCCGACAGC